>ENA-OOXJ01000637-OOXJ01000637.1-human-gut-metagenome-genome-assembly--contig:-NODE-637-length-27790-cov-3.611285_pt1 | contig 27790 bp, 14 predicted proteins | sample MGYA00241587_ERZ501343 | MGnify/ENA primary metagenome ERZ501343 (study PRJEB25962, sample SAMEA2042918) | human gut metagenome | biome: human gut; feature: human-associated habitat; material: faeces... | reverse complement strand
CGCTCAGAATCTTGGCCACCTGCTCGTTGTGCGAGCGGCGCAGCATGAACGACACGTCGCGGAAGGCCGCGTTGGCCATGGCGGTCAATCCTTCCTTCTCAATCTTCAGGATGGGTTTTCCTTCAAACTCGCTTACAGACACGTAGTCCTTGGTAAGCAGATAATACTCAGTCGTATCCTTGCCCTTCTCGAACATGGGCTGATACTTGAACGGAGGTGTTGTTGCCATAATTACAATTTGTTTAAAAGGTTGTTCTATCTTGATTGATGCAAAGGTAAGAAGTATTATCGAAATATTTCTTTAATTGAAAGTCTTTTCTTCCATGGGGAGGGAGGTTTTTAGGAATAATTTTAGTTGCCCACCCTCTTCATCCGTTCTATCAGTTCCTCACCCAGCGCGCTCTTCACCTCGATGTGCTTCAACACGGCGGTGACAAACGGATTGCTCTCGAAGTCGCCGCGCACCTGCTCGAAATCCATTTCCTTCTCCAGTCGTGAGCCGTCGGCACCGAAACCCGTCATGGAAGCCAGAGAGAATTCCTTCTTGGCGTCTTCATAGACCATACGGTCAAGGCCGATAACTGCATCTTTCCACTTCTCCACAATACGGATGATATCGGCAGCAGTCACCTCTTCGGGCTTCACGCCATAATATTCTTCCAATTTCTCGTAAGCCCAAGTCCATTCATAAGTATAGTAATTGCGATGCATTCGTTCGAACTCCGCATTGATTTCCTTCAGTCTATTCACCGTTCCGTTTTCAATATTGGCTATCAACATATCCACCTCGCTCTTCGGTGCTATCAGCCCCGAAATGTCCACCCATTCGCCACTGCCGATGGACGTATCGGGACGAAAGCGGACACGGATTTCGTCTTCGTTGCGAAAATCGATGCCCTCGAGGCGCTTGATGACGGAATTACCCAAGAACTTGTGAATCGCGATTTCGTAGAACCTGATACCGTTCACCAACGACGAATTGCGTATCTTGGCGCTGTGGAAAGAGTAGATGTCGGACAGCTCGCCGCTGGCCTGACGCAGGTTGAGCAGTGTCTCACGTCCCTTGAACATCTTCTGCACGGTATAAGGGCTGAGCAGGTTGTAGTTGATGAAGTCCAGCTTGCTGGGATCCTTGCGCCCGTCGCGTTTGGGCCATTTCTGGGCGTCGCGTATAGTTCCCACGCTGCGCAAGTTGACACCCGGTACCAGATAGGTGGTGTTGTTCTGCTCTATCAGATAAGAGAACGGCAGATTCGACGTATCAGAATGGTTGACATGACGCCCCATAACGAGCGAAAAAGCTCCCACACGAGCCGGCCAAAGGATATAGGAGTCGGATGTCGTTTTGGCACCGCGCTCCAGTGTACCCTGATGGATAGGACCAAGCTTATACATGTGGTTGCTTTGGTTGGAACCCGAACCGGCGTTCATGAACGAGAACATCCCCGCAATGAGCAGCGTACTCTTGTGGTGCGTCACGGTGAAGGGACCGGCAAATATGGCACATGCTTCGCCGTTCTCTCCCTGACAGTTACTGAAGAACAGAGAATCCGAAGCCGAATAATTATGCCCCAGCTTGCAGGCCTGCCCCACGAAGCAGCGCGTCAGCATGGCACCATCGTCCACATGTGAACCGCTGGAAAGAATAAAATCATCGCAGATGACCCCGTCGCCCACTCGTACAGGTGCCGCCTCATTGCTGTTGATGCTACCGTTGGACAGACGGCAGGCACCCGAAATATAGGCATAGTCTCCAATACGGACGTTCTTCACCGATCCTGTATTCAGGATGGTTACATGACAACCGATGGTCCCTACCGACGAAGCATGTTTGCCGGCATAATAATCGGCAATCTCTTTCAGACGGGCAGTCAGTTCGGGCCGGTGGCGGTAGAGTGCCATGATGTAAGCCAGGTGAGCCGACAGCTTGTCATTGATAACCACCTCCCGACCACCCGTCTCATTCAGTACAGACACCTCCACCCCATTACCGAACTTCGATACCCCGTCCACCAACAGGATATCCACATTTTCGATAAACGTATCGTGTCCGATTTCGTAATTGGCAATATAGTTCTGGATATTCTCTATACAGCAGTTATCGCCTACCGTCACGTTGTGCAACGTCACGTGTCGTAAGCCGGAATGCTTACGTATACCTCCCGGCAGCGTAAACTCCGTCTGAAAAACACCCAATTTAACTTCTCCCGAAAAACGCGCGTGGTGTACAAACTCCGTTGAAAAGTTTTCTGATACACGAATCTTCTCCCAGTCGTCTGCTTGACAAGACTGGCTCTTTAACCGAAAAATTTCATCCGCGGTCAGATTTCTGTAATCTTCCATACAAATTGTTAGTTCCTTGTATAAACGCATGAAACGCAGGCGGACAGGCCGACAAACAGCCATATCCACCCACGTTTCATAGAGATTCTTATCTGCAAATCCTCCGAAGAGGTCTTATTATATACTATTTTTATAATTCCCCGTTCTCGTCGTAAGTTTGATAGAGAAAGTCATTATACGGGTATTTCTGCACATGCAATTCCTTCACACGCTGATAAACCATTGTTTTCATTTCCTCGATGTTAGTCTTCTCACGAGCCGAAATGAACATGCAGTTATCCTCCAGCTTTGCCATCCACGTCTTCATCAGTTCCTCCAACGACAAGTTTTCCTTGGTGCGCGGAGTCAGGTCGTCGTCATCCTTCTTCACATACGTATAGGCATCTATTTTATTAAATACCAAAATCATAGGTTTACCTGCTGCTCCAATGTCGGCCAAAGTCTTGTTCACCACCTCAATCTGTTCCTCGAAGTCGGGATGCGAAATATCCACAATGTGCAACAACAGGTCGGCTTCACGTACCTCGTCCAGCGTCGACTTGAAAGAATCCACCAGATCAGTAGGCAATTTGCGGATGAACCCTACCGTATCGCTGAGCAGGAAAGGCAGGTTGTCGATAATCACCTTACGCACCGTTGTGTCGAGCGTGGCAAACAACTTGTTCTCAGCAAACACCTCACTCTTGGCCAACAGGTTCATCAACGTAGACTTACCCACGTTAGTATACCCTACCAAAGCCACACGGATCAGACGTCCGCGATTCTTACGTTGTGTAGCCTTCTGCTTGTCAATTTCAGCCAAACGTTCTTTCAGTAACGACATGCGATTCAAGATGATACGTCGGTCCATTTCTAGCTGGGTTTCACCCGGACCACGAAGACCTACCGAACCCTTACCACCGCCAGCACCGGAACCACCACCCTGGCGTTCCAAGTGCGTCCAAAGTCGTTGCAGACGCGGTAACATATACTTGTATTGCGCCAGCTCTACCTGCGTCTTAGCATTAGCCGTCTGTGCACGCATGGCAAAGATGTCGAGAATGAGCGACGTACGATCCAGTATCTTCACTTTCAGTTCCGCTTCGATATTACGGATTTGCTTAGCCGAAAGCTCATCATCGAAGATAACCATACCGATTTCCCGTTCCGCTTCCTCTTCGTCCTTTATATATTGTTTGATTTCGTCCAGCTTCCCTTTTCCGACATACGTCACTGAGTTAGCCTGATCCAATTTCTGCGTAAATCGTTTCACTACTTCCGCCCCAGCTGTCTCAGCCAGGAAAGCCAGTTCGTCCAGATACTCATTCGTCTTCCGCTCATCCTGCGTTTTCGTAATAAGTCCCACCAGCACCGCAGTTTCTACCTGCGCTTCGGAAATTACAAATTCTTTCATTGCCATTGTATGTACTTTCTATAGCTTATTATTATATCGGCAGCAAAGATAAGGATTTATCAGCAATGGCTAACAGAATCGATCATCTAATTAACACAATAGTACCTTCTAAATCTGATACCCAACCGCACATAAAAAAACTTACTCAGGAATACGTAAAATCGCAGACCTGAGTAAGTATTACACAAAATCAATATTGGGACTTATCAATATTACATCCCTTCAAGAACCAATTATTCTCCAAGCCAGGTTTGATATAATCCACTTGGATCAGGATTCTCATAGCCACGTAATGCTTCGTTATTATTCTCTTCGGTAATAACGATACAGAAGTTCATCCAAGCTGGTCTTCCATCTGTATTGAGACGCGCAGCATCACTCCAATTCGTTCCGGTATATCCACGTGTAACAGACATATCCAAACGCTTGATATCAAAGAAGGTCGTTCCTTCACCCCACAATTCAATACGCTTTTGCAATACAATTTCATCAATAACATCGGTATTCTCGCACACATAAGACGGATCACGATAATTCTTCATGAATGTCTCCAAAAGTGCTTTACCTTCGGCCGCATTGTCATGTGCGGCTGCCTCAGCCTCGATAAAATACATTTCTTCCACACGCATCAGCGGATAAGCAGAGGCAGAGCCCACAGTATAGTCGCTCATATTGCCGCTTCCCGGACGGAATTTTACACCTGTATATTCAGGTAAGTAGTTGTCTATAGTGGGATCAATATATGGTGTTTGGCCAACAAGAGCACTTCCTTTGGGTGCCTTCCACACCTTTTTACGGAAATCCGTATCCTTAATTTTAGCATATAAGCTGGCATCTATTTTACTCATGATTCCACCACCATTGGCCCATGCATAACCATACAGAGCTTCAGGCGACATAAAAGAGGCCCAATTCAGAATACCAGTTTGAACTGCCGCATCTTCAGCCTGCATTTGTGAGCCCCACATCCAACAGGAAATATCATTGAATCCGCTCGTTGTACTCAACCATTGCTCTTCTGTCATCGGAGAAGTTGCTGTTGCCTCAATAGCTTTGCGTGCATAAGTTTTAGCATTTGCATATTCTCCCAGCCACATATAATAACGGGCTTTCAATCCATAGACAACATCAAGATGTGGCAGAGTTTTGGTAGCAATGTTCAGATTAGGAATATATTCTTCAGCCTTATTCAAATCACTCAATATGAACTCGGCCATTTCCTCACGCGTAACACGGGGATTGTTACGGGCTTCTTCCTCTGTCGTAGCTTCAGTAACAATAGGCACGGTCAGATTCAAAACATTATTTCCACTTTTGTTAGTGGCCGAAGTTTTGTCGTTCTCAAGGAATTCAAAAGACTGAGCCATATCAAGGTACAACATGGCACGGAAAGCATAGCCGGCCCCCAGATATCCCAACTGAACTTCTGAAGCACTTTCCGGCTTTACAGCACCAATCATGTTATTGGCTGTTTGTACAAATTGCCAATAATAATTCCATATAAATTGACTGGCTGAACTATTGGGGCCTATACCGGTATTGGTAAACCAGAACTGATACCAAATCTGATATGCGCTGGCATTTATAGCCAGGTCACCGGTCATGACGTCACGTATATGGATTAACGAACCATATCCCCATTCCCAGTCATTTCCTACAACATTTTCAACTTCGTTGGCAAAAGCAGGCATGGCCCATAACAAAGCTTCTGTCGCTTTGGCAGAAGACCCTAATTGGTCAGTAGTAGCTACATTGGTGGGCATTGTTTCATCAATACAGCTGCCCAATGCTAAAGAAGCAGAACAGCAAATGCCCAATAGTATTTTTGATATATTCTTCATATGTTACAATTTTAATCTGTTAGAAAGTTAATGTGATGCCACCGGAAATCGTGCGCATAGGAGCGTAGTATGATGCAGTGGTTGAGCCTGAGATACTCTGTCTAGGATCCATACCCTTACGCTTTGACCATAGATAAACATTATCAGCAGCCATGTAGATACGTAATTTTTCAACTCCAAATGTGCGGCAAATATTGGCCGGCAGCGTATAACCAGCATTGATGTTTTGCAAGCTTAAATAAGATGCACTAGTAAGGAATCGGTCTGAAGCTTCAGCCGAATATTCGTCTCCATATTGGAAACGAGGAATATTACTGGATTTGTTTTCGGCTGTCCACGCATCAAACATATCTTTGTGTATAGCCTTTCCTTTATTTTGTGCCGTAGGAGAGGACATCATCATAGCATAATCGCTATCATAAACCTGTCCTCCAATTTGATATGCAAAATCTACAGAAAAGTCAAAGCCCTTATAACTTAATGACGTATTAAAACCACCGTAAACATCCGGCAATGCTGTACCACACAAATAGAAATCAGCCTCTGAAGGATTGGTAACGGTTTCTTGTCCCACGACATTACCGTTTTCATCTTTTACATTTCGATAATACAGAGCTTCACCTTCTTCGTTAACACCGGCATATTTATAAGTATAGAATGTATAAAGCGATTCTCCTTCACCAAAATATTTATTACCGCTACTGTATCCTTTTACGCCATCAACTTCCATAGTTTTACGTTCTTCAGGCAGATACGTGATTTTATTCCGGTAGTGCGTCAAATTCAAGCCTAAATCCCATTGGAAATCTTTTGTTTCGAAGACAGTTCCCTTAAATTCGGCCTCGATTCCCAAGTTACGCATATCACCGACATTAGCATAATATGAAGTATAACCAAATGAAGGAGGCAACGGAAATGAGAATAACATATCTGTTGTCTTTCGGTTGAAGAATTCAATAGTACCAGTCAAGCGTTTCTTGAAAAGTTCAAAATCAAAACCAACATTGAAATTGGCATTGGTTTCCCATGTGATATCCTTATTTCCTAAAGTATTTGGAACAGCGGCAGGATTTCCAGATGAGTTTACAATATTGTAAGTATTGACGTAACGATAATTACCGATCTTGTCATTTCCTTGTGAACCATAAGAAACCTTAAATTTCAACATATCAACCCAATCTATATCAAACCAATCTTCATGGGTGATATTCCAAGCTGCACTCGCAGACCAGAAATTACCCCAACGGTTATCCGGATGGAAACGGGAAGAGGCATCACGGCGATAAGACCCAGAAACGAAATATTTTTCTGCAAAATCATATTGGATACGACCAAAATAACCTTCTGTGTTATAGTCAGTAATATAGGAGTCTGAATTTCCGTTTGTAATGGCACCTGCCAACTCATTGTTAGTTGGGTCAAACATATTCGACTTATTGGCTAATACTGAATAATATTTTTGCCTATAAGACTCATGTCCCAACATCACATCCATATTGTGTTCTCCGAAACTTCTTTTCCAGTTCAGCAACTGTTGGAAGTTATAAGAAAAAGTACGTGTGTGATATTTATACAAGATACCGTTTGAATTGGCATATTGCCCATAATAAGGGTTGGTAACCAACGAAGTTCTGGTTTCATCGACATACGCACTGTTCGTTGACGTAAACTTAAAATCTTTCAAGAAACGTACTTCAAAGAAGCCTGTTGCATTAATTGAGTTACCCTCATCATTATTGGTGTTAAGTTGAGATTCTGCAATGGCATTTGAGCCAAAGAATACCGGGCGTCCCATACCAGCATTTTCCCCTTGACCAAAGTCATACCAAACGAAACCGTTGGAGTCATACATGATATTTCCGTTTCCATCACGCAGATACAACGGATAGATGGGAGCTACCTGAGTAGCGATGGCAAAAACGTTGCCCGAAGAACCGCTACTACCGTCTTCGTCCAATGAATTCGCATCAAAATGCGTGTAAGCCATGTTTGCACCGACCTTCAACCATTCTTTCACCTGATAATCTGCTTTCAAACGTCCAGTCAGACGTTCATAGTCAGAGTTGGCTGTAATACCGTCATTACTCAAATAGTTTACAGAAGTATAAAATGAAGATTTGTCATTACCCGCCGTTACGCTTACATTATATTCCTGACGGAGGCTGGTACGGTATGTCTCGTCTATCCAGTTGTCCGGTCTTACCAAAAACTGCTGTCCATTTACATCAACCAGATTCCCTAAGGTCGCATTAGGATTCAGTTTGCCATTCTCGCCAATGAGATTTTCTCCATTAGGAACACTATAAACGTTATATCCCAATCCATAGTCATTGTATGCCGTCAGATTAGATGAAGCCCATTGATAAGCAGCAGCTGCATCCATACCTCTATATAAAGCATAACTATTCAATGCCCCATAATACATTTCATAATATTGTCCGGGATCCGTTATCATGTCGTAGTCACGGGTAGCACGTGAGTTAGCTCCCCATTTAGCATCAACCGTTACTTTTGCCTGTCCGGTACTTCCCTTCTTGGTTGTTATCATGATAACGCCATTGGCACCACGTGCGCCATACAATGCATTGGAAGCAGCATCTTTCAATACAGTCATAGACTCAATATCCTGCGATGAAAGATTATTCAAATCACCATCGTAAGGCACACCATCCAAAATAACCAAAGGATCATTTTCCGCATTAATAGAACTTATACCACGGATGCGGATAGAAGGAGAATTAGAACCAGGCTGTCCAGAAGCATTGTTAAGTTGCACACCCGACACCTTTCCATTCAACGCATTCGCCACATTACTAGTTTGTATTTTACCGATCTCTTCAGAGGAAACTACACTTGCAGATCCTGTAAACGAAGAACGTTTTGCTGTTCCATAAGCAGTTACAACGACCTCATCCAAGAGCTCAGTATTCGCCTTCATCATCACTTTAAGATTAGGGCGAATTGTGACTTTTTGCTCCTGCATACCAATGTAGGAAACTACCAAAGTCTTCGCGGAACTCCAACTAGCCTCTCCTGACTTCTGAATGTGGTTGCTATGCACTACTTGGATGGCGTAGCAGATATGTTCCTACTTCAGACGGGTATCTGAAGGTGAGTAAAAGAAAAATGGGGTACTTGTTTGCTACCGTATTTTATAGTATGGCGGGAGATCTTTAACAGATGAAAACCTGTTTTTAGGCAGATTTCTTGCTTATAGTGATACAACGTAAACATATTCGTTTTAAATTTGTTACTTATACAAAACCTGATGACAATGAAAAAGATTTTTATTACATGCATGGCTGTAGCCATGGTACTACTGACACAGCAAAAGGCCGATGCTTGCACAGGCATCACGCTAACCGCTAAGGACAGTGCGCGCATAGTAGCTCGCACCATCGAATGGGGTGGAAGTGAACTGAACAGCCAATATGTGGTGGTTCCGCGGGGATACGTACAACATTCATACGTGCCTGGATACACACTGAATGGAATGAAAATGGTGGCCCAATATGGTTATGTAGGCCTTTCCGTAGAGCAAAAAGAATTTGTAGTCGAAGGGCTGAATGAGGTCGGATTGTCTGCCGGACTCTTCTATTTCCCTGGTTACGGGCAGTATGAAGCTTATAATGAAGAAGTGAAGGAACAGAGTGTTACCGATTTGCAGCTCATCTCGTGGATTCTGGGTAGTTGTGCTACGATAGAGCAGGTGAAGGAAGCTGTAAGCAAAGCGCATATTATTGCAATAGATCCGCGGGCTTCTACCGTACATTGGAGGTTTGCTGATAAATCGGGTCGGCAGATTGTGCTGGAAATCGTAGGTGGAAAACCTTGTTTCTACGAGAACCGACTGGGAGTACTGACCAATTCACCCGGCTTTGAATGGCAGATGACGAACCTGAACAACTATGTCAACCTTTACGCAGGTACGGCTGAAGCCCGAAAAATGGGTGATGTGCAGATTGCTTCTTTCGGTGCCGGAAGTGGCTCCTTAGGGATTCCAGGCGATGTCACACCCCCGTCTCGTTTCGTTCGTGCCGCTTTCTATCAGACAACAGCGCCATTGCAGGCCAAAGCGGAAGATGCTGTACGTCAGGGGTTCCAGATACTGAATAATTTCGATATCCCCATTGGCGTGGAGTTTGCCGATGGTAAAATACCTGTCGACATTCCCAGTGCCACACAATGGACTACGGTTACAGACATCACAAATCGAGTTATCTATTATCGCACGATGTACAACAGTGCCATTCGTCGGATTGATCTTTCTGAAATAGATTTCACACGTGTGAACTATCGGGCTGTTCCACTCGACGACGTGAAACAACAGCCTTTTGTGCCGGTAGTTATCCGATAAAATAGGGTTTATAGAATGTATTTATGTGAAGTTTCAACGTATCCAATTGTCTATAAGCGGATTACGTTGAAACTTCTTTTTTAGGTGAAAGATCGTCTTTCTCGTTGATTTCAATCTATACAACTGAAAATCAATACGTATACGGATGAATGTGAAGGCGTGAAACATTGTTTTCTTAAAAGGAAAACAATGCTTTCTTTGAAGGAAAACATAGCTTTACATTATCCGTTTCAAAGCCCTGTTTGGCTATCGTAAACACCGACTTTAGCTTTCTAAACATCTACTTTGGCTCTCTAAAGTGCCTCTTTCGTTTTCCGCTTGCCGAAACGGGTTGTTCTCGATGTTGCTCCAAATCATGGATAATGGTTTGATCCATGATGCTGGCATAGATTTGCGTTGTTTTTACACTCTTGTGCCCCAGTAGCTTTTGTACGGTTGTGATGTTGACACCACTATATATTAATAAGGTAGCGTTGGTATGTCGGGCTGTGTGGAATGAAATATTCTTTGTAAGGCCTGCCTGTCTGGCTATATTCCTTAGGATCTTGTTGACGTTCGAATTGTCTTTTAGCTGGAAGAAGTTGGCTAAATCATCCTGATGCTCCTTTAGAATGGTCAGTGCCTTGCCCTCGAACAGCAAATACAGAGGCAAATGCACCTCTACATCCGTTTTCTCGGATTTGTATGCCAACCAGATTTCGTCACGAACACGCATCAAATTGTCGGGCCTCAGGCGGATGAAGTCGGAATAGCGCAGTCCGGCATAGCAGCAAAACAGAAATGCGTCCAATGTCTTTCGATAGCGTTGCAAGCCTTTCGCCTTTCTTAGCTGTTCCAACCGATCCAGCTCTTCGGGTGTCAGGTGAGTATGTTTGTGCTCTACTGTTTTTATCTTGTACTTTCTGAACGCGTAGAGCCGTTCGTCCATATAATCTTTGTTGATGGCGGCATTGATGTAGCGTTTCAAGTGTTTCATGTGTTTTGCTATCGTGTTGACATGATAACCTTTCTGGCGTAAGAAATGCTCAAATGAGCATAAGAATTCAAAGGTCAGTTCCGAGAAGTGGATATCAGGTCTGAAAGCAGCCAGCAGTTTTAGTGTTGTAAGATGATTCTTCCTAGAGCTTTCTTTCAGAGCGGATCTTTGAACCTCGTCCTGATAAAAAGCGATGAATGACTGGAGGTCTTCCTTTTTCCGCAGTACCTCTTTAATTAGTTCCAACGAAATCTGTCTTCCTTGTTGCCAAAGTTCCAACTCCACCTTTTCGATATGGGCAACACACTCATGCAACCACCAGTTGAGCGCTTCACTGTTAGGATGATTTTTCACGATCAGCTTTTTATTGTCCCATTGTTCGGGTTTTAAATAGACTTTGGTAGAGAAATATTTCTTTCTTTTGCCTTGATAAGCCTCTATTTGAACCAATGCAGTTCCTTTCTTATTGAGGCTTCCTTTCCTGTTGTAGACTAAGTTGTAAACTATTTTATCCATTTTCTATCTTTTATCAGTTGATTGTCATTGTGGCCGGTAATAAAGGTAGGAAATAAGTGTAATTTGAGCCTGTTTTATTCCTTCAGACAGAAATTAGCTTGTCGCCTAACCTGCCATTTTTGCTTGCTATTTATAGGAAATATGTTCTTCAATATTGTTTTTTGCAATAAAATCGCCCCTTATTTTTAACTATTTTACATAAAACAGCGCTGTTTATTTAGATATTTGCTTTTAAATCGAACTTCATATTGAAAGGAAATCAACTAAAAATAGAACGTCCGATGCTTGAAAATTATGCTACTAAACATATATTCACAGTAATAAATAGCATTTTGACAGATTTTGAAGCTTTTCTTATTAAAACAGTTGCACATTTCATAATTCTTAATAAATTTGCACTTCGTTAGAGTAAAGAAACAATTAATGTAAAGTTAAACTTTAAGAGAGAATTTATGAAAAGAAAATTAATGCTGTTATTGGCCTGCCTTTTTGTGGGGATAGGCTTGGTAACTGCCCAAACTCAGACCGTCACAGGTGTTGTGATTTCTGAAGAAGACGGGCAGCCAGTTATTGGAGCGTCAGTACGAGTTGAAAATACTCAGCTCGGTGCAATTACTGATGTGGACGGTAAGTTCCAAATAGCGAACGTACCAAGTTCCGCGAAGACTTTGGTAATTTCCTACATTGGTATGGAAGAACAAAAAGTTACAATCCGGCCCAATCTGAAGGTTATGATGAAGCCGAATACAGAACTTTTGGATGAAGTTGTAATCACCGGTTATGGTTCTGGCAAAAAACTCGGAAGCGTCGTTGGTTCTGTAACGGCAGTAGGAAATGAAAAACTGGCCAATGCTCCTGTAGCCAACGTAGGTGATGCTCTTCAAGGTCAGGTAGCAGGTTTGCAGGTCTTCACGCCTTCCGGTGAGCCCAGCCAAACCGTCAGCATGCGTCTGCGTGGTGTCAGCTCCATCGAAGGTAGCTCCGCACCTTTGTTTATATTGGACGGTTCTCCTATCTCAGCCAGTACATTCACCTCATTGAACCCGAACGACATCGAGAATATGACCGTACTGAAAGATGCTTCATCTACAGCAATCTATGGTTCGCGTGCTGCCAACGGTGTTGTTATCTTGACCTCCAAGAAAGGTAAAAGAGGGGAAAAAGCCAAAATCAATATCAGTGCCCAGTACGGTCTGTCCAAAATGACAGGTGATAACGTAACAATGATGAATGCCGAACAGTGGCTGAATTTCCAGGAAATTCTGGATCCGTCACTGGCAAACAATGCCCAGTTCCAGGCAGAAAAGAACTTCTATATTAATAATGGTATTTCTACCGACTGGTCTGATGTATTCTTTGGAGGAACTGCTCCGATGCAAGAATACAACTTGAGTGTAACAGGCGGTACGGAAACTATTAACTACTTCTTCTCTTTCGGACATTACGACATGGAAGGTATTATGGACGATTCAGACTTGCGTCGTGAAACACTCCGTTCAAACATCGAAGCCAACATCAACAAGTGGATGAAAGCAGGTGTCAACCTCAACTTGTCTTTCCAGAAATACAATACTGCCGCATTTGGAAATACTGCCAATAGTTTTTACAACAAAGCTTTTGCAGCCCGTGTATATCGTCCTGACCAGAGCTATTATGAGATTCTGACCGACGAGGAAGGAAACTTCACAGGATTCGGTGAACGCCTGGATTTCTTCGACAGAGTACAAGGCGGTGTATACAATCCTTATTACTTGTCTGAATTACAACCTTCAAACCGTGATTTGATTCGTATCAACGGTAATACTTACCTTAACATCAACCCAATTAAAGGTTTGAATATCCGTGCAGCCCAAGCTGTGGAAGCTTTTGATTACCGAAATTCTCAGGTCGCTTATCCGGAAGGACCTTTCATTGGAGCAGGAACTGCATCAGAAAGTTTCCAACGTTACTACTCGTTCACCTACACGAATACTGCTGAGTACAAATTCAACATTGACAGTCACAACGTAACCTTACTGGGTGGTCAGGAATCCATCATCTCAAAAGACCAGTCATTTGGTGTTAGAGTCAATGGCTTGACAGACACTCGTCTTATGTTGCTGAGTGCAGGTGCTACTACAGAAAAGCCCTCACACTCCAAATCAGAAACTGTATTCAACTCCTATTTTGCAACATTGAGCTACAATTACGACGAAAAATACTTCTTCGATGCATCTTATCGTCGTGACGGATCTTCACTCTTCGGTCTTAATAACCAATGGGGTAACTTCTGGTCTGTAGGCGCTATGTGGGACTTGAAGAAAGAAAACTTCCTGAGCGATGTAGAATGGATTAACGACTTACAACTCAAAGCCAGCTACGGTACAGTAGGTAACTCTTCAGCTCTTTCTGCATACATGGCTTATGGTCTTATCAGCTCCGGTTCCATGTACGGTGGAGAAACTGGTACAGCAATTGGTAATCCTGCCAATCCAGACCTGACATGGGAAGTTGTAAAAACTGCCAACGTAGCTTTGAATACCCGTTTGTTCGACCGAGTTAATTTGGATGTAGAATTCTACAACCGTCTGACAGAAGACATGTTGATGCAGATTCCTTTCTCCTATACAACTGGTTTCTCTGCAGGTTGGGGTAATGTAGCCAGCATGCGCAACCGTGGTGTGGATATTACAGCAAATGTAGACATTCTTAAAGACGTAGCAGGTGTTAACTGGAGTATTTCAGCAAACGTAAACTACAACAAAAATGAAATAACCAAACTGTTCAATGGTCTGGACGAATATGTATTGGCAAATACAGGTCTGAAACTTCAGGTTGGCAAGCCTTATGGTGAATACTTCTATAACCGTTGGGCAGGTGTCGATCCTCGTGATGGTTATAACATGTGGTATGACAAGAATGGCAACTTGACCAAGACTTTCTCTGAAGACGATGCTGTATTTACAGGCAAACAACGTTATGCTCCTTGGTCTGGTGGTTTCGGAACAAACCTCAAATGGAAGGGAATTACGGTTTCTGCAGATTTTGCATACATGCTGGGACAATATATGGTGAACAACGAACGCTGGTTTACTGAGAATCCTCAATTTGCCAACTCTATGAATCAGACTGCTGACATGTTCACTATGTGGCAGAAGCCGGGTGATATTACCAACATCTCAACTCCCGACTCTCCGATGCAATTTGACACCCACTTGTTGGAAAATGCATCATTCATGCGTCTGAAAAACCTGACAGTCAGCTATGATCTGCCGAAGAACTGGATGCGTCGTACAGGTTTCATGGAAAGCGCCCGTGTATTCTTCGTAGGCCGTAATCTGTGGACTGTTACCAAGTATAGAGGTTATGACCCGGAAATTGACAGTAACATGCAGCTGGGTAACTATCCGAATACCAAGCAGTTTACGTTTGGACTTGAACTCACTTTCTAAACATGAACCACTAACGAATTTATGAAAATGAAAAAAAGAAATATTATTTTATCCGTCTTGTTTGCAGCAGTGGGATTGACTTCCTGTGACATGGAGAAATATCCCTACAATGCTGTAGAAGAAAGTCAGTACATGACTACAGCCAATGACTTCAAAAGTGCCCGTATCGGCTTATATTCTCCATATAGGACTCTGACTTCGGGTGGACACGTTCTGACACCGGAATTCCAATGCGCAGACTTTCATGCTACCGCCAGCTACAGTAACACGTATGGAAATCAATACAGATGGGATTTCCAGTCTTCTGATGATAACATCAAAGCCATTTGGGGTAACTTCTACACTTTGATTGCACGTAGCAATTATTATATTGATTCTTATCAGAAATTGGTAAACGGTGAAATACCCGGTATTAGTGAAGCAGACCGTGCTTTAATTGACTGTTGGGCAGGAGAAGCTTATTTCTCACGTGCATTTGCCTATTACAATCTGGCAACGTTCTTCTGCGAGGCATACGATCCCAGCACTGCCGCTGAGGTTTATGGACTTCCCTTACAGCTGACATACGTTTCCAATGCTACCGACAACAGTAAATATCCGGGCCGTTCATCTTTGCAAGCTACATTTGAGCAGATCAACAAAGATTTGACAGAGGCTGAAAGATTGGTAAATGAAAACAAAACTGTTAATTCCGATACTCAGGCCAAATACAACTACATCAGCCAGGATTTGGTAACAGCTCTGCGCGCACGCGTTGCATTATGGACAAAAGACTATGATACAGCAATAAGCGCATCTACAGGACTGATAAGCAGCAACAAATATCCTCTTATCAATGACGGTGAAGCATTCCGTGCTATGTGGGTAACAGACTATGGTACAGAAGTTATCTGGCAGATATATACTGCCGCTCCAGATGAACTCTGCTCTACAAATGGTACAATGTTCTGGGGACAATACAAAAATGGAGATCCACAAGTAATGGACTTTATTCCTTCTCAAAGCTTGATTGACCTCTATACGGACGGAGACAAAGATATTCGTTTCACATCTTTCTTTGCTCCCTATCATTTAGCTCTGTCAAACGGCTCGGAAGCAGACGTATATGTTTTCGACAAATACCCCGGCAACCCCGATATATATTCACAAACAATTGTGGATAATCACTATATCAACAAGCCGAAACCATTCCGTATTGCCGAGCAATATCTGATTGCAGCGGAAGCATACGCCGCAAAGAATGATGTAACGAATGCCAGCAAATACTTGAACGATTTGTGTCGTACACGTATTGCAGAATATACTGACAAGAGCTATACAAATGCCACGATATTGACAGCCATTCAGAACGAACGCCACAAAGAATTGGTGGGTGAAGGTTTCCAGTTAATCGACCTGAAGCGTTGGAATCTTGGCATCGATCGTGCTAATGCATACCAAGAATCAACCATGGTTCTTCAGCCGGGTGGAGTGAACACCACTGCATTGTCCAAACAAGCTGGTGATAATCGTTTCGTATGGCCTATCCCCAAAGCAGAGTATGATGCAAATCCTCAGCTGAAAGGCCAACAGAATCCTGGTTATTAATTGATATACTTAATTAAAAAGAACAGAACATATGAAATATCTCAAATTATTAGCTTTATGCTTACTTCCGATATCATTTGCCGCTTGTAGCGATGATGAGGAAATGAATAGCGGAAACGCTACCGTAGGCTTTGCATCTCCTGAAATGTCTGTTGCAGAAAACACCTCGATGATTAATGTTCCTATTGTTGTTGAGGGAAAACATACAGGACTGATAAAAGTAAATGTAGAACTGATTGATGCCAAAGGAACGTCAGTAACTAAAGACGAAAGTGTTATTCTCACAGGAAGTAACATTGTGATGCCAATCGATGTACAAACTGTTTATGCTGAAGTTAGAACGTTAGTGAACACAACCACGGACGACTTTGATCGTTCATTTACATTACAAATTACTTCTGCTGAAGGAGCATCAATTTCGACGGCTAGCTGTAAAGTGAACATTGAAGAATTAATAGATCCATATGAAAAATTATTAGGGAACTATACATTCAATGCTATTGACTTGACAGACGGTAGTTCTGTAACATTTAACGTTGAATTAACTCAAGGAGCACCGCAAAGAAGTTATACTGTAGAAGGATTTGATGGTTACTTACTTGGAGTTGGCGTAACAGAAAGAGAATTTTGGACATTGGAATACAATGCAGAAACAGAATCACTTACTGCTGTAAAAGGAGACTATTATGCAAAGAATGTCAATTTTGGATTCCTTGCAAATTGTTGTGTTACACCCATGAAATTTAATGAAGCAGGCGATGATGTTGAACCTACGACAGCATGGGATGCAACATGGGATGAAGGTTACACAACTATAACATTCGATGAGGATGCCATTTTAGGAATTGGTTTGTATAGTAGTACTGGACAATATGCTGGCTGGGCAGGAGCTTACGGCAATATTACATTAACCAAGAAATAGACAAATCATCTATAAAATAAGAAAGGCTGCATCTTTGTCGTAAATGTCAGATTACATTTATAGACAAATGATGCAGCCTTATTTATTAATTAAATTACTTATGAAATCCATGAAAAATAAGATACTATTTTTCCTATTATTATTGGGGAGCGTTTTCCTGACGGCATGCTCAGATGAAGACAATCCTACACAATCTGAGATTAAAATAATCACTACAGAAGAACAATTAATATTAGACTCCAAGACCAATGCAAGAATTACCATTGACTTTACCAGTACACATGATTGGAAAGCGTCTACAGATGCTTCTTGGGCTGTAATAACTCCCACATCTGGCAAAGCAGGTACAGCCAGTATTGGAATTTTAGCTAAGGAAGAAAACAGAACGGGAGAAGTACGCACAGGACTTTTGACTTTATCGTGCGGAGAAGCAACTGCTCAAGTTACTTTTACACAAGCGGCAATGGATGTTCTAAATATAGAACAGACCGTCTATGATCTTTCTGCTGACGAACAGGAAATCAGCATAAAATTCGCTACCAATATACAGAATGGAAAAATCACTTTAAAGGCTGAAGACAATTACTCGTGGATTACTCCCAAAGAAAACACCCTGACTCGCGCAATACAGGAAGGAGAAATCACCCTAAAAATACAAGCCAACGAAAGGCGTGTGGCCAGAAATGCCAAACTCAAGATACAGGTCGTAAACATAAACGATGAGAATCAGATATTAATGGAATCAGCCACCATCAATATCAACCAAAAAGAAGCGCCTGTCGGTACTTCATCCGACTTGACCACACAAGATAAAAAAGTAATTTTAATACAAGAACATACCGAAGGAAACGGAATTCCTCTCATATTTTTAGGAGATGGTTTTCTTGATACAGATATCAGCAATGGTTACTATCGGCAAGCCATGGAAAAAGGTATAGAGAATTTCTTTACTGAAGAGCCTATTAAATCTCTTCGCAGTTATTTTGATATATGGATGGTGACAGCCGTTTCTTTAAACAATGCTTTTGGAAATCAATTCAATACAAAGTTCAGTTGCCGGTTGGAAGGGGGCGGAAGTACACTGATAGAAGGGAACCATTCCAAAGTACAAGAATATGCCATGGAAGTACCTACTCTCAAAGAAAATCCCGAACTGTTCAATGAAGCGACCTGTATCGTCATCCTAAATACAGAAGAGTATGCCGGAACCTGTTATTTTGGCTTTAACGATGGAGTAAAAACCATCAATCTGGCCATTGGTTATTGCCCTATGATTTACGGAATGGAAGATGATATGTTCCGCCGAGTGCTTTGCCATGAATGTATCGGACACGGTTTCAGCAAACTGATGGATGAATATTCGTATCAAGAAATGGGAAGAATACCAACCTCTGAAATAACAGATACACAAAAGATGCAGGAAATGGGATGGGCAGCCAATGTAGATTTCACCAATGATAGAAATGCTGTACTCTGGAGTAAATTTCTGAAAGATTCACGTTACCAAGGAAAGGATAACTACGGTGAAACTTTAGGTATCTACGAAGGGGCTTGTACATACTGGAGCGGTGCTTACCGACCGACAACCGAAAGCATGATGCGAAGCAATATGCATGGCTTCAATGCTCCTTCACGTGAGGCAATCTACAAGCGTGTGATGAGCACAGCATATGGAAAAGAATGGGAATACAATTATGAAGAATTTGTAGCATTCGACCAGGCCCATCTCCCAATGCCAACAGAAGCAACCACGCGTGCTACTTACAAAGAAGCAACTCGTCCATTCAGTTTACCAGTATTTACCAATATGACTATACGTTTCGCCTACTGATAATTATAAAACATAAAAGAGACAAACTTAAAACAAAGAATATCAACATCTAATTACTCAAAAAAAAAAAATCAAAAGCATCTAATAACAAAATCTCTATATATTCATCACATTAATTTATAGTTTTATATGCTTACTCAGGTTTATGTCTTCACGTACTCCTGAGTAAGTTTTTTATAAAAAATTAAAGTTAGAATAATAATCATCATCTCCAATTACAACGCCTCATATTTTACTCTTCAGAACAATAACTAATCATCACACATAAACTTTGTATTCGTCAGTCAAAATTCTGCAAAATTAAAACACACAAAATGTATTTTACACTTCTATTGACTTAACATTTTTCTGGCATCCGTACAATTATCCATATATGTGTACCATTCTCAGTTTAATCGTACAAATTCACCTGCTATAATTCATTCCTCAAAAAGAACGAAAGTACTATCTTCGCAAAGCAATCAATACTTTCACTAACACATTTTCGATACCATGAAAATCAATATCTGTAAAAAGGGAATCTTACCATTATTGGCAGGGCTAATACTTTACAGTTCTTGTACAACAGAACAGCCAAATGAAACACTACCATTTTGGCACGATCAAGAACGTCAACTCCGATACAAACCCGAAGGAGAATACTTCGTCGGAAAGAATGGTGACAAACGATTTACGCGTGCTATTTACGGAACTAATACAGGATTCCGTTTCGAAACCAGCGATTATCCTGAAATAGGTCTTTACATGCCCCGACTAGGCGGTAGCATATATATGGCACTACAAACTGCTGACACAACGGTATGGATGAAAGATCTGAGTAGTATTGAATCACGGTTCAGGTCTGGAGAGCGTCGCTACATCATACAAGATAAACAGTATCTGCAGAAAGGAACTATCATGATCGATATGTTAGCCCTCAGCAATGCAGATGGGATGATTGTATCCATCCAAGGAGACAATTTACCAGAAGGAGTGAAACTGATCGCTATTTATGGTGGTGCCAGTAACAAACGTTTTTCCCGAGAAGGAGATTTGGGTGCAGATCCCAAAGATTGCTTTTATATTAAACCAGAAAATTGCAAGGGAAACTCATTCCAGATAGAAGGATGCCGAATCACGAATTTCTACGGAAAGGGAAAACAAATCATGTCGCAAGATGAAGCTTATGAAAATAAAGAAGCTCTGAAAGACTTAAAAGTAACAAAAGAAATCACTCAAGATGCCGAACAAGTACAAGGCATATTCTCAGAAGAGGTTAGATTCAGGCTGGCAGACGGAGGAGCCATTGACAATCTGACCGAATTATTGGAATCTGAAGCCACAGAACAGCCAGTAGCAATAGCAACACTCCCCATCGGAAAAGGATGCAAATACATGGAATGGGTAAATCCTCGGACTATAAAAGGAAAGATTGACCTTGCAACAGATTTCAAGTTGGCACAAAACTTTCGCGAAAAGATTGTGGGAAGAATGAAAATAAATACACCAGACCCTTATATCAATACATTAGGAGGAATCTTTGCCGGCGCAGAGGATGCTGTTTGGGAAGCACCAAGCTACCTGCATGGAGCTATAGGATGGCGAATGCCACTCACTGGATGGAGAGCTGCCTATTTGGGAGACCTAATAGGGATGCACGACCGAGCCCGTATGCACTTCGACGGTTACGCTGCAGCTCAAATCACCAATATTCCGGTCAGTCTGCCGCATTTACAGGACGACGAACTCCATGGAGCACGTTCGTTAAAAAAATGGGGAACGCCCATGTACAGTAACGGTTACATCTGCCGGAATCCCAACCGCACAGACGCAATGCATCATTATGATATGAACCTGGTGTATATAGATGAACTATTATGGCATTTAAACTGGACAGGCGATCTAAACTATGCACGTAAAATTTTCCCTGTCATTAAACGACATTTACAATGGGAAAAAAGGACGTTCGACCCGGACAACGATCATCTTTATGACGCTTACTGCTGTATTTGGGCTTCAGATGCTCTCCAATATAATGGTGGGGAAGTAACACATTCTTCTGCATACAATTACAGATCTAATAAAATGGCTGCCGAGATTGCTGAAAAATTAGGTGAAGATCCGACTCCTTATAAAAAAGAAGCAGAAGAGATTCTAAAAGCCATTAACAAGACACTATGGATTCCCGAAAAAGGCTGGTGGGCCGAATTCAAGGATAACATGGGAAACCAAATGTTGCATGAGAACGCTGCCGTATGGACAATCTACCATTCTATTGATTCAGACATACATGATGCTTTCAAAGCTTACCAGGCCACACGATACGTAGACAACTACATTCCACATATCCCAGTCGTAGCCAACGGGCTTAAAGACACGAACAACTACGTAATAACTACTACCAACTGGCAACCTTATATGTGGTCCATCAATAATGTAGCTTTTGGTGAAATCGTACACACAGCTTATAGCTTCTGGCAGGCAGGACGTGCAGAAGAAGCTTTCAAAATGTTCAAAGGAGCTATCCTGGATGCCATGTATTTAGGATCGGGACCTGGAAACATCACACAAATATCACACTATGACGCAGCACGAGGAGAAATGTACAGAGATTTTGCAGATCCGGTCGCTGTGGGTGTCAGAGCTGTTGTCCAAGGAATGTTCGGCATTCTTCCTGATCTCATGAACAGAAAATTGGTTATTCGCCCCGGATTCCCACAAGAATGGAACCACGCTTCATTAGAGACCTTGAACATGAAATACGATTTCAAACGCGAAGGGTACAAAGATTTCTATAAGTTTACGCCCACATTACAGACTGAGGGAAATCTTATACTGGAAGTGGAAGTACGTGGAAACGAGATAGACTACATTAAAATTAATGGAAAACAGACTGGATACCAAATATTGGAACCAAGCATTGGGATCCCTCGTATTGCTATAGAAGCAGGGGTGAAAGAAAACTATGACATTGAAATTGCTTGGATAGGGAAACGTGATAAATCGTCTCAAGAAATCCAGACAGAAGTAGCCTCAGGTAACCATTTGGATATCAGGATTGAAAATGCTGTAGAATTGTATGACCCACAACATATTCTCACAGAAGCAACTCTATCCGAAAACAGATTGCAAGGAACAGCGAATGGCGTAGAAGGTCATCGCACGCTTTTTGTAAAATGTAGGAAAAACGACTTATCGTGGTGGATCCCTATTAATATACATATCTTACAACCGCTGGAAATTATAAATAACCCAGATTCCGACTCTCTAAAATTCATGCTGGTGAACCATACAGGAAAAGCAATCAAAGGAAATATGCAAATAAACAACACGACTAACGTAGAAAATGTAAACATCCCGGCCGGTGGCAGACAGACATTTACCTGTCAGATGCCTATCGCTTCCATGGGTACAAACCGAATTACAGTAAGTACTCCGGACACAACCTATACACTGAAAGCTATAAACTGGAATCTACAGAATCCAGCATCAACCTTATATGATACAGTAAGTATGGACGCATATTTTAACGATGACGTCAATAATATATTCGCATACGGGAAATATAAATCTCCACGATGGCCCTATACAACTTTGTGCGTACCAACTCAAGGAATGGGACAATGGTGCCACCCGAATGACCTGTCTCCAATAGAAGATACGGGGTTACGTTCAAAAGTAAAAAATGGCATATTCTTAATGCCTCAAGGAATTCCATTCAGGACTTCTGCCACTGAAGGTAAAAAGAACATAGCCTTCACCACCTTATGGGACAATTATCCGGATTCACTGTCTATCGCATTGCATGGCAAAGCATCAAAGGCTTATCTATTGGTAGCCGCTTCCACTTATCACATGCAATCCCATTGTCTGAACGGAACCATAACCGTCCGATATAAAGATGGCACAGAAGACGTATTGGAACTGGTACTTCCTGAAAATCTACTTCCACTGGATCAGGACATATTTATTGATAACGCAGCATTCTACAGTAATGATCCACGACCATACAGAATACGTCTGAAAACAGGTGAAATAGATACCTACCATGCCGGAAAGCTTAAAAAACAGATGTCTAACAATCCCATCTATATAGAAGGAGGAATGGCTACTCTATTGGACCTACCACTTGATTCTGATAAAGAATTAGATCGGCTTTACCTGAAAACGATAGCTAACGAAGTTATTATCGGACTAATGTCGGTAACATTGGTGAGAGATTAGTACTATTCTAAAAATCCAGAAAACGAAGAATAGATCACAATTTAATAAAACAAATAAATATGAACAGAAAAGGTATATTGATTCTTTTAGGAACGGTTGCAATGGCTAATCTCAATGTCATGCATGCACAGGATTTGCGTGAACGAACCTATTATTATGAGATTCTCTCACCGAATCATCAGGAAAAGCCAGATGTAGTAGGATTTGCAAAAGAAAGAGTTAAAGAGAATTTAAATCGAGGACTTACAGCCATTCCTACAATTGATGGTAAAGGAGTATATTTGAGCTGGAGATTGTTAGAAAGCGATGGAGATGATGTACAATTTCATGTATACAAAGACACAGAAGGGAAACGTATTCGCCTGACTCAAAATCCTCTATCAAACACATGCGACTTTATCGATCTTCATCCATCTACTGAAAAGGTCCATTATGAAGTAAGATCTATAAAAGAGATTGATAACAAGAACATACTGGAAGGCTCGCAAATCTGTATAAAATTTAGCGAACTAACAAACTACAAATCAATAAAAATTAATCCCAATATTAAAGCAGGGAAAGTAGCTGTAGCAGATCTGAACGGAGACGGAACGTTCGACTACATCATACGAACTCCAGACAGTAATATTGACCCTGGAATGCCAGGAGACAAAAACGAAACTACCTATCAAATTGAAGCCTATCTGAGTGACGGAACGAAACTATGGAGTAAAGATTTAGGTTTAGGTATTGAACCCGGTATCTGGTACTCGCCCTTCATAGCTTATGACTTCAACGGCGACGGAAAAGCAGAAATTGCCATCAAAACCGCGCCCCAAAATGCTGCACGCAATGCCGAAGGAAGAGTTGATTCTGGTGAAGAATATTTAAGTATTTGGGATGGTATGACAGGCAAAGAATTAGCCAGAGTAAATTGGCCAGAACGCAATGAACGTTACGGCAATCTGGTCAGACAAAACAGAAACCAAATGGCTATGGCCTTTTTGGACGGAAAGACTCCTTCTATTTTAGCTTGTCGCGGAACATATAAACTAATGGTAGTAGATGCTTGGCAATGGGATGGGAAAAAATTAAAGAGACAATGGAGATGGGATGGAGATGAAGAAAACCCGATTGTTCGAAGCATGGGGGCACACAGCATTGTATGCGGAGATGTTGATGGAGATTTAAAAGATGAAATTCTACTTGGTTCCTGTATGCTTGATGATAATGGAACTCTACTTTGGTCGACTGGACTAGGACATCCCGATAAAGCCTATCTGACAGATATAGACCCTACAAGACCAGGATTAGAAGTCTTTTTATGCTTAGAGCCATGGCAAACCAATGGAAGAGGGGTATGCATGGTAGATGCTAAAACCGGTAAATCTATCTGGGACATAAACAGAAAGACCTTCCACGTAGGCGATGGGATGGTCGCAGATATAACTTCCTCGATGCCCGGATTAGAATGTTTTGCCAGCGAAGATCGCAAAGGTGGAAGCAATGACAAATATTTATTAAGTGCAAATGGAACCTATGTTCAAGTCAATGGAGAGATTCCAGGATGCCGTAACTGGGCATGGTGGGATGCAGATAAGATAAGAGAAACTTTCATATCCGGTCAACACAAAAATCAATCCAATATAATCAAATGGAAGGGAGAGACATTAACCCATAACATAGAAGGAAGTATTTTAATGATAGGTGACTTATACGGCGATTGGCGCGAGGAAATTGTAACGTCTCTCCCTGGAGAAATCAGAATCTATTCGACCAATATCCCTGCAAAAGACAGAAGAACATGTCTCATGCAAGATCCTATCTATCGAAGCTATATTTGCCAACGCTCCATGGGATATCCACAAGCACCCGTACCTTCTTATTACTTAGGAGAATAGTATGACAACAACTTGTTAAAGGAACAAGTTTATTCCTTGATGACCTAAAAAAGAAAGCAGAAGAAGGCTCTAAAGAATTAAATTTTAGAATCTCCTTCTGCTTTCGTAGCCCCGAGGGGAATCGAACCCCTATCTAAAGTTTAGGAAACTTCTATTCTATCCGTTGAACTACAAGGCCTTTAAATGAAAATCCTGCATCTGTGTGCAGGAATAGGCCACAAAGATAATACTTTCTGCCGATTTTCCGAAAAAAGTTTTGTTAATCCGATTAACTTTCCGACATTTGCGAACTGCGTTGAACGCATATCCATAAAATTAACCTAAGAAAATCCTAAGTTATGGCAAACGACATGATGGTCAAAGACCTGGACGAAGTGGTAGTACGCTTCTCCGGCGACTCCGGCGACGGAATGCAGCTCGCCGGCAACATCTTTTCAACAGTTTCGGCTACGGTAGGAAACGACATCAGTACTTTTCCCGACTATCCAGCAGATATTCGAGCACCGCAAGGTTCACTAACGGGTGTCTCAGGCTTTCAAGTGCATATCGGTGCACAGAAGGTATATACGCCAGGTGACCAGTGTGACGTGCTGGTGGCCATGAACGCAGCCGCACTGAAGACACAATATAAATTCGTTAAACCCAACGGTACAATTATCATCGATACCGACGCTTTTCAGAAGTCCGATCTTGAAAAAGCAGCCTTCCAAACTGAAAACCCTATCGAAGAGATGGGTATCAAGCAAGAAGTTATTGCCGCCTCTATCACTACGATGGTGAAAGACTGCTTGGCTTCCACAGGAATGGACAATAAATCCATCCTGAAATGCCGTAACATGTTCGCCGTCGGCCTAGTATGCTGGCTTTTCGACCGTGACCTCAAGATAGCCGAAGACTTCATCCGCGAGAAGTTCGGCAAAAAGCCCGAAGTGGCCGAAGCTAATATCAAGGTTATCCATGCCGGATGGGACTACGGACACAACACACATGCCTCCATCGCACATGCCACTTGCCGCATCGAAAGCAAGGTGAAGGTACCCGGACGGTACATGGACATCACCGGCAACAAGGCTACAGCCTACGGCTTCATCGCCGCTGCCGAGAAAGCCGGACTGAAACTGTTCCTCGGCTCCTACCCCATCACTCCAGCCACGGATGTGCTGCACGAACTGTCCAAGCACAAGTCACTGGGCGTGATGACCGTGCAGTGTGAAGATGAAATTTCAGGTTGCGCCACCGCCATCGGTGCCTCGTTTGCCGGCGCACTGGCCGTAACCTCCACCTCTGGCCCCGGTGTCTGTCTGAAGTCCGAAGCCATGAACCTGGCTGTCATTACCGAGCTGCCGCTCGTGGTGCTCGACGTACAGCGCGGCGGTCCTTCCACAGGCCTGCCCACCAAGTCGGAACAGACCGACCTGTTGCAAGCCCTCTTCGGCCGTAACGGTGAAAGCCCCATACCTGTCATCGCAGCCACATCGCCTACCAACTGTTTCGATGCTGCCTATATGGCCAGCAAGATTGCCCTGGAGCACATGACTCCCGTCGTGTTGCTGACCGACGGTTACGTAGCCAACGGCTCAGGTGCCTGGAAGTTGCCCAAGCTGGCCGAATACCCGGCCATCAACCCGCCTTATGCGCCCGCCGACATGAAGGACAACTATACACCCTACCGCCGCAATCCCGAAACCGGTGTCCGCTATTGGGCCATCCCCGGACGCGAAGGCTACATGCACATTCTGGGTGGTCTGGAAAAAGACAGTAATACCGGTGCCATCTCCACCGATCCGGAGAACCATAACCTGATGTGTCACCTGCGTGCCGAGAAGGTTGCCAAGATTCCTGTACCCGACGTTCAGGTACAAGGCTGTGCCGACGACGCAGACCTGCTTATCGTCGGTTTCGGCGGTACATACGGACACCTCTATTCGGCTATGGACGAAATGATCAAAGCTGGCAAGAAGGTGGCTCTGGCACATTTCAGCTTCCTGAACCCGCTGCCCAAGAACACAGAAGAGGTACTGAAACGCTACAAGAAAGTAGTGGTAGCCGAACAGAACCTGGGACAGTTTGCCGCCTACCTGCGCATGAAGGTAGACAATTTCACTCCTTACCAATTCAACGAAGTGAAAGGACAACCCTTCGTCGTAGCCGAACTGGTCAAGGCATTCAACGAAATCATCAACCAATAAAATCGAGGAGGACACAATTATGAACGAATATACAGCTAAAGACTTCAAGAAAGGACAACCCCGTTGGTGTCCGGGCTGCGGCGACCACTTCTTCCTGGCCTCCCTGCACAAGGCCATGGCCGAAATAGGCAAGGCTCCGTGGGAAACAGCCGTCATCTCGGGTATCGGATGTTCCAGCCGTCTGCCCTATTATATGAATACGTATGCCATGCAGACCATACACGGCCGTGCAGCTGCTATCTCGACCGGCGCCAAAGTCACCAATCCCAATCTGGCCGTCTGGCAGATTTCAGGCGACGGTGACGGACTGGCCATCGGCGG
>ENA-OOXJ01000635-OOXJ01000635.1-human-gut-metagenome-genome-assembly--contig:-NODE-635-length-27921-cov-2.301694_pt1 | contig 27921 bp, 29 predicted proteins | sample MGYA00241587_ERZ501343 | MGnify/ENA primary metagenome ERZ501343 (study PRJEB25962, sample SAMEA2042918) | human gut metagenome | biome: human gut; feature: human-associated habitat; material: faeces... | reverse complement strand
ATTCCATTTATAATTTTAGACAAAGATAAATTATTTTATTATAGGGGACTAAAAGAATATCAAGGAAATAGAGAAAAAGGATATTTAATTGATGCTTGTTTAAATGCACAAGATCAATATATCAAAATGATAGAACATTATTTAAAATAAAATGATAGAGTTATATTTGAAGATTATGAAGTAAAGGAAGTGATAAAAATGTCAGAATTTTCGGAAATTTTAACTATGCTATTATCTGTTGAATCACCTAAAGAATATGAAGAACATTTTAAAAAAGAAAATGTTGTAGATGTTGCTAAAAAAGTATATGATGCGGTTGATTCTTTGAGAAAGATGCCAAAAGATGAAGCTATAGCTAGTGCATTACTTGCAAAGCTAATGTTGGAAAATGAAAAATAATAAATATACAAGTGAGCAAGGTTTATGAGCAATTGCTCACTTTTTCTGTATCCAAAATGTATACATTATGGATACAGAATCTTCCATAATTTTTAACGGCGGAAAAACGGCGAAAATCTCAAAAATGGTAAATAGGGGCTAATATTACAAAATAATTTATACTAAAATAAAACAACTTAATGCTTACAGCTGTAACACTTAGCACAATTTTAAAATAATTCGAAATAAATGGCAAAATAAGCAAGAGTACGCTCATAACCCGAAGGTCGTAAGTTCGAGTCTTACCCCCGCAACCAATTCATATATCACTAGAACTATAATGGTTTTAGTGATTTTTTGTTGTCTAAAAATTAGTTGCAATAATGTTTAAAAATGACAATATTATGTTGAATTGGGTAAAAATTGGGTAAAATAAATACCTCAAATGCCTTAAATATCAATAAAAATTCATTAAAATTTTATACTTTTTTAAACATAATAAAAGGCAATGGGAAACCTAAAAATATTTAGTTGCCTTTTATTTTTTATCGTGAAAATTTGTAATTTGTGAAAATTAGAAAAAAGTTCAAATTAAGATCTTGTTGGTAATAACAAGTTTTCTAGTGCATAGCCAGCTTTTCTATTATGAGAAAGTAGTGGATGCACATAAAAGTCAAGTGTAGTACTTATTTGTGCATGACCTAGTCTCGCAGAAATTACTGCTATATCAATATTTTGTGCAACTAGTAAACTTGCATTTGTATGTCTTAATCCGTGAAAATTAATTACAGGTAATCCTATTTGACCAACATATTTTACAAACCATTTGCTAATTGTAGAAGGATGCATTGGTTTGCCATCTGCTTGTACAAATAACCTATCAGAATTAGTCCATAATTCACCGTAAATCGATTTTTGTTCTTCATACCATAATTTATATTCCTCAAGTAAAGAAACGATAAATTCAGGTATTGCAATTTCTCTAATGGAACTCTCTGTTTTAGGAACCTTTGTGAAAACTCCCATATCTGATAGATATTGACTAGAACGATTAATACTGATAATTCCGTTTTTAAAATCAACATCTTGCCATTCTAATCCCATTAATTCTCCTAAACGAACACCAGTAAATACTGTAAGAATGATCGCAACTTTATACTTAGTATCTTCACTAGGTAATAGTTCAAGATTTTCTAGTAATATTTTAGTTTGTTCATCATCATAAGATCTTCTTTTTGGTTTTCTGGCTTTAGGTGGTTGAACACGTTCAGCAGGATTCGTCACTATTAATTGCCAATAAACAGCTTTATGAAGCATTGCTCTTAATAATCTGTGATGCTCTAAAATTGTTTTACCAGATAAGGGCTTTTTTGTTTTTGAACCATTGTTACCTTTTTTTCTAACTAACTGAGTATCTTTTTCAAGTAAATCATAGAATTTCATAATGTCAGTTGGTTTAATTTTGTTAATATAGAAATGCCCAAAGTATGGTAAAAGTCTTGTTTCCAACATTCTGCAATATCGTTTATATGTTGATGGAGCAAGTTCCTTTGAACCATAATCTCTTTTCCATATTTCTGTAAATTCAGAAAATTTAAGAGATTTACCATCAATGACTAAACCATTTTGTACTTCAGTAACAAATTTTGCTAGTTCAACTTCTGCATCTTTTTTATTTCCGTGTACTGTTTTTCTGTGTATCATAGGTTTTCCATCTAGGTCAAATCCTTCGGATACTGTTAGCCTGTAACTATTTTTTCCTCTTTTTTCTATACTCCCAGCCATTACTTATTTCACCTCCTTTCAAGTATGCCTATGGGTGGGAGGAGTATTTACATATTAGTTAACAAAGATATTATATAATAATAGTTAACAAATTGCAATAGATTTCAAAAATAAACTTAAAAAATTTATAAATGTAATAAAATGTAAAAAAATGTCGAAAATTTGAAAGCTAAAATCCTTTGAAAATACTGGATTATTTACAGAAAATATGATATAATACGACAAATATATAGGAGGAATTTACATGAATATAATAGAATCAGAGATAAGACAAATTTTTGCATCAATAGTATGGAACCATAAAATTCATGAAAAACATAGTGATATTAATTCTTTTTGGTTTAATGTTTTAGAATTTTGCAAGATATTATCTTCAGCAATTACTACATCAGGATTATTAACTTGCTTTTTTATTGATGAAGTTGCTTTAAAGATAATTACCACTGTTTTTTCAGCTATATGTCTATTTATAAATACTTTTTATAAAACATATAATTTAAAAGAATCAAGAGATAGTCATAAATTAAGCGCATTAGAATTTTTACAATTAAAAAATGAAACCATTTGTGTATTATCAGATATAAAATTAAATAAGATAGAATTGGATGAAGCTACTAAGAAGAGAGATGAGATATTATTAAAATATCATAATATATGCAAGAAAAGCTTATCTACATGTGATAGAGCTGTAAAAAAAGCATCAAAAGCTTTAAAAATACAAAAAGATAATACATTTTCAGATGAAGAAATAGATAGCTATTTACCTGTAGAGCTTAGAAAGGGAAAATAAATGATTAAAGATGATTTTTGTGATTTCTGTAACAACATAAAACTAGATAATTTTGAAGATATGCAAACAACAGTAAAAGGCATTACAAAAAAACTAAATAAACATTATTATGACATAGATGATGACGAATCTAATATGTATATTGTAGGTTCAGTTGGTAGAACTACAGCAATAAAAAATACAAGTGATTTGGACATACTTTTTAATCTACCTAAGAGTGTTTATGATAGAATAAATGATAATGATGGAAATAAACAATCTCAATTATTACAAGAAGTAAAAAATGTATTGAAAGAAAAATATCCTAATACAGACTTAAAAGGTGATGGACAAGTTGTAGTAATAAACTTTACAAAATACACAGTAGAATTAGTTCCAGGATTTAAGCAAAATGATGATTCATTTAAATATCCAGATACAAATGATGGAGGAAGCTGGAAGATTACAAATCCAATTCCAGAAATAGACGAATGTAAGAAAAAAGATGATGACACAAATGGAAATTTTACAAATATATGTCATATGCTTAGATCATGGAAAAACAAAAAAGGATTTAAATTTAAAGGCTTATTAATTGACACTTTAACTAATAATTTCCTTGAAAAGAAGAAGGAATATCAAAATTGTGGATATGAAAATTATTTAAATCTAGTTAAAGATATTTTTGAGTTTTTAAAGAATGAAGATAAAGATCAGAGTTATTGGTTTGCAATAGGAAGTAATCAAAAAATATATAATGATGATGGAGGAAAATTCGTAAAAAAAGCCACAAAAGCTTATAACAAAATTAAAGATTTAAATGAGGATTCTAAAAATTTAAATAAAGAATTAAGAAATCTTTTTGGAAAAGAATTTCCTAAAGCACAAAATGAGGAAGAAGAAAAAGAACAATATGCTTATGATCATACAGAAGAATTTATTGAAGATGAATATCCTGTTGATGTAGTATTAAATTTAAAATTGGATTGTATAGTAACACAAGATGGATTCCGCCCAGCTAGTTTAAGGGATATGATAACAAATCATGTGCTTCTAAAGAGGGATAAAAAATTAGAATTTTACATAGTAAATAAAGCAGAAATTATGAATTATGGTATAGATAAAATTCTTTGGAAAGTAAAAAACGAAGGAGATTTAGCTAAACAAAAAAACGATATTAGGGGACAAATTTTAGAAACAAATAGTTATACACATACTGAATATTCTAAATTTGATGGTGACCATTATGTTGAAGCATATATAATAAAAAATGATGTATGTATAGCTAAAGGAAAAATTGATGTTCCAATAAGGGTTTAAAAGAAAGCGAGAAAATATAAGATGAATTTTGAATTAAATTTAATAGAGAATTCATATGATTATATTAAAGAAACATTATACTATTATAAAAAGATAGGATATGGTGAAAGCCATGATGAAGATAGAAATTCTATAGAAGAAAAAAGAAAGTGGAAAACAACATTTATATTATTGGTTCAAGCAATTGAATTACTATTAAAAGAAGCTCTGTTTAGAATTAACGAAAGTTTGATTTATGAAAATATTGATGAGAAAATTAGCGATAAAGCAAAAACTATAACATATTCGAAAGCGATAGCAAGATTGCAAAATTTAAAGCCAAAATTGTTTTCACAAAATGAAACTGATTTATTGATTACTTGTGGTAATATAAGAAATAATTTTATTCATTTTAAAGTAAATGCTAATTCGATTGAAATAAAAAGAAAATATTGTAAGTTATTTGAGCTTTATATAAAATTACACTATAGAATTTTTCACCATAAATATCAAAATGAAGAATATAAATATGTTATTGAAAATATTTTACATAATGCAAAGGATTTTGAGGTTTTTAGAGGAATTGAGTTTACTAAAAAACAATTAAAACAGTTTAAAGAGGATATTGAGGAAAATCAATACTATTCGTATATACTTACAAAAGATAATAATGCATATAAGAGAATAAAATATGGAGATGAAGACAAATTTTATAATTATAAGTTCAATACGAATGATTCATATTGTTCAATTGATTGCAAGTACTGTGGCGATTGTGGAGCTAAAAAAGGAGAAATTCATCTAGATGGATGTGACTGGGAAATGTGTCCTATATGTGGGCATCAATTAATATCATGTGATTGTGAATGGGGTGAATATATTTCTGATGACTATTTACTTGAAAATGATATAAGAGATATTATAGATTATGAAATGATTATATAAATAAGGAAAAGCAATAAACTTTTCCTTTATTTGTTTTCTTCCAACCATTTATCAAATTCTTTATAAGTTTTCTTTTCAGATCTAATGGCATCCATAAATTCCTTAGCTTGCTTTTTCCAATTTTCATAATCAATCTTATAAACTTCTATATCAGGATTACGGTTTACTAGCATTGCTTTTTTTGCATAAATCTTACGATATTTACCATAAACAATCTCATTTTCTTGTTTAATTCTTTGAGCAATTTGGTTTCCAATATCTCTACAAGTTTGTTTTCCTTTGTATAAATTATTACAGTAATTAATGCGTGCATTATCTGTTATAAAGTATTTACCACAATTCTTACATTTTTTTATAAGATATTTATTATTAAGTACAAATTGAAACAATGTAACATATAAAATTCCATAAATATTGTCATTACTAGAACTATAATCTGGTTCAACATCATAATCTGGAGCAGACTTAAAGAATTTGATTAAATCTTTTTCTGTAGATCCTTTAATACCAGATATTGTTCTAAAAGAAAAGCCTTGTGGAATAGAAAAGTAGTTATTTATAAATCTATCTAGCTTTTTAGAATGAGAGTTATAATAAATATAAAATCTTATTTTAGAAGTAAAATCTTTAATTTCTTCAATATTATTAATGTTAAATATATAATCAACAAATTCTGATAATAGTTTTTGACCACGTTTTGAGTCATTTTTTATTTCTTCAAAATATTTTTTAAATAATTCTTTTACTTTATTAAAAGAATAAAGTTTATTTACTTCAAATTTATTTATATCATCTTCACCAGTATATATGATGTATGAAGTAAAAAACTTAGTAAACCACATAAAACAATCATCATAATTATCAAAATTACAATTTAAAAAGTTAATAAGTTCAGTACAAAGTGTCTGAGTGGTAGTTGTAGTATTAATAGTAAAATAACCTGTATTAATGTTTTTTAGATTATAATATTTTGGCTTAGATGATTTTGTTTTTGCATATAAAAATGCTTTATGTGTAAGTGTTTCGTTCTTTGAAACAAATATACTAATAGGTTCATCAATTTTTAATTTGTTCATAATTCCTCCGTTAACAGTTTACGAAATTCAATAAAGTTAACCTGCTATCAAAACACACTAAAAAGTATTTACAAAGTTAACTACAAACAATATAATACATTTGTTAACAAAAGTCAATATTAAATTACAAAAAAACAGGAGGTGATATTATGGAACTACAAAAGATTCAAAGAACAACACTAACGATGAAAGAAGCAAGTGAGTATTTAGGAATTTCTTATTGGTTAATTAATCAACTAGTAAGAAGAAAGCAAATACCATGTTCTAAAGTTGGTGGAAAATATTTATTTAGAGTACAAGCTTTAGATGAATATTTATCAAAAATGGAACAAGAATCAACTGATTAGATTCAAAAGAAAGTGGGGAAAGGAGGATATGACTAATTTACAATGGTTAAAATTATCTACGGATTTTTTTGATAATAACAAAATAAAATTGCTAGAAAGCGAAAAGGATGGGGATACAATAATTAGAGTATGGATACAACTTTTAATAACAGCAATGAAATGTAATTATCAAGGTAGATTATCACTAACAGAAGATAAACCGATGACAGTTGATGAATTTTCAAAGATTATGGGAAAGTCTAGGAAAAAAATCACAAAATGTTTGGAAAAATTTGAAGAATTAAAAATGATTATTATAGAAGATAATTTTTATAAAATCAAAAACTGGTCTAAGTACCAAAGTGCTGATAAACTTGAAGAAATCAGACTACAAAATTGTTTAAGACAGCAAAAATATCGTGAAAAAATGAAAAGTGAAAAAGAAAAAAGTAACGTTACAGTAACACAACGTAACACTAAAGAAGAGAAAAAGATTAGAAATAAAATAGAAAAAGAAGGAGATAAGAATAGAAGTGGATTTAAAGAATTCAAATTATAAAGTTATCACTAATGAAGGTGCAAAATGTGGATTTTGTAATAAAAATTTAAAGCCAATTGGATTCGATTATTTATATGTAAATTATGATAAAAGCATGATTGAATATGAAAGATGTAATTGTGAAAAAGCAATTCAATTTTGGAAAAAATTTGATTTTGAACAAGAAGAAAAACAGCGACAAGAAAAGTATAGAAAAATTATAAATAGTATTTATAAAGATAACTATATGAAAAAGAGATTACAAAAGTATAATTTTGAAAATCTTATTGATACATATGATGATACATCTATTATAAATCAACTAATAAAATTTACAGATTTATGTATTGAATCAGAGATAAAAAATGGACTGATTATTTATGGAAATATAGGCTATGAAAAAACATATTTTGGAGCTTGCATTGCGAATAAAATAATTGAACAAAATAAAATTGTATTAATGGAAAAAAGTAGTTCTATAATTGATAGAATTAAAGCATCATTTAACAAAGAAGGACTATCAGAAATAGAAATTATTGAACTATATTCTAATGTAGATATGTTAATTATTGATGATTTTGGTAATGAAAATTTAAGCAAATGGGCTTTGGAAAAGTTATATAAAATTATTAGTAATAGATATGATAATGAATTACCAATTGTTATTACAACAAGATATAATAAAGAGCAATTAATTGAACAATTATCTACTGAAAATGATACAGAAATTTCAGAAGAAATCGTTGAAGTTCTGAATGAAATGTGTTATGGAATTGCAATTACAGAAGAAAGAAAAACAAAAGAAAAAGTTAGCATAAGCGACCAAACTATTTGCTAACTCAATCTTAAAACCTAATAAAATTATAATATAAATTATAACAATTGTAAATAGGAAAAGTTTGAATTTTTTGTTCAGACTTTTTCTAAAATTTAAACAAAAATTATGAAAAAATGAATAAAAAAATTCCCTCGGAGAGCCAAAAAGGGTTTTAGGGATTTTTCCCTAAACAGCAAAAATGGTGTCAAAACACCACGCTGGCGAATATTAGGTACTAAAAAATACTACCTATATTCGAGCAAAATAAATTTTGCTTGTTATTAATGCTTTGTAAACTAGCATTAATAGATTTTTATAGTAAGGAAGTGATGAAAAGTGTACAGAGATTCAGAGCAAGCTTTAGAGAGTATTTTTGTATCTTATAATAAAATTTTAAAGAGAATTAAATTGTTGAGTGTTACTACTAAATGTGGAAAAGAAATAACACATGGAGATTTAAGAAAAGCTGTAAATGTAATGTTAAAAAAGCATCCAACTTGCAGATGGAGAAGTGAGAAAGTAAAAAGTAGAAAATATTTTATTTTAGATGAAGGATATGCATGGTTGTTACAAGTGTATTTTAATAAAGAAAAATCATTAATTGATGCTGATGTAGAATTTTTTGAAGATAGAATAAAACAATATGAAGAATTATTAAAAATAGAGCATGAAGAAAATTGGTGGAATGAAGATATGGATATAAAACAACTATGCAAATATTTTAATAGAGAAGAAATTACTATAAGAAAAGCCATTAAAAGAATGTGTGATAGTGGATTAGAAGAATACAAATTTTTAATAAATAATAAAATTGTAATTTCAAAAGAAGGTGTAAAATGGATTTGTAAAAATGTGTTTAAACAAAAATATCTAGAACTATTAGAAAAGAAGAAAATGGAATTGACAGAAAAGTATATAGAGGCAGGCTATATATATGATCATTTTTTTCATAGGAATTAATTGTAAATATTTAGAAGTACCTGTTGAGAAATTTGTCGTTTTGTGATATAAAATATAATAGAATTATTATAAATATTTGAGGTGCAAAAATGAAGGAAGAAGAATTAATAAAACTAGAAAAAAAATTATGGGAATCAGCAGATAAAATGAGAGGAGCTGTTCCTGTTTCGGATTATAAATTTATAATATTAGGATTAATATTTTTAAAATATATTTCTGATGCATTTGAAGAGAAATATCAAATCTTAGTAAAAGATGGTTATGGACTTGAAGAAGATAGAGACAGTTATGAGGCAGATAATGTATTTTATGTTCCAGCTAGAGCTAGATGGGAATATTTAAATGCTCATTCTAAGGATCCTCACATAGGACAAATTATTGATGATGCTTTGGAAGAAATAGAAAGAGAAAATCCATCTTTAAAAGGTGTTTTAGTTAAAGAATTTAATAGCCCAAATTATAGAAATGTAAATTTAGGGGAAATTATAGATTTATTTACTAATATAAAAATTGGAAGTAAAGAAGCACAAGATAAAGATATTTTAGGAAGAATATATGAATATTTCTTAGGACAATTTGCATCTAACGAGTTACAAAAAGGTGGAGAGTTCTATACACCAGCCTGCTTAGTTAGAACAATGGTTGAGATTCTTGAACCATATCAAGGTAGAATTTATGACCCTGCATGTGGCTCTGGGGGAATGTTTGTACAAAGTATAAAATTCATTCACAGACACAATGGTAATGCAAGAAATTTAACTATATATGGACAAGAAAAAAATCCAACAACATGGAAATTAGCGAAGATGAATCTAGCTATTAGAGGGATAAATAATGACGGATTGGGAAAGTTCGCAGACGATACATTTCATAATGATTTACACAAAGACTTAAAATCAGATTTTGTATTAGCAAATCCTCCATTCAATATTAGTGACTGGGGACAAGAAAAATTATTAGATGATCCTAGATGGAAATATGGAATACCACCAAAAGGAAATGCTAACTTTGCTTGGGTTGAACATATGGTATCAAAATTATCTATGAATGGTAAAGCAGCAATAATACTTGCGAATGGCTCTTTATCAGCAGGGGGACAAGAAGAGGTAATCAGAAAAAATTTAATAGAGGCAGATTTAGTAGATTGTATATTATCAATGCCATCTAATTTATTTTACACAGTTACAATACCTTGTAGTATATGGATTTTAAATAGAAACAAGAAACAAAAAGGAAAAACATTGTTTATAGATGCAAGAAATTTTGGAACAATGGTAACAAGAAAATTAAGAGAACTAAATGAAGACGATATATCTAAAATTGCAGATACATATCATAATTTCCAAAACAATCAAAATTATGAAGATGTAGCAGGATACTGTAAAGTATCTACAATAAAAGAAATAGAAGAAAACGATTATGTCCTTACACCAGGTAGATATGTAGGAACAGAAGAACAAGAAGACGATGGAATACCTTTTGAAGAAAAAATGAAAACAATAACAACTGAATTAAAAGCACAATTCGAAGAGTCTCATAAGTTAGAAGAAGAAATTAAGAAGAACTTGGAGGCTATTGGATATGGAATATAGGTTAAAAGAAATTTTACAAGATAAAGGCTATATAAGAGGTCCTTTTGGTTCAAGTTTAAAAAGGAATGAATTAAAGAGTACAGGAATACCAGTATATGAACAACAACATGCAATATATGCTACTAGAGAGTTTAGATATTACATAGATGAAGAAAAATACAGTCAAATGAAAAGATTTACAGTAAAACCAAAAGATTTAATAATAAGTTGTTCAGGAACAATAGGAAAAGTTGATTTGATATCAGAAAAGGACCCAATAGGTATAATAAGCCAAGCTTTATTAATTTTAAGAGCTAATACAGACATAGTGCTACCAGAATATTTGTTTTACTTTTTAAAAAGTGATTATGGATATAATTCTATAATATCTCGCTCTATGGGAAGTGTTCAAGTAAATATTGCTAAAAGAGAAGTAATTGAAAATATAAAAATTAATATTCCAAGTCTAAAAGAGCAAGAAAAAATAGTAAAAATATTATCAAACATCGATGAAAAAATAAAACTAAATAATCAGATAAATGATAATTTGTTTAAGATAGGTGATCAATTATATTTCGAAAATTTTGATAAATATAAAAAAGAATTACCTGATGGATATAGAATAGTGAAATTGGGTGATGCAGTAAGCAATTATGATTCAAAAAGAAAACCCATGTCTAGGAGAGAAAGAGAGTTACATCAAGGTTTATATCCATATTATGGAGCAACATCAATAATTGATTATGTAGATGATTATATTTTTGATGATACATATTTGTTGATGGGAGAAGACGGCACAGTAAAAACAGATGAAGGCTATCCAGTATTACAATATATATGGGGAAAGAATTGGATAAATAATCATGCACATGTTCTAAAGGGAGAGAAAATTTCTACAGAATTTTTAGTTTTTGCTTTAAGAAAAATAAACATTGAAAGTATAATAACAGGAGCTGTTCAACCAAAGATAAATCAAGAAAACATGAATAAAATTGAATTTGTAATTGGAACAGAATCAAAGAATAGAGAATATGAAAATATATTTACTAATATTATGAATAAATATAAAAATATAATTGAGGAAAATAAAAGATTAGAACAATTACGAGATATATTATTACCCAAACTAATGAATGGAGAAATAAATTTAGATAAAATATAATATAAGGAGGAATAGAAATGGAAATACCAAAAGTCAATTTACCAAAGATTGATATACCAAGAATTGAAATACCAGATTATAGTAACATTATTGAAAATATGGATTTACCTACTCAACATATGTTTTCAGATACACAGTTTGAAATTATAAAAAAATATATTCAGGAATTCGAGAAAACACTAGATAAAGAACATACAGTGGGTGTAATGCTTACTAACTTTGGACAATCTATTTTAATGCAAGTAGAAGAAATTACATATGAAAAGTCTGTTGTTTTAGTATTCAAAGGAATAGTGAATGGACAAAAATCAACACTTATACAACATATTAATCAACTAAATTTCTTATTAACAGCGTTACCAATTGAAGAGGAACATCCTAAAAGAAAAATTGGATTTTCTGCGCCAGAATAATAGAAATTTAGTCAGACAAATTATAATTTGTATAAAAGGAGTAATATTATGAATTCAGATTATGAAAAGAAAAAACATCAACTTACTGGAGATACTATATGGAAAATAAACGATATTGATTTAGTTATAACAGATGGTGGATCATCAATTGTAAAAGATTTTATAGAAGAAAATAAATATGATGATTATACTTTATCTATATACGATGAAATAACTAAAAATACAATTGAAATTGATGCAAAAATAAATGAAATGCCTATAATTGTTTCAATGGTATATAAAGTAGAACATGCAACACCGATGACTTTTATAGGTGTAAATAAATTAACAAAGTCATATGTTGTTGGTATGAATTTGACAAAGGGGCATATAGAATTTGGAAGCTATAGATATATAAATGGAAAACTAAACAAAGTTGAGTAAACTATAATTTAGGGGGCAAATTATGTTTGATGAAGAAACACTAGAAAATATAACAATGGAAATGCTACAAAATCTAGAATATGAATGTATAAATGGATATGAAATGGAACGTACAGACTTTTCTAAAGTATTGCTAGAAGAAGATCTCTTTGATGCAATTGAAAGAATGAATAAAGGAATTGAATTTGAACAGATACAAGAAGTTATAAAAACAATTAGAAATTTAGACAACAACAACACTATATTAAACAATAAACAATTTACTAAATATTTACTAGAGGGAATTTCTGTACCGATTCAAGAAGATGGAGAAACCAAATATAAAACTATTAAAATAATAGATTTTGAAAATATCCAAAATAATATATTTAAAGCAATTAATCAATATACAATTATTGAACATAGTGAAAAAAGACCAGACATAATTATATTTATAAATGGTATGCCTTTAGTTGTTGTTGAACTAAAATCAACAGTAAGAGAAGATGTTAAGTTAATAGATGGATATAATCAATTAAAAGGTTATCAAGAAGTACATATACCATCACTATTCTATTATAACCAGTTTATGATTGTAAGTGATGGAGTACAAGCAAGAGCAGGAACTATCACCAGTCCATGGAGTAGATTTTCGGAATGGAAAAAGGTTGAAGATACAGATGAAGTATTAGAGAATATGCCTACCCATAAAACTCTATTCAATGGAATGCTTAGAAAAGATAGATTATTAGATATTATAAGTAATTTTATATTATGGAGTGAAGATAGTAAAATTTTATCAGCATATCATCAATATTTTGGAGTTAAGAAAGCTATAGCCAGTACAGAAAATGCAATAGATAACAAAACGGGAAAAGCTGGATTACTTTGGCATACACAAGGAAGTGGAAAGAGCTTTTCAATGGTATTTTATGCTGGTAATATGATAAAAGTATTAAATAATCCAAGTATAGTGGTTGTAACAGATAGAAATGACTTAGATAATCAGTTATTTACAACATTCGCAAAATGCTCTGAATATTTAAAACAAGAACCAGTACAAATTGAAAATAGACAAGATTTAAACGAGAAATTAGAAGGCAGAAAATCTGGTGGAATATTCTTTACTACATTACAGAAATTTGAAGAAGAAACAGGAGTATTTAGCCAAAGAGACGATATTTTAGTTTTAGTAGATGAAGCACATAGAAGCCATTACGGATTAGATGCAACAATAAAATTTGATAAAGCTAAAATGGAAGCATATAAAAAATATGGAACAGCTAAGTATTTGCATGATGCTTTTCCAAATGCAACATATATTGGATTTACAGGAACACCTGTTGAAACAAAAGACAAGTCAACAACTAATGTGTTTGGAGATATAATAGATACATACGATATGACACAAGCAATTATGGATGGTGCAACAGTACCAATTATGTATGAATCAAGAATGGCTAGAGTTGGACTAAATCAAAAGATATTAGATGAGATAGATGATTATTACAATATGCTTGAAACAGAAGAAGGTATTGATGATTATAAAATAGCAGAATCTAAAAAAGCAATGGCTACAATGAAACAAATAATAGAAGATCCAGATAGACTAGAAATGATAGTTAAAGATATTATAAAGCATTATGAGGAAATAGAAACAAGTGTGGCTAATAAAGCAATGGTTGTAGCATATTCAAGACAATCTGCATTTACAATGTATAACAAATTCTTAGAACTTAGACCAGAATGGAAAAACAAAGTCAATATGATAATAACATCTAATAATAAAGATGATGAAGAAATGCAAAAAGTAATAGGTTCTAAGAAAGATAAAAAGCAATTAGAAGTAAATTTTAAAGATATGGAGTCTAGCTTCAAAATTGCAATAGTTGTAGATATGTGGTTAACAGGATTTGATGTGCCTGGACTTGGAACAATGTATGTGGACAAACCTATGAAAGCTCATAATTTAATGCAAGCAATTGCAAGGGTAAACAGAGTTTATAAAGACAAAACTGGTGGATTAATTGTTGATTATATAGGATTAAAAAGATGGTTGCTAGATGCATTGAAAACATATACAAAGAGAGACCAAGGCAAGATTGTAGATAATAGTGAATTAGTAAAAGTTTTAAATGATAAAGTAGAACTTATAAGAGATTTATTTAAAGGATTCTATTATGGACACTTTGCTACAACAACAGATAGTGATAAATACGAAATAATAATGGCAGGTGCAAACTGGATGTTAGAAACAGAAGAAAAGAAAAAAGCATTTATGAAATATAGTTATGATGTTAAAAGTCTGTATGCTTTATGTACAGGAGCTTTATCACAAGAACTAAAAGATGAAATATTATTTTTTATAGCTGTAAGATCATTTATATCAAAATTAAGTGGAGATAAAATAGACGTTAAGGAGATAAATGATAATGTAGCAAAGATGTTAGAAAGAGCAATACAAGATGATGAGATGCTACAAATAGGTGAAGTACATAACAGCAATCAATTAGCGCTATTAAGTAATGAGATTTTAAATAAGTTAGCAAAAATGCAGAAGAAAAACATTGCAGTTGAGGTATTAAATAGAGCATTAAAAGAGTATGTAAATCAAATAGGGAGACAAAATGTTGTTATGATGGAAAAGTTCTCAACAAAGTTTCAAAAAATTGCAGCAACATATAATGAGAGGACAAGTGTAGAAGATATACAAAAAATAATTGAAGAATTAATAAACTTAAAAAATGAAATTGAAGAAGAATTAAAAGCAGGAAATGAATTTAATTTGTCATCAGAAGAAAAAGCATTCTTTGATGCGTTAGGTGATGATCCAGAAGTTAAAGAACTAATGAAAGATGAAATCCTAGTTCAAATAGCAAAAGAACTTGTAGAAACGGTTAATAGTAATATGACTATAGATTGGGATATTAGAAAAGATGCAAGAGCCAAAATGAGAATTGAAATTAAGAAGCTTTTAATTAAATATAATTATCCACCTAACAAAAGTGAAAAAGCAGTTCAAACTGTTATAAGACAAGCTGAGTTAAAATGTAAAGAGATGATAGGATAAATGAATAATGAAATAAAGGATGTTTTTGAGGATATAAACAATATATTTATAAACAAATTACAAGAAGCTCGAGAAAAGACAAGTGATTCTATAGAAATTGAATTATTCAATGATTGTATTGATACTTATAAACGTGCATATAGGCTAGTAGATAATAATAGATTATTGGATGGAATAGTTCTAACAAGGAATGCATTTGAATTAATGATGATGCTATTTGGAATTAGAATAGATGCAAATGTAAGAAAAGAATATTGTAAAGAAGATAGTTATGAGTGTTATCTTGAAAGAAGAAAGATAAATAAAAAAGCAAAGGATTATTTATCACAAAGTTATTTAAGAAAAATAATATTAAAAAAATATGAGAACATAGAAGAAGATTATAACAAAATATATAATGTCTTATCTAAATTTGCTCATCCAACAATTCATAGGAATATGCTAAGATTTTTTGAAAGAGAAAAAACAGATGTCGCTTTATTATATCTTAATGTAATAATGGTTTTACCAATTTTATTTTTAGAAATACTTTATGAAGAAAATATAATAGTTGATGAAACTTTTCGAGATTTAGCAATATTTAAATATATTATAGAAAAGCTTACTTTAATTTATTTTTGCAATTATGTGGATAAAGATAAACTAAAAGAGGCAAATAAATATGCATTTTTAGATATTAATAAAGATTATTATAATAAGATGGAAGATATAATAAAAAAAGAGCTCAAAGAAATTGAAAAAGAATCAATAGATAATCAAGAAAAATATAAACAAGCAATAGAAAAAGTTTTGTCAAAAGTTGAATATTATAATATTGCTAAAAAATTAAAAGATTTAAAGCTAATTAATGGAGAGAAAGAATGAAAATAAAATGTTTGAATTGTAATGAAATTATTAAATCAAAATACAGACATGACTTGGTAAGCTGTAAATGTCATAATTGTTATATTGATGGTGGACAAGATTACTTACATTTTGGTGGAAATGATTTTAATACAATCTTAATTATTTTTGATGATGGTACAGAGATATTAGCAAGTGATGAAGAGGAATACAAAAACAAATATGATGAATGGGAAGATAATAGGATAAAGGAGTTAGCTAATAATGAAAGCATTAACAATTAAACAGCCTTGGGCAACTTTAATAATGCAAGGTGATAAAAGATTTGAATTTAGAAGTTGGCAAACAAAATATAGAGGAGATTTATTAATACATGCAGGAAAAGGTATAGATAAAGAAGCAATGAAAAGATTAGAAAAATATCTTCCAAAAGAATTACCATATGGAAAAATTTTAGGGAAAGTAAAATTAGTAGATTGTATAAAGATGTCTCCAGAATTCAAAGAATTATTGTTAAAAGAAAATAGAGATATTTATACTAAAAGTTCTTTTCAAGAAAACTATGGATGGCAAGTGTCAGATGTTGAAGTATTTGAAAATCCAATAGATGTAAAAGGTCATTTAAGTTTATGGGAATATAACATGTAAAAAAATAAAAATATCAATAAAATTTGAGAAAATTTCTCGAAAATATTGATATTTTTTAAATTTTAGCATATAATATATAAAGTAAAGGAGGATTTTAAAATGTTAATAAGATTTAGTTTTAAAAATTTCAAATCTTTTAAAAATGAAAATTGTTTAGATATGGAAGCAACATCACTAAAAGAACATGAATATAATGTTGCTAAAATTGATAATGGTGAATATTTAAAAGTATCTGCAATTTATGGCGCTAATGCTAGTGGAAAAACTAATGTGTTACAGGCTTTTGATTACATGAAAAAGAGAATATTAGTAAGTGATGATTCTAAAATGAATTCTCCAATAGATGAAGAAAATATTTATAGTTTTATGATAAATAATGCTCCAATTGCTTTAGAAGTAGAAATATTAGCTAAAAACAATAAAATATACAAATATGGCTTTGAAGTGTTAAAAGATAAAATAATTTCAGAGTGGTTATTTGAAAAAAGAGTTAATAAATTCTATTCTATTTTTGAAAGAGAAAATAATAATGTATCAATGAAACCTAACAAGATTTCAGAATTAGTAAATATAGACGAAAGAACGTTATTCTTAAACATATATAGCAAAATAGATAGAAATAATGAAGATTTTAGTAATGTATATGATTGGTTTGTAAACAGCACATATTTAGACTTAGGTAATCCTAATTTTGAAAGATTCATTAATAATAGAGTTTCACTAAAAATTTTGAGTGATGAAAATTATAAAAAAGAACTATTAAAATTTATAAAAACTTTTGATTCTGGAATTGAAGGAATAAAAACTACGCCAGATTCAATAGAAGCTGTTAAAAGTAACAATGGCATTATAGATATTGAAGTTATTCATAGGGGAGAAAATGGAGAATTGAAAGCATTACCATTTTATTTGGAATCCAATGGTACTAGAAAAATGTTTCACTTATTTGATTTCTTTATGGATGCATTAAAAAATGGTATGGTATTATTTGTTGATGAATTAGATGCAAAACTACATCCTTTATTAACGAGATATATTATTAATTTATTCCATAATAGTGATACAAATAAAGGAAATGGACAGTTAATATATTCAACACATGATACAGTAAATTTAAATAAAGAAACATTTAGAAGAGATGAAATATGGTTTGCAGAAAAAGATAAAGATGGAGTTTCAAAGATATACTCTTTGGCTGATTATAAAATTAACGATGTAAAAGTTAGAAATGATGCAACTTACAATAAAGATTATTTATCTGGAAGATATGGTGCTATTCCAGTATTAGAGAATTTTGAGGTAATATAAATGAAAAACAAAATAATAGTGATTATATATTACAGAAATATTTTACTTTTTTGATAAGAAATTGTAAATTTCGACAAAATATTTGCAACGAATATGATATATATCAAAAAAAATGGAGGAAGTAAATGAGTGAAAGATTAGGAGTGGACTTGAAGGTACAGAGGATACTAAAAGGGGTATCACAAGAAAAGATGGTTGAAGATTTAAATATAAGTAGATCTAAGGTGTCAAGTTGGGAAACGGATAGGAGAGAAATGAGTCTATATGATGCTGTAATAATTAGTGATTATTTTGATGTTAGTATGGACAATTTATTTAATAAAAAAGCATTAAATTCAGAACAAGTCTTACAAATAGCAAAACGATACCTCGAAAACGATAAAATATCATTAGAGGAAAAGAAAGAAACCTTAAAAAGGATACTTTATTTTAAAAGTGAAAGAGAGGCAAAAGAAATTATATAAATGATACAATATGACTCAAAAATTTTAAAAAATTGCATTTTTCTAGTCAGATTTTATATAGAATTATTAATTAAAAAAATTTATAATAATAATAACAAGTACTTGAAAAAAATAGAATAATTTAAAGAAAAGAAGGAGAGAAAATGAATGAAGAAAATGTAAAAAACAAAGTGATTATACCATTTCTGAATAGTATTGGCTTTAAAGAAGCCAATTTATCATATGAAGATAGTTTTACAATTAAATTAGGAAAAAACACTGTCAAAAAGAAAGACTATATTTCTGGAAGACTGGATATATTAGTAAAAATAGATAATATACCTTTTTTATTATGGGAAATGAAAAAAGAGGGATTGCAAATTACTGATGAAGAAGTAGGACAAGCAATTTCATATGCAAGATTAACTGAACCAATTACACCATATACAATAGTGTCAAATGGAACAAATACACAAATATATAATACTTTTAATAAGAAATTAATTAATCAAGACGACTTGAATAAAAAATATAATACACCTAATTTTAATGAAACAATTAACTATAGAATGGATGCACTTTCAGAAATTATTTGTTATTCGAAAGATAATCTTATTAGTTTTTTAAAAAACATAAATAACAGGGAATTAGAGAGAGTTAAAGGCAACAAATATATTAAAGAATTATATGTACCAAGAACAGAGATACATGATTTGTTTAATAATTTTTTGGACAATGATAGTAAATTGTTTTTTATTACTGGAGAGTCTGGCATTGGAAAAACTAATACAATGTGTAATTTATTAGAAAACAATATAAATAAATCAATGATACTATTTTATAATGCTTGTTTTATTAGTAATTCTATAATTAATCAAATAATGGATGATTTTAATTTTGGATTTGATGAGCAACTTTTTAATAGGCAATTATTTAATAGAATAAATTTACTAGCTAAAAGAGAGAATAAATATTTCATAATTTGCATCGATGCCATTGACGAATTAGCAATACAAAATCCTCAAATAGAAATAGATAAAATTTTAAATATAGTATCCGAGTATTCAAATATTAAAGTTTGCTTATCATGTAAAGACAGTTTTGTTAAAGATTTTGAAGAAGTTAATGGGATTTCTTCTAAATTAAAAAATATTTCACGAATAGATTCTAGACTAACAGATTTTAATGATAAGGAAAAAGATGAAATAATTCAAAATTATAAAATATATTATGATGTATCAATAAATGAAAATATTATACAAAATATTAAAAATTATTGTAATAATGGTTTTTTGTTTCGCGTGATTTTTGAGACATATAGGGGTAAAACAATAAATGAAGAAATAGAAGATATTTCAATCATAAAAAAGTATATTGAAATAATATCTCAAAATTATAATCTCAATTTTAAGGATTTGATTTTTTCTTTAACCATTTTAGGCGAAGTTTTTTCAAAGGAAATAGATGATTGGCCTAGACTATTGATAGAAGAGGAAAAAATTGATAATGAATTGAGAATAAAAAATAGTAAAGTGATGTTGGATACATTAGTAAATATAAATATTTTGCAAAGATATACAACTAATGAAACTAATTATATTGATTTTAATTTTAAACCTTTATCATATTATGCAATTACAATTTTATATGGTGGTTTAAATATAAAAAGAGGTAAAGATTTTATAGAAATGCTATTTGAATTAAATAATAATAGACGAAGTAAGGAATCGCTGCGATGGTATAACAATTATATAAAAAATTTTCAATATAGTGATATATATAAATTTAAAAAAGAATATGGGTTAATGTTAATTAATCAATATAGAAAAATTGTAAATAAGCATTTTTATAGTATTAGAGATAAGTTTGAATTAGGCGAAGATATTAATGATGTGGGAATAGCAATAGACAATAGTTCTTCTTGCTTAGTAGATATTTATGGTTTCTATAAAAAAAATAATAATAATGATGATGTTAGAATAATTGATTTCAAAGAAAAAGACACGTTGATAAAAAATGGAATGTATGGATATACTTCTAATATGTCAAAAATAGATATACCTAAAATTATTAAAGATAAATTGCAAAAAATCATAGAAAATAAGTGTTTAAATGAAGAGAATTGTAAGTATTTAAATATAGAATATGTATTAAATATGATATTTCTATATGGTAAGACATATAAACTTGATTATAAATATGAAAAAACAAATTTTATACCAAACTTCAATGAATTTCTTCCATTAAATTTAATGGAGTTAAGTAAAAAAATAATTATGTTTAATATTGAACAACTAAAGACCATTGATGTTATAGATAAGAGTTTAAATAATGAGGAATTATATCAGCAGTTAATTACAGGAAAAATAAATATTCCAGAATGTAATTATAGTATTAATGGAAAAGGAAGAGTTCCTATTTATTCATTAGTAAATCGAATAACAACTTTGATTGATAGTTTTTCCATAAGTATTATTGATAAACCTCATCTAATAGTTCCTAAAGATGTTAGCAAAGCCAAAAATTCTTCTTGGGTTTCAGATATTATTATTGAAACATTTACTAAAGAAGAATTGCAAAAATATCTGGAAGATTTACTTTCAAAATACATTGATGAATATATTTCGATAGTAGAAAGTAATTTCCCAACATTAAAAAATAAAATGCCATATTATAACCTGTTTAAGAATGGAATATTAATAGAATTATATTTATATAAAAAGGAAAAGGAATTTTTGGGAAACTATTCAAGAAGATTAAATTATTGTTATAATGATAATAATAAAAAAGAAATAAAAGTTTATTTATGCAAACAAGAAGATGTTCCCAAAGAACCTTTAAGAAGATGGTACAGTTATTCAAGCGGAGAGGTAGGAAGTTTGTTTTATGATAATTATATAAATAATCCTTCAATTCGCCATATGGTTTTGTCGAATATGATTTATGAATTATTAGAAAGTGATATAAAAAGATTATTTGAGAACGAGGAAAATGCTTTTGATGATTCACAAGATAAATAGCAAACCCAAATTCTTATTATTTATAATTAATTATTTAAAATGATAAAAGTGTGAAAAATGACATTTCATTAAGAAAGTCAAAGTTCACACTTTTTATTATACTAAATTATAATTTCAACCCATTAACAATCAACTTAATAGCATCACTAAATCCACTCATATAATACTTATCATTCCAATAAGCACAATACTCCATAAAATCCTCATAGATTAAATCTAATTTTTTAGAAATATAGTTGTAATTCTCACTAGAAACATTATTTAAAATATTTTCAGAATAATCATCAAAATTAATTAAATGCTTTTGATCATTTTCATCCATACGAGATAATTCTTCCTCTCTAAATTCTAACCATTCCTTTAATAAATTTTCACTTTCATTATTGTTTAAAATATCACAAATTTTCATTATTAAAACCTCCATTTTTATTAAAAATTATTGGGCAAAAATTGGGTAAAATCTTCTCCAAAAACACCCTAAAAATGCACAAATGTTCTATAAATAAAAACTCTTGTAAATACTGAAATACCAACAAAAACTCTAATTTTCACAAACTTACAAAAAGTGGTCAGGTCTCGCTCATAACCCGAAGCCCGATAGTTCAAGTATATTCCCCACAATCAGATTTATCAAGGAATTCAAAGTTTCTTAATTTTTTTATTGTCCAAAAAAAGTGGCAAAAGTTTTTTATAAAAACAAAATAATTTTATTGACAAATTCTAAAAATAGTGTTAATATGTACTTGTTATTAAATGTAGGAATTAATTATTAATATTGTTAATTGTTGTGAATTATCTTTTTAGTGTAAGTGGTGATGTTAATAAAGTTGATGTCAATTGCTTTAAATTCTAAAGAAAGGAGAATTGTTATGCCTAGTATTGAATGTGTAACGTTTGATGTAGCGGACAATGTAACCTGTTCGCCTGGTTGTTGTTCACCGGTTGAATAAGTAAAAAAAGGAGTGGCAATTATTTTGAATTGTCACTCCCTATATTTTTTTGAGGAAGGTAATTGTATGTTCCATAACAAAAATATATTTATAGCACTTACATATAGATGTAATGCTTTTTGCAAAAAATGCATGACTAGATATCATGTGAATAGGGATATCGAGATGAGTAAAGAAAATTTAAATCGTTTTTTTGAATTGTTGAAAAAAAATGATTTTAAAGGTATGATTAGTGTAGGAACGGGGGAACCATTATTATATAGTGGCATTGATTCTTTTGTTTATAACGTTTTAAATGTTAATGATCAGGTTAGGTTAAGATTACTAACAAATGGAATGTTGTTATCAGAGAATAATGTTTCAAAACTTTTTAGTAAAAGGTGTAAATGGGGAGTAACTATGGATGCTTTTTATCAAAATACGTTAGATGGCTTACAAGTTGGAGTAGATATAGAGAAAGTAAAGTATAATGTTACATCTGTAGCTAAAAGGTATGGTGGTTCTCAAATGTATTTAAATTTTACAGTTTACAATGATAATATTGATGAAATGTTGCCATTTTGTAAGTTTGCGATCAAAAATGGAGTAAGAGATGTATATTTTACAGAATTAAAAATCTTTTCTGGATATGAAAGAGAGCTGGAAGCACATAGAGTTGTTCATGACGAGCACTTTAAAGAGACGGTGCTGTTAATAAAAAAAATTTTGATCCAGAATGGAATTTCTACATCTGGTATTAATTTTGATAATAAAGTACAGAGATTGAAATGCTATGAAAGCAATAAAGCATCTCCAATAATAGATGTAGATGGAAGAGTAACTTTTTGTAGTGGGAGAGAGGACGTTTTTGTTGGAAATATTCTTGATGATGATATCGAAGAGAAGTGGTTGGATTATTGTAATAGAATCAGTTGCTTAAATGGAAAATGGTGTGATTTATGTTTTGATCATATGCTTGATAATGGAAGTTATCGACTTCCTAGGACTATAAGAAAGGAAAAAATGTGATATGATATTAAAATTAGGCGAAGGAATTGTTTTTGTAACAGGATTTAAATGCAGTGCAATCTATAATTTTAAAAATGGAAAGGTATACTCAATAAATGAATATGGAACAAATCTAATAACAAACTACTTAAGTTCTACCAGTAAAATAATATTTAGTGAAGATAATTTTTTAAAAAAAGTAATGAATATTTTAAATATTCCAAATATTAATGGGAAAATTTATACAGTACCTATGAATAGTGAAATATCTTTAGAATTTGCTTGGTTAGAGATTACACAAATGTGTAACAGTAGATGCATACATTGCTACGAGGGTGCAGAACATAAAGAAGTAAAAGAATGTCTTAGTTTCGATGAATGGGAGAAGGTAATTTGTGAACTAAATTCGATAGGATGTAAGAATATACAGTTTATTGGTGGAGAACCTACTATATATGAGAAACTCCCTGAATTGGTAGAGTTTGCTAGTGACATTGGAATAAACAAAATATCTATTTTTACAAATCTTCAAAATATAAATGAGAGATTATTTGATTCAATAGTTAATAATAAGGTAGACATTCACTTCTCTATATATGGTTCTTGTGGGGATACTCACGATAAAATAACACAAATTAATGGTAGTTTCAAAAAAATGATATACAATGTAGAAAGATTACTCAAAAAAAAGGTCAGTATAACTGCCCATGTAGTAATAATGAAAGAAAATGAGAACGAGAAAGACAAAATTTATGAACTACTTTCAAAAATAGGTATTAAGGCAATTAGATACGATGAGATTAGAAAAGTATATGGTGGAAATCAGGAAGACCATTTAGTAAAAAAGAGCAATTTAAATATGTATAAACCAAATTTTTTTGCTGACGAAAATTGGTTTAATCGGGCCTTTTATTATAATACATGTTGGTACGGAAAATGCGTTATATCTACTAATGGAGATATTTATCCATGTGAGTTTGAAAGAAACATACTATACGGAAATATTAGAAAAGATTCATTAAGTAATATTCTAAAAAACGAAACTACAAAAAAAAGTTGGCAGTGGAATTTCAGTATGGTAAATTTTTGTAAAGATTGCGAATTTAGATTTGCGTGTAGAGATTGTAGACCTCTTGCTTATGCAGAAAATGGAAATATGGCAGAAAAAAATCCTAGATGCAAATATAATCCTTATTTAGGTTTGTGGGATGCTTAATTAAAAATATAGATAGAATTTAATTTCTATCTATATTTTTTTGTTGATTTTTAATATATTGAGTGATATTATTATATTTAATCATTGGAGGAATTATGGAGATTAGAAGAATTAATAATGCAGATGAAGGGTTAGTATATCAATGTGATCATCTTTTTGTTAAATTTTTGGACGAAGAATCTATATATGATGTAAATCCATTAAAAACTAAAAATTTCAAAAGTTTTCTATATGATATAGCTGATCCTAAAAAAATTTTATTGATAGCTGAAGAGGGTGGAAATGTAATTGCCTTTTTATTTGGCTATATTGAGGAAAATAACAAAAAAGTATATAAAGTTGCGCATATAAGCTTTTTATATGTTAATGATAAATATAGGAATAATGGTATAGCCACTAAATTGATAGATAAGTTTTTATTAGTAGTTAAAAAATATGAAGTAGAAATATTAGAAGTAAAATGTTTTAAAAATAATAAAAATGCAAGTAAATTATATAAAAAGTATGGATTTGAAGCTTTATGGATGAATTATATAAGAAGATTGTAATTTACATTAAAGGTAAATTTTCTTAGATTAATAAAAATGTGAACATTTTGTGAAATTAGCACTCTATACTTGACAATGCTAAAAATAAGAGTATAATAATATATGAAAGTGATAATAATATAGTTATCACTAATATAAATGTGCCACTCCCATCAAGTGTCAACACATTATGTGATTTGAAGGAGTTGATTTTTATGATGATGATACCTAGAAGACATAGTTTTGATTTATTCGATGATATGTTTGGAGATTCATTCTTTAATGAGGGAGAAAGTAAATTAATGAAGACTGATATAAAGGAGAAAAAAGATAAATATATCATTGACATTGATTTGCCTGGATATGAAAAAGAGGGCATAAAATTAGATATACAAGAGGGATATCTAACAGTACACGCTAGTGTAAATAAAGAGGAAAAAGACGAAGAAAAAGGAAAATTTGTACGTAAAGAAAGATATGTTGGAGAATGTTCTAGAAGCTTCTATGTAGGAAAAGAAGTAACAGAAGAAGATATTAAAGCTAAATTCAAAAATGGTACTTTGTCTATTGAAGTTCCAAGAAAAGAAGAAAAGAAAGAATTACCAAATAAAAAATACATTCCTATTGAATAGTTTAACGTAAGGATACCCAAGCTTTTGCTTGGGTATTTTTGTTACTAAGACTTGTATAGCCTGATAATATTTGATAAAATAATCTAAATTCTTTAGGAGGAAATATGGAAATAAAATTGGATTATTCTTTAACGGTAGATGAATTTATTGAGGTAGTTGAATCTGTTGGATGGAAAACATATAGCAAACAGCAGGTAAAAAAAGCATTAGAAAATACAATGTATGCTGTATCAGTTAAGGTGGATGGTGATATTGCGGGAATTGGAAGAGTAGTAGGAGATAATAGTATAGTTTGTATTTTGACTGATATTTGTGTAAAGCCTAAATTTCAAGGAATGGGTATAGGAAGTATGATAGTTCGTAAATTAAAACAACTAATTGAAAATAGTGTAAAACCTGGAGAAAAAATGCAAGTGGAACTTACGCCTACTGCGGGAAATGAAGAATTCTATAAGAAGGCAGGATTTAAGTATGAAAAAGAAAAAATTACAGGAATGTATTTATGGATAGAAAAATAGATACCTAAGAATAACTTAAGTATCTATTTTTTTAGAAACTATAAAATCTCTTATTTTATAACCATTTTTTTCATAAAAGTTAAGTCCTCTTTTATTTGGACCAAAAACTTCAATGTTAATTCTCTTGCAATCAATGCTTTTAAAATAAGCCTCAATTTTATTTAATAACTCTTTACCAATACCACTACCTCTAGAGTTAGTTTTAACTATAAGCTCTAAAACTTCTCCAGTTTTTGCACAATCGTTAGTAAGAATATCAATTTCATCACTCATTGATATGACGCCAAGTATAAAACCATCTATTATACCATTATTAATTGATAAGTATATTTTACCAGATTGTTCTTTAAATTTTTTTATATCTAACAGAAAATAATTCTCTCTATAGTTGTCAGACAGTATTTGTGTATGCCAATCATCAATATCTATTAAATAGTTTTGAAGATCTACTAATAAATCTTTTATTTCTTCATCATATTTTGAATCGTATTCTATAATCATCTAAAATCTCCTTATAAATTATATTTCTCACCTGATAATATTTTTTCGGCGGTTTCATTTTCAGTAAGTGAGGAAGAATTTAAAAAATAATCTTCTCCAAAATCGTAGTTTTTAAAATTATTTAGTAGTATAAGACATCTATCTTTCATTTGGCAGTCTATAGGCCTTGTTTTATCTCTTTGCAATATAGTTTGTTCATCTACTATTAGCACGGCAAATTTTTTATTATATCCCTTAAAGGTATTTTTGATATCGTCTAAATTTTTTGGAGTTATAATATAATTGAAAACTACATCATAACCGTAATTTAAATAAATTTTTATTGTTTCAAAGCACACTTTCCAAAATACTTCTAAGTGATTTCCCTCTTTCCAAGCAGGAGTGTAGCTAGATATTACATGATGATAGATATCATCTCCTTCAATTAATACAGATTTTTTTGAAAGTGATGCTATTTTTCTTGAAACCGTACTTTTACCGACTCCAGCAGGTCCAGTAATTATATATAAATTAGCCATAAAAGTTCCTCCTTCGATTTTCTTCTCTGCTTTTCTTTGTCGTATCTCTTTACGGATATACATGCAAATCCCATGCCAATTCGAGAAAATACACAGAAAAATTTTGTTTTCATTTGTTGTGCACAAGTTTTCTTGCAGAAATTTGTGTATATTCACCGCAAATTCTTGTGTTTCCGCGTTTTTCCTATGCGCTCTCTCCAACAGACAGGTTTCTGCATTTTGCAGGTTCTCAGATGAATCTGTCAATTTTTCATTCTTAAATTTATTCAACCTGCCAATCGTTTTCTATTTTTTTGTAT
>ENA-OOXJ01000633-OOXJ01000633.1-human-gut-metagenome-genome-assembly--contig:-NODE-633-length-28026-cov-2.061921_pt1 | contig 28026 bp, 35 predicted proteins | sample MGYA00241587_ERZ501343 | MGnify/ENA primary metagenome ERZ501343 (study PRJEB25962, sample SAMEA2042918) | human gut metagenome | biome: human gut; feature: human-associated habitat; material: faeces... | reverse complement strand
AATTACAGCTCCCTCATTTTTTTATTATATTTGTCAATATATTGACAAAGAACTTGACAAATATAATTTTTTGTGATAGTATATATGTATCATTAAAAAGGAGGAATATATTATGAAATTCACTATAAAATCAGCAGGGCAATATTCTAATGTATTGTCAGGAATGGTTGCAGAATTTTCTTTTGGATATCGTGCGGGAGGAGATGGTTTGCAAAAAATAACAGAAATTTCTCAAAAATCAAAAATAGTAACTGGAAAACCAGAACTAACTTTTGAAGATGAAGAGAAAGAAATAAAACCTATTAATAAAATAGCACAAGTAAACCCAATGACAAGAATTCAAATTCTAAAGGACTTAGTCGAGGAAAAAAATAAAATTGATTATGAAATAAACAAAGCAAAACAAAACCTAACTATTACAAGTCCATTTTCAGGAGAAAAAATTGGAGTAGATTTAGCAACAAAGGAAAATACATTATATAGAAGAATGTTAATGAAAAATATGGAAGATTTACTTGGAGTTGAGGACGAAGAAGTCGAATCAACAAAAAGAATGAGTCTTTCAATAGATGGACAAAATATGGTGTTTGAATATCCTGTAGTTACTAAAAAAACAAGTTTAGTAGATGAAGGTAAAGTAAATGATATGTATGCAGAGCTACATAAAAAGACACAAGAAGCCAGCGATTTAATAGATGGTGCATTAAGTTCTACTTCATTTGAATTTGAAAATAAATTCCCATTATTTAAGAATGTGGATAAAGTTATAAAAATGTATAACTAAAAGGGTATGGGTTTCCCTTTTTATAACCCAATATTGTAAAGAGTAGAAATGATAGAAACAAAAACAAAAGGTTATATTTCCTTTAAAAAATAAATATTTTATATAGTATTAAAAGTTTGCCAAAATGATACAGTCTAAAGTTTGATATTTTGGATTATCATTTATTTAAGTAAATAGATTACAGAAAGTTTGATGAAAACAATGTAAAAATTATTGCAAGATTTAAAGATAGAAAAAAGATATTGGTCATATCTAAAATCTTGACCTTATACATGGGTTTCACAATTTTCATTAGTCGATAACAACGCTTCATTAATAGTTATTCGAGGTACACCATTCTATATTACTTTATAACGTTATCCATTATATATCATACATCTCATCATATACGCAAAATTAGGTGCAGGAAAAATAGAATTTAATTTCGGTTGCTACATGCAACAGACAAATATAAAAGTTTTGATTTTATCTATTTTGAAATTGAAAATATTGGGTTGTAAAAGGGGAAACCTATTTTTTATTATTCTTGAAAGTATTGATATTTTAGTATTTTTTGGAACTATTGGAAAAATTTTTAATATTTTTTTTAAAAACTATTGACATTTTTTAATTTTTTTAGTATAATGCATTCAAGTTCAAAAGAGGAGGTGAAAAAATGAAAGGGAAACATTCGAAAAATGAAAAGAAGAACAAGAAAAAAAAGAAGCTAAAAATTGTAGACAAAAAGAAATTTATAAGGGCGATAACATTTTGTATCTTATTTTTAGTATTAATTGGAGTTATTATTTTTAAGGTGGCAACAAAAAGTAATGTAGAACCAATAACTAATGAAATGATAGACAATATGATAGAAACTGTAGGAACTACAAATAATATAACAACAAGTAATGATATACAAGTGACAAGTCGTGGTGGTATATTACCAAGAGCAGAATTAAAAACACCGACAGTTTTAGAAACTCCAAAAACATTATATGTAAATGTAAAAAAAGGAATAAATGTTAGAGATACTTATTCAACAGAAGGAAATAAGGTAAAATCATTAGTTTATGGAACAGAAGTTAAGGTAACGGCAAAAATGGACAACTGGGGGAGAATAGCAGAAAATCAATGGGTATTATTAGACAATCTATCTACAACTAAACCAGTAATAGAACAACCAAAGAAAGAAACAAAAATAACTAATAATAGCGATAATAAACAAAGTAAAGTATCTACAAATGAAAATACTGGAAGTTGGATAAAATTTACAGCAACAAGTTATTGTTCTTGTAGTAAATGTTGTGGAAAATCAACGGGGAGAACAGCTTCTGGAACTAAAGCAACAGCTGGTAGAACGGTTGCAATGAGTAGCAAATATCCATTTGGAACTAAAGTAGAAATTAAGGGATATGGTACTTATATAGTAGAAGATAGAGGTGGAGCTATTAAAGGAAATAAAATAGATATTTATTTTGATAACCACCAAGATGCTCTTAATTTTGGTAGAAAAACAGTTTATTTAAGGGTGGTTAACTAATGGAAGTTATAGACAATAAAGAAACAGAAAAATTATATAACAAAATACTTGAAAAACAAGGAAATTTATTATATACTACGCTTAGTGAAGAATGTGCAGAACTTATACAGGCATGTTCTAAAATACAAAGAAAAAAGCATTATGGAGAAGGCTTTGAAATAGATAATTTATTAGAAGAAATAAATGATGTAGAATTAAATATAGAATTAATAAAGAAACAACTGATAAGAGAGCCTTCTCTTAATATAACGGAAGATGATATAGACAAAAAACTAAAGAAATGGAAGGATTTAAAAATTCAGAAATTAAAGAAAATTTTCCTTTCATAGGAGGAATAATATGGAAAAGAATAATGAAGAATTGTATTTAAAATTATCACATATTCCTGAAAAAATAACTTCAAATTTTTTAGAAAAGAAATTAATAAGAGAGCAAGATTTTGAAGACCTTCAACAAGAGTTACATTTAAAATTACTTGACTTTATTTCACGAGGACTTATTAATGAAAAAAATAAATTACAAGCTTCTTCTAGGATATATGGAGAGGCAAAAAGAAGTATTTATCTTAGAAGAAATTCTTTAGGATGGAATGGGATAGTCTGTGGTATTGGTAAAGGTGAGAAAAAGATTAGTGTTGAAAAAGAAGATGTTGAAGAAATTCCACTTTCTATTCTTATGAATGAAGATGATGATAATTCATGTGAAGATTACATTCTTAATTGTCTTAATCTATATTTTTTAAGGGAAACAACAGAAAAAGTGTTAAATACATTAACCATCAGAGAAAAATATATATTAGTAAGAAGATTTGGACTTGATGGGGATGGTGAAAAAACTTTATATGAAGTTGGTAGAGAATTAGAAGTAACTGGAGAAGCTATAAGGGCAGCAGAGAAAAAAGCATTAAGAAAATTAAGGCATCCAACTAGAAGTAAACCATTAAGAAAATTTTTTTAGAGAAGGGAGAAAAAGAATTATGAGTGAATGGAAAGGTGTAGGTCAACAAACAGATTGCTTTGCATATCCAAGAGAGGGAGAAAAAGAGTGTTGGTGTTTAAAAGAATTACCTTGTGAAAAAGAGAAGTGTAATTTTTATAAAACAAAACAAGAGATTTCAAGAGCAGAATTAGAAAGTGCAATTAGGCGTTATTCTATAGGAAAATAATTTTAGATAAAAAGGAGAAAAAGAGTTATGATATGTAAAGATTGTTTAGAAGATGTAGAGAAATTAACAAGACATGGAATTTGTAAAAAATGTTATGCAAGATATCAAAATATGAAGTATAATCACAAAGCATATATTCCATTAAAAGATTTACCAAAAGAGGAAAGAGAAAAATTATTAGAATTAAGAGTTAGAAAATCTAAAGAAGGAGCAGAAAGAAAAGCAAAAAATTCATCTAAAAAAGAGAGTAAAGTCGAAGAAAAAGAAAATGCTGAACAACAATATCAGGATTTTGTAAATACTATTGCGAAAGGCGATTTAAAACTATACCAACAAATATTACAACTATTAAACATTTATGAAGATAAAGTAAGAGAAGAAGTCGATGAAGATATTTCAAAAGAATACACTAGAAGGGGAATCTCATTAAAAGCAGAAGACTACATACCTTTAGATTTAGCTTTTGAAGCCTTATGGTGTGTATGTAATGAAGATAATTATTTAACAGAGTATTCAAAAGCAGAAGTGGCTTTAACGGATTTAGTCAATGATTTTCAACATCAAAATGAAAATTCTTCATTAGAAGATTTGAGAAGTTTTATTATTACAGGAATTAGAGAAAATCAAGCATTAAGACGTAGAAGACCAGTAAAAGATGTAGTAGACCAAATGAGCTGTACCAGGGAATTAAGAGAATATATACAGTCAGATAAAAAACTAATGGATTTAATAAATGATACAAGAATTGCATTAAAAAATGTAATAAGTAAACAAGAGCATCCAATGTATAAGAGTAAAGCAAGTGAGATAATTTTAAACACAGGAAATGTACTTCCTGAAAAGAAGGCATTTAAGCAAAGGTGGGATGTTTCAGTTCCTTGTTATAATTTATTTGGAAATAAAAATTTAGATATTTTCCATTTAAATGGAGGAGCTCTAGCTTATGATGAAGAAGGAGCAAAAGACATATTAAGAGAAATTTTAAAAACAAAATTTCCAAATGTTACATATAAAGATAATGACATTAGAGTAGTACCTATGGAACTTGCACAGAAGGAGGGAGCCTGACAATTCGGAGCCTGAAATAGTGGCTCCCAGAAGTCAAGAGCCACAGGTTATTATACAACAAGATAAAAAATATATAGCAACAATTACGTTTACAGTAGATACTAAAGATAAAGGAACAATTTGTTATATATTTGAAGGAAACAGGAATTCGATTAGTCAAATGGCTACTGAACAGTTTCAAAAAGATTTTCCTATTGAAGGTATAGGAATGACAATAAGTGTTGCAGAAGTAAAAGACGAAAGTCTTCAAAAAGCAACAGATAAGAAAAAAATCTTAAAATTAATAGAAAGATATTTGAATTATCAAGATGATAGAGGAAATAATAAAAAAATAAAATTTATGGGAGAATTAACTCCTATAAATAAAATAAAGGAATATTATGGGTTTACAATAAAAGAAACTAAAGCTCCTATTATAGAAGAAACTCCTATAATGAAAGTTCCTCAAATGCCAAAACAAGAGAAAGTTGCTGCTACAGTGAAAGCTACAGTAAAATCTTGGTTTTGTGAATATAATATAAAACTTGGGACAGAGAGATTTAGAAAAGGAACTAAAATTGATGGTGCTGACAATGAAGTAGATGCAAGAAAACAACTAGATATTTATATTAAAAGAACATTTACTAAAATTAGAAGTATTACTAAAGTTTCTATAAAGGAATGGGATGGAGAATCTGATTTTTCAGAAGAAATTATAGAGAGCCTTCCAAAAGCAAAAGAGATTTTACAACCAAAGATAGAAACAAGTAAAAGAACACTAGATGACATAATAAAAACAGAGTTTGAGGAAGATATGTTAAATGAAAGAGTGTTTCTAGTTGTATTAAAACATGGAAAAATCAAACCAAAAGATTTTGAAAATGATTTTTTTGTAAAAAAAGATGAAGGACAAACTGATGAAGAACTATTTCAAGAATTTAAAAGCGACTGTCCAGGTTTAAAAAGAAAACATGTAGGAATAAGAAGAGGGACATTTAAGCAAGTTTTAACAACAAATTTCTATAAAAAAATTCTAATGGGAAAGGATTTTTCAGAAAGAATAGAAAAAGGGAAACTTGGAATAGAAGCCTTAAATGAAATTATGGAAGAACAAATAGAAAAAGCTAAAGGTACATCTCCTTCAGATAGTCTAGTAAATTTAATATTAGATAAAATGTGGGATGATTTAACTGCATAAAAAGGAGGTATATAGAAAAGTGGATAAGTGGGAAAGAATTATTCGAGAAGAAATTACAAGAATGATAGAAAATTTACATGACAGAGGAGTTCAGTCTGTAAAAATAGACGTAAGTGTAAAGAAGATAAGACCACCACAAGAAGATAATGTTGTAAGGGTTAATAATCCAGAAGGAGAAATATCTACTTATGAAGTAAATAGTATAGATGATTTATTTGAGGCTTTTCAAAGAAAAAAACAACAACATAAATGTACTTGTTGTGGAAAAGTTTCAAAGGATGTTAGAAAAATAGAAACTGGAGAATATGTATGTGAAAGCTGTAATGATGCTTTAGATATATATCGTGAAAAAATTAAAAATATAATTAAAAAAGAAGGAAAAGAAAACGTATCTTTAATGTTAGAGTGCATAAAAACTGTAACAGAGTTTCTTGAAATGAACACAGAACATGAGCAAAATCCTGAGGAAGAGATGTATAAAGACTTTATAAATGATAATTTATTAAGATATGCTTACTTTGAAACAAAAGAAGATGTAATAGACTTCCTAGATGAAGTAATTAATTATATTGAAGGTAATGATATAGATTTGTAGGTGATGATATGAAACTGGAATTTGATAGTATTGAAGAAATGATAAATTTTTTAAGAAGTCAAGGATATATTGTAGAAAAAAATTGGGGAGAAATTACTCCTTGGAATCCATACCCACCTTACCACCCAATGCCTACATATCCATATCCACCAATAACAGTAGGTGATAGAACAGTAGAGATAACACCAAAAGTTTATATGTAAATTTTTAAAAATCTATTGACTTATACAAAAAATTATGTTATAATATGTATAAGTTAATAGATTTTTTTTTGGAGGTATTATTGTGGAAAAGAAAATTTATGGAATAGTAACTCAAGGAAATATGATTAGAAATAATAGAATAAAAAAAATGTGGAGTCAAAATGAGTTAGCTCAAAGGATAGGAGTAAAACAAAATACTATAACATTTTGGGAAAATGGATATAGAAAAGTCCCTAAAAAATATATAAAATCTTTATGTAAAGAATTGAACATAAAAGAAAAGGATTTCTTTAATCCATATTATGAGGAGATAGAAGAAAATCTTGTAACATACATAGACCCAGAAAATCTATTAGATATATTATTACATAAAAATAAATTCAAGGAAAAAGAGAGATTTCCTAATGAATTTAAAACATATCTAAAAATTATATCTGAAAATTTTTTAGAAAATGGATATGAATTAGTAGTAAAGGAGAAAAAAAGTGAATAAATGTATAATATGTGGGAATGAATTTTCCCCGCCAAGAACTAACAAAAAAAAGAAAACTTGTAGTGAAGAATGTTATAGTGAATATATGAAATTATTGGTTTCAAAGGGCTTTTTAAAAAATTCATTTAAAAAAGGACACAAAACATTTAATAAAGGAAAGCCACAAAAGGAGTGGCTAACCGAAGAACAAATTAAAAAAATTAGTAAAACTCAAATTCAAAATCAAGATTGCAAATCAGTCTTATCTTATATAGAAGGTAGATATTTGCCACACAATGCTTATAAAAAAGGAACTGTAAAAAGAAGGAAACACATACATAGAACTGGAAAGAATAAAGGTAAGATAGAGTATGAATACTATATAAATATAGATTGGAAAGGAAATAGGAAACCAAATAATCTATATAAAAGATTTATTTGGGAGTATTCTCATCAACAAGATATTCCAAAAGGTTATGTAGTACATTGTATAGATGGTGACCCTAATAATTTAGATATATCAAATTTAGAATTAATTACTCGAGGACAACTTGCAATCTTAAATCGAGGAGGAAAAATTTAAAAGGAGGAAATTATGGAATTTCAATATGATTTTAAAAGGAAAAGCAAACATAAGATTTCTAATATAGAAAAATTACTAAAGAAGGATTGTATTTTAAAGATGAAAAAGGAAGATGCTCAAAATTTTGTAATGATAAATGGAGAAGCAATAAAAACTAATTCAAAAAAACTTCAAGCATTTTTCTTAAAAGATTATACATGTGAATGTTGTGGAAAAAGAGCAGATTTCTTCGCATTAGAACAAACAAGTAGTGGAAAATTTGTATTAAATTTGTATGCAGAAATAGATGGTCAAGAAGTATTAATGTTAAAGGAATTAAAAACACCAGCAAGACTAGGTGGCTTAGATGTCCCAGAAAATTGGATGGTAGTTTGTGATAAATGTTATCTTGAAAAAGAGAGAGAAATAAAACATCAAAAGATACAATCTGGAAATTATGATTTGGGTTATGTAATAAAACTTAATGATTTGTATCTAAATATTAAAAAATCACAAAATGGAAACTATTTAATAAGATATGTTACAGATATAGAAAAAGCAAAAACATATAAAGATAGAGGTTTAATGAGAAATAGAATTCAAAAAATGATAAATTCAAATTTATTACCAGACTCAGAGCCAAAAAATTATCAATTTGTATTAAAAAATTTAGTAAATATTAACCAATAAGTTATAAATTTTGGTAAATAAAATGACAATTTTATTATGTTAGTCTAAAATACCCTCTAAAACCGTCAGATTTAACTGACGTTTGCCGAGAATCGATTTTGTGGTATTAAGAAACAAGTTACTAGGGCGGGAAAATAAAAATGGCTTAAAAACGATTGTAGAGAGGAGAATTTTATATGTTTGTCAAAAAATCAGATATTTATGAAGTTTTTGAATATGGAAGTGGAGATTTTCCAGATTGGTTTAATATTTTAGTTCAATCTGGGGTAATAAAAATTTCAGATAAAATTTTTCCAGAGTTGGAAAATAATGGAAGAACATATGCTGGAATTATATCTGGGCAAGATTTCTATTTTGGAGATATTTTTGTAAAGAAAGCAGGAGAACCAGTTGAAATGTATGACCCAGAAGAATTTTTATCAGAATTTATTGAAGTTCCAGAAGATTGAGAGGTGAAAAATGAGCTCAAGAGATAGAAAAGCATATAAAGACCTAAAGAAATTTATTGCTCATCAAAATAGATGCAGAAAAAGAAATTATGAAATTGGAAGAGAAGGATGCTATAGTCATGCATGGACACAAGAAGAAGAACAATTGTTACTCTGTTTTAATGGAACTGACAGAGAACTAGCTAAGGAAATTGGACATTCTGTTCAAGCAATTCAAATAAGGAGATGTAGAATAAAAAAAGAAATTCAAAAGGTTGTGGGAGAATAAGATGTTGAAAAAATAGGAAATATCTTGACAAAATAAAAATAATGTGTTATACTACTTATTGTAGTAAAGAAAGCTTTGTTCATACTATAATAAAAGTCGGAGTTGTTGTAGGATAACATCTTCGACAGCTCGCAAAATGCTACCAACATTTTACGGGCATATAAAAAGAAGGGTTGCCCCAGCGACCTTCTTTTTTTTATTTGACAAGTAAAAAAATATATGATATATTAAATGATAGATAGACAGGTAGATAGATAGAAAAATGAAGGGTAGGTAGATAGTATGATATTAGAATATGAAGGATTTTCAAAAAGTAGAACAATGATTTTAGAAGAGGCAGAAAGCATTTCTTATGCTTATGTAGATGTTCCAGAAGATTATAAGAAAAAGATAGAATTAGAATTCGAGAAAGATGTAAAACCAACTTGTGAAAATAACTCTCAAGAAGACTTTGCAAGAATTGATTTCTATTCAAAAAAATGGTTGAAATATATAAAATCTGAAACTAATTGTATAGGAATTCCAGCGAACAAGATTCCTAAAACTATGGAAGAAGTTTGGGATACTTCTCATAGTTTTATTATTGTTAGTTTGTTTGGGCAAGGATTTAGCAAAAGCTATATCTTTGAGATTGGTCAAAGAGTTTATATTTTAAATGGTAGTGGTAAAACTATTATGAAATTATAAATAGATAGCCTGTCTATCTAATTTTTTTAAACAGTTTGTCAACATGTTGACAAGATGTATTATATTTTATACATATAAGAAAATAAAAGGAGGAAAAACAAGTGATAAAACAGTACAAGATATTAGAAAAAATTAAAAATACAAGTTCTAATAATGAGAAACAAGGAATATTAGAACAAAATAAAAATGATGAACTTTTAAAAAAAATACTTTATTTTGTATAATCCATATTTTAGAACAGGGTTGTCTAGTAAAAAAATAAAGAAAAAAATTGCTCCAACTGAATATAGATTATTGCTTGACCCAGAAAGTTCTATAACATATATTTTTAATTATTTAAAAGACCATAATACAGGAACAGACCAAGATATTGCACATGTTCAATGGTACATTAGAAATTATAATGAAGGATGTCCTGAAATTGTTGAACAAATTTTAACACAAACTTTAAAGATAGGGATGACAGCAAAAAGTATAAATAAAGTTTGGGAAGATTTGATTCCTGAATTTGATATTATGCTTGCAGAGAAGTATTGGGAAAAAATGGACAAACTTGAAATGAGTAAGCCAGAGATTATTATTACACAAAAACTTGATGGTGTAAGATGTGTGGCTTTAAAAAGTGGAAATAATGTTGAATTATTGTCAAGAAGTGGACAACAAATGACAGGATTTATTGAGGTTGAACAGGAATTAAGAACTCTACCAGATGGAGTATATGATGGAGAAATGTTGGCAGATGCTTCAATAGATAATAGCTTAGATTTATTTTCTACTACAATAATGACAGCGAGAACAAAAAGTAATAATAAAATTAATATGTCATATAATGTATTTGATTATGTCAAAAATATTAGTGATTTTATGAATGGAACCTTGAATGAAAATTGTAGAAATAGGAAGAAAGAGTTAGAAAATATAGTAAAAACAGGAAATTGTAAACATATTAAGTATGTTCCAGTATTATATGATGGGGTTTATAATGGTAGTATTATAGATAAAATGTTAGATACTGTATTAGAACTTAAAGGTGAGGGCTTAATGATAAATCTTGTGGATGCTCCATATCAAAAAAAGAGAACGAATGACATTCTAAAGGTTAAAAAAATGCAAACAGTGGATTTGCGAGTTGTTGATTTATTTGAGGGGAAAGGAAACCTTAAAGGAACTTTAGGCGGAGTTGTTGTTAATTTTAAAGGTAGTCAAGTTGGAGTTGGGTCAGGATTTTCTAATGACCAACGTAACGATTTCTGGCAACACCCAGAAAAGATATTTGGAAAGATTGTAGAAGTTCAGTATTTTGAAGAGTCAAAGGATAAAACAGGAAAGCCAAGTTTGAGATTCCCAGTATTTAAACAAGTAAGAAATGATAAAAATGAAGAAAGTTTATTTTAGGTGTTGACAAAACTGAAAATAATGTGTTATTATATATATGTAATCGAAAAATAGTATTACAAAAGTTTCATTTTTTAGAAGTATTCATTTTGATTCACAACAATAATAATATAAAGTTCAATTACAGTTCTTTATATTATTATTGTTATTTTTTTGTTTTTAGGTTTTGTCAACAAGTTGACAAAAATATTTTTTTGTGGTAATATATTCTTGTAAAGATTTATAGTGGAGGTGGGAATATGAAAAAATACCTACAACAAGTTGACAATGAAATAGATATAGAAAGTAAACTTCAAGAAGAGTTTGAGGCAGAACTTGAAAAAAACTATATTGAAATGGTAACAGAAGAAAGAAATGGAGTAATGTAAATGAATTATATATATAAGCTTTTAGATAAAAATGGTGATGTTCTATATGTTGGAAAAACAAACAATTTGAAAAGAAGACTTACAGAACATATAGCCAACCAAGAGTGGGCAGGAGAAATTGATTCATTATATTATGCAATATGTAGAGATGACTTTGAGCAGAGAACTTATGAAAATTATTACATTATAAAAAGTAACCCAAAATACAATAAACAAGATAAGTCATTTTCTACACATATTATTCTACCAGAAGTAAAATGGCAGAAGTTTGAAGATGTAGAAACGCTTGAGCAAGATGACATTTTAATAAAGAAGATGTTTTTCTTACTCGAAAATTGGACACTAATAAATAGCATTTTAGATTTATGTGAAGAAATGTTTGAAGGTGTTCAAGACCCTAGAGAAATTAGTATTTATGATATATATGCAATTGAAATGTATATTGAAGAATTACAAAAAAGAAGAAAAAATTTTAAGATATAAAGTGGGAGAAATTATGGAAATTATAGAAAAAGTTGAGACAGTTTTTAGTAAAATTAAAAAAATTTTCCACTGGATACCTTTTCTTTGGAAATTAGATGATGGTTCGTATGAATCGTTATATAAAGTAAATATTGAACAGATGATAGATATACAAAAAGAAATTGAAAAATTTGTAGATGTTTATCAAGAAGGCTTTTCATATTGCTTACAGATGGAAGAAGTAAAGAAGAATTTATTTCTAGCGATGCAGGAACCAGATATAGAAATTGCAAAAAGGTATGTTCAAAGAGCTTTTGAAATAATGAAACAAGAATCTTTGGAATGGTGGATTTAAGGAAGGAGGATAACATGGAAATCGAAGAATTAGAAGACAAAATATCTGACCTAGAAAATGCCTATTCCGAAATTGAAGAAGCGATTCAGACATATCCAAAGGTTTCTAATGGGAAAGGAGATATTGCTGTTCTTGAGCAAATTTTAGATGGAATTCAATATTTTATTAATGAATTTACTTGGCAAAAAGAACAATTAGAAGTCCAATTAGAAAACGAATTAAATGAAAAATTCTAGAAAGAGGAGTAAAAATGCACGAAGGATATATTGTTAGAATTAAAGAAGTACATAAACATTCTAATGCTGACAGATTACAATGTACTACAATTTTTGGAAGTAATGTAATCGTTGGATTAGATACTAAAGTGGGAGACTTAGGAGTTTATTTTCCAGTCGATTTAAAATTAGGAAAAGAATTTGCTGAAAAGAATAATCTTTTAAGGAAAAAAGATGAAAATGGTAATGAAATTGGTGGCTATTTAGACCCAGAGAAAAGAAATATTAAAGCTATAAATCTTAGAGGAGAGAAGTCAGACGGGTTATTTGTACCAATAGAATCATTAAAAGATTTTACAGATATATATAAATTACAAGAAGGAGACAGAATAACAACTTTAGGTGGATATACTATCTGTGAAAAATATATTCCTAGAACAAAAGTAAGACAACCACAACAAAAAATAAAGAAATTAAAAAGAAAAAAAGTTATAGAGCATTTACAATTTCAAGAACATGTAGACACAGAACAATTGATGTATAACTTAGACCAATTCAAAGAAGGGGATTATTGCGAGATTACATTAAAACTTCATGGTACAAGTGGTCGTACTGCTTTAGTATTAAAAGATGATAATTCTTTCTTTGGAAAAATAAAAAGAAAACTTGGAATTCAAGAATATGATGAAGTAAGTGGAACTCGTAGGGTTGTATTAGATGGCTTTGATGGCGGATTTTATGGAACAAACGAGTTTAGGAAAAAATATCATGATTTATTAAATGACAAGCTATATAAAGGAATTACATTATATTATGAAATCGTTGGTTATGTAGATGAAAATACTTTAATCATGCCAGAATGTGATAACAAAAAAGTAAAAGATAAAGAATTTGAAAAGGCTTATGGAAAAACTACAAAGTTTACTTATGGATGTAATCCAGGGGAAAGTGAAATGTACGTTTATAGAATGACATTAACAACACCAGATGATTTGGTATTTGAAGTTCCTTATGAAACAATGAAAGTATATTGTGAACAAATTGGAATAAAGGTAGTTCCATTGTTAGAAAAGTTTATGTTTACAACACAAGAAGATTTACTTGAAAGAGTTGACAAATATATGGATATTCCTGACCCAATAGGGAAATCTCATGTATCAGAAGGAGTGGTTGTAAGAATTGAAAATAGACCAAAATTTACTGCATTTAAGCAAAAATGTTGGTTTTTCAAAATTTTAGAAGGCATTGTTAAAGATGAAAATGTAGTACCAGATATGGAGGAAGCACAAGAAATTGAGAATTAGTGAAATTGAAGAAGTGTTAAAAAATCAAAAAAGAACAACAAGAAATATTAGATTTACAAAAATAAAATTTTAGATAAGGAGAGATGAATATGGGAAAAAAGAAGGAAAAATTTACACCATCTTTTATAATGGTTGTAGGACTTCCTGGAAGTGGAAAATCCACTTTTATAGAAGATTTTATTGATGAAGACAACGCCCATATACATTCTTCTGACAGTATAAGAAAAGAATTGCTAGGAGATGTAAATGACCAGACTAGCAATTCTTTAGTTTTCGAAACATTACATAATAGAATTAAAGAAGATTTAAAGAATGGTATTAATTGTTGCTATGATGCAACAAACATTCATGAAAAATATAGAAGGGCATTTTTACAAGAAATAAAATCTATTCCTTGCAGAAAAGAATGTTTTATTATAGCTACACCTGTCGAAGAATGTATAAAAAGAGATGAAGAAAGAGATAGAACTGTTGGGAAAGAAGTAATTAATAAAATGTATAAAACTTTTGATATACCAACAAAAAGAGAAGGTTGGGATGGAATCTATTTGTGTTATAGATTAGGAGTAAAAGGTTGTTATTCTGTAGAGAAGCTATTTAACAGATTGAAAAAAATTTCTCAAAATAATCCACACCATACATTAACTATTGGTGACCATTGTATGAAAACATATGAGATAATGAAAGATATTTGTGCAAGAGAAACATGGATTACAGACCATCAAAAAGCAGTTCTTTTAACTTCGGCTATGTTTCATGATATTGGAAAAGAGAAAACCGCTACATTTATAAATATGAAAGGAGAAAAAACTGACATTTGTCATTATTATGGACATGAGAATGTTGGGGCTTATGATAGTTTGTTTTTAGATTTATGGAAAGATGAAACAGAAGAGAATGACTTTATTTTAAGTGTAGCAGATATGATACAACTTCATATGAAATTGTATTCTAATCCAGAAAGTGAAAAATATAAAAGAAAATTACAGAACAGGATTGGAGAAGAGAAATATAAATTGTTAACTTTACTTCAAGAAGCTGACATGAGTGCAAAGTAAAGGTGGAATAAAAATGACATTTACAGAAGAAATAAAGAGATATAAAATAAGAATTATTGTTGGTTGTATTGTTGTATTTCTAATTGGATACATAATTGGAACGATAATGGGGTATATTACTTGGAGAGGTTATGTAGATGATGCTGTAGAATTTTTATCTGATATACAAGTCCTTGGTAGAGGGGATTATGATATTGAAGCAGTTAAAGAACAAATAGATAAGGTTTTCGAAATACATGAAAAAGGAGATTATTTTAAAACTGTAGATGAATTAGAAAAGCTTGAAGAGATATATCCAAATTTACAGATAGAATCGAAATTCCAAAGATTAATGAAAAAGATTAAATAAACTATTGACTTATTTAAAATGTTGTGATATAATATCTATTGGAAGGATGTGATTAAATGAGAAAAGAAAAAAATAGTAAAATAACAGACAAAGAAGAAAAATTTATTAGAGAGCATACAGACTGGACAACAACAGAAGTAGCTCAAGCTTTAGGGGTATCAGTCCAAAAGATATATTATTTCACAAAAAAGAATGGAATAAAACTAAAACCAACAAGAAATACAGTAAAAGAATATTTAAGTAAGTTAGTATAGGAGTAGGAATATGGGATATATAAATTATGAAATTTTAAAACATGAGCTTCCAGATAATATGAGTTGGTTAAAAAATAGAACTATTTTACTAACAAGAACTGGAAGCCATGCCTATGGAACAAATACTCCAGAAAGTGATGAGGATTATAGAGGAGTATGCATACCACCACCAGAATATTATTTGGGATTGAAATCTATAAATGAATATAATACAAGTGGTGGTAAAAATTTTACAAAAAATACATCAGATGATGTTGATGTCACAATAACACATATTAATAAGTTTGTAAGAGATGCTTTAAATGGAGTACCAAATAATTTAGATATATTGTTTTGTAGAGATGAAGATATTATTTATATGGACGAGTTTGGAGAGGAACTAAGAAAAATTAGAAAAGAATTCCTAAGCAAAGCATTAAAGCATAAATTTTGCGGTTATGCTCATTCTCAAAAACATAAGCTTATTATCAGAAAAGGTAATGGAACTGGAAGACAAGAACTTGTTGAAAAGTATGGCTATGATTGTTATGTAGAAGAAACAAGATTTTTAACTAATTCTGGATGGAAATTTTATGATGAAATTACAGATAATGATATGCTTGCAACTGTAAACCCTAAAACAAAAGAAATAGAATTTCAACATTTTTTTGAAAGAGTAAAAAAAGAATATGATGGAGATATTTATTCGGTTGAAAATCAATACTCAAAATGCAAAGTTACCCCAAATCATAGAATGTTTGTTTCTCATCTTCCAAATAGAAATAAATATGGGTTTAAATATCGAGAAGATTTGGCAAATTGGGAATTTAAAAAATTAGAAGATTTAATTGATGGAGATAAAACCAAATATTTTGTTTTAAATACTGTAAAAAACAACAGAAAAGATTATGATATAGATATTGATTATTTGAGGTTTCTGGGGTTATTTGTTTCAGAAGGAAGTATAACAAAAGACGGAAGATGCTTAACTATATCTCAAACGAGTAAGGGGAAAGGAGAAGTCTTTTATATTCTTACAAAGTTGGCTAAAAAATATAATATAGGGGCATCTATGCATGAGAGAAAGGATAGGGATATTGTTGAGGTAACATGGTACACATATGATAAAGAACTTAGAAAAAGAATTTTAAATGATGTTTATGATGGAGAATATACTTCAAGGAAGAAGAAACATCTTCCAAATTGGATAACACAGCTTTCTAAAGAACAAGCATTTGAACTGTTAAAGAATATGTATTATGGTGATGGAACCTTAGTAAAAGGAAATGAGAATCGAATGGTTTACTACACAAACAATGAAGAACTTGCATTACAAGCTCAAATTTTAGGATTACTATGTGAAATAAATGTTAATGTAAGACATCCATATACATCAATATCTAATTATACGAATGAAGAAATTACAATGTACCAAGTATATTTTCAATTTGAAAAAACTGAGCCAAAAATCATTGATTTTAGAAAATATAATGGGAAAGGCGTTTGTAAAAATCGCAAAGATAGGAAAATAAATGTTGGGTTGTTTCCACAACATTATGAAGGAAATATTGTTTGTTTCTCTGTACCAAACGAGAATTTAATTACACAATTAGATGGAAAAATCGCAGTTCAAGGTAATACAAAATTTGCTATGCATGCAGTTCGTTTACTTACAAGTGTTATAGAAATTCTTAAAACTCATGATTATCAAACATATAGACCAGATAGAGAGTGGCTTTTAGAAATTAGAAATGGGAAATATACACTTGAAGAATTATTTAAAATAATTGATAAATTAGAAGCAGAAGTTGAAGAACTATATGTAACAAGTGATTTGCCAGAGCATTGTGACTATAACAAAATAAATGATTGGCTAATTAATATAAACAGGAAGGCTTTAGATTATGATTTTTCTTGAGTTGTCAAAATCTTGACAGAAAGTAAAATTTTGTCAAGATTTTATTGACTTTATTTAAAAGTTGTGATATAATGGCAAAAAACAAGGGAGGGAGAGATTAATGGAACAAAATCAATTAATGGAAATTGATGAAAGTAAAGACCTAAATTATGTTGCACTAAAACCACAAGAAAGAACAATTGTTGACAATTATATGAAGTCTATTGACATAACAAACAATACTTCTTTAATGAAATTTGGGGCAGAGTCACAAAATAAGATTGCAGGATTTTCAGAAAATATCCTAAAATCAACAATGACTAAAGATAGCGGAGAAGTTGGAGATTTATTAATTGACTTGTCAGGAAAGTTAAAAGGATTTGATGCCAATCTTGAAGGGAAAGGTGGCTTTTTTGGACTATTTCAAAGTGCAAGAAAGAAAATTGAGAATATTAAGAACAAATATTCGAGTTTAGATAAAGTTATTTCAAATGTAGAAAAACAACTTGTTACCCATAAGACCAAAATGATGAAAGATATTGAAATGTTTGATAAACTTTATAAAGAGAATTGGGAACATTACAAGGAAGTATGTCTTTATATTATTGCAGGAGACAAAAAACTAGAAGAATTAAAAAATGAAATACTTCCACAACTTCAAGAAAAAGCACAAAAAACAGGAGAACAAATGGATGTTCAAGCAGTAAATGATATGCAAAGTGCTATTAATAGGTTTGAAAAAAGGATATATGATTTAAAAATTACAAAAACAATAGCAGTTCAAACAGCACCACAAATAAGACTAATTCAAAACAATGACATGCAATTAGCAGACAAAATAGAAAGCTCAATTTTTACAGCAATTCCTTTATGGAAATCTCAATTTGTTATAGCATTAGGTTTAAATAATGCCCAACAAGCACTTGAAGCTCAAAAAGCAGTTTCTGATGTAACAAATGAAATGTTAAGAAAAAATAGTGAAATGCTAAAACAAGGGACTATTGAAATTGCAAAAGAAAGTGAAAGAAGTGTTGTTGATGTAGAAACTCTAGTAGAGGTAAACAATAATCTTATTTCTACTATTGATAGTGTTATTGAAATTCAAAAACAAGGACAAGAAAAAAGAGAACAAGGAAAACAAGAACTTGTACGACTTGAAGATGAGTTAAAAAATAAATTATTAAATAATTAAAATAGGAGAGAAAGATGAAGGAAATTAAATTAAATATAGATGAAATTAGAAAGTTTTCAAAACAAGTGAAATCAAATATTTCAAATTTACATTATAGTTCTATAGAAGATTTTGAAAAAAGCAATCTGAATAAGTTAATTGTTAAACAACTAATGAACTCAGTTGCTTTAGGACAAGATGAGGTTATAGTAGGTTTTCTATCTTTAGACCCTATTACTCAAAAGATAATAGCAAGATATTATCAAAAACTTGGCTTTGAAGCTCAATTTATTAATGTAGAAAATAAAAATACTATAGTTTTTGAGGGGTTAGAAAACTTAAATTCCTCAGAAGAGTATAAAAGGGAAATTATAAAGCAATCTATTGGAGAAGAAGCTTTTGAGGCACTAACAGATGAAGAATGTGAGAATCTTTCTAAGGATGTAGAAAAAATAATGAAAAAAGTAACCTCTAGTATCCCTGAAACAGAAATGAAATTGGAGTTAAGAATTAGTTGGGATGGAACATTCTATTCAGCTCATCACAGTTTTTCAAAAATGGAAGGGCTTGTAAGTTTTCTTGATGGGATTGTAGATGATGAAACATTGGAAAAATTAGAAAAACTTACTGACTTTCTTAATGAAGATTTTGATGATTATTCAGATGATGAAGACGAAGATGAGGATAAAGATTTTTAGAGAAAAAGGAGAAAGTCAATGGAAATTTATAAGAATTTTACATTAAGTTCTTCAAAAGTAGAAGAGCAAAGAAAGAAATATGGAAGTAATAAACTTACCGAAAAGAAACAAGACGGTTTCTGGAAAAAATATTTTGAAGCCTTTAATGACCCAATTATAAAAATTTTATTAGTGGCTCTAGTTATTAATTTAATATTTGTATTTACTGGTAATGCAGAATGGTATGAAGCAGTAGGAATATTTGTAGCAGTATTATTGGCTACATTTGTATCTACATTTTCAGAGTATAGTAATGAAAAAGCTTTTGCAAAGCTACAATCGGAAGCAGACAAAATAAAATGTAAAGTAATTAGAGATGGAAAAGTTCAGGAAATCTCAATAGATGATGTTGTAGTTGGAGATTATGTTCTACTTCAAGCGGGAGATAAAGTTCCAGCAGATGGAGTTATGGTTAATGGAGAAATAAAAGTTGACCAGTCCGCATTAAATGGAGAGTCTGAAGAAGCAACGAAAACTACTCCAAATAGTGAATTAGAATATGGAAAAGAAGATGATTTATTATCTTCAGATAGAGTCTTCCGTGGAACAATAGTAACTGAAGGAGAATGTATTATTAAAGTTTGTAAAGTTGGAGATAATACAGTCCTTGGTGAATTAGCCCAAGAAATTCAAGAAACAACAGAAAGGGAGACACCTTTAAAAGTAAAACTTACAAAACTTGCAAATCAAATTAGTAAATTTGGATACATAGGAGCTGTATTAATAGCAGTAGCATATATGTTTATGCAAATACATAATGGTGGATATGGAGCTTATTTTACAAGTTGGCAACAACCAGTGCAAGATTTGGTAGATGCAGTAATATTAGCAGTTATTATCATTGTTATGGCAGTTCCAGAAGGCTTACCTTTAATGATAGCATTGGTTTCTGGATTAAATATGAAAAAAATGTTAAAGAGTAATGTTCTAGTAAAGAAAATAAATGGTATTGAAACCGCTGGTTCATTAAATATATTATTTAGTGATAAAACAGGAACAATTACTAAAGGAAAACTTGAAGTTGTTGAATTTTTAGATGGAGATACAAACGGATATAATGATTATAATGAAGTGCCAAATTCCTTAAAAGTATTATTAAAAAATGGAATTGTAGAAAATACAAGTGCTATTGCAAATAAAACAAATGGTGAAATAAGTATTGTTGGTGGAAACGGAACAGAAAGAGCTTTGTTTGGATTTCTAGGAAACGATATTGAAAAAGACACTACAATAGAAACCTCTTCTCAAATTCCATTTAATAGTATAAATAAATATTCTGCTACAACAGTTAGATTTAAAGAACAACCAGAAGGAGAAGGATATATAACATTAATAAAAGGTGCTCCAGAAAAAATTATAGATAAATGTAGTCATTATTTTGATAAAAATGGAGAAAGAAAAGAATTTAAAAATATTGCAGAATTAGGAAATGCAATTACAGAAAGAGCTAAAAAATCAATGAGAATGTTGGCATTTGCTATTTCAAATGACAAGATAGAAAATAATAATATAGAGTTAAGAGATATGACATTAGTTGGTCTTGTTGCAATAAGAGATGAAGTTAGACCAGAGGCAATTACAGCCATAAAAGAAGTACATAGTGCTGGTGTGCAAGTTGTAATGATTACTGGTGATATTAAAGATACTGCTGTCGCCATTGCTAAAGATGCAGGAATAATGACAAATGAAAATGACTTAGTTTTAACAAGTGCAGAATTACAAGAAATGTCTGACACAGAAATAAAAAATATCATTCCTAAACTAAGAGTTGTCGCAAGGGCATTGCCTAGTGACAAATCAAGATTAGTAAAACTAGCACAAGAATTAAACTTAGTTGTTGGTATGACTGGGGACGGTAGACATATATGCCCTGCATTATAGAAATATAGTGTATGAATTCTTCTGAATTGCTGGGAGTTAGTAATGCCTTAATAACTACAACATAACAATGAAAAATGTGTAGGTGTGATAGTTGAAGAAATTCAGAAAAAATATTAAGGATGCAATATGCTGAAAAAAAGTTAATAAAAATTGACTATGTTTTATTAATGCTAAGTTGCACAAAAAATCTATAATCAGCAGCCAAGTCTCGAATAGAGAAAGGTTCACAGACTATCTCGCAAGAGAGTACACTTCAAGTGAAGTGGAAGTGGAAGAACATCAGAAATGATGAAGATATAGTCGGAACATTGAAAAATTAATTGTCTAGTTCTTTGTAAGGAGTGAAATAATGACTTATGAAGAATGTTGTTTAAAAAGACCCCTTTTTAATAATTATGAATTTGTAACAGTTTCTATAAAAGGAAAAAAGAAGACTTTAAAAATTGGAGAAAAAGTTCACCAATTAACAGTTGTAAAATTATGTGATGCTCAATACTCAAAAGCAAAAAGGAAAGTTGCAATTTTAAAATGTGATTGTGGGAACTTTACTGGACCAATTGAGGTTTATAAATTATTAACAACAAATGACTACATGAGTTGTGGCTGTTATCAAAGAAAGGTTCATAGTGACTTATTAAAGAAGAGAAACTCAAAAGGTGGTTATACAAAAAAGGAAAAGTATAAACAATTATATAATTCTTGGAATGGAATGAAAGATAGAGTATCTAACCCTAATAGAAAAGATGCAAAATACTATTTTAAAAAAGGAATTTCCATTTGCCCAGAATGGTATGATTTTAATATTTTCAAAGAGTGGGCTTACAATAATGGATATAAGTCAGGATTAACCATTGACAGAATTGATATAAACAAAGACTATTGTCCAGAAAACTGTAGGTGGATTACTTTGGCAGAACAACAAAGTAATAAATCATCAAACCACTTTTTAGAATATAAAGGAGAAATAAAAACAATTACAGAATGGGGAAGAATTTTAAATAAATCTTATGATTATCTTTATAGAAGATTGAAAAAAGGATATTCTTTAGAAAAGATAATTGAAGAATTAGGTGATTAATTTTAAATTATATAAGAGAGATGGCTTCAACGTTATATAATCAATGTTTGGTTAATGATAGTCCTGCCTTAAAGAAGGCAGATGTTGGTTTTGCAATGGGCTCAGGTACAGAAGTAGCAAAAGAGGCAGGAGACATAGTTATATTAGATGACAACTTTAATTCGATAGAAAAAGCTATCTTATTTGGAAGAACAATCTACAATAATATTAGAATGTTTATTATGTTTCAATTAACAATAAATGTTGCCGCAGTAGCAATATCATTTTTAGCACCATTATTAAATTTGGGAACACCATTAACAATAATTCAAATTCTATATATTAACTTATTAATGGATACTTTAGCAGCTTTAATGCTTGGTGGAGAAGCACCAAAAGAAAAATACATGAAAGAAAAACCAAAATCAAGAAATGAAAGTATTGTAAGTGGAAAAATGATGAGTTCTATTTTAGTTGGAGCAGGATATATAACAGTATTTGGTTTATTATTGCTTATGACAACTATATTTAATGGTATTATTAGACCAACAGAAGGTAATGTAGAAATGTATACAGTATATTTTGTGGCATTTATATTTGCTTCATTGTTTAATGGATTGAATGTAAGGACAGAAGATTTTCATTTATTAAAAGATATAAAGAAAAATAAAATGTTTATTATTTTATTTATAGTTATTGCTTTAATTACAATATTGATGACATTTATAGGTGGAGATGTTTTAAGAATGGCACCATTGGATGGAGCTAAATGGGGTCTAGTTGTAGGATTAAGTATAGGTATGATTATTGTAGACTTAATAAGAAAAGCTATTATAAAAATTTTTAGAAAAAAATAGAAAAAAACTATTGACTATAAAAGAGGTTGGTTCATTACTTCCAAGACCAATCTCTTTTTATTTCAGAAAAATGTTGACAAAATAAATTAATTGTGGTATAAAATTATTGAGTAGTGTTAATTTTTTATTTTTCATTATTCCCAATCCCCCGCTACTCAAAACTAAGGGAATAGTTGGTATTTATTTTTTTAAGTAAATACCAACTTTTTTTGTCAAGATTTTGACATTTTTTTAAAAAACTTATTGACTTTTTTTAAAAGTTGTGATAATATACAAACATAAAATAATAGGAGGAAGGGAAAATGATTTATTCAAGTTTTAATGATATTAATTATTTCAAAAAACCAGAAGTAGAGTTTAATAAAAACACACCAAAAGAAATTTTACAATATTGTGTTGGAAGTCTTTTATATACCCCAGCAACAAACAAAAAAATAGCGGATAAAATTTTAAATAAAGAGATTCCACATTTAAAAGCCATTGCATTATGTTTAGAAGATGCTATTGGTAGTGGACAAGTAGCTGAAGCTGAAAAACAAGTTAAAGAAACACTATCTGTTTTAGATGGAAACAGGAACTTTTTAGAAGGAGATTTACCTTTAATCTTTATTAGGGTTAGAGAACCACAACAAATGTGGAGATTATATAGAAAATGTGGTAGCTTATTGGAATTGATTACAGGTTTTTTAATTCCCAAATTTAACAAAGACAATATGCAAGATTACATTGAAAACTTTCATAAAGTTAAAGAAAAAATGGAAACCCCATTATATATATTGCCAATTATCGAAAGTACAAATGCCATTTATATTCAAAAGAGAATAGATAATCTTTTACAAATAAGAGAGGGGCTAGACCTAATAAAAGATGAAGTATTAAATGTAAGAGTTGGTGGAGCTGACTTTTCTAATATCTTTGGAATTAGAAGAAAAATGAGTGATACAATTTGGGATGTTAGAGTAGTTTCAAATTGCTTGGCTGACATTATTAATATGTTTAGTAAAGATTATGTTGTTAGTGGAGCTGTTTGGGAATATTTTGATAGTGGAAAGCTTAATTATGGATATGATATAAGCACTGGAGTTCAAATCCAACTTGTGGATTATGCCTGGAAAATAGGCTTAAAAAAGGAATTATATCTTGACAGACTTAATGGAATGATAGGAAAGACTTGTATTCACCCAAAACAACTAGAGTGGGTTCAAAAATCTTTAATAGTAAATAGAGAGGATTATGAGGATGCAACTCAAATTGTGAATGCTAGTGTATCAGAATATGGAGTTTTAAATGGGCATGGAAAAATGAATGAGCTTAGAACTCATATAAATTGGGCTAAAAAAATCATTAAATTAGCAAGCATTTATGGAGTTAAGGAGGATACAAAATGTTAACGATTTGGTTAGATGGTTGGTTCTCTAGTGCCTACAATATTATAGAATTATTAAAGAAAAATCCTGATAAAAAACCTATAAAAATAATAACATCTCATTATAAAGATATGGGCTATAAAATCATTTCTGATGAGTTTTATATAAGACCCGACTTCCCAGAAAAAAGAGATGATTTTTCATATAAAGATTGGGCAACACAATTCGCCAAAGAACATGAGGTAGATATATTTTTTCCAAGAAGATATTATAGTACATTATATAATGCACATAAAGATTTTATTTTTGTTAATAGAAAGACAGAAATTCAAGAATGTAAACTTGTTCTCCCTGGCTTGTTTCTTGAAGAAAGAAATATGTTTACTAACTTGTTTGAAAATAAATTAGACATACAAAACTCCTTATCAAGCTGGGATATTAATTTAAGGAAATATGAGTTACCTACAGAAAAATTTACAGAAATCGCAGATATAGAACGATTTAAAAAGTATTTAGATAATCATAACTTTAAATATAACAAGTTGTGTATGAAACCTATTAGTGGAACAGGGGCACAAGGCTTTAGAATTTTAGATTATCCTTATGATGTTTGGAAAATTAGAGATATTTTAGAGAGAAGTGGACAGGAATTTGTTATAATGCCATACCTAGAAGGAGAAGAAATTAGTATTGATTTTCTTGAATATAATGACAAAATAATATTTGTTCCACGCAAAAAATTGAAAAATACAAGAATACAAGAAATCTGTTTTGATGATGAAATCACTCAAATTTGTGATGATATAGACAAATCAGGAATTTGTCATAGTACAGAGGTTGTTGGTAATATACAATTCATTAAGCATAATAAAAAGATTTACTTGTTAGAAGTAAACCCTAGAATGTCTGGTGGAATTTATTTAGATTCACTAGCAGGAGTTAATTTTCCATATTTAATGGTTAAAAAAATGTTGGGAGAAGAAATAAAGATTCCAAAAGTAAAATCTTGTAAAGTTGTTAATATAGAAAGGGGAGTTAGGGTAGAATGAAATTTACGGATTTTGTAGATATAAAAAGTAATTTATCTGGATTCGACCCAGATGAGTTGATTTCTGTATGTAAAAGAGAAAACAATTCCAAGAGAGATTTTATATTTGTAAATAGATATCAAGGTAAACATGTTCCTGCTAGACCTCAAGAAATTCTACATCTTTTTGAGAATTTAAGGGTAACTATCACCAAAGATAGTAGATGGAACAAAAAAGAAAAGGTTTGTGTTATTGGTTTTGCAGAAACTGCAACAGCTATTAGTCATTATATTGTTGATAATATTCCAAATAAAAACTATTATTATTTACAAACAACTCGTGAAAAATCAAATGAGCCACTTCTAGTAGAGTTTAAAGAAGAACACTCTCATGCTACAGAGCAAGCACTTTATGGCGATTTGCAAAAGCTAAAAAATTGTGATAGAATACTATTTATAGATGATGAATTGTCTACTGGAAAAACTATATTGAATTTTATTGAAGAACTAGATAAAATTGGGAATTTTAAATATAGTGTTGCAAGTTTTTTAAATTTACAATCAGAAGAAAGTAGAAAAATATTTGAAGAAAAAAATATTGATACATATGCTTTAATCAGAGGAGAAATAAAAGATATAAATAGAAAAATAGATGTTGAGGTATTGCCAGATATAGAAAATTTAAGTACAATAAACAATGAATATTATCATCCTAAAAGAGATTTAGTTATTGGTACTGAAGAAGATATGTATAAAGGAATATTAAAGGCTGCATCATTAGAAAAAAGTGATAAAAACAAAAAAGAATATTATTTTCAGGCAAGTACAAGGTCTCCTATATGCCCAAGTGAAGCTGAGGATTATGTTTTGTTTAACCGAGTAAGATTTGTTAGTGCAAAGGAGAATAATAGGAGAGTATATTTATATAATTTGCAACAATATGATAGGATTATAGTAATGGCAAATCAAAGTGAAGAACAAATAGGAAATCAATTTGCATCACAGGTTTATAAAATAATAAGACCGCTATGTAATCAATTATTTATAATTCCATATGGAAGGGAGAAATAAAATGGATAGAGAAGAAAAAGTACAAATTATCAATAATTTTGCTGGAATTTTTAGAGAAGCATTGGAATCTATCCCTGGGAAAGAAACAAAAGATTATTTAATTGCAAAATGGAATGCTTTATGTGATGAGTATATTTCAGAAGAATTTGATGATGAATTTGATGAAGATGAATATTATGATGAAGATGAATAATAGGGAGGAAAAGAAAAATGGAATTGGTAAAATCTAGTTATAACCCAGAGGAGGCAACAATTTTACTTAAAGATATTACAGGACTTGTTGAACCAATGGGAACAGAAGAAAGGGAAAAACTAATTCAAAGTGGGGTTCACTATTCAGAGATGTTACCACTTGAATATAAACCAACAGAAAAATATATGAAAATATATGAAGAAGAACTTGTAAGGAATGGAATGAAGACAGCACAAGCGATTGCCGATTTGGGCGACAAGCTTTTTGAGAGAAAGGGAACGAGTTTAGTTTTAATTTCTCTTGCTAGAGCAGGCACTCCAATCGGAATCCTTTTGAGAAGATATTTAGATATGAGGTATGAAGTCAAGATTCCCCATTATAGTATATCTATAATTAGAGGGAAAGGAATTGATGAAAATGCTTTAGATTATATCTTTAATAAAGAAAGGACTAAAATTTCAGGTTTTCAATTTGTTGATGGTTGGATTGGGAAAGGTGCTATTCAAAGAGAATTAATCTCTAGTTTAAATAGTTATCTAATAGGAAAACGAGTTGAGTTAAGAGAATGGTTTACTATTGATTATAATTTGGCTGCAGTTTCAGACCCATCAATGACTATTCCAGATAAATATTGTGGAACTAGAGAAGACTTCATTATTCCAAGTTCTTGCTTAAATGCAACAGTTAGTGGCTTATTTAGTAGAACTTTTAGAAGACCAGATATTATTGATGAAAGTGATTTTGATGGGGCTATATATTATGGAAATCTAAAAAATGAAGATAAGTCTAATGAATTTTTAGATGAAATAACAGATTGTTTAAAAGAAATAGTTTCTCAGAAAAAAAATGAAATTCAAGATAAACAATTTACTGGGCTAGATGAAGTAGAACAAATTGCAGAAGATTATGGAGTTGAGGATATAAATAAAATTAAGCCTGGTATTGGTGAGGCAACGCGTCTACTTTTAAGAAGATACCCAGATAGAGTTTTAATAAATATGAAAGATATTAATGACCCAGATTTAGATGGTGTAATACAGCTTTGTAAAGAAAAGAAAGTTCCAATAGAACGTTATCCTTTAAAAAGATATAAGGTTATTGGTATCATAAAAGATGTGAGTGATTTATAAATGGAATATCAAACTATAAAAATAAAAAATAAATATGTTAATGGTTTTATTTCAGTTGGAGATATTTTTTATAATTTTACAATAGAAAAAATTTTCGATGACCCAGAAAAAAAGAATCGAGGAAAACTTTGTGTGGCAAAGTGCCGTTGTGGAAAAGAAAAGACTTTGCCATTGTATTACATAATTTCAGGCGAATCAAAAAGTTGTGGTTGTTTGAAGGGAACTGGAATAACTAAAAGATATAAAAATGTTTACGACAT
>ENA-OOXJ01000630-OOXJ01000630.1-human-gut-metagenome-genome-assembly--contig:-NODE-630-length-28056-cov-4.104103_pt1 | contig 28056 bp, 20 predicted proteins | sample MGYA00241587_ERZ501343 | MGnify/ENA primary metagenome ERZ501343 (study PRJEB25962, sample SAMEA2042918) | human gut metagenome | biome: human gut; feature: human-associated habitat; material: faeces... | reverse complement strand
CGGCATCACCGGCTACGCCGACCATCCGATGGCTGTCAGCGCATTGCGTTCGGCCGCCTATACATACGTCGTTGCAGCGCTGGGTTCGCTCGCTACGCTCGTTTATTACATCTTTATGTTCTTAGGAGCTTCGCGCGACGAATGATGCGGCGGCCCGCGCCGTGGGGCCGAAGCCGGGAACCAGGGTATGCGCCGGAGCAGTCGGGTGGCCGACGGCCGGCGCATACCGTTTCTGGAAGACAGCAGGAGGCGTCGGGAAATGAACAGGGAACATCCCCGCTTTATGCAGGCAGGAAAGCGGCATCCCTTCTTTTTTTCGTAACTTTGCGCCTGCTTCAATCAATATATATAATGTATGGGAGGATTTTTTGGAACTGTTTCTGAAACGAGTTGCGTAGCAGACCTTTTTTACGGCACCGATTACAATTCGCACCTGGGAACGCGTCGCGGCGGACTGGCCGCCCACAGCCGCGAAAAAGGATTTGCCCGCTCTATCCATAACCTGGAAAACGCTTATTTCCGTTCAAAATTTGAAGGCACGCTGTCGCGCTTCGACGGCTGCACGGCCGGCATCGGCGTGATCAGCGACACCGACGCCCAGCCGCTGGTCATCAACTCGCACCTGGGGAGGTTTGCCATCGTGACCGTGGCAAAGATAAACAACATTGAAGAGCTCTCGGCCGAACTGCTGGCACAGAACATGCACTTCGCAGAGCTCTCCTCCGGGCGGACGAACCAGACGGAGCTGGTGGCTCTGCTGCTCATTCAGGGGCGTACGTACGTTGAGGGCATCGAAAACGTGTTTAACCACATCAAGGGATCGTGCTCGATGCTCCTGCTGACGGAGGACGGCATCATAGCAGCGCGCGACCGCTGGGGCAGAACGCCTGTTGTCGTGGGACATAAGGCAGGTGCCTATGCCGTGACGAGCGAAACGACGGCCTTTGCCAACCTCGACTATGAGACGGCGCACTATCTGGGCCCGGGCGAGGTGGTGCGCCTCAGGGCAGATGGCATGGAGCAGATGCGCCCGGCCGAGGAGCAGATGCAGATTTGCTCGTTCCTCTGGGTGTATTACGGCTTCCCGACGTCGAGCTATGAGCACCGCAACGTAGAACAGGTGCGCTTCGAATGTGGGCGCATGATGGGCGAGGCTGACAAGACGGAGGTGGACGCTGTGTGTGGCATCCCCGACTCGGGCGTGGGCATGGCCCTTGGATATGCCACGGGCATGGGACGTCCCTATCACCGGGCCATTTCAAAATATACCCCCACCTGGCCCCGCAGCTTTACGCCGGCCAATCAGGAGATGCGCTCGCTCGTGGCAAAGATGAAGCTCATACCCAACAAGGCCATGCTCAGCGGAAAGCGCATGCTCTTTTGCGACGACAGCATTGTGCGCGGAACGCAGCTGCGCGACAACGTCAAGGTGCTTTTCGACGACGGCGTAAAGGAGGTGCACATGCGCATTGCCTGCCCGCCGCTCATCTATGGCTGCCCGTTCATAGGCTTCACATCGTCGAAGAGCGACATGGAACTCATCACGCGGCGCATCATCAAGGAGCTGGAAGGCGACCCCGACAAAAACTTGGAAGAATACGCCCGCACCAACTCGGAGAAATACAAGCAGCTGGTCGAGGAAATCAGAAAACGTCTGAACCTGACGACGCTGAAATTCAACACACTGGAAACAATGGTGAAAGCAATCGGCCTGCCCAAGTGCAAACTGTGTACACACTGCTTTGACGGAAGCAGTTGCCACACGTTGAAATGAGCGGCCGGGAGATAACCTGCGAAAGAAAGGAAGAAATGTATACCATCGAACTGAACGAAAAAGGGTCGCGCCGGCTGGAAATATCCGATGCGAACCTGGAAACCATCCGTAAGTATGCCCTGTTTCAAGGCCTGGCGGGGAGCACGGGCGTCGTGGACGAAACGGTGCTCAACCGCTTGAAAATGACCGTCCGCTCGCTGCTGGAACATGGCGGCGACGACACGAAGGACCTGCTGGCCCTGTGCCTGGACGTTGTATATCATGAGCGGATGAAGCCTTGCGGCCTGCGCAACCTCATGACGCTGTACGACAGCTGGACGGCCACACATCCCGCCACGACGGACGGGGAACAGAACGCCGCAACGGAGGCATGAAAAAGCTGCAGCTGACAGACTGGCTGCCAACGACGAAAAAGGAAATGGAGCTGCGCGGATGGGATGCGGCCGACGTCATCCTGTTCAGCGGCGACGCCTATGTGGATCATCCGTCGTTTGGAGCCGCCGTTATCGGGCGTTTGCTGGAAGCTGAGGGGTATCGCGTTGCCATTATCCCGCAGCCTGACTGGCATGGCGACTTTCGCGACTTTAAGAAGCTGGGGCGTCCGCGGCTTTTCTTCGGCATAGCGCCGGGCTGCATGGACTCGATGGTCAACAAATACACCGCTAACCGCCGCCTGCGCTCCGAGGACGCTTACAGCCCCGACGGACGGCACGACATGCGGCCGGAATATCCGACCATCGTCTATACGCACATCCTGAAACAGCTGTTTCCCGATGTGCCGGTGGTGCTGGGCGGCATCGAGGCCTCGCTGCGGCGCCTCACTCACTACGATTATTGGAAAGACGAGCTGCGCCGCAGCATTTTGCTCGACAGCGGTGGCGATATGATTATATACGGTATGGGCGAACTGCCTATATTGGAGCTTTGCCACCTGCTGGACGACCATTTGGCAGCGCGGGGGTGCGGTGCGGCGGTCGGCGTAGACGATTTTCACGACCTGATACGCCGCCACCCCGTGCGGCAGACGGTTACGGCAGAAGTGGAAAAAAACATTCCCGGCGGCATAACGGCCGACGACTGCGTGCTCAGCACGCACGAAGAAGCCCTGCGCGACCCCAAAGCACACGCGCGCAATTTCCGCTACATCGAAGAGGAAAGCAACCGTCTGCATGCCAGACGTCTGCTGCAGAAAACGGGCAACGTCTACGTGGTGGTCAATCCGCCCTACCCGCCCATGTCGACAGCCGAGGTGGACCGCTCGTTCGACCTGCCATATACGCGCCTTCCCCATCCGAAATACAAGGGTAAGCGGATACCGGCGTACGAGATGATACGCCATTCCGTCAACATCCACCGCGGATGTTTCGGCGGTTGCGCCTTCTGCACCATTTCGGCCCATCAGGGAAAATTTATTATGAGCCGTAGCAAGGAGAGCATCCTGCGGGAGGTGCGTGCCGTAACGGAGATGCCCGACTACAAGGGCTATATATCCGATTTGGGCGGCCCGTCGGCCAATATGTATGGGATGGGCGGCATCGACAAATCGCTCTGCGAGAAGTGTAAGCGCCCCTCGTGCATCCATCCGGCGGTGTGCCGCAACCTGAACACCGACCACCGGCCACTGCTGGAAATCTACCGGGCCGTAGATGCCCTTCCGCAGGTGAAGAAAAGCTTTATCGGAAGCGGCGTACGCTATGATCTGCTGCTACATAAGTCGGGAGAGACGCAACGCGACAAGGCTGCGGCAGACTATACGAAAGAACTGATTCTGAAACACGTTTCAGGACGGTTGAAAGTGGCCCCGGAGCATACGAGCGAGCGCGTATTGCATTACATGCGCAAGCCGTCGTTCGATCTGTTCCGCAAATTCAAGGTCATTTTCGACAAGGTGAATGCCGAGGCCGGTTTGCATCAGCAGCTTATCCCCTATTTCATCAGTTCCCACCCCGGATGCACGGAAGAAGACATGGCCGAACTGGCAGTGGAGACGAAACGTCTGCAATTCCACTTGGAACAAGTGCAGGACTTCACGCCGACACCCATGACGGTGAGCACCGAAATGTGGTACGCCGGTTATCATCCCTACACCTTGGAGCGCGTGTTTTCAGCCAAATCGCCGCAGGAAAAGCTGCGGCAGCGGATGTTCTTTTTCTGGTATAAACCGGAGGAGCGACGGAAAATCGTGGCCGAACTGCGCAGAATGGGACGCGACGACTTGATAGGCCGCCTTTTCGGGCCCATGCAAGTAAACAAAACCGGGAAGAAATGGAGGTGATAGAGGTCTGTTGTATCGGGAAAAGCCGGCAGCGTCTCTGCGAAGACGGGTGGATTGTGACGGACGGCTATGCTGCTGTAATAGACGGGTCGACAGCCAAAGGCACGCTGCGGCTTGGCGATAAGTCGACCGGGCGGCTGGCGATGGAAACGGTCAAAGACGCCATCACCCGCTTGCCTGAGAATGCCTGCATGGAGGAAGCCGCTGTAAGGCTCACGCAAGCCATCGCCGCTGTTTACGAGGCAACCGGCATTGGAGAGAAAGTGAAACTCGAGCCCGAAAACCGACTGACATGCAGCGCAGTAATATGGAGTAAGCGCCGACGCGAGATATGGATGTTCGGCGATTGCCAGTGCCGCGTGGGCGATCGTACGTTTACCAACCCGAAAAAGGTAGATGACGTGCTGGCGGGCATTCGCAGCGACGTGTTGCGGTATTTGACAAGCCACGGACACTCGATGGACGAACTGCAAACGAGAGACATCGGGCGGGAAATGATTTTTGGCGCGTTGCGCGATCATTGCGCATTTCAGAATGACGGAAGCAACAATCCGTACAGGTATACGGTGCTGGATGGATTTCGTGTCGACCCGCAGGCCGTTCCTGTGGTCAGAGCGGAAGAGGCTACGGAAATCGTTTTGGCTACGGATGGCTACCCGGTGCTTTATAACACCTTGGCCGAAACGGAGGCTTCCCTTCGCGAAGCGTTGAAAAACGACCCGCTATGCTTTGTCAGCCATCCGGCTACCAAGGGAATGACGAGAGGAAACGACTCTTTCGACGACCGAACTTATCTCAGGTTGGCGATATAATGGAATGAAAGCAATGAAAATAGCTATTGTTCAATATGATATAGCCTGGAACAACGTGGAGGAGAACATTCGCCGCGTGGAACGTTTGATAAACAACGTGGAGGCAGATCTTTTTGTCCTTCCCGAAATGTGGGCAACGGGGTTCGACGTACACCCGACGCCGGAACTTGCTGCCGCTTCCTGTCAGGCTGAAATGTGGATGAAGCAAACCGCCGCAGAAAGAAATGCGGCGGTTTGCGGAACGCTCATAACCGATGTGGAAGGCGTTTATAGGAACAGGGCTTTCTTTTATACGCCGTCAGGATTGCAGTCTGTGTATGATAAGCGCCACCTTTTTTCTCCCGGCGGAGAGAATAAGGCATACGCAGCAGGCGAGCAGCGCGTCGTAACGGAATACAAAGGCGTTCGCATACTGCTGCAAATATGCTACGACCTGCGTTTCCCTGTATTTTCCAGGAACAGGGCAGATTATGACCTGATGATCAACATGGCAAACTGGCCCGCATCTCGCCAAAGCGTGTGGGACGTCTTATCGCGTGCGCGCGCCATCGAAAACCAGTGTTATGTGGCAGCCGTAAACCGGGTGGGCGACGACACGTCGTGTCATTACACAGGAGGTTCCGCACTGATAGATGCGCGCGGCCAGGTACTGGATGAAATAAAGAACCAAAGCGGCATTATCGTTGCGCAATTGGATTTTGAGCAACAAAATACCTTCCGCAAGCGCTTCCCCGTCTTAAACGATGCGGACGATTTTAATCTGGCATGAGCATATAGAAACAACAGAATATGGAAAAGAACAGTCAGCATATACATAATCCTCTTTTATGCAAAAGAGAAACGCCTCATGGCACCTTTCCCTTCGATAAAATCACACCGGAACACATCGAAGAGGCCATATATGAAGGCATGGCGCGCGAAAATGATGAAATCCGCGCCATAACGGAAAATAACGAAGCTCCCACTTTCAATAACACGATAGTAGCCCTTGAGCAGTCGGGAGCTCTGTTAAATGAGGCCTCAACTCTGATGTATAATCTCCAAGGAGTGACGTCCAACAAGCCCTTAGACGAAATTATCGAGCGTTTAGCCCCCGTTATAGCGAGACACGAAACGGATATACTCTTGAATGAAAAGCTTTTCGGGAGGGTAAAAGCTGTGATGGAGAGTTATAATGCGGCGGACGAGGAACGTAAATTGTTGGAGGAGACTTATGATGCCTTTTTGCGCTCAGGCGCAACTTTGGACCCGGAAAGGAAAGAACGTTTTAAGGCTATCACTGCGGAGCTGTCGGAGCTGACCGTGCGTTTTTCCCAAAACAATTTGAAGGAGCGGGATGCCTATGAAATGCTGCTTACAGATGAAAAAGATTTAGACGGTTTACCTGCTTCGCTGGTGGCTCAGGCAGCTCAGCTGGCGAAAGATAAAGGTAAGGAAGGCTGGGTTATTACATTGCAGGCGCCGCTTTATCGCCCGTTTATGATGTATTCTCACCGGCGTGAGCTTCGTAAACGTCTGTATCTGGCTTACAATACGCTGTGCACGCACGACAATGAGTATAACAACTTTGATATTGTGCGCCGCCTCGTAAATCTTCGCATGGAGCGGGCTCATTTATTAGGCTATAAGACTTATGCAGATTTTGTGTTGAAGCACAGAATGGCCGGGCAGACGAGCCGTGTTTATTCGTTGCTGGACCAGCTGATTGAAAACTACAAGCTACCTGCGGAGCATGAGCTTAAAGAAGTGGATGCTTTGGCACGAGAGCTGGAAGGTGAGGATTTTCAGATGGAGCCTTGGGACTTTTCCTATTATTCTCACCAGCTGAAAGTGCGCCTATATGACATGGACGAGGAGAAACTCCGGCCCTATTTCGAATTGAGCCGGGTGAAAGAAGGCATCTTCGGCCTGGCCAACCGCCTTTATGGCATAACATTCAGGGAGCGTAAAGATATTCCTGTTTACCATCCCGATGTTGTTGCCTACGAGGTTTTGGATGCCGACGGCAGCTTCTTGGCTGTGTTTTATGCCGACCTCTATGCACGCGAAGGCAAGCAGGGAGGAGCCTGGATGACGAACTACAAGGAGCAGTGGCTCAATGATGACGGCGCAGACAGCCGTCCGCATGTTGCCATCGCTACCAATTTCCCGCGTCCCCTGCCCGACCAGCCTTCTCTCCTCAACTTGGACGAGGTAGAAACTTTCCTGCACGAATTTGGTCACGCCCTGCATGGCATGTTTTCAAAGGTTCGTTTCCGATCTTTGAGTGGTACGAACGTTTATTGGGATTTTGTTGAACTTCCCTCCCAGTTTATGGAGAACTATGCGACAGAGAAGGACTTTCTTCGTACTTTTGCACAGCATTATCAGACGGGAGAAAGCTTGCCGGACGAATGGATAGACCGTATTGTTCGGAGTCGGAATTTCAACGTGGCCTACGCATGCATGCGGCAAGTGTCATTCGGCTTGCTTGATATGGCATATTATACGTTAGACTGCCCTCTTACCGAAGATGTTCGCACGTTCGAACAGCAGGCTTGGAAGCAGGCAATACTCCTCCCCGCTCCCGACGAAGCTTGCATGTCCGTGCAGTTCGGCCATATCATGTCGGGCGGCTATGCTGCGGGCTATTATAGCTACAAGTGGGCCGAAGTGCTGGATGCCGATGCTTTTTCTCTGTTTAAGGAGAACGGCATCTTCGACCGGGAGACGGCAACGCGTTTTCGCAACGTCATACTGTCGCGCGGAGGTACGGAAGACCCGATGACGCTGTACGTAAAATTCAGAGGCCGTGAGCCGAACATCCACGCCTTGCTCGTAAGAAACGGTTTGGAGGAGAGCGTCACGCTCCCGTCCGAAGCTAACAAATGAGATTTGGGTATATGACCGATAAGGAAAGATTGGAAAAGCAGTTGGACCTGGATAAACGCTATCTTCGCATGGCTAAAATCTGGGCCGAGAATTCGTATTGCCGGCGCCGGCAAGTCGGGGCGCTCATTGTGAAGGATAAAATGATTATCAGCGACGGCTATAACGGCACGCCCGCAGGCTTCGAAAACGTCTGCGAAGACGAAGACGGCCTGACGAAGCCGTATGTGCTCCACGCCGAGGCCAACGCCATTACCAAAATAGCCCGTTCGGGCAACAATTCCGACGGGGCGACGCTCTACGTAACGGCAGCTCCGTGCATCGAATGTGCGAAACTGATCATCCAAGCCGGCATCAAGCGCGTGATTTACGGCGAGGCGTATCGCCTGGAAGATGGCATCCATCTGCTGCAACGTGCCGGTATCGAGGTCGTATATCTTGCTTTGGAATAACGTACGATACATTATAATCCACCCTATTAGAAAATGAACAAACAAAACTCTACGAGATTTGTTCCTTTGCTGGTTGCCTTGGGAATTGTGGCAGGTATCCTGCTGGGCAATTTTTATGCCAACTATTTCTCGGGGAAGCGGCTGAATATCGTAAATGCTTCCGGCAACAAGCTGAACGATTTGCTCCACATCATAGACGATCAGTATGTCGATTCGGTCAACATTTCCGACTTGGTCGAAAAAGCGCTCCCCAAAATCATGTCGGAGCTCGACCCCCACTCTGTTTATATAAGCGCCGACGAGGTGGAAGCCTCGATGCAGGATCTGAAAGGCAGCTTTTCGGGCATCGGCATTGAGTTTACCATCATGAAAGATACCGTGCGCGTCATCCGTCCCGTCGAGGGCGGACCCTCAGAGAGCGCCGGACTGCGTCCCGGCGACCGCATCGTATCTATCGACGGCAAGCCGTTTGTCGGAAAGGTCGTCACCAACGAAGAAGCCACCAAGCGCTTGAAGGGTGCCACCAATTCCGTCGTGAAACTTGGCATCCGCCGCCCGGGTGTCGAAAAGTTGCTGACGTTTTCCGTCGTGCGGGGCGAGGTGCCCTTGCGGAGTATTGATGCCGTCTATATGCTCGACCCGGGCATCGGCTACATCAGGGTGAAGAGCTTTGCCGAAACCACCTATTCCGAGTTTCTTGCGGCGCTTGCCAGGCTCAATCATGGAGATTTCCGCGGACTTGTCATCGATTTGCGGGGAAATCTGGGCGGCTACATGGACCCTGCCGTCAAGATGGCCAACGAGTTTTTGCCCAAAAACCGCTTGATAGTTTACACAGAAGGCCGCAAATCGCCGAGAGAAGAATACCGGAGCGACGGCCGCGGCGTTTATCAGTCGCTTCCGTTGGTCGTTCTTGTCGACGAGGCGTCGGCTTCGGCCAGCGAAATCTTTGCCGGGGCCATTCAAGACAACGACCGGGGAATGATTGTGGGCCGCCGGACGTTTGGAAAAGGCTTGGTACAAGTGCCCATCGAGTTTCGCGACGGCAGTATGCTCCGCCTCACCAAGGCGCGCTACTACACGCCGTCGGGCCGCTGCCTGCAAAAGCCCTATACCATGGGCGACGAGGAGGATTATGCCCAGGATCTTCTGCTGAGGGCCGAGCATGGCGAATTTTTCTCGCGCGACAGCATCAAGACCAACGGGCAACGCTATAAAACCAGCATAGGCCGCACGGTGTATGGCGGAGGCGGCATCATTCCCGACATTTTCATTCCGCGCGACACAACCGGCATGACCAGTTACTTTAAGGATGCCTATTTCGACGGACTGCTCTATCAGTTCTCGTTCGACTATATCGACCGCAACCGCCAGGAGCTTTCGGCCTTCAAGGATGTCGACACGTTGCTCCACCATTTGCAGCGGCAGGGCATCGTCGAGCAGTTTGCCCGTTTCGCCGAGAAAAACGGGTTGCGGCGGCGCAACTTGATGCTGCGCAAGTCGCACGCTCTTTTCGAGTCGTATCTGTTTAGTTATATCATCGACGATCTGCTTGATGCACGGGCCGCAGCCATTTATGTCAACCGCGAAGACCCGGCTGTGCTGAAAGCCGTCAGTCTGATCAACGAGGGAGCCGCTTTCCCAAAAAAGGAACAGAAAGCAGCCGGCCGAACGGCCTGCGTCGCCCGGCCGGCGTGGAGCGCCCGCTTTGCCTGGGCCGGCGCAGCTCCCACCATCAATCCGTTCCGTCCGCTCTTAGCCGTATGTCCGAGAAAGGAAAACTGCGCAGCTATATAAGAAGCCAGAAGGAGCTGCACCGGGCCACGCTGGTTGCCCGGTCGGAAGCCATCATGGCCCGTCTCGAAAGCGACGAGCGCTTTCTGGCAGCCCGTACGGTGCTGGCCTATCACTCTCTGCCCGACGAGGTAGACACCCATGCCCTCATCGACAGATGGTATCGGCGCAAGCTCATCCTGCTTCCCGTCGTATGCGGCGACACCTTGCGCCTGCGCCGCTACGTCGGACCGGAGCAGATGCGCACGGGTAGCTTTCGCATAGAGGAACCTACGGGCGACGATTTCACCAGCTACGGCGCTATCGATCTGGCCCTCGTACCCGGCATGGCTTTCGATGCGGCCGGGCATCGCTTGGGCCGTGGGCGGGGCTACTACGACCGCCTGTTTGCCCATCCCGCCTTTTCCGCCGTCTGCAAAATCGGGCTATGTTTCGATTTCCAGCTTCTGCCACAAGTTCCGGTGGAAAGTACGGACGTTCCTGTCGACTGTGTGCTCTCCTGCTGACGGGCACTGGCGAGGCAGCCGGCCCGTCTGCGACGGGATGTCCTCAGGGGCTTTTACCCACTCTGCCTGTTAAAACACAAAACGCTTGAAAAAATGAAATACAATTTCGACGAACCGGTTTCCCGCCGCGGCACGTGCTCCTATAAGTGGGACAGCGCCGCGCCCGACGTGTTGCCCATGTGGGTGGCCGACATGGATTTTCGCGTGGCTCCCGCCATCACCGAAGCATTGCAAAAGCGCGTGGCGCATGGCGTCTTCGGCTACACGCGCGTTCCCGATGCATATTACGATGCAGTTGCTGGCTGGTTTTCCCGCCGCCACGGGTGGACCATCCGCCGCGACTCCATCATCTATACAAGCGGGGTCGTTCCCGCCCTGTCGGCCATCATCAAGGCCCTTTGCCGGCCGGGCGACGGCGTCATCGTGCAAACGCCCGTCTACAACTGCTTCTTTTCCTCCATCCGCAACAACGAATGCCGCCTGCTGGCCAGTCCGCTGATTTACGAAGGGGGCTGCTACCGCATGGACTTTGACGACTTGGAGCGGAAAGCGGCCGAGCCGTCGGCCCGCGTCATGCTGCTGTGCAACCCGCACAACCCGGCCGGCCGCGTATGGACGAAAGACGAGTTACGCCGCGTCGGAGAAATCTGCCACCGCCACGGCGTGGTGGTCGTTTCGGACGAAATCCACTGTGAACTGACCTTTGCCGGCCATGCCTATACGCCGTATGCCGTCGTGGCCGGGGAAATGTCGGTTCCTGCCGTTTCGTGCGTCTCGCCCAGCAAGGCGTTCAACATAGCCGGGCTGCAAATTGCCAACATCGTGGCGCCCGACGTCGACATGCGGCAACGCATAGACCGCGCCATCAACATCAACGAAGTGTGCGACGTCAACCCCTTCGGCGTTGCGGCCACCATAGCCGCCTACAACGAGGGTGAAGAGTGGCTTGATGCCTTGCTTGCCTATCTGTGGGGCAACTACGAGTTTATGAAAGCCTTCTGCGACGAGCATCTTCCGGCCTTCCCCATCGCTCCGCTCGAAGGAACCTATTTGGCTTGGATGGACTGTTCAGCCCTGGGCCGCCCCTCCGACGTATTGGAGAAACAGCTCTACGACGAAGCCCGCTTGTGGCTCAACGCAGGCACGATGTATGGCCCCGAGGGCAGCCGCTTCCTGCGTTGGAACCTGGCATGTCCGCGCCCGCTCGTGGAAGAAGGGCTTCGCCGCTTCCTTAGTTTCGTCAAGGGGCAGCAAAAATAGGCACCGGCCACGCCTGGTGGCCGATACACAGCCTCACAACGGGCCTCTGCGAAGATGCGTCTTCCGGCAGGGGCCCGCATTGTATCGGGGCACGTGCGGCCGCAGCCTTCTCCCGGCGAAAACGCTTACGCCCGTTTTAGCCGGCAGGAAAAAAGCCGCATTTCCTTGGCTCTCCCCTCAGTTTACACTATCTTCGCGGCAGAAAAGAATGTACATGCCACGTCTGACGCGTTTTCTTCGGGTCTTTTCGTTCTTGTCGGCAGCTACGCTCCCCCTTTGGGCGCAGCAGGTGCGCCATGTGCCGTCGCGCCGCACCGGCCGGGCCGACACGCTCTACGTTCGCTATGCGGCTGCGCTCGACTCGCTCTCCCAAAGCTATTCCACGTGGCATTACGACAAGGCCGACACGTTGGGCAACCCTTATTATTTCCGCCTGTTTTCGGCCGGCACCTTGTTCGAAGGCAGCGTGCGCAGCCAGATAGGCTCGCTCGGCTATCGCCCGGGAAGCGCGGTGGAGCGAAAGGCCGGAGCGTGGAGCAGGAAAGCGGAAGCCGGGTACGGACCGATGTCGACCCGCGTCGAAACGCTGGGCCAAGGCATCGACAGCTGCCTGATGGCCACCTACACGCAGTATCCGTGGCTGGTGGTGCGTAACGAAGCGGTCGAAAAAGACACGGCCGGCCTGCGCGACGACCTGACCGCCGACGTGAAAGCCGACATCCGCCTGGGCGACGACACTCCCGACGTTCAGCCGCTGCCCGACCCTGACCTGACGGACGACAGCTGGGGCATCGTCGTGCGCAAGCCCAACTTCTGGAAGTTTTCCACGAATTTCTCGTTGCAGTTTATGCAAACCTACGTGTCGGACAACTGGTACAAAGGTGGCGAGAACAACAACTCGATGCTCGCTTCGGCCGTGATAAAGGCCAACTACAACAACAAAAGCAAAGTTTCCTTTGAAAATACGTTGGAATTGAAGCTGGGCTTCCTCACGTCCGAGGGAGACGACTTGCACAAGTACAAGACCAACAACGACCTGATCCGTATGACCAACAAGCTCGGGCTGCAAGCCATCGGGCGGTGGAACTATACGGCCATGTTGCAGAGCTGGACGCAGTTTTACCGCGGATACAAGAGCAACGACGCCCACGTTTACTCCGACTTTATGTCGCCCTTTGAGTCGGTCTTTTCGCTTGGTATGTCGTATAAGCTCAGCAACGTGAAGAACCTCACGCTCGACGCCACCGTGTCGCCATTTTCCGTCAATTTCAAATATGTTGACCGTCTCTACCTGGCCACCTCTTTTGGCTTGAAAGAAGGCCGCCATACCAAGTTCGAATACGGTTCGAACATCACCGTCACCTATACGTGGAACATCTGGAAAAACATCCAGTGGACGGGACGTATCTATTACTTTACCGACTATTCCAAGGCCCAGCTCGAATGGGAAAACACGTTTAATCTGAAAATAAACAAGTTCCTCACGACGAAGCTCTTCCTTTATCCTCGCTTCGATGATAGCGTGGCCCGGCAGGAGGGCCGCTCCTACTTCCAGTTTAACGAAAACCTCTCGGTAGGCCTCGAAGTTTCGTTCTGATGGCAATTTGCCGGCATCCCGAAACGTTTTTTCGGCCGGAAAAATGTGTATCCCGGGAGCAAACGCCACGCAGGAGCCGGCATCGCCGCGGCCCGCGGCGGCCGATAAGCGTTGCTCCCCGGCAAGCGGGCCGGCACGTACAGCTTTGCCACATTGCCGCTCATTTTATTTTTTTCTTTTCAAAGCCTAATGTTCTGAAATTTTATTGCTAATTTCGCAGAACGAAAAGGAACATCCCTGTAACACAGAAACTCATGAAAAAAACAATCTTGGTAACGGGTGGAACCGGGTTCATCGGTTCGCACACCACGGTAGAATTGCAGAACGCAGGATACGACGTGGTTATCGTGGACAATCTGTCGAATTCGCAGGCAGATGTCGTTGACGGCATCGAAAAGATCTCCGGCATACGGCCCGCATTTGAAAAGGTCGACTGCTGCGATCTGGCCGGGCTCGAGGGTGTTTTCAAAAAGTATCCGGCCATCAGCGGTATCATCCACTTTGCCGCCAGCAAGGCCGTGGGCGAAAGCGTCGAGAAGCCGTTGAAGTATTACGAGAACAACCTGCTTTCGCTTATCAACATATTAAAGCTCATGCCCAAGTATGACGTGAAAGGCATCATCTTCTCATCTTCGTGTACGGTCTACGGCCAGCCCGATCCCGAGTACCTTCCCGTCACCGAAGAGGCTCCCATCAAGCCCGCCGAAAGCCCTTATGGCAACACGAAGCAGATAAACGAGGAAATCATCCGCGACTACGTCAAGAGCGGCGCCCCCATCAGCGCCATCCTGCTGCGATACTTCAACCCCATCGGTTCGCACCCCAGCGGCATCATTGGCGAAATGCCTAACGGCGTACCTGCCAACCTTATCCCCTATCTTACGCAGACGGCCATCGGCATTCGTCCGTGCCTGAGCGTGTTTGGCGACGATTACGACACGCCCGACGGCTCGTGCATCCGCGACTACATCTACGTGCTCGACCTGGCCAAGGCTCACGTCTGCGCCATGGCCCGCATCCTGGACGGCAAGAACACCGAGCCCGTTGAAATCTACAACGTGGGTACGGGTCACGGCGTTTCCGTGCTGGAACTCATCAATACGTTCGAGAAATGCACCGGCGTGAAGCTCAACTATAAGATTGCTCCCCGTCGTCCGGGCGACATCGAAAAGGTGTGGGGCAACGTCGACAAGGCAAACAAGGTGCTGGGCTGGAAGGCCGTGCATACGCTCGAAGAAGCCTTGACTTCTGCTTGGAACTGGCAGAAAAAGCTGCGCGAAAGAGGCATCATGTAAGCCGCACGACGCAGATGTACAGCAGCATCCAGGCATAAACAACAGGCCAATGTGGCTGCCGCCGCGCGAGCGGGGCGCCACATTGGCTTTTTTATCACCCGTGGGCCGCATGGCGCCACGCAAACCAGAGCAACGTTTTGACAGACAGCATTATAAAAAACCTGCCCCTGCCCTGCTACGTCATGGACGAAAGCAAGCTCCGGCAGAATCTCAGCCTCATACGCTCCATAGCCGACAGGGCCGGCGTGGAGTTTATTTTGGCGTTCAAGGCCTTCGCCTTGTGGAAATCGTTTCCCATCTTCCGGGAATACATCGACCATACGACGGCCTCGTCGCCCTATGAAGCCCGGCTCGCCTTGGAAGAGTTCGGCTCGAAAGCCCACACCTACTCGCCCGCCTACGAGGAAGAAACCTTTTCCGAGATCATGCGGTGCAGCAGCCACATCACGTTCAACTCGCTATCGCAATACCGGCGGTTCTATCCCCGCATCGAGGCATGGAACGCGGCGCACGCCCCCATCTCGTGCGGCTTGCGCATCAACCCCGAGTATAGCGAAATCGACGTGGAGCTCTACGACCCCTGTGCGCCCGGTTCGCGCTTTGGCATCGTGGCCTCGGCCATGCCCGAAGCCCTGCCCGCAGGCATCGAGGGCTTCCACTGCCACTGCCATTGCGAAAGCTCATCGTATGCGCTCGAACACACGTTGCAGCACGTGGAGGAAAAGTTCTCCCCCTGGCTCGATCGGATAAAATGGCTCAATCTGGGCGGCGGTCATCTTGTGACCCGCAGCGATTACGACGTGGAGCATCTCGTCGGGCTCCTGCAAGACTTCCGCCGCAAGCATCCCGGGCTGCACATCATCATGGAGCCCGGCTCGGCCTTTGCCTGGCAAACGGGCCCGCTCGTCGCCAAAGTGGTGGACATCGTGGAGAACAGCGGCATCAAAACGGCGATAATGAACGTGAGCTTCACGTGCCACATGCCCGATTGCCTGGAAATGCCCTACCGCCCGGCCGTGCGCGGTGCCGAGACGCTGGACGAGGAAGCTGCCCGGGGGCATGAGACCGACGCAGACGTATACAGGCTGGGCGGCAACAGTTGCCTGAGCGGCGACTACATGGGATACTGGCGTTTCCCGCAACCGCTGCAACCGGGCGACCCGGTTATTCTGGAAGACATGATACACTACACCACCGTGAAGACGACCATGTTTAACGGCATCGCCCATCCGGCCATAGCCCTGCGGCATACCGACGGCAGCATCGAGGTGTATCGCGCGTTCAGCTACGAAGATTACAGGGACCGCATGTGTTGAAAACATATAAACGTAAAATAATGAAACAGACAAACCAATCACAACAGCAGGCGTTCGACGAAAAGGCTTTGCCCGAGAACGCCTTTCGCGAACTGCAACCGGGAGAGGAATATGAACCCCTCATGAAGCCGTCGCGCACCTATAAGGAGGTGACGCCCTGGTCGTTGGTGTGGGGCATCCTCATGGCCATCATTTTCTCGGCCGCCACAGCCTATTTGGGCTTGAAGGTGGGCCAGGTGTTTGAGGCTGCCATACCCATCACCATCATTGCCGTGGGCGTGGCCGGCGCCACCCACCGGAAAGACCCCCTTGGCGAAAACGTCATTATCCAGAGCATCGGCGCCTGCTCGGGCATGATTGTGGCCGGAGCCATCTTTACGCTCCCCGCCCTGTACATCCTGCAAGCGAAATACCCGGAGATGACGGTCAACTTCCTCGAAGTGTTCATGGCCTCGCTCCTGGGCGGCATTCTGGGCATTCTCTTCCTGATACCTTTCCGCAAATATTTTGTAAAGGACATGCACGGGAAATATCCCTTCCCGGAAGCGACGGCCTCGACCCAGGTGCTCATCTCCGGCGAACGGGGAGGCAGCCAGGCCAAGCCGCTGCTCGTTGCCGGCCTCGTGGGCGGACTGTTCGACTTTGCCGTGGCGTCGTTCGGAGCGTGGAACGAAAACTTTACGAGCCGCTGCTGCGCCTGGGGCGACCTGCTGGCTGAAAAAACGAAGCTGGTTTTCAAGCTGAACACAAGTGCGGCTCTGCTGGGCATGGGATATATCGTCGGATTGAAATATGCCGTCATCATTTGCCTCGGCTCCGTGGTCGTATGGTGGCTCATCGTGCCGGGCATCGCCCTGCTCTTCCCCAATTTGACCGTGGCAGAAGGCGTTACGGCGAGCGCGGCCTCGGCCGAACAGCTGTTCGACTATGCCAAGAGCATAGGTATCGGCGGTATCGCCATGGCCGGCGTCATCGGCATCATCAAGAGCTGGGGCGTCATCAAGAGCGCATTTACGCTGGCCGGCAAGGTCTTTCGCGGAGGAAGCGAGGAGCAAAATGTGCCCCGCACGCAAAAAGACCTTTCGATGAAGATTATTGCCTTCGGCTCGCTGCTGACGCTCATCGTTACGCTTCTCTTTTTCTATTTCGGCGTGATGGGCGGAAATCTGCTCTTTACCATCGTGGGCATCCTCATTGTGGCCGCCATTTCCTTCCTGTTCACCACGGTGGCAGCCAACGCCATAGCCATCGTCGGCAGCAATCCCGTGTCGGGCATGACGCTCATGACGCTCATCCTTTCGTCAGTGGTGATGGTGGCCGTCGGCATGAAGGGAACGGGCGGCATGGTGGCAGCCCTCATCATGGGTGGCGTGGTATGTACGGCGCTCTCGTCGGCCGGCAGCTTCATCACCGACCTGAAAATTGGCTATTGGCTGGGCAGCACGCCGCGCAAGCAGGAAACTTATAAGTTTCTGGGCATTCTCGTGTCGGCCGCTACGGTGGGTGGCGTCATTCTCATTCTGAACAAAGCCTATGGCTTTGCCGACCCGAACGTGATGGCTGCTCCGCAGGCACGCGCCATGGCTGCCGTCATCGAGCCGCTCATGAGCGGACAGGGAGCGCCGTGGCTGCTTTACAGTATAGGTGCCGCACTGGCCATCGTGCTGACATGGATGGGCGTGCCTGCACTGGCTTTTGCATTGGGCATGTTCATTCCCCTGCAACTCAACCTGCCTTTGCTCGTGGGCGGACTCATCAGCTGGTACGTCAGCTCCCGCTCGAAGGAGGAAGCCGTGAACAAGGCAAGAAACGAAAAGGGTACGCTCCTTTCCTCCGGTTTCATCGCAGGAGGCGCCCTGATGGGAGTGGTGAGCGCCGCCATGCAGTTCGGCGGATTCAACTTTGCCCGTGAAGAGTGGCTGGCCAACCCGTGGAGCCAGGTTGTATCCCTTGCAGCTTATGCCCTGCTGGTGGTCTACCTGGTGAAGGCTTCCATCGGACGTTCGGAAAAGACGTTATAACGCCTTTTACCGGCCGGAAAAATGGGAAAGCCTTGCTAAATCGGGAGAAAAGACGTAACTTTGCGCCGCCGTTACGAGATAGCGGCAACGTTTAAACCAATAAAAACATTTTTAAAAAACAATGGCAACAAAAATCAGATTGCAACGCCACGGCCGTAAGGGCTATGCCTTTTACAGCATCGTGATTGCAGACGTAAGAGCACCACGCGATGGTAGATTTACCGAGAAGATTGGTACGTACAACCCCAACACCAATCCTGCCACTGTGGATTTGAATTTTGACCGCGCCCTCTATTGGCTCGAAACCGGCGCACAGCCCACCGACACGGTGCGCAATATCCTCTCGCGCGAGGGTGTGCTCCTGATGAAGCACCTGCGCGGCGGCGTGAAGAAAGGCGCTTTCGACGAGGCAGCCGCACAAGCTAAGTTTGAAGCTTGGAAGCAGGATAAGACCAACAAGGCTGCTGCTTTTGCCGGTCAGAAGGACGCTGAAAAGCGTGCTGCTGTCGAGGCCCGTCTGGCAGCCGAAAAGGAAATCAATGCCAAAATAGCAGAGAAAGTGGCTGAAAAGAAAGCTGCCGCTGCTGCCGCTAAGGCTGAGGCCGAAGCCGCTGCCGCTGCTGCCGAAAGCGAAGCCGCTGCCGAAGAAGGCGAAGCTCCCGCTGAGGCATAAAAGGGCTTCAAAAACATTTCCCAATACGAAAAGAGAGGGATGCACCCGCAGGGCGCGTCCCCTCTTTTTTATATACGAACGAACAGACGGGCAGCGACCGTTGCTGTAACAAAAAAAAGCGCCTCCGCATGATGCGGAAGCGCTTTGTGGAGTATGGATGGCGCGTAGCGGCTCAGAGCAAGCTCTTGACGAGGTCTTCAAGGGTGCTCTTCGAAGCGGCGCCGACGTGCTTGTTGACTACCTCGCCATTCTTGATGAACAAGACGGTGGGAACGTTCCTGATGCCGAACTTAGAGGTTAATGCGTCGTTTTCATCGACATCGCACTTGCCGATATTCACTTTTCCTGCATATTCTTCGGCAAGTTCAGCAATACTGGGGGCAATCTTCTTGCAAGGGCCGCACCATGTGGCGGAAAAATCGATGACCAAGGGGAGGCCTTCGGCCATGATGCCTTCGTAATTGGCGTCGGTGATGGTAAGTTCCATAATGTTGTAGATTTTAAAAATGACGATGCAAAGGTATTAATTTATTTTGTATCCGAGAGCCGGGTTGGCCTTTATGTAATCGGTCAGTTCCTTGTCGACATCGAGCGTGTGGCCCTTGGCTTCGAAAAGAAGATGGGCACCTCCCGTAGCGTCGGCCACCTCGAAAAACAAGGGGACGTGTCCGCTGCGGCTTTGCAACATGGCTGCAAGATCGCCGGCGGTAGCTGTGTCGAGCTGGTCGAGCTGAGCCGTTATGGTGAAGCGTTCAATTTTGCTGTCCTTGATGTCGTCGAGAAATTCGACGCGGGTAATCTTCAAGTCGTAGCTTCCGGGGCGCCATGGGCGCTGCTCGGCGCGTGCCGTGATGAACAGAGAATTTCCTTCGTCGAAATAGCCGCCCCAGCGGGCCCAGTCTTCGCCGAAAAGAGCTATCTCTCCCGAGGCGTCAAAATCCTCGATGCGGGCAATGCCATAGGGCTTCCCCGTTTTTGTCTGCCCCTTGCGCAGACCGACAACGTTGCCGCCCATAGTGAGATCTTTGCCTTGCAGGGCTTCAAGGTCTTCGAGCTGAGCCATGTGCGTGTTGCAGACGTCGTTGAGGATGACGGCATACTTGTCGAGCGGGTGGCCGGAGATATAAACGCCGATGAGGTTGCGCTCCTCGCCGAGACGTTTCAAATCGGTCCAAGGCTCAAAGTCGGTGGGGAGAGCAGGCTTGGCTATGTCGACGGGAGCGGCGCTGCCAAAGAGAGAAGCGGCGGCGTTGGCCTTGTCTGCCTGAAAGCGGTTGCCGTAGCGCACGAGCACGTCGAGGAAAACCTCTCCGCCCTCGGTAAGGGCAAAAAACTGTTCGCGCTTAATGGTGCCGAAGCTGTCGAAGGCTCCAGCCACAGCAAGCGTCTCAAGGTTTTTCTTGTTGCACGCATTGAGGTTGACCCGCTCAACAAAATCGTAAACAGAGAGGAACGGGCCGTGGGCTTTACGTTCGCTCAAAATGGCATCGACGGCCGCCTGGCCAACGCCACGGATGGCTCCCAGACCGAAACGGATGTTACCGGTATGCGTAACGCTGAATTTGAGCAGACTTTCGTTAACGTCGGGCCCCAGCGTTTTAATGCCCATACCCTTGCACTCGTCCATGAGCTTGGTAATGTCTGTGATTTTATCCAGGCTTCGGCTCATGACGGCTGCCATGTATTGCGAGGGGAAGTTGGCTTTCAGGTAAGCTGTCTGGTAGGCAACCCAAGAATAGCACGTAGCATGACTCTTGTTGAAAGCGTATGAGGCAAAGGCGCGCCAGTCTTCCCAGATTTTTTCAAGCACCTTGGGATCGTAGCCATTGGCTTTACCACCTTCGATAAACTTGGGATACATGTGGTTCAGCTTATCGATTTGCTTTTTGCCCATGGCCTTGCGCAAGGTGTCGCTCTCGCCACGTGTAAAATTGGCAATCTCGCGCGACAGCAACATCACCTGCTCCTGGTAGACGGTAATGCCGTAAGTGTCTTTCAGGTACTTTTCCATGCAAGGCAGGTCGTAGGCAATGGGTTCCTTACCATGCTTGCGGGCAATGAACTGGGGAATGTATGCCATGGGGCCCGGCCGGTAAAGGGCGTTCATGGCGATGAGATCCTCGAACGTGGAGGGTTGCAGCTCGCGCAGGTATTTCTGCATGCCGGTCGATTCGAACTGGAACGTACCCACGGTGGCACCGTCGCAATAGAGCTGGTAGGTGGCGGGGTCCTCAATGCTGATGGCATCTATGTCGACGTCTATTCCCAGGCTTATTTTGACGTTTTCCACGGCTTCCTTGATGATGGAAAGCGTTTTCAGGCCCAGGAAGTCCATCTTAATCAGCCCGGTTTCTTCGATAACGCTTCCTTCGTATTGCGTACACCGTAGCTTTTCGCCTGTTTCCTTGTCCTCGGCCGTTGAGACGGGCACCCAGTCGGACACGTCGTCGCGGCAAATGATGGTTCCGCATGCGTGAACGCCCGTGTTGCGCACATTGCCTTCCAGCATCTTTGCGTACAGAATGGTGTCGTGCAACCTTTTGTCGGAAGAGGCCTCGGCTTCGCGAAGTTCGGGTATGGCCGCAATAGCGTTGGTGAGCGACATCTTGGGAACTTTTCCGTCCGGGCCCTCGGGGAGACGGTCGGGGATGAGCTTGCACAAGCGGTTGCTCACGTCGATGGGCAATTTTTCTACGCGGGCCACGTCTTTCAATGCCAGCTTCGTGGCCATGGTGCCGTAGGTGATGATGTGAGCCACCTTTTCGGCGCCATATTTTTGCGTCACCCAGTTGAGCACCCGCCCTCGCCCATCGTCGTCAAAGTCGACGTCGATATCGGGAAGAGAGATGCGGTCGGGATTCAGGAAGCGCTCGAACAGCAGGTCATACTTAATGGGGTCGATCTGCGTGATGCCCAAACAATAGGCCACGGCGCTACCGGCTGCAGAGCCACGACCGGGGCCCACGGAGACATCTAATTGGTGACGGGCAGCGCTGATGTAGTCCTGCACGATGAGGAAGTAGCCCGGGAAACCCATGGTCTTCATCACGTGCAGCTCGAAGTTAAGGCGTTCGGCCACCTCGTCGGGAAGGGGGTTGCCATAACGGCGCTCTGCACCTTCGTAGGTCAACTTGGCAAGGTAGTCGGCTTCCAGTTTTATGCGGTAAAGTTTGTCGTAGCCCCCTAGTTTGGCAATTTTTTTCTCGCCTTCTCTCTCGTCCATAATGACGTTGCCATTTTCGTCGCGCGTAAATTCGTCGAAGAGCTCCTTATCGGAGAAGCGATGGCGATAGTCTTCCTCTGTTCCAAATTCAACGGGAATTTCGAACGTAGGCATGATGGGGGCGTGGTCGATGGAATAATGCTCAATCTTTTCGCAGATTTCGCAGGTGTTTTCAAGCGCTTCGGGCACGTCGGCAAAAATGCCGTTCATCTCCTCTCTCGTTTTGAACCACTCCTGCTTGGTATAGAGCATCCGCTTGGGGTCGTTGAGCTCCTTGCCGGTGCTGAGGCATATCAGGCGGTCGTGTGCTTCTGCGTTTTCTTCGTCGACGAAGTGGGTATCATTTGTGCATATGAGCTTGATATCGTATTTTTTTGCCAGCTCAATGAGGACGGCATTGACCTTTTGCTGCAACGGGAAGGTTTCGCGGTTGGCGCGGATGTTGGGATTGGTCACTTCGTGGCGTTGCAACTCCAAGTAATAGTCGTCGCCAAACGTTTTTTTGAACCATTCTATCGATTGGCATGCCCCGTCGATATCGTCGTTCATGATTTTTTGGGGCACTTCGCCGCCTAAACAGGCTGAGCAGACAATAAGGCCTTCGCGATAGCGCTCCAAATCTTCGTGGTCGGTGCGCGGACGCATGTAGAAGCCGTCGACCCATGCGCGCGAAACGAGCTTTACCAGGTTGTGGTAGCCTTTTAGATTTTTGGCCAGAACGATGAGATGCCATCCCGACGAATCCTGCTTGCCTTCCTTGCATTGCTTTCCTCGGTGGGCCACGTACATCTCACAGCCCAGGATAGCTTTGAAGTTGGCCACTCTTTTCCACCGTGCCACTTCGCATTCGGCTTTTCCGATGGCTTCCTCCCCTTCGTTTTTTTCTTTGAGCTCGGCCAGTGTGGCTTCGGCTTTTTGCAGAGCTTCCCGTGCTTTTCCGCGAATGCGGCCGGTGTAGTTGAAAAACTCCTTGATGCCCATCATGTTGCCATGATCGGTTACGGCCATGCCGCGCATGCCGTTGGCCACGGCTTTATCAACCAGCCGGGGGATGGAAGCTTGGCCGTCAAGGATGGAATATTGGGTGTGGACGTGAAGATGGACGAAATCTTTCATTGCAGCCTGGTGTTTCTTCTGTAAACGTATATTTACTTTTACTTTACGACTGCAAATACCAGTCGTAAAGCATTTTTACGCCTTCTTCCAACTCGATTTTATGGTGCCATCCCAAGGCGTGCAACTTGCTTACATCTGTCAGCTTGCGCATGGTGCCGTCTGGCTTCGAGGCGTCAAAGCATATTTCTCCTTCGAAGCCGACGGTCTTGCGCACGAGCTCTGCCAGGTGGGCGATGGATGTTTCCAAGCCGGTGCCGATGTTTATGTGGCAATTGCGCACTTCGTTTTCCGTCGGGTCGTAGGTGTCTTTAAAATCGACGTTTTCCATAAGGAATACGCAGGCATCGGCCATGTCCTCGCTCCACAGGAATTCTCTCAGCGGTCGTCCGGTGCCCCAAAGCGTGAGCCGGCCCGGGGCTATGCCATAGGCGTCGAGCTTTTCGAGCAGTTCGGCATCCGAGGCGTCGGAAGGGATATGCTCGGAAGGCCGCTTTTTCAAATCGGCCCGCAGCGCATCCATATTCCCCTCGCTGAGCAGGCGTGCCAGATGTATTTTGCGCACCATGGCGGGCATGACATGGCTGTTTTCCAGGTGGAAATTGTCGCGGGGGCCATACAGATTGGTGGGCATAACGGCAATGTAGTTTGTGCCATATTGCAGGTTGAAGCTCTCGCACAGCTTTAAGCCCGCAATTTTGGCAATGGCGTAGGGCTCGTTTGTATATTCCAAGGGCGACGTCAGTAGCGCATTTTCCTTCATGGGTTGCGGAGCCTCCCGGGGATATATGCACGTTGAGCCAAGGAAGAGCAGCTTCTTCACGCCGTGGCGAAAACTCTCGCCTATTACGTTTTGTTGTATTTGCAGGTTCTGGTAGATAAAGTCGGCGCGATACCGGCTGTTGGCCATAATGCCTCCCACGTGTGCCGCCGCCAAAACGACGTAGTCGGGCCGCTCTTCGTCGAAAAAGCGGCGCACGGCCACGCCGTCGAGCAGGTCGAGCTGGGCATGGGTGCGGCCGATGAGATTGGTATAACCTTTGGCCTGCAAACTCCGCCATATGGCCGAACCCACCAAGCCGTGATGCCCGGCTACGTATATTTTATCACTGCTTTTCATGGCCCGACTTTTTTACATATTCGACATCGTGCACGACCATTCTCCTGACGAGCTCCTCGAACGGCGTCTTGCAAGGGTTCCAGCCCAGTTTTTCGCGGGCTTTCGTCGGATCGCCAAGCAGCGACTCCACCTCTGCCGGGCGGAAGAAACGTTTGTCCACCTCGACCCACACACGTCCGGTTGAACGATCCACGCCTTTTTCTTCCAGGCCCTTGCCCTGCCATTCCAGCTCGATGCCCACGTGGTGGAAAGCCAGGGTGGTAAACTCGCGCACCGAGTGGAACTGCCCGGTGGCAATGACAAAGTCCTCGGGCGTGTCGTGCTGCAACATCATCCACATACATTCCACATAGTCGGGGGCATATCCCCAGTCGCGCCGGGCGTCGAGGTTTCCCAGGTAGAGGCGGTCTTGCAGCCCGGCGGCGATGCGGGCTGCCGCCAGCGTAATCTTGCGTGTGACGAAGTTTTCGCCGCGGCGTTCGCTTTCGTGGTTAAACAATATGCCGTTGACGGCAAACATGCCATAGCTCTCCCGGTAGTTTTTCACGATCCAATAGGCATACAGCTTAGCCACGCCATAAGGCGAGCGGGGATAGAAAGGCGTCGTTTCGCGTTGCGGCACCTCCTGCACCAGTCCGAAAAGCTCCGAGGTGGAAGCCTGGTAGATGCGTGTCTGCTGCTCCAAACCTAAGATGCGCACGGCTTCGAGCAGGCGGAGCGTGCCGACGGCAACCGTTTCGGCGGTATATTCCGGCACGTCGAAGCTCACTTTTACGTGGCTTTGTGCCGCGAGATTATAGATTTCGTTGGGTTTTATTTTCTGGATGATGCGTATGAGCGACGAGGTGTCGGTCATGTCGCCATAATGCAGCGTGAGCAAGCGGGGGCGGTGCATGTCTCTCACCCATTCGTCCAGATACAGATGTTCGATGCGGCCGGTGTTGAACGAAGACGAGCGTCTCAACACGCCGTGCACCTCGTAACCCTTGTCCAGCAGAAACTCGGCCAAATACGAGCCGTCCTGCCCGGTGATGCCTGTAATCAATGCTACCTTTTTCATATATCGTGTAAGTCAGTTTTTTGTATTGCTGTTTGAGAGGCGTTGCTTCTCATTTCATTTCTTCGAAAGCTCGGTCGATGCTGTGGCTCAGGGCAAAATAGTGGGCCCGCGTGTCGCGGTCGGCGGGACGTGCGGCGTCGAGCTTTTTCCCCAGCTCGCGCAGGGCACCCAGCACGGGGGCCCGCAGCGTCGAGGCTGTGGAGAGCCCGCCCGCCACGTCGATGAGCGTGGCAACGGCCTGCGCCTGCAAAGCGCGGCGGTAGAGGCTCACGGGGCGTCCCGAGGCCGCTTCGTCGAAGAGGCGGGTCAGCAGATCGTCGAGATAGCTGGCCGCCGGATAAGTAGGTGTGAGCTCCGACAGCTTTGCGGCCGAAAGCATGCGGGCCACGAGGTTGCGTCCGATGCGCTCCGTGCGGGCCGAAGGGTTGGGAAAGAGCCGTTTGGCAAACTCCGTGCCGATGAGCCAGGTGGGTTCGTGCAGCACGTTCCGATCGAGATAGGCCAAAGCTGCCTCCTGGCGCTCCCGGGGGGTGTCGGTGTAGATGGCACCGGGCTCGGAGGCCGTTTTATAGTTGGCATAGATGCCGCCAATGTTGGCCATCACGTGGCCCGCATAGCGGAGAAACTGCGTTTCGATTTGCCCGTACATGCGGCGCAGGCCTTCGCCCTCGGGGTCGTTGGCCTCGAACGTCCAGCGCGGCAGGGCGGCTATTTCGCGTTTCAGGTTGAGCAGCCCCAGTTCGCTGGCTTTCACGGCGTCGTCGCCCAGATCCTCCGTTTGGCAGCGGGGGTCGTTGGTCACGTTGGTCTCGCCGTCGCCAAACCACAGGCGGGGCTGGCGGCGCAGGCGGTCGCCAATGAGCTTTTCCAGCTCGTAGCGGTCGCTCTCGTCGTCATAGGCGTCGAGCATGGGTCGGTAGCCCCACTCGATGGCCCAGAGGTCGTAGTCGCCGATGCGTGGGAAGATGCCCTTGCGCGAGATGCTGTCTTCCGGTTGGGCCACGTAGTTGAAGCGGGCATAGTCCATGATGCTGGGTGTGTGACCGTGCTTTTCCACCCAGCTTTTGCTGCGCAGGCTGTCGACGGGCACGGTGCTCGAAGCGCCGAAGTTGTGGCGCAGGCCGAGCGTGTGGCCCACCTCGTGCGAGGAGACAAAGCGTATGAGCTGCCCCATGAGCTCCTCGTCGTAGTGCATCTTGCGGGCGGCCTCGTCGAGCGTGCCGGCCTGTATCATGTACCAGTCGTGCACGAGGGTCATCACGTTGTGATACCAGCAGATGTGGCTTTCAATGATTTCGCCGCTGCGCGGGTCGTGCACCTGCGGACCGTAGGCGTTGGGGATGGGCGAGGCCAGATAGCGTATGACCGAGTAGCGGGCGTCCTCCATGCTCATGGTCGAATCGTTCTCGGGCCACTCCTTGGCCATAATGGCGTTTTTGAAGCCGGCCCTTTCGAAGGCTTTTTGCCAGTCGTTCACGCCGGCAATCAGATAGGGCCGCCACTGCGGCGGCGTGGCCGGGTCGATATAGTAGACGATGGGCTTTTTCGGCTCCACCAGTTCGCCACGTCGCATCCGCTCGGCATCGGCGCTATCCTTGGGCTCGAGGCGCCAGCGCACGATGAAGCGCTTGTCCTCCACCTGCTGCTGGTGGTCGGAGTAGTAGTAGAACTGGTCGGCAAAATAGCCCACGCGCGGGTCGAACAGCCGGCGCTGCATGGGCACCTCGGGCAGCAGGACAAACGAGACGTTCAGCCCCACGGTCACCCTGCCCGTGGCGCGTCCGGCCACCGTCTTGGGGCTGTTCGAGGCGTAGGTCTTCACCGTGCGCACTTCCGTGTTCATGGGGAACGTCTTGATGCTCTCAATGTACGAGTCGGCCGAGATGAGCGACGTCAGGCCCAGGCGCTCCTTGACCGTGCGGGGCAGCCCCAGGGCGCCACCATCGCCATCGAAGAGCTGTGTCACCTTTATTTTGCGGCGGCCTCCGCTGCGGCCCTCGGTCTTGAAGCGGCCGATGATGGGGTTTTCGTTGCTGATGACCACGGCGCGGTTGATGGCGTCGGTCGGGCCGGCCACGTTCACCGTCATGTCGGCGCGCAGCAGCAGGCGGTCGCCCGGCGCCTCCTCCCAATACACCGTTTGCTGGCCGGCCAGTTCGCCGCCATACATCGACGTGGCAGCAGGCGTGGCCGTGTAGCGCACGGTGGCCAGGATGCGGCGCCCCAGCAGACTGTCGGGCAGCTCGAAAAACCAGTCGTCGCCGCTCTTCGTCACGGTAAAAAGCCCCTGCCACGTCGTCTCGGTCGGGGCAGGCTGTTTCTCGGTTTTCTTTCTCTTCCTGGCGTCGGCCGGCAGCGAAAGCGTCAGCAGGCACAAGCACAGGGCTATCCATTTTTTCATCATAGAAGTGGTATGGTTAAGAAATGCGTTTTCTCGAAATCGTTTTTCCCCGCGGCAGGAAGGCGAAGGGGCGCTTTACTTTCTTGGAGAGGAAAGAACCCCGTCACACCCTCAGCAGGAGCTTCTCAAACTGCTCGTACGAAGCGTCCAGCCGGCTCAGCTCGTAGGGCGGCAGCGCGAGCGAGAACGTGCCCGGCAGGGCGTCCAGCCCGAAATAGGCCGCCACGATGCTCGCCATGTTGAACGCCAGGCGGCTCCCCTCCTTCATCAGCATCAGGCAGCAGGCCCGCAGCGTTTGGGGCGGGGCGTCGCGGCTTTGCAGGGCGCGCAGCAGGCAGAAATAGGCCGGCGGCGTGCCGCAGCGCATCAGCGTGCGGGCCAGCGGAGCCAGCGGCAGGCCCTCGGCCAGGGCCAGCAGGCGCAGCGCGTCGTCACCGCTCCGCACGGCCGGGATGAGCGCCGCCAGCAGCTTCTGCTTGTCGACGCTGCCCGCCAC
>ENA-OOXJ01000625-OOXJ01000625.1-human-gut-metagenome-genome-assembly--contig:-NODE-625-length-28271-cov-18.896902_pt1 | contig 28271 bp, 22 predicted proteins | sample MGYA00241587_ERZ501343 | MGnify/ENA primary metagenome ERZ501343 (study PRJEB25962, sample SAMEA2042918) | human gut metagenome | biome: human gut; feature: human-associated habitat; material: faeces... | reverse complement strand
AGGGAACCGGGTGAGAATCCCGGACAGTTCCCGCTGCTGTAATTTCCACGTCCTTCGGGACGGAAGTCACGCGGTCATCTTCAAGCCACTGTCTGCAAGGACGGGAAGGCTGCCGCGATGAGGAATAAGTCAGAAGACCTGCTTTCAGGTATGACTGTCTGCCCCTGCGGGAGTACGGGTGCGGCAATACCGGATGATTTTCTCTTCAGGGACATATGACAGTCATGCAAACCTGTGTACGCTGCTGCACACAGGATTCCCGGGAAAGGAAATTATTTGGTAAAATAAGAAATATGAGCGCATCAGAAATCTACATTGTAAAGCGGGACGGCAAGCGTGTGCCGTTCTCCATAGAGAAAATCCGCAGGGCTGTCTCGAAAGCATTCCTTTCCACAGGCGGCTATGCTACGGATGACGACCTTACGGCTATACTCAGCCGGCTGCATATCTATGACGGCATCTCCGTAGAGGAAATTCAGAATCAGGTGGAAGTTGCCCTGATGGCGGAAAAATACTTCGCCGTGGCCAAGAGCTATATGCTCTACCGCCAGAGACATACGGAGGACAGGGAGGACCGGCGCAGGCTTGAATTCCTGCTGGATTACTGCAATGCCAGTAATGCGGCTACCGGCTCAAAGTACGATGCCAACGCCAACGTAGAGCACAAGAACATTGCAACCCTGACCGGTGAACTGCCCAAGCAGAGCTTCATCCGCCTGAACCGCCGCATACTCACGGACCGCATCCGGGAAATGTACGGCAAGGAGCTGGCGGACAGATACCTCTACATGCTAAACAATCATTTCATCTACAAGAACGACGAGACCTCGATGGCAAACTACTGCGCCTCGGTCACCATGTATCCCTGGCTGCTCGGCGGCACAGTGGGGATTGGTGGCAATTCCACCCGTCCAACAAATCTCAAATCATTCTGCGGAGGCTTTATCAACATGGTGTTCATGGTCTCCTCCATGCTCTCGGGAGCATGCGCCACCCCTGAGTTCCTGATGTACATGGATTATTTCATCAGGCAAGAGTACGGAGACGACTACTGGCAGCATCCGGACGAGGTGGTGGACCTGTCCTCACACCGCCGCAGCATCGACAAGGTGATTACAGACTGCTTCGAGCAGGTCGTCTATTCCATCAACCAGCCCACCGGTGCCCGCAATTTCCAGGCAGTCTTCTGGAACATCTCCTACTACGACCGCTACTATTTCGAGTCCTTGTTCGGAGAGTTCCGTTTCCCCGACGGCAGCAGGCCGCAGTGGAGTTCCCTGTCATGGCTTCAGAAGCGTTTCATGCAGTGGTTCAATCATGAGAGGACGCGCACGGTGCTGACATTCCCGGTCGAGACCATGGCCCTGCTCTCCAAGGACGGGGATGTAATGGATGAGGAATGGGGGGATTTTACTGCCAGGATGTATTCGGAGGGACATTCGTTCTTCACCTATCTGAGCGACAACGCCGACTCACTCTCGTCCTGCTGCCGTCTTCGTAATGAGATACAGGACAACGGTTTTAGCTATACCCTCGGTGCAGGGGGCGTGTCCACCGGCTCCAAGAGCGTACTCACAATCAATCTTAACAGGTGTGTCCAGTACGCCTCCCGCAACGGAATGCACTATCTGACCTTCCTGCGCGAGGTGACCGATCTGGTCCACAAGGTGCAGACAGCCTACAACGAGAATCTTAAATACTTGCAGAAGAAGGGAATGCTGCCCCTGTTCGATGCCGGTTACATAGATATCTCGCGCCAGTACCTGACCATAGGAGTCAACGGTCTCGTGGAAGCGGCGGAGTTTCTCGGGCTCAGTATCGATGACAATGACGCCTATGCCTCTTTTACAGGCGAAGTGCTCGGAATGATAGAGGAATACAATCGCAAGTACCGTTCCAAGGAACTGATGTTCAACTGTGAGATGATTCCGGCCGAGAATGTCGGGGTAAAGCATGCGAAATGGGACCGCGAGGACGGCTACGCAGTGCCGAGAGACTGCTACAACTCCTATTTCTATAAAGTGGAGGATGACTCTCTCAATGTAATCGACAAGTTCCGTCTCCACGGGCGCCGCTACATCTCCCATCTGACCGGAGGGTCGGCACTGCACCTGAATCTGGAGGACCACCTGTCCCGGCAGCAGTACCGCCAGCTGCTGCGGGTGGCGGCACAGGAGGGATGCAACTATTTTACATTCAACATACCCAACACCGTATGTAACAAGTGCGGGCACATCGACAAGCGTTACCTGCATGAGTGTCCCGAGTGCCATTCGCAGGATCTGGATTATCTGACGAGGGTCATAGGCTACATGAAACGGGTGTCCAACTTCTCGGCTGCCCGTCAGGAGGAGGCTGCCCGCCGTTACTACGGTCATCTTTAGCACAGAGTCCCATGCGTTATTTTAACTGTGACATAGTATTTGCCGAGATACCTGACGAGACATCATTGGCAATCAATATCTCCGGCTGTCCGAACCGCTGCCCCGGCTGCCACAGCCCCCATCTGCAGAAGGATGAGGGCACTGTGCTGGACGAGAGAGAGTTGGATTTCCTGCTCGGACGCTACGGCAGGGCCATAACCTGTGTCTGCTTCATGGGCGGGGACGCCTGCCCGGAAGAGGTGGCCTCTCTTGCGGCTGCCGTACACAGAAAGGCCCCGCATCTCCATACTGCCTGGTATTCAGGTCGTGACCTAATTCCAGAGACAATATCGTCCGGGATATTCGACTATATCAAGACAGGCCCTTACATTGAGAGTCTCGGTCCTCTCGGCAGTCCTGCAACCAACCAGCGTCTCTACCGCGTGGAAGGAGACAGTATGCGGGACATCACTCCGCTGTTCTGGAGAAAGGGACCGTTTTCCCATCGGCCTCTGGCAGGAAAGGTAATTGCCTTTCTCATTGCCATCTGTCTGCAACTGACATTCTCGTGCGGACAGCGGAATGTGAAAATGACTCAGGAGGTGACTTCGGAAAGGGATGACGTACAATTAACCGATACGGTGAAAGTGGAATATGCCGAAGGTTTCCGCCTGATTCACATGGATGGCTTTACAATGCTTGAACTCTCTGATCCTCAGGCGGAGAACAGAGAAGATGCTACATCATTCGCATTAGTGCCGAAGGGAACGGATCCAAAGGACATACCGCGTGCCTGCAGAGTCATTCAGGTACCTGTGTCCAGACTTGTCTGCATGACATCTCTTCAGCTTTCCAATATTCTTGCACTCGGACGGGCTGACGCGGTAGTGGGCGTGACATCGGTACGCCATCTGCATGATCCGGTGATGAACAGCAGAATTGCTGAGGGGAAGGCCAGACGTATCGGCATAGAGGGCAATTTCGACAGCGAGGTGATCATGGGGCTGGATCCGGACCTTATAATCATCTCTCCCTACAAGCGGGGCGGATATGATGCTCTTCGTAATGTCGGTATCCCGCTACTGCCGCACTACGGATACAAGGAAACCACTCCCTTAGGACAGGCCGAATGGATCAAATGCATCGGAGCCTTGCTCGGATGTCAGGAGGAAGCGGATTCGCTTTTTGAGGGCATTAAGCGGAGGTACAATGCCCTTGCCTCGATGGTCAGGACTTCTGTCTCGGAACGTCCGGAAGTGTTCTCCGGTGAGCTGAGAGGTGGAAACTGGTATGCTGTGGGAGGAAAGAGCTATCTGGCAAGGTTGTTCGAGGATGCCGGGGCGGATTATTTTCTGAAGGATGACAACCGCTCGGGCGGGGTGGTAATGGACTTCGAACAGGTGTATTCGCAGGCGGCGGACGCACGTTTCTGGAGGATTCTGAACAGTTTTGACGGAGAATTCAGTTACGGAGCCCTTGGGGCTGAGGATGTACGCTACAAAGATTTCAGGGCATGGAAGGAGAGGGGTGTGATATATTGCAACCTGCGTCTGGTTCCTTTCTACGAGGTTACTCCGGTAGAGCCGGACGTGGTTCTGGCTGATTTCATCAAGGCTTTCCATCCTGACCTGCTTCCGGATTATGAACCGGTGTATTACAGACTATTGGTAAGGTGATGGAACGATGCAGGTTATGGATATTCTTGCCCTTGACAGCCATTATCATACTGGCTGCTGCGGCCAACCTTCTTATCGGTTCGGTGAGGATTCCTCCGGATGAGGTCCTGAGGATTCTTTTCACTGCCGGTGGAGACAATGAGATATGGAACAATATCATATTCAAGTCCAGGCTGCCCCAGATTGTCATCTCGGTGATGGCCGGGGCCGGTCTTGCAGTGAGCGGACTGCTGATGCAGACGGTCTTCCGCAATCCTCTCGCGGATCCGTCCGTACTGGGTGTCAGCTCCGGAGCGAGTCTTGGAGTGGCATGCGTGGTGCTGATGTCCGGTCTCTGGGGGCAGGCGCTCAGCCGTCTCGGCTACATAGGGGAGGTGGCCGTAACCCTTGCTGCGATAGCAGGTGCGATGGCAGTGATGACGTTGATTGTGTTCATATCCGGTCGGGTGCGCGGCAATGTAACCCTGCTTATCATAGGGGTTATGATAGGATATGTAGCCAATGCTGTCATAGGGGTGATGAAGTTCTTCAGTGCCGAGGAGGATATACGCTCGTATGTTATCTGGGGCTTAGGCAGTTTCTCCAGAGTCTCCGGAGATCAGGTCTGGGTTTTTGCCGCAATGATGTGTGTATTGCTGCCGCTCTCGTTGTTGCTGGTCAAGACTCTCAATGTCATGTTGCTGGGCCAGAGCTATGCCCGCAATCTCGGACTCCATGTCAGGCGTTCCCGCCTGCTGGTTATCTCGTGCGCCTGCACTCTTGCTGCTATAGTGACGGCCTATTGCGGTCCGGTGATGTTTCTCGGGCTGGCCGTCCCGCATCTGTGCCGGGGAATGTTCTCTACCTCGGACCACCGGGTACTGATGCCTGCAGCCATGCTGTGCGGGTCTGCCCTTGCCCTGTGCTGCAACATGATAGCACGTATGCCAGGGTTCGAGGGAGTGCTGCCTGTCAATTCCGTAACTGCTCTGGTAGGCGCTCCGGTGGTCATATCAGTACTTTACCGAAGACGTAAAAACGAAATGAGTGAATGATGTGTCCGGATATAATCATACTTGACAATCTTACCATAGGATACAGTCGCAGGAACAGTATCCGCGAAGTATGCGGCAATCTCTATGCTTCATTGCCTGCCGCCCGGCTTACCTGTCTGCTGGGCTGCAATGGAGTGGGCAAATCTACCCTGATGAAAACCCTTTCCGCTTTCATCCCTCCGCTTTCAGGACGGATCCTTTTGAACGACAGGGATATCCTTGGATATTCCCCAAAGGAGCTCTCCCGCCTTCTCGCAGTAGTTCTGACTGACAGGGTATCCGTAGACAATATGACGGTACTCGAGCTGGTGGAAGCAGGACGCAGTCCGTATACAGGGTTCTGGGGCAGACTTACCGCCGCTGACAGGTCGATTGTGCAAAAGGCCTTGGGTATGGTAGGGATTGACCCTCTCCAGAGGCGGATGATACAGACCCTTTCGGACGGAGAAAGGCAGAAAGTCATGATAGCAAAGGCTCTGGCGCAGCAGACACCAGTGATTCTGCTGGATGAGCCGACGGCATTCCTGGATTTTCCAAGCAAGGTTGAAATCATGCAGCTGCTTCGGACACTGACCAGGGAAACGGGAAAGAGTGTATTCCTGTCCACCCATGATGTGGACCTGGCATTGCAGGTCGCGGACTCAGTGTGGCTGATGAGTTCTGGAGAAGAACTCGTGACAGGTATTCCTGAAGACCTGGCTCTGAATGGTTCCCTTGGAAGATTCTTTCCTGGCAGGGAAGTGTTTTTCGACAAGGCTGAAGTGACATTCAGAATCAGAAACCGCTTCTCGGACAGCATTCCTCTTGTCGGAGAGGGTGAATTGCCGCATATGGTTGTCAGGGCCTTACGCCGCAATGGCATTGAACCTGTGCGCATGACGGAGGAGGGTATCCGTACTTCCGGTATTTCAAGATGGATAGACGCTTCGGATGGACTGCTGCTGCATACGGATCAGGGAGTGACCGGAGCGGACTCAGTCGGGGAACTGCTCGGCATTCTCGGAGTATGAGCCGGAGTCAGTGAGTCTTACGCGGCCATCTTCATCAATAAGGTGCAGAGTAAGCCTTCCTGTCTGCATAAGCGGAGAGCAGTGCATGCGGCACATCGCCAGTATCTGTATTATGAACCGTTCCAGTTCATCCGGAGGGAGGGCTTTCCAAATATCTCTGGCAAAATTGACGGAGGCTGCTGTCTCAGCTGTCGCAGGAGTACATCCTGCCTCTAATGCGGCCTGTCGCAGAAAATTCCTGTTCATGCTCACTTTATGGCTATGAGTGTCCAGATGGCCTTCAGCGAGCTTGACCGCCTTGCCAATCATCATACCAAGGACAGTATGGGATATGCTGCGGGAGGAGGCGCAAGAGACTGCATGGCCTATGAAATTGCCGTACTGGATGAACGCTTGTGGCGGCAGAGTGGGGTAGAGTCTGCGCAGGACAGCCTCGCTGCGGGCTCCCGAATTGAAAACTACGGTTCTGCATCCGAGAGCCAGCGCTACTCCTACCGACCTGTCTATGGAGGCTGTAAAGGCTTCATTGGAAAAAGGCCTGACTATTCCAGAGGTCCCGATGATGGATATGCCTCCGGTAACTCCGAGCCTGGAGTTGAATGTCCTGAGGGCAATCTGCTTTCCGTTCTCTACACAGATACTCACATCCGCTCTGCGAATGCCGAGTGCCTCGAGAGTCGCCCGGATCATCCTGCGCGGTACGGGATTCACAGCAGGCTCTCCCACCGGAATACCAAGTCCGGGAAGTGTTACGGTCCCAACTCCCTCTCCTGGCAGAAACCGGACCGATTCTCCGTCCTCATTCTCCACAATCCGTACAGATGCACTGATAAGGCATCCGTCAGTGGCGTCAGGATCGTCACCGGAATGCTTTCTGACCGAAGCCACACCCCATCCGCCGTCTATGCCGGAGGCCTCCACTTCCAGAATTCCGGTCTCACCTCCGGGCAGGATGACTTTGGCTTTCCGTACAGGCCTTCCGGTCAGCAGTATGGAGGCGGCCGCATAGACAGCGGCAGTCGCACAGGTCCCAGTGGTGTATCCGCTCTTGAGTGGGAAGAAATCCGGCAGAAGTTCGTCTATGGCTCTCCGCAGTCCTGACTCAGTGTATACGGTGCGGTCACTCTCCGGCAGGAGCGGACGGTCTACCACGAATACCTGTATTCCCAAGCTGAGGGCGGCATTGACCTTCTGGCGGAGATATCCGCTTTCGCCGCTGTCTTTCGTTATGACCGCATCCGGACGGACCTGGCCGAGGATCTTACTTTCATCATCACCCTGATGGAAAAACAACAGTCTTTCCTCCGGAAAACCATAGCCGATGGCTTCCCTTACCGAATCTTCTCTTGCGAGAATTCTGAACAGGCATTCGTGCACAGTCCAGAAATCCCTGAGTTTTGGTATTGTGCGTACACCAGTGAGGGCCAGCAGCCTCCGGCATCCCGATTCTTCGAGTTTCCTGACAGCATCCTTCCAGTCGCGGCAACGGACAATCCCAGGAATATCTTCCTCACGGCGTCCGTATCTGATGACCGGTATTCCGCACAGTTCAGAGGCGTCGGCGATGGAGCGGTGAAGGTTCTCGGCGAAGGGATGTGCAGCGTCCACAATAAGTCCTATGCCTTTGTCCTGGCAGAAATCTGCAATCTGTTCTCCGGTCATGGCTCCTGTCAGCCGTACTCCGCTGTGGAGGGCAATCTGCTGTGCAGGAGTAAGAGTGGAGTAGTAGAATGGTTTCCCGCCTTCCTCTGCTACCTTTACCGAGGCCCTGCCTTCCGTTGTTCCTCCAAAGATGAGTATCATGGCCTGAATATGTGACTGAAGCCTTTATCGTACAGGCAGGACAGCCCGTGACGGTTGCCAATGGCCTCGCCTACTACAATCATTGTCGTGAGGGTAAGATTATTTGAATTGACAATCTCCGCCAGCCGGTTCAGCTCCCCTTTCCATATCCTCTGGTCAGGCCAGGTCAGGTGATGGCATACAGCCACCGGTGTCTGAGGTGGATAATGCTCCAGCAGTTCCTCCTGCACTCTTTCAGCGATACCGGCGGACAGGAAGATGCACATTGTGGAACGGGATCTTGCCAGCAGATGCAGTTTTTCTCTCTCCGGCATGGGAGTCCGGCCCTCCCCTCTGGTAAGTATGATTGTCTGGACTTCCCCAGGTATAGTGAACTGTGATCGCAATTCCGCAGCAGCGGCCTGGAAGGAGGATATACCCGGTGTAATATGGTAGCTCATACCGTAGCGGTCCATGAAATTCATCTGCTCCTGTATGGCCCCGTAGATACATGGGTCTCCGGTATGAAGACGGACTATCAGGCAACCCCTGTTGTAGAAATCCTTCATCAGCGAGAACTGCTCCTCAAGGGTCATAGGGGCGGAAGAGCGGATGACAGCACCGGCTTTGGCGCAATATGTCACTCTTTCCGGAATCAGGCTTCCAGCATATAGAATCAGGTCTGCCTGCTCCAGAAAGTGCCTTCCCCTTACCGATATAAGATCGGGATCTCCAGGACCTGCACCGACTATCTCGATATGCCCCCTGCGGATATACAGGGGACTTGCAGCAACGGCGAATGTAAAGTCATTGTGTTCATTCAGACATGCTTTCTGCTTGGATATCAGAAATACGGCATTGTCCCCGGCACTTCTTGCGGCGGCAGCTTCAGCGACACTTGCGGTGCCGGTGACCTCCTGGACTTTTTCAGAAGGATTGGGGACTGCCACGTCTTTCAGCTCATCCGCGCTCCAGATGTCGGTCTCCGCTTCAAGATCCAGACTCAGGGCCTTTATCAGCGGCTCGTCCTTTTTCAGTCCGATGGTAGATATCCTGCCTACAGCTTCAGGATGGAGTCCATTGCCTTTTAGGAAGGTGCGGATGTATCCCGAAACTCCTTCCGGAGAGCAACCTTTTCTGCAGCCTGCCCCCAACCGTAGTACCGGCGGTATGTATGACAGTACAGGAACACTCCCGTATCTGACTGTGAAGGGGCTTACCGATATGATCAGTTCGGTATCCTGCGGGATGTCTGCCTCTCTGTAGCAGATATTGACGTGCTCCGGTACGGTTGTTTCCAGATAGTGTGTACCCTTGTCCCGGCAGCCTATCAGGAGGGCTGTAGGACGCCTGTTGACGAACCTGAATATCACTTCGTTCATGGATGCCCCCTCTATTTTCTCCTTCCAACCGAAACGGGCGGCGAGGGTGTCTAATGGCCACAGTCCGGAATTGTCACTGCGGGTTGTCAGCACTGCTTCTCCTGAGGTGAGTCCTGCTATACGGACAGCCAGCTCATTTGCACCTCCGACATGTCCCGAGAGCACGGGGATTGTCCATTTTCCGGTAGAGTCCACTACGACAACGGCCGGATCAGTGTGCTTGTCCTGTACATGCGGTGCAATAGTTCTGAGGCATATGCCGACAGAGCAGAACATCACCCAAGCCTCATAGTTGTGGAAACAGGAGGCTGTCAGGGAGGCCAGGCTCTCAGTTGGAATCCATCCTTCAGTGTGGGACAGGCTGTACCGGTCTGCACCGAGTTCACCGGCAACATATCCTGCAAGGGGCAGGGATTCCTCCGATACAGCAACGACTGCTGTCTTGATATCATTTCTCATTTTTTATGGCTTTTAGTATGGTTATTGGGTTATGTGTTCCATCCTGAAGCGAAGTCTGCCCGTCCATTCTCATTCCGCAACTCAAGATCGCGTCCGAGAAAGAGACAAGACTGCTTTCCGATACGGAGTTGAACACAATTGTGCCTCCAGGGGCCAGTACCCGGCAGACAGCTGAGACTATCTGCTTCAGATGTCCCCCATGCCCTCCTATGAATACAGCATCCGGAGGCATGAGGGAGTTCAGGTCGAAAGACAGGAAGTCACCGATGTGCCACTCTATTCCAGGGGCCCTGAACCTATGGGAGTTGATTTCGATTAACCTCTCCCTTTCAGGACATTTCTCGAAAGCAAGGATATGAAGATGAGGGAATCTGAGCCGTGCTTCCACCGATACCGAGCCGGTACAGAAGCCTATATCCCACATGCAGTTTCTGTCGGCAAGGTCCAGCATGGCCAAAGAAACCAGCCGTACAGGCATCTTGGTTATCATGTCAGGCCGTCCGGGAATGCCCTCGAATTCCTGATGAGGTATACCGAACGGAGGTCTGGAGGTGTTTCCGTACAGTATCATACAGTTTGGTATAGCGGAATCCATTCCGGCCACTTCCGTAACCGGGGCTTCAATGACCCTTTCGTGCTCAGGATTCCCCAGCCGTTCACCTATCAGGGCACGGTACTCCGTATAGCCGTACTCTACAAGACGGGAGGCTATGGCCCGCGGAGTCCGCACATGGTCGGTGAGCAGGCCTATCATGCCGCATCCTTCTATCAGAGCTCTGTCCAGTTCATGCCACGGTCTGCCTGTCAGGGATACCGCACGCATTTCTCCGTATGGAAGCAAGGCTCTGTGCGCCAGTATCTGTAGGGAATTCATGGCCGGGATGACCCTTATCTCAGCATCGGGCATGCGTCTGCGGAGTGTGGCGGCAAAACCATAGAACAGTGGATCTCCCGATGCCAGTACTACTATATCCCCGTACATCTCATATTGTTGAAGGACCTTTTCTACCGGCACCGTAATCCGTATCCATTCTGCACCTTCCGGAAGGATATCCCTCACCGCTTCCCAATGTCTCTGTCCTCCTGAGAATACCTTATGGCTTCTTATGGCTGCGATTGCCTCATCTCCGAGACGGGGAGGATGCCCGTCACTGATTCCTATGACTGTGAAATGTCTTGCCATACCTTCAAAGATCTCTTCCAGGGTTGAAACCGGCGGCATCATCGTATGTGAGGACTGCGTTTGTGAGGGTTGCGGCCAAATTGCTGCCTCCTTTGCGTCCCTCTATGATGATGCGTGGAATCCCGTCGAGAGGCTTTGCCATCTGCTTGGATTCCTCCACATGGACAAATCCCACCGGGGCCGCAATGATTCCTCCCGGAGCGGCCTTTCCGCTGCGGACCAGACGGCATAGTTCCATCAGTGCAGTGGGGGCATTGCCGAAGACGAAGAGGGCACCCGGATATTTGCTGACAGCCGTCCTGATACCGGCCTGTGCCCGGGTAATATGTTCCCGTCCGGCCAGGTCCTCGGTCTCAGGCTCATTCAGGCAACATCTGACTTCCACTCCCAGACGGTCCAACGCCCCTTTGCGGATACCTGCTGCTGCCATTGTCACGTCAGTCACTATCGTGCGTATCTGTCCGGACCTGATGCGTCCGTAGATAGTGGCCACGGCTGCCGGGCTCATCCATACCAGGTTTTCCATCTCGAAATCCGCCGTAGTGTGGATGGCATGTAGCAGAAGCCATTTCCGCTCCAGGGAGATTTCAGGATTACGCAGTTCTCCGGCTATTGTGCGGAAACTCTCCTGCATGATCTGCCGTCCAGGACTGTCGTTCCTGCTTTCAGCATTGTTTTTTCTGAAATAGCCCCTCGGTGTTATCAGGTGCCCTTCAGAAACAAAGGACTGGGAGTTGCCGATGATGATGACGGTAAGCATATCTATGTCCTCAGGATTGAGCAGGGCCAGGGATGTCAGGGTCAATTCCTGACCAGGCCGTCCAGCTTGCCTGACATAACCGACAGGGGTGCCGGATTTGCGGTATTTCAGGAAAATCTCTATAAGCCTGTACAGTTGCCAGTATCGCTCCCGGCTGACTGGATTGTACACTGCAGTGACGAAATCCGCCTCTGCTGCCGCTCTGATACGTTTTTCTATCACAGGCCATGGAGTCATCAGGTCCGAAAGTGAGATCAGACACAAATCATGCCCAATGGGAGCGCCGAGCAGGGCTGCCGCCTTCTGGAAAGCGCTGATCCCTGGGATTGTCTCTACCGGGATGCTGATACCCTCGCGATGACATATTTCCCATATAAGAGGGGCCATACCGTAGATACCGGCATCCCCTGAGGAGATGATACAGACGTTCTGTCCACCCGCAGCCTTTACTACGGCGGCCCTGGCCCTGTCCTCTTCCTGTCTCATGCCGGTGTCCAGGCATTCTGTCTCAGGACGGAGAAGATGACGGATGAACTGAAAATAGAATCTGTAGCCGATGACTGTATCGGCTTCCCTTACGGCTTTTGCCGCAGCAGGCGTGATATCGTCCTGCGAGCCCGGTCCGAGGCCGACGACGGTTATTTTCCCTTGAAACATACTTTCAATGATACATAATAAGTGATACCTGGTGTAAGGGTTGCGTACGGGGCCATGGAGACGGCTCCTTCCCCTTTGGAATTGATGTAGTGCATATAGGCGTAATGGTCATCCCTGTAGTTGAATATATTGTCCACACCGATACCTGGTACCAGCACTATGGAACCGAGGTTGAAAGTGTGTGAGGTATGCAGGTTCCACAGGGTGTATGCCGGCGCGTCACCTATGCGCGGGGAATAAGTGGAAGAAAAGCGTCTGCCGCGTACCTCTCCGCTGAGATTGACGTTGAGTGTATAGAAGTCCCAGGTGCGGTCCCACTGCGCGGAGGCGTTGCCTGAATGCCGGATGCTCTTGTCCAGACGGTTGTCAGCACCTTCCTCTGCAGAGAGATTGCGGGCATCTATGAAATTGTACGCGCCACTGAGGCTTATTCCAGCACCGCAGTAAATCCTGGCAGAGACTGTGAGTCCTGCTACGCGGGCTCTGTCTATGTTGCTGCGCTTCTTGATAATGGGATCTGTCACATCCTCGCCGTAGAGTTCCTGATAGTGCCGCAGTTCCTCATCCCCGACCTCGAAGGACTCTACTTCTATCTTATCACGCAGGTAATTGATGAATCCGGTGGCGGAGACACTCACGCGGTTGTCCGAGTACTCTGCATTGATCGAGCCGTACAAGCTTTTCTCTGGCCTGAGGTTCTCATTGCCTATTGTGAGGCTACCGCTTTTCGAAACATTGAATGTATAGATATCGGCCAGAGAGGGTGTCTTGTACCCGGTCGCGAATGATGCTCTGGCGCGGAATCCTCCGGTATGGAACATAAGGGCCAGATTCGGAGTGGCGTGATGGCCGGTTTTTTCGTGGTACAGCCATCTTACACCAGCCAGGGCGGTCCAGTTTTTATGGAAACGGATATCGTCCTGGAGATATGCCGATACCGTATAGTTGGATACCGGATGGGCGAGAGTGGCTGAGGAGGACATGTAGTCATCCAGGCAGTCTGTGAGATATTCTATCCCGGCAGACAGCTTGTTCATATTGCCTATATTGAAGATTCCCTTGAGTGAGCCCTGGTAGAAACGGGTCTTGATCCGCGTCTGCCGGTCTCCTGGCCGCAGTTCCCCGCTTTCCTTGAAATACTCGTACAGAGATGTATAGTTGTCGGAATAGAAGTCTGCATATAGGGAAATGTCATTGTTCAGCAGGTATTTGATCCCGCCTCCGTAACTATAATTGCGGTGGAGCATATCGTACTGGTAAGTGGTGGGCAGGGAGTTCAGTGAATCGGGACGGAATTCCCTGAATCCGTACCAACTGCCTTGTACGTACGCTGTAAGGGTCTTGGTAAAATCATAGGTGAATTTCTGGGATATGGAATTGGAACGGTTGGCGAAAGAGGCGAGCCTGGTGGATGGGACCAGTGCTCCTGTCTCATTCTCCTCCATTGGGTTGAGCTGCCATCCTCCTGCTTCTGAATGGTAATACGATGTGTAGGTGCCAAGGCGTCCTTCTTTGGCATCAAGGTTGACAGACTGCTCGTAACGCCCGTGATTACGGACAGATGCCTGCGAAGACAGTTCCACTCCGGAGCGGATATCATCTGTGATGATGTTGATGACTCCTGCTATGGCATCCGAACCGTAGAGCATTGAGGCCGCACCGTCGAGGATTTCAATGCGCTTGATATTGGACATGTCGATACGGCTAAGGTCTGGAGCTCCCGTTCCGCTTCCGATGAGACGCCTGCCATTTATCATGAAAAGCATATAGGTGTCTTCCAGACCGTTCATGCTGATGCTGGTACCCATAGAACCGAGAGGTGTGACGGAAACGGATGGGTCGAGCTTTATCAGGGCCTCGCTTAGGGTTGTAACTCCTGCGTCAGCAATATCCTTTGAGGTCAGCACGGTTGTGGGAACAGGAGCTTCATTCTGGCGTCTGTGCGTACCGGTTGCCGATACCACTACCTGAGAGAGGTTGATGTAGGAGGGATCCATCTCTATCAGGACTGTGTCCGCCGTTCCTGGAACCGTGAAGCTGCGGCTTATATAACTCACGTGGCTTAGTTTCAGAATGCTTCCTGGAAGGAGATCCGCAAGTACGAATTCTCCGTGTGAGTCAGTGGTAGCACCGTCCAGAGTGTGCTCTATGCGTATGTTGACCCCTTCTATTGGCAAACCGGTGAATTTGTCCACAACTGTCCCTTTAACCTTGTTTTCCGCAATGGCTGACGTACATACTGTTGTTATTGTTAAGAGAATGATTATGATCTTGCTTGTCATGATTGCAGGTCAAAATGGCAAGTGCCTGCCGGATCACTCCGGCAGACACTCTGAAAACTGTTGTATGAATTTTTGAAATATGGTAATTATGGATTAGAGTTCCGATATAGCTGATTTGAGGTGGTTTATCCAGATATTGTTGACAGCGGGATAGTCTCCCAGACCTTTTACATGAGTCTCCACTTCCCAGCCGATATTGCGGATCTGAACGGCCCAGCTCTGCTCGTCGGCAGGTACCGATGTGTCCTCAGCTGCGCTCATGTCATTGTTGGCATGGTCTCCGGCAATGGACATGAGTGGATGGAGATGCACTTTCCTGACAGAGTTAGTGGCATTCTGCAATCCGTCGATTACGTGGTCGATGAGCATGGTGGGGTAGTCCACAGTACCTACGAAGACGTTGGAGTTGCCGTAGGTGTTTCCGGCATATTCCTGCATCCATGCCTCAATCATCTCATAGGAGGCGTTGGCATGGTCGTAGTCCGAGATCGGGTTGCCGTGTCCCATGAATGCTACGGCCTCTCCTGCCTGAAGCTGTGATGCGAAGTTGTCTACAAGGACCTTGCCGACAGCGGCTATGTCCTCCTCGCTGGTCAGAAGAGCTGTGCCGAGACAGGCCGGCTGGCAGTTGCCTTCATAGGTCTCGTCCTCGACCACGAAATTGTAGTAGGGCTTTACATAACCGTCGCGCAGAAGCTGGAATTCCTCTCCTGGAATAACGTGCAGGGACTGTACATAGACATTTTTGTAGCCTTTTTCAATAAAGGACTCCAGATACAGGTCAGGAGTGATGAACTGCTCTCCTGTGGCGGCATACCAGCGGTTGATGCAGGTTTTGGATGTGAATGAGAAGAAGATGTCGGCGTTGGGGAATTCCTGCTCAAACTGCGCTATCTGCTTCTCGTAAGTGGCGTGCGGTTCATTCCAGGTGGAACCGAACGTTACCAGAAGGATGGCTGTGTCGTGATTCTTCTCATAATTGACGATGGACTGATTCTCCGGGCCGTTCTGCTCGCAGGATGCCAGGGTGAGGGCTGCTCCGAGGAGGGCCGCTGCAGTCATGGATTTGGAAATGATGTGCATGGTTCTGTTGTTTTAAAAAAGTTATACAATTAGGTTATTTGTGGTCATTAGCTGTCCTTCCCGAAACGCACCCTTACCGAGCCGAAGAAAGTCCGTCCAGGAGATGTGGTGCCGTAGTTGTACCCGTATGGATGTGTCTCCACATGGTTCAGTATATTGTCAATGCCAAGGGACAGTTCAAGATCCCAGTTCTTCCAGTTTCCTATCCTGTGGGTTGTGGTAAGTCTCCACAGCATATAGCCGGGGGCATTGCCGTATTCCTTATAGTATTTTTCAGTCTGGCCTCGTCCGAACAGGCCGATTGTCAGTCCGTATTTTTTCCAGTCATGTCCCCAGCCGGCCCTGAATGTGGCCCTGTGTGCCGCAGTCCCGTCAAGAGGCCTTGTCTCCATGACGGTATGTCCTGCCTCCTCGCTGGCTTCTGTATCCACCAGATAACCCTCTGTGTGGGTGAATGTATATCCACCGCTTATGGTGAAACCTGCTCCAGGCTTCCAGGTCAGCATGGCCTCTGCATTCCATATACGGGCGTTCTCCATATTGATGTACTGCATCGCACCGTCATACTCCGAGCCTTCGTCTGTATAGTATTCCGGCGGAATGGGAACGGATACGAGTGCTATCATGTCGTTAACGAGGTTGTAGGATGCCGTCATGCTGAAAGTAAGTTTCCGCCCTCTGTATTCCGGACCTATTGAGAAATAATGGGATGTCTGGGGAGTCAGGGCTGTGTTGCCTATATACAGCCTGAGCTTGCCCATCATGGCCCTTTCGTAGAAATAGTAGAGTTCCTTGGTGGTAGGGGCCTTGAAACCGTTGGAGTATGTGCCCCGGAAATTCCAGTTCCCGGCCTTGAACATGAGTGACACCTTGGGAGTGCCCCTTATTCCGAAAGCCTCATGCAGCACCATGCGCACTCCTGCGGTTACGTTCAGCCATTCGGCCGGTGTCCATTCATCCTGTGCGTAGGCAGAGAGGGTGTAGGCCGATTCGCGTGCGGTAATCATCCTGCGAGGAGCTATGAGCTGGTCGTCCATGAATTCCACTCCTGCCGAGAGCCGGTTGCCGTAAGGCAGGCTGAAAATTCCCTTTGCGTGTACGGTCCACAGTCTCTGGTTGCTCTCCACGGACTTGTCGCCGGGGAAGTACACCAGGTGCGCCGGTATGCGGACAGTGTCCCCGTCCGGTGTCTCGTAATGGCGGTAGTATTCGTCAATGTACTCCAGGTAATAGTCGTACATGTACTTGTGCTGGTTGAATGTGGCATCGATGGTGATGTCTATACCATCTTCCGGTTTCCACCTTGCACCTGCACTGTAGGCCTGATCGCGGTACAACGGATTGTAGGACCTCCAGCGGGGCAGGCCGGGACGGTGTACGAGGTATTTGGTGTAGAACATGCCGGATGCTGTAATCTCAAGATTCCCAGACGGTTTCCATGTCAGTTCCTCGGATATGCGTCCGTTGGTATACTCGCTGACTGTCTGGGTGGTGGAGCCTGAATAGATGCTGTCCCGGTACAGTTCCCTGTCGGTTATCTGCCATCCGTCGGTATGCTGGACAGATATTTTTGTGGAAGACTGGAACTGTCCTATGGTGAATGAAACGGCATCACTCTGGCGTATATCGAAGTACTCTCCGAGATGGGTGTTGTTCTCGACCATAAATGGTATCATGCGGTGTTTGCGGGTGATGATATTGACGACCCCGGCTATCGCATCCGAGCCGTATAGGGATGATGAGGCTCCTTTGACTATTTCTATCCGCTCGATGTCGGAAGGGTCTATCATGTCTATGTCGTTCTGGCCACCGAGATCTCCATACAGTCTTTTCCCGTCTACAAGGACCAGGATGTAGCTGTTGCCCAGTCCTCCCATACTGATTCCCGAGCCCATGTCGCCTTGTGAGAAATCGAAGGCAGGACTAAGTCCGTACAGAATATCCTCCAGGCTTTTACCCGAATACTGCTTCAGCGCCTCGGAGGTGATCACCTCAGTCTGTACCGGTGCGTTGCGCAGGAAATGCTCGGTGCCGGTGCCGGTGACTACCACCTCGTCCAACAGCAGAGTTTCTTCCTGGAGAGCAAAATTCAGAAACAGCAGGGTGTCTGTGGGAGAGATCTTTTTTTCCTGTGTCACATAGCCGGTGAATGAGGCCTGTACAGTATATTCCCCAGCAGGCAGCTTCAGCTCGAAATGTCCGGCAGAGTCCGATACAGTCCACCAGACATTGCCTCTTACGATGATATCAGCCCCGGCCATAGGCTCCAGGGACGCATAATCCGTCACGCTTCCCACGATACGCATATCCTGGGCATACAAACCGGTGGCTCCGGTTACGGTGAATAATACAGCAGCGTACAGTGCACGCGCTGTCCTGACAAAATAGTTCAGCATAAAATTCAGTATGCAGCGGAGTCTTTCCCCGGACTCTTCTGACATTTTAAACTACCAGGCAGGTTTCCTGACTTGATCCCTGAGAATATGCCTTCCCATTGCCGGAGCAACAGTGACTTTAGAAGTATTCTCAGACTTAGGACCTTACAGTAGCGGGCACTGTTCCGGACTTTCACCGGATTCCCTCTAATACCGTACGGGTTCCGTACTTGTATCACCTGATACGGCCGCAAATATACGCAAATTTTCAATTATTGTTATACCTTTGGCGCAAAATTTCACCCTTATGCATACGGATTCTCCTCGATTGTCAAGCCAGTTTATAATAGGTGCCGCCTCTTCCGGAAGCGGCAAGACAACAGTTACTCTCGGTCTTTTGAGAGCATTGAGCGGCATTGGACTGGCCGTACAGCCTTTCAAGTGCGGCCCCGACTATATCGACCCTAAGTATCATATGCTGGCCTGTGGAAGGGAGAGTGTCAATCTGGATACTTTCATGGGCACTGAGAGTCATGTAAGGCAATTGTACTCAAGGTATTCCGCTGGGGCGGATGTATGTCTGGCCGAAGGCGTCATGGGATTGTTCGACGGTTATGACAGGGACAGGGGCAGCAGCGCAGAGATAGCAGCCCTGCTCGGAATTCCGGTTGTCCTGGTCGTGGATGCCAAGGCTATGGCATGGTCTGCTGCAGCCCTGCTTTACGGTTTCGCAAATCTGCGCAAGGACGTTGAGACAGTCGGAGTGATTTTCAACAAGGTAGGTTCGGAGTCACATTACCGCTGCCTGTGTCAGGCTGCAGAGGATGCAGGTGTCATTCCTCTGGGCTGGCTGCCGTACGGGAGGGCCTATGAGGTACCGTCAAGGCATCTGGGGCTGTCATTGGAGCATCTGTCCGAATACAGTCCGATGATAGATGCTGTGGCTGAAGATATCCGCCGTCACGTGGATCTGGATGCGCTTCTAAGGCTTACAGTCAGAAAAGTACCTGAGCCGGCAGACGGTATACCTTCCGTCAATGGCGGGCTTGGGATAGCTGTGGCAAGTGACGAGGCTTTCAATTTTACTTACCGGGCCAATATGGACAGACTTGCAGAAGTCGGGAAGATCACCTGTTTTTCCCCTTTGAGGGATACCTCTCTGCCGGAGACGGATCTGCTGTACCTTCCGGGTGGATATCCGGAATTCTACCTGAAGGAACTTGCCGCCAACACCTTAATGCTCCGGGATATAGCCCGGTTCGCTGAAGGAGGCGGCAGAATCCTGGCTGAATGCGGAGGAATGATGTATCTTTGCCGGGCCGTACTGTCGGAGGACGGAAGCAGGTGGCCGATGTGCGGAGTTCTGCCTATTGAGGCTACTATGGAGGGAATGCGCCTGCATTTGGGATACCGGACTGTCAGGTCCGGGGATTTCTCCATCAGGGGACATGAGTTCCACTACTCGGAGGTGAAAGGCAAGATGCCGTCTGCAGCGCTCCAATATGCCGCGGACGGGAGGAAGGTGTCCACGCCTGTTTACCGCCACCTTAACGTACTGGCCGGCTATACCCACCTATATTGGGCGGAAACGGACCCTCTTGAATTGTTTGACAGAATAAGATAAAAATATGGGAAAGGTTTACACAAGAACTGGAGACTGCGGCACCACCGGCATACGCGGTGGAGAAAGGGTCCCCAAGGATGATCCCCGGATAGAGGCCAACGGGTGTCTCGACGAACTCAACTGCAAAATAGGTGAGGTACGTTCCGTCATGGCTGCCGAGGATCCGTTGAATGAATTGTTGCGCACTGTCCAGAAGGATCTGATGGCCGTGATGCGTATAGTGGCGACACCGGCAGATACGAGGGGGGAGGACTGCGGACTGCCTGAGTCAGCTTCGGACCACTGGTGTGAGGAACATGTGGACATGATGCTTTATGTCTGCGGCAGGATGAACGGATTCGTACTGCCGGGAGGAAGTCCATGCGCCGCAGGACTGCACTCAGCAAGAGCCATAGCCCGCAGAGCCGAGCGCAGGCTGTGGACCCTGCACAGGACAGATCCTCTGCCGGAAACCGTATTGCGTTATATGAACAGGCTTTCAGATTTACTGTTTGTAACGGCCAGGTACTGCAACCTGAAATCCGGACAGGAGGAAGAGACATGGAAATGAGACATGGACCGGACAGCGGGGAGCGGCTGCGTCCGGTAATGTTCGCAGGTACCGGCAGCGATGTGGGTAAAAGTGTGATTGCCGCCGCCTTTTGCCGGATACTCCGTCAGGACGGGTGGCATCCTGCTCCGTTCAAAGCCCAGAATATGGCTTTGAACTCCTTTGTCACTCCTGACGGGCTGGAGATCGGCCGCGCCCAGGCCGCACAGGCCGAGGCTGCTGGCATCGAGTGCCATACGGACATGAATCCCGTGTTGCTGAAGCCCTCATCTGACCATACCTCGCAAGTGGTCCTGAACGGACGTCCGGCCGGAAACCGCAGTGCCAGGGAGTATTTCCGTCAGGAAGGACGCGGGGATCTATGGAAGGCGGTATGCTCCGCATACGACAGACTGTCAGCGAGGTACAATCCCATAGTGATGGAAGGTGCGGGCAGTGTGTCGGAGATTAATCTCCGTGATAGGGACATAGTCAATATGCCGATGGCGGAATATGCCGGAGCGGCAGTGATTCTCGTGGCTGATATTGACAGGGGCGGGGTCTTTGCGTCTGTCTATGGCTCCGTCATGCTTCAGGAAGAGAAATTTCGAAAGCTCATAAAGGGTGTGATAATAAATAAGTTCAGGGGCGATATCTCTCTCTTCGATGATGGGCGCAGGATTCTTGAGGAACTTTGCGGCGTACCTGTACTGGGGGTTGTCCCGTATCTCAGGGACGTACATATCGAGGACGAGGATTCTGTCTCGCTGGAGGGCAGACGGCGCAGCACGGAGGCCGGGAAGGTCAATGTGGCAGTGGTCCTGCTCCGGAGAATGTCAAATTTTACGGATTTCGATGCCCTTGAGCATGATCCGCGTGTCAATCTTTTCTATACAGACAATCCTGCCCAGCTGCGTATGGCAGATATAATCATTCTACCGGGAACAAAATCCACTATTGCTGATCTTGATGGGATAAGGCGCAACGGAACGGCTGCTGCAGTGCAGGAAGCGGCCCGCAAGGGCACTGTGGTCCTGGGAATCTGCGGAGGATATCAGATGCTCGGAGAGGAGGTATGTGATCCTGATCATGTGGAGGGACCGCAGGAAAGGATGCCAGGACTCGGGCTGCTGCCGGTACGGACTACCATGTCCGGGGAGAAGGTGACACGTCGGAGAAAATTCACGTTATGTGAGGATGGCTCCGACTGCAATGGCTATGAGATACACATGGGGCAGACAGTACGTACCTCCGATGAAGGGTGCGGATACATGGCAGTGATGGAAGACGGCACTCCGGAAGGATGCCGGAAAGGTCAGGTCATGGGAACCTACCTGCACGGGATACTGGACAACCGGGCATTTGCAGACCTTCTCATCAGGCGTTTCTCCACGGCCGTGAATGCCGAAGGCATGGATTATCAGACATTCAAGCAGCAGCAATATGACCTGCTGGCGGAACATGTCCGCAACAGTATTGATATGGACAGGTTTTACAGAATACTCAGAAGCCATGATTGAAGGACACGGAGACGACGGATACAGATACGGAGGGATTAAGGCGGATTTCAGTTCCAACGTGCCCTGCGGAGTGAATCATGCCCCGCTTTTGGAATATCTTTCCGGCATCATGGATGTGATATCGCATTACCCTGAGCCGGAACCATATACCTTCGAAAAAGAGATTGCCGCAGAACTTGGCATTCCTGAAGGCTGTGTACTGGTTACAAACGGGGCTACTGAAGCGATATACCTTACCGCCCACATGCTTGCCGGAAAGAATACGGCCATTCTCGAGCCGGCTTTCCGTGAGTACAGGGACGCCTGTACCATCTACGGTCACCGGATAACAGGAGCAGCCGCCTTGGAAGAACTTTCTGCAGGCGGCTTCGACTCTGTGTGGCTATGCAATCCGAATAACCCTACCGGCAAGGCCCTCCTGCCTGAAAGGATCATGACTCTTGCCGCCGGGAACAAGGATACCGCCGTGGTCGTGGACCAGTCCTACGAAGACTTCACATTAAGCCCACGGCTTCTGCCATCAGAGGCTGTGGCGGAGTATCCCAATGTGATACAGATACATTCGATGACCAAGCATTTTGCGGTGCCTGGCCTGAGGATAGGCTACATTACCGCCTCTGAAGAGATTTGCCGCAGAATACGCTGTCTGCGTATGCCCTGGTCCGTCAATGCCCTCGCTGTGGAGGCCGGGCGATGGTTGCTGAGGCACGGCCTCTCCGGACCGTCACTCCCCAGCCTGCTTTCGGAGGCCGCCAGGGTCAGTGCCGGGCTCGTCTCAACGGGGGGATTTTACCCGATGCCGTCCGACACCCATTTCATGCTGGTGACTACCCGATATGGTACGGCTGCCGCCCTTAAGGACTGGCTTGCCCGCACCCAAGGCATTCTTATCCGTAATGCGGATAATTTCCACGGCCTTTCTCCGGCTCATTTCCGTATTGCAGTCCAGTCTCCTGCTCACAATGACATGCTGATAAATGCCTTGAAGCAATGGATACTGCTCTTCTGACAATGTTGCTGCCTTTGTTGGCCGGATGGTCTGCAGATATGCTGCTGGGAGATCCTGTACGTCTTCCGCATCCGGTAGTAGGTTTCGGAAAACTGATTGCGGCGGGGGAGAAGGCATTGAACAAAGGTAGACATAGAGTGCTGAAAGGCTCTTTGCTGGCCGTGGGGCTGACTGCTGGTACTTTCTTCTTATGCTTTTTTCTTTTATGGTTCTGCGGCATAGTCTCTCCATGGCTGTCCACGGCTATGTCTGCCTTGCTCGTATTCTACTGTCTGGCAGGGAGGACGCTCAGAAGAGAAGTTCGGGATGTGTTTTTGGCACTGGACCGTTCACTTGAAGATGGACGCCGTCAGGTTTCCCGCATAGTTGGTCGTGATACCGCTTCGCTATCGGCACAGGAGGTGCGTACGGCTGCATTGGAGACTCTTGCCGAGAATCTGAGCGACGGGGTGGTGGCGCCGCTGTTCTGGCTTGCTGTAGGAGGTGTGCCCGGAATGCTGGCCTATAAGATGGTCAATACTCTGGATTCGATGATAGGTTATCGTTCAGAGCGTTACAGGCTTTTCGGCCGGGTTGCGGCCCGCCTTGACGATGCAGCCAACTGGATTCCGGCACGTCTGACAGCTTTCATGATGATACTCTGTGCGTGGAGACCGGGCCTGATACGTTTTGTCCTGCATTACGGTCCCATGCACGCCAGTCCCAACTCCGGATGGCCTGAAGCGGCTCTGGCAGGAATCCTCGGCTGCCGTTTCGGAGGAACCCATGATTATTTCGGAGAGGCCGTCTATAAACCGTATATCGGGACTGAGGCCAGAGAACTTACAACTGCCGACATGAATAAGGCTGTCAGGCTCAATCTTAGGGTGGAGATACTTGCTGTCATGCTGGTAGCAAGCGTATTTATCATAGTATCAGCACTTTAGACATACAATGCCGCCATATGGAGGACAGTGGCTCCAAGCCTCCCTTTCCGTACACGTGCCGGTAATTACGCAGGCAGACGAGATGACTCCTCCGTGTGTGAATATCAGTGCGGCGGGAGATGGGCTTGACAGATCTTCCGTCAGCTGCCGCTTTGTTATATCCATAAAATCCCTGACCCTGGCGGTAAGGTCTGCAAAGGACTCGCCCCCGGTTGGGGCAGTGTGGATCCAGTCCCGGTAATATTCCTGCAGGTGCGGGTCCTCTATTTCTTCATAGCGGAGACCTTCCCATGTGCCGAAACTTCGCTCCATTACCCGTGGGTCAGTGCGGCATCCGGGCCATCCGCAGGCTGCGGCAAGAGCAGTACAGCGGGAGGACGGACTGCTTATTGTCAGGGTAGGGGTGATGCCGTCCAGCCTTTCCCTTACAGCCGCGGCCTCTTCATGGAAACTTTCCGCCAGAGGTACGTCAAGGTGCCCGTAGCATGTGCCGGAAGGAACTTTCACAGCAGTATGCCTGACAAATATGAAAGTTACAATGCCAGGACTATCCATATTCCTGCGTAGAAAGACAGTTCACTCATAAGGAATGCGGCACCGCAGCAGTCTCCGGTATAGCCACCGATTCTATGTCTGAAATACAGGAACAGCCCGGCAGAGGTGAGCAGCGGCATGACTGCTGCAGGCCAGAGACTGCGGGGCAGCCACAATAGGGCCGGAATTACGCCTGCGGTAAGGGAAAGCAGCCATGCAGGCAGACTCATGCGGCTGTAGACTGTACCTGTTTTGCTTTCTGATGCCTTGCGGACGTATGGCAGGACATTTACTATCTGTGAGGCCGTCAGTTTGCACAACGGGTCAGCGGCTCCCACCGTCAGGGCAAGGGCTTCCTTCGATAGCGGCAGAGACGGGATCAGGGTAATCGCCAGAGAGTAATACATGATAAGTCCGATGGTGCCGTAGGTTCCCATGCGGGAATCTTTCATGATTTCCAGAATCTTTTCACGGTTCCTGCCGCCTCCGAAACCATCTATGAAATCTCCGAGCCCGTCCTCGTGCAGGGCACCGGTAAGCAGGGTCCTGGCAGCGAATGCCAATACAACTGCGGCAGTTATAGGAAATATCTGGCTGCTCAGCCAAAGTACTCCTCCCATGACCGATCCTGTCAACCATCCCGTCAGAGTCCACCCATTGACGGTACGGCTGAAACTGTCGTCCGGAATCCTGCACAGTCTCCATAGCGGAAGGCGGGTCAGCAGGGTCAGTGAGGCGAGAATATCGTACAGTAGTCTCTTCATGGCTGTACGTCAGAAATATTTGGTGATACTGGTGCCGGCGAAGGAATCCATCTCGTTGATCATCCTTACAGCCGACTCCACTATCGGATAGGCGCATACAGCTCCGGATCCTTCTCCCAGCCTGAGTCCGAGAGAAAGCAGTGGCCTTGCCCCCATGTGCTCCAGCAGCAGGCGGTGCCCGCTCTCATCCCCTACATGCCCGAATACCGCATAGTCCGTCACCGCAGGGGAGATGTGTGTCGCAGCAAGCATACACGCAGTCATTATGAAACCGTCTACGAGAATTATCATGTGTTGTGCTGCAGCCTGCAGCATGCCACCTACGGCCATTACCATCTCGAACCCCCCGAACCAGCGCAGAATGTCCCCGGTGCTGCCGTCTCCCCTGTAATTGTCCCGGCTGAGCCTCAATACATCATATTTGTGCCTGATGCCTGGACCGTCAAGCCCGCTGCCGGCTCCTACACATTTCTCAAGCGGTATTGAGGTCAGCATATGCATCCAGAGCGAGGAGGCGGAGGTGTTGCCGGCTCCCATCTCTCCAAAAGATATGATATTGCACCCCTCGGAACAGGCTTCATCCACTATTTCCGCCCCATACGCGAGACATTTGGAATATTCCTCTTCAGTCATGGCGGGACCGTTCAGATAACTGGAAGTCCCCTTGCGTATCTTGCGGTCTATAATTCCGCAGTCCGGTTCGAAATCGTAGTCCACTCCAGCGTCCACTACCTTGAGCCGGAATCCGTGCTGACGGCACAGATAGCCTATGCCGGTCCCGCCACGCAGGAAATGCAGGGTCTGCTGCCAGGTTACTTCCTTCGGAGTGAGGCTCACACCTTCGGTAATGATTCCGTGGTCGGCAGCGAAGAGGATGTTCTGAGGATTGCAAAGCTTCGGGGAGAGGCTCTGCTGTATCAGACCAACCTGCAGTGCAAGCTCTTCCAGACGGCCGAGCGAGCCTTTGGGCTTGGTGAGATTGTCTATTTTGTTCCTGAGTGCGCTCTCAATGTGTCTGTCGGGACGGGATATGTTGCAAGTATTCATATTATTTGATTTTTACAGGTATTCCGCTTACCATCAAAATGACCTCATCGGCTCTGGACGCTATGTGCTGGTTCACTTTTCCCAGCAGGTCGGTAAAGTGTCTCTGAACGTCATTGACAGGAGTACCGCCCCATCCTATTTCATTGGTCACGAAAATAAACTCTGTGTCCTGTCTGATAAGGTGCTCGAACTCTTCGGTTACTGATGTTGCGGTCGCCGCGATATCGTTCCCGCAGTCGAAATAGAAGTTGGTGCACCAGAGCGTGACACAGTCCACCAGTACTACACGGCCTGCCATGTCATGTCGGCTCAGGAATTTTTCTTCCTCGATATTGGTCCATTCCGGTCCGCGCCGCCGCTGATGGGCCAGGACCCGTTCCCGGAATTCTCCGTCCCATATCCTTGCAGTGGCCATATACACCGGGGTATTGCTGGCTGATAGTGCAAGCTGCTCTGCATAAGTACTTTTACCGGAGCGTTGCCCTCCGGTGACCAAGGTTATCTTTCTTGCCATAACTGAAAAACAATGAAACAAAGATATAATATTTTATATTTGTGTCCATGATATTTTCTGTAAATAGAGTGGCCGTATCGGCTACTGCAGCATGCACCGACGGGTGCCGCAGTGCTATGGAAGAGATACTTTCCCGGATTGCTCCGGTACGGTACCGTGCGTCATGTATCCAGTCGGGGTGGATATGGGAGCCGGAAGGGAGCCGCAACCTGGCAGTGGTGGATGAGGATAGGTACATGTCAATGCTGTCGGCCCTGCTTGCACTGGTCAGGAAGAGCGGTATCATTGCAGCAGTGAAGCTTACTGGATGCAGTAAGATAAAAGCCGCAGCTTTCGACCTGGACTCAACTCTGATAAGTTGTGAGTTCATGAATGTTCTGGCTGCACATTGCGGTCTGTCCTCCCGGATGGAAGAGCTTACAGAACAGGCGATGAGCGGGCGTATCGGCTTTAGGGACAGCTATCTGCAGCGTCTTGGCATGATAGCCGGAATATCAGTGGATACTGTGCAGGAACTTATACGGAACGTGCCATTTACTGACGGTGCCGGCAGACTGATCAGACGTATGTCCGATTGCGGCATAAAAACAACTGTTATAACTGGAGGCTATTCCCGTCTTGCCTGGCATGTCCGTCGGACTCTCGGACTGGACTCCGAATATTCTTCTGTTCTCGAGGAAAAGGACGGCTGCCTTACAGGAAGGGTCATTGGGGAACTTCTGGACGATGTGGGCAAGGTTTCAGCTTTGAAGTCCTTTTGTCATGATTACGGCTGCATGCCATGCGATTCAGTTGTCATAGGAGACGGGGCAAACGACATACCCATGCTGATGGCGGCAGGTACCGCAATATTGTATTGTGCCTCACCGTCTGTAGCGGAAGGATTCCAACCAATAGATAATGTGCTGCGCCTGCTTTTCTAAAATGAGTGCCGCGTGAAGTCCATGCCGCTGGGTCTCTGGTACAGGCGCAGGCCGAAAGAGGACCCTAAGGAAATAAAGGCCTTAGGCAGAGAAGTGCGGAACTTTGACGAATCAATATGGCAAAATTACCGTATGGAAATAGTTATTACCGGCAATCTTCACAAATTCATGGACAGCGAGGATCTGAGAGAATTTTTGCTCAGTACAGGAGACAAGATATAGGTGGAAGCCAGCCCTTACGATACAGTTTGGGGAATCGGCATGAAAGAAGATGATCCAGACTGCCGGAATCCCCGTTTATGGAAAGGAGAAAACCTGCTTGGGTTCGCTCTGATGGATGTGAGGGAAAAACTCAGTAAGATGAAATAGAACCCATGGAAGCACCATACAGGCACCAATCCTTTTATCGGGCTCCCATTTTCGCCATAGACCGTTTACGAATGGGAACGGATTGAGAACGCATTGGGCATTGAGATTATCAAAAACCTGAATGAAATTGAGTAGTAAAAGAGGTATGGCTAAAGAAAGAGAAAAGATAGAAGACAAGGCAAATGAACCGGTCGCAATTTGCGACCAGTTACCTATGGCTGCCGATATACAGTTGATGATTCGAGTAATCAGAGGCCAGCAAGTTATTATTGACAGGGATTTGGCTCTGCTCTATGGTGTAGAAACAAAACGTCTTAACGAGCAAGTAAAACGTAATATTGAGCGTTTCCCTGAAGACTTCATGTTTCAATTGAGCAAGGAGGAAGTAGAAATCTTGAAGTCGCAAAATGCGACTTCAAGTTGGGGTGGCGACAGAAGGTTGCCTTATGCTTTCACCGAACAAGGT
>ENA-OOXJ01000619-OOXJ01000619.1-human-gut-metagenome-genome-assembly--contig:-NODE-619-length-28481-cov-16.075002_pt1 | contig 28481 bp, 21 predicted proteins | sample MGYA00241587_ERZ501343 | MGnify/ENA primary metagenome ERZ501343 (study PRJEB25962, sample SAMEA2042918) | human gut metagenome | biome: human gut; feature: human-associated habitat; material: faeces... | reverse complement strand
TCGAGTTCCACGAAACGCTCCGCCATGACTTCCAGGACTGGGACATCATCGGCCATCTGGCGCACTCCGATGTCGGGGAGGTCCTTGTCACCCCGGAAGGCGCGGAGATCGGCATTCATGCCCAGGGCTACGGACAATAATTTCAAAAAAATCTAGAGATGAGAGCGGATATGGATGTGGCACCGGTGGTGGACTCAGAGTTGAATCGACTTGCGGACAATATCGCGGCATTGGTCAGTGAAGCCAAAGCGCATTTAGCCAGGTCTGCTAATGTCGTAATGTTGGCATCGTATTGGAATATAGGCAAGTATATCGTGGAGTTCGAGCAGGAAGGAAATGCAAAAGCGAAATATGGAACAGCTTTGTTATCTTCCCTGTCAAAGATATTGCGTGCAAAATTGGGGAAAGGGTATAGCCATCCTAATCTCAATAATATGCGTAAATTCTATCTCCTCTATCCAAATTTTCAGACAGTGTCTGAAAAATTAAGCTGGTCTCATATCTGTGAGCTGATTACGATAGATAATGCACTCGAGCGGAGTTTCTATGAAAAAGAATGTATCGCTTCCGGTTGGAATGTGCGTTCTTTACGCAGGCAGATAGACAGCGCATTGTACCTAAGGCTTGCGGCGAGTAAGGATAAGGACGGCATTCTTAGACTTGCCCGTGAGGGATCTTTTATCCAACGGCCTGAAGATATAATAAAGGATACGTATACGCTGGAATTTTTAAATTTACCTGAGAAGAACCGATATACCGAACAGGATTTAGAGCAGAGAATAATAGATAATTTGCAGATATTTTTGTTGGAACTGGGAAAGGGATTTGCTTTCATAGGCCGGCAATATCACATTACAATAAACAATAGACATTATCATATTGATTTGGTGTTCTATCATCGGATATTGAAATGTTTTGTACTGATTGACCTTAAGAAAAACGCAGTAAGACATCAGGATATAGGTCAAATGAATATGTATTTGGGATACTTCGCGAAGGAAGAGAGTGCATCGGATGATAATCCGCCCATAGGTATAATATTGAGTCATATTAAAGATGAATTATTAGTGGAGTATGCTACATACGGAATGGATTCTAAGTTGTTTGTTTCAAAGTATGAGTTATATCTTCCGAATAAGGATGAATTGAGAAGATTGGTGGATGACGTAGTTTCAGATGGGTTGAATAAGATTAATAAAAAATAGATATGAGCAAATTATTGAAACTGATTATTATTCCGGCATGGATAATGGCCGTGTCTTCTGCCTACGCGCAGGAGGATTATCAGCCCTCGCCCGAGATCGTTCAGGCGCAGGAGCAGTTCCGCGAGAACCGTTTTGGAATTTTCATTCACTGGGGTATATACTCGATGTACGGCCAGGGCGAGTGGGCTCTGAATTACAACGGGCTGACCCACGAGGAGTACAGCAAGATGGCCGGGGGCTTCTATCCCGCCGATTTCGATGCGGCAGAGTGGGTGAGCGCCATCAAGGCCTCCGGAGCTAAGTACATCTGCATCACTACCCGTCATCACGACGGTTTCTCGATGTTCGACAGCAAGTGTACGGACTACGACATCATGGACGCCACCCCCTTCAAGCGCGACATCATCGCCGAGCTGGCCGCCGAATGCGAGCGTCAGGACATACCCCTGCATTTCTATTACTCGCTGATCGACTGGGGCCGCACCGATGCACCCCGCGGACGTACCGGTCAGGGTACGGGCCGTCCCGAGGCCACCGACCCCGACACCTATTTCGATTTCATGAAGTGCCAGCTGACCGAGCTGCTGACCCGCTACGGCAAGGTGGGCTGCATCTGGTTTGACGGCAACTGGGACCATGAGGAGTGGGAGCAGCCCTACGACTACCGTTACGATGAGCTGTACCCGCTGATTCATGAGCTCCAGCCCGGGTGCCTGATCGGCAACAACCACCACATCACTCCCTATCCCGGTGAGGACATCCAGATCTTCGAGCGCGATATCCCCGGCGAGAATACAGCCGGATGGCACAGCGGCGGAGTCAGCACGACCCTCCCTCTCGAGACCTGCCAGACCATGAACGGCTCCTGGGGCTACCGCATGACCGACCAGAACTACAAGAGCGTGGATGAGCTCATCCGCTACCTCGTCTCCACTGCCGGCCGTGACGCCAACCTGCTGCTCAACGTAGGCCCCCAGCCCGACGGCAATATACCCGCCGCGGCCCTCGAGCGCTTAGCCGCTATGGGCGAGTGGCTCGGCACCTACGGCGAGACTATCTACGGCACCCGCAGCACCCTCGTGAAACCCCAGCCCTGGGGCGTGACCACCCATAAGGACGACCGGATGTGGCTGCACGTCTTCCCCGCCGACGCCTTCAAGGCCGCCTCTGACGGACAGATCTACGTGCCCTACAAGGACGGCCGGAAAGTCGCCTCAGTCACACCTTACGGCTCCTCCGATGTGAAACTCGCCTTCAAGCAGTACAAGGAAGGCCTTTTCATCACCCTGCCCGAGGACATGCCCGCCGATGTGCCCGATTATGTTGTCGAGGTGACGTTCAAGTAGCAGTCCCGGCTGTCAGTCGCGGTATCGCGGAGCATTTGCTCTGCTGAATTTGTTGATTATCATCCGATTGAGATAGAAGTGCGCTCCCGAAAGCTCATTGCGAAGTGGCTTCGGGAGCGCATTGTTGTATTATGTCGCTGATAATCAGAATGCGGAGAAATGATATCGCTCCAGTGAATTAGAATGGTTTGTCAGCGGTGTCAGCGGGATGCATCGGCGCAGGATGCCACACTGACTCAAAAGTTCAGCGCGAGCCCTATCCCGCCTGACTGGGTCACGAAGGACAGTTCAGGTGTGTATGCCACGGAGCCTGTACTGCCTGCACCGGCGGCCTTCTTCAGCTTGACCGTGCCGACCCAGTATAGTGGCACGCTGACCAGTACCAGAGTGCCTCCGACGGCACTTCCCAACACGATTCCTGCTCCGACCGAGCTTACCACGATACCGGCTGTGAACAGCCTCTTGCCGCTGAGCCAGTAGCGCTCGTAGTCGTCGACGGAACTGAAATAGTTGAGGGCGTTGGCCTTCGTCAGCTTCACGCCGCCGTCAGAGGGGAGTAGACATTGCCGGCCTTATAATACAGCGCTCCGCCGTCTCCTGCATACTGGGCACTGGCTGCAAAAACTGATACCACCGTCAGAACGGCAATCAGTAAGTTCACTTTTATCGTCTTCATACAAAATAATTTAAGTTGCTGCAATGGAGTTAGAATACGAATCCGAAGCGGTATTGCAGATAAGGAGCGAGATACAGGTAGTTCATAATACCGATTCTTCCTCCGACACTAAATTCACCGAACCAATGTTTCCCCCAGACCCTGCGGATGCCGTACATCGGAGTGATACTGAGGTCAAAGGGGCCACTGAGAGCGCCTTGAATCTTGATGGCCACGAAGTCGGCGGAGTTCTTGAATGTGCTCTTGCCCAGTCTGGCGCGTCTGCCGAAGTTGGTGTAGAAACGAGGCTCGATATTTATTCCTAAGCTTGACGTAAAGGTAAATTCTGTCTTGTGGTAGTTACCTAAATAATAGAGTCCGGAAGGGACCATGCCGGCACGGAATACCATGGAGAAGCTGCCTCCGAGCTTCTGTTCATAGCCGTACTCGATGCCGACGATCTGCACGGAGAACGAGTGGTTGGATACGGCCTTCGGTTTTTCTGAGGAGACGATGATGGTGTCGGCTGCTGTCTCTGTCGCCGGCAAGGCCAGAGCCTTCGCTGAAGTCATGACGGCGAGTAAAATGAGTAGTTTCAGTCGTTTCATGTTGCTTTGTGTTATTTTATTTCCCGGCAAAATTACCTGATAAAAATTTTACAAAAGAAATAAAAGTTTTACATCATAGTATGTAAAGAAAAGATAATCAGCTGTGTTTGTAAATAGGGCGTGGTAAAAGTCTAATAAGGTCAGTTTGATATCTTACGTTCATGTAGTTGATCGCGGAGATGGATAAGATAGAGGTCTATGTTTGTGTCGTGTTCGGTGAGACCGAGTTTTTTGCGGATGTCGCTGCTGATGATGTAGTGACGGGAAATATTGAGATAATGACCGATTTCCTTGCCGCGAAGGCCTATCAGATACAGGTTGCAGATGTCGATTTCCTGTTCGCTGAGTTGTTTTTCTTTTAAAAAAGAAGTTAGTTGAGGGTACATGGCTGATATGTAGTCCCTGAGATTTTGCAGGAGGACGTTTTTGTCCGCTACTAACGAATTGAGCTCTTTTTCTACCGGCCTGGACAGTCCGTTGTGGGCAATGTACGAGGCAACCAGTTTATGAAACAGTGACATTCTGTATTCTATCTTATTGCGGAGCATTTCACTGTTTTTGCTGTTTTTCACAAAGTCAGCCAGAGTATTCTCGTATTTTACCTGAAGAGCCATGTTATCCTTTTCAAGTTTCTTTTGCGTGCTTTCCAGCTGCTTCTTGCTGTGCTCCAGTTTTTTTTCTCTTTTCTTTGTTTTTCTAAGTGTCAGCATCAATATAGTTCCCGTCAGTATGGCTCCGAGAATAGCGATAATTAAGCTGTAAGTGAGTCTTATCCTTTTCAGTTCCGCATCAAATTTCTCATCTTGATATTTGGTCTCATCATTGTATATACCCTGTCTTTCTTCGGTATCAAGTTGTACATACTGCTTCAGGTAGTCGTAAGCCTGTATGGTGTCACCATTACTTTCATGAATGTAGGCGGATGCCAGATAATAACGCTGTTCTGACGTGTGCCGTTTTTCGTATAGAGGATATCGCCCGACAGCACTGAGCGCGGAGTCAATATCATCTATTTTCCAGTATGCCAAAGCAATAGACAGCCAATCAATAGCAGCTGTTTTTTTTATCGTAGAAATGTACTCATTTATGGTCGTCTTTATAGTTGCAGTCGAATCGGTCGGTAGGGCACTGAGGAGAGTGCTGTAGAAAGCACTTTTAACAGGTTCTGTCATAAAGGGTATCAATTGTTTCAACTCTTCAATGTATGCTGACTGGCCGGCAGTGTCATTCAGAATCAAACTTGTATTGAGGGCAGCGGACAACTCTTTAGCATAACGGGAGGTGTCCCCTGCATTTTTAAAGAAGGAAGCGGCCTTAACCGCATTGTCCTCAGCATCGTGAAATTGGTATAGTTGATAGTATATGGCTTTCTTAGCAGAATAAAGCCGTCCCGACATTAAATGGTTCTCATTCCGGGGTACATATCTCTCAGCTTCTATGTAGCAGCGCATAGCGCCCTCATTGTCTCCGGCGTTTTCCTTTATCCTTCCGAGGTAGTAAAGCGTCTTGAGCTTGTCCTCCGCGCTGCCGTGATGCCTGTAGTACTTGACGGCCGGGCGGATGATGCTGTCGGTGGCCAGGTCGATGTAATTTTTGTCCATGACTTGGGAGTAGAGCAGGGCGTATCGGGCTTTGAGGCGTCTGGTGTTCAGTTCTTCGGTGTGGATGCTGTCCAGCATGGTGTAGACCACCGCCGGGTCCTCTGTCTCCATTACTTCCTCGGCCTTGTCGAGAACGGCCTTAATATGCGGCTTGTCCGTGCAGCTGATGAGGAACAGGCTGGCGGACATGAACAGGAATATCAGAGTATAACGCAGATGTTTCATGCGGCAAAGATAGCGGATTTCCGCCAATTACAGCAGATCCGCCATGTATACAGGAAGGCATATAACATCCTTGTCTTTACGCAGGTCCTTAGTGTAGAGAAGATACCGGTTGAGAATCCTCGCTGAATACTTAGAATGTATAGTAAAACAGTTCATTGCCTGCACTTTTCAGCATCTGGGCGATGACATTCTCGTAAATATATCCCAAATCAGCGGGGAGTTTGTCGGAAAATGGAAAATGTTCGGGTTTTAGTCGGTATGCAGGTCGCGGATGAGGGTGATCTCGGTGGACTGCTCGCCGGTCCAGCCGCCCTTTGCCTGGACGCCGCACTGGATCTTGACGAAGTCGATGTATTTCAGGCCGGCGGGCTGTCCGTCCCAGCGCACGGCGTCAGAGATGCTGAACTTGTCGATGTCGGGGTCGGTCTCGCTCCAGTTGTCGGCGTAGCCCCAGTCGAAGGGATGTCCTATCCACAGCGAGCCGTTGCCGTTCTCGTCCTCGAGGCGGTCCTGGAGGCGGGTGCCGCGCAGGGTGTAGCTGCCGGCGCTGATCCAGGCGGGGAAGTAGCTGTCCTGACGGTGGTAGGCAGGGAGGTAGTCGACTGTGCCCGAGCCGCCGCGGTTGTCGATCCATTCGACGCTCATCCCGTTCTCAGCCGGCCGGTAGTATGTGACGGCGTAGTCCTGCCAGGTCTCCGGCTTGCCGTATTCGGAGCCGCGGAGCTCGTACCAGGTGTCGTCGGGCAGGCCGTTGCCGTTCTCGTCCTGGCTGACCCAGATGATGCCGGGCTCGGACGAGGAACTGTGGGCGTTGCCGGTAATCTGCAGGTCCAGGGCTCCCTCGCCGCCGCTTTCCACGCTGTGGTCGAAACCGACGATGATATAGCCTCCGAAGGCCCCGAGCGAGACAAATGCTCCCTCACTCAGCCGTCCGTAGGCGTAGTCACAGGCCTCCTGCATGGTGGTGGCGGTGTAGCCCTCGTTGATGAACTGGCCCGGCGCGGGGGTGTATTCGCAGACTTGGGAGATGAACGCGCTGCTGAAGGCGTCCGCCGCCCGGAAATATGTCCCTTCGGCCGGCAGTACCGTCACCGTAAGGTCCTGCGAGGCGGTGGTATAGGAATTACGCATGGTCACATTCACGGCGTGGGAGCCTTCCGCTGTAAGGTCAAATACAAATTCCGGCGCCTCCCCGCTCTGTACCTCAGCCCCGTCCACGCTCCAGGTGTACACGGCATCGAAAGGATGCTCTATGTCTAACGGCCGCAGCAGCAGGCTCCGTCCGGAGCATATCCCGTATTCCGTCCGGTCAAATGTCCAGGAAAATGCCTCCCCGGGACTGAGCACCTCTACGGTAAATTCCACCTCGTCCGCTCCGTCCCGGTTCTCGACGCGGAGCCTTCCTTCGAACGTCCCGGTCTCCCCGGTAGGGAAGGTGTAGACCGAATCAGCGGAGACCTCCTTCCCGTCCACCGTCCAGGAATAGGCGACAGGCAGGGCGGAAGAGACCTCCGGCGCAAGCACTAAGAGGGAGTCCTGCAGGACGGAGAAGCCCCGGGAGGCTCCGGGCAGGGACACTTCCGGCGGCATGGTCTCATAGACGTCGATACGCAGCTCGGCCTTGTCCTCTCCTGCGGAATTGCCGACCGTCAGCAGTATCCAGTATTCTCCCCGCTCCCCGCTCTCAAACGTGAGGGCCGGTCCGGTGGAAAGCGTCTCTCCCTCACAGGTCCAGAGATATACGGTCTCTTCACCGCAGTTCTCGTACTCCGGAGTGACGGTTACCGGCTCTCCGACGACCGTCTCGTAGAGCTGCTGCTGAAGCACAATTACCGGAGGCAGGGAATCGCGCTGTTCCCTGCACCCGGTAAGAGCAAAAACTATTAAAAATATGAATGCAGAAAAATTGTTTCTCATCAATAGGTTCCGGTTACATTCTGACGGTCACGTCGTCGTAGGCGAAATATCCCGGGGCTGCCATGCCGTATTCATTCTGAATAGAGGAAGTGATGTCGAACTCTACTTTTACTGGAGTTCCTCATGCGGTGAGATCCCATAAGGTCCACTCATTGATGCTCTTGCCGTTCTCTGTCAGGTAGAATTCGCTGGTGCCGGTCACTGTGCCTTCAGCGTTGTATCCGGTTGCTGTGACTTTGGTCCAGTCGGTGTCCTTGGCCAGAGCCTCGACAGTCCCGAGGTAGTAGGAGGTATTGGTCACATACATGCTCTCTATGGTGCGGCCCGTGCCGTCCTTGAAGTAGAAGTATCCGACGTTTTTGGAGAACTCGCTTTTGAATCCGTTGTGCACGCAGAAGTTCTTAGAACCGTCGTGTCCGCTCTCAAGAGGAATGGCCAGCTGGAGGGTGTAATCGGTGGTGGCGGGTTGCCCTGTATAGTTGGATACAGCATGACCTCCATTCCAGAACACCTTCGAACCGTAGCTGTCACAAAGTTCTGAAGCCAGTTCTGTATTGCCCTGGTCATACCAGGCATAGTCTGTTCCGAGATACGTGAAATTGGCCTCGTCATATTTGCCATAGAGCAGCGGTCCGCCGTACTGAGGATTGTCCACCATGGCATCCCATTTACTCCCCTCGAAGGAGAGGGTCTTCAGGGTATAATCAGGTTCTTTCTGGCATGAAGCGGCCAGGATGACTGCGGCAGCGGCCGCAAGGGAAACTTTAATAATTCGGTTCATTTTATAAAGATTTTAATGGTTTGCTGGTGAATACTATGTGGCCGGGGATATCACCGGTGGTGGCCGACCACTTCCGGACGCCGTCCTGCCCGTAGCAGTGGATGCGGCCGGGGGTGACGTGGTCCTTGGCGTCGGTCAGGAAGATATCCCCGTTGGAGGGGTTGACGGCGATGCAGTAGGGGGTGGTGATCTCCTCTTCCGTGCCGTCGGTGACGAAGTTGCGGGTGACGGTGATGCCCTCCCGGGTGTCGAAGACAGCGTAGCCGGTGCTGTAGTCCAGGGAGACATTGCTCCAGGAGTGGGAGATGACATAGAGTGAGTCGCCGTAGACTGCCATGTCACTGTTCTGCAGCAGCTGGAGCTCCCGCACCACCTCGTCCGTCGAGGGATCGACGACCCAGGTCGAGGACTGATGCCCGTAGTAGTCTCCCCGGGAGGAGATGTAGAGCATCCCGTCTCCGCCTATTTTGACCTGGTGCAGGTTCGGAGCCACCTCTATCTCATTGCATACCTCGAAGGTCGCCAGGTCGATGACCGATACCGTGAGGTCGTAGTGCGGAGCCATGTAGCCCCCGGAATTGGCCACGTAGAGCCGTCCGTCCACTACCGCCATTTCCTCCGGCTGGTAGCCCACTCCGCAGGTGTCCACCACCTGCATGGTCACTGTGTCTATCTTGGCTACGTAGCCCCTGCGGTACTCCGGGTCGAATTCAACTGCCCCGGCGTAGGAGCTGACGTAGGCGTAGCCACCGTCGAAGGCGATGTACCGGCAGTTGGGCAGGGGTATCTCCGCTATGTGCCGGGCGGTCTCCACGTCCATGACCTCCACGAGGTTGGAGCAGTTGATGACGGCGTAGAGCCTGCCCCCGTAGATGCCGAGGTCATTGCCCACATCCCCGAGCTCGAGGGCCACTCCCGGATTGCGCTCTGCGAATATGTTGCGGGTGTAGACCCCTGTGGTATAGTCGAAATAGTCGAGAGTGGCCTTGTTGCTGCCCATATTGCCCTCGTTGAGCAGGAAGAAGCCCTTGACCTCCCCCGCCTCCGAGCCGCCGGTGACCTCATTGCCCGTCGAGGGGGTGATGGGCTCAATCCCCCGGCAGGAGGTTATGACCGCGCCGGCCAGACATACGGACAGCAGTCCGAAAAGAGTATATGCAGTATTTATTCTCATAGGATGAAATTGACTTTAATCATGAAGTTGGTGCCCGGCATCGGGTAGCACTTGACCACCTCGTACTGCTGGTTGAGGATGTTGTTGACCAGGGCCGTGGCCTGCAGCTCCCACCCCTTGAAGAGGAAGGACTTGGTCAGGGATATGTCGTGGGTGTACCAGGGCTGGGCGTAGTTCTCGGGGATGTTGGCCGAGGATTCGTAGCGCTCGCCGGTGTAGATGAAGCTGTAGTTGAAGGACCAGCTGCTGTAGGCCGCGCCGAGGGTCACAGAGCAGCTGTGCAGGGGGATGTAGGCCACCTGTCCGCCGTACCATTCGGATGTCGGGTCGGTCAGGTCGCGGGCCCGCTGGAAGGTGTAGTTGACTCTGGGGGAAACGTCCACCGGTCCGAACCGGAAGTAGCCCTGGGCCGCCGCGTCCACTCCGAGTATCTCCACGTAGCCGAGGTTCATCATCGTCCAGCGGAACTGGTTGGAGGTGGGCATGGCTATGATCTTGTTGTCTATCTGGTTGAAATACACGTCGGCCTGTACGTCCACTCCGCGGAACCAGCCCCGGCTGCGTATCAGGTGCCAGGTGGCCCCGAAGTCGTACTGGGTGGTCTCCTCCGGCTCTAACCAGGATGCTCCGGTGAAGGTGTAGTAGAGGTCGTTGAAGGTGGGCATGCGGTAGTTCTTCTTGTAGAATGCCCTCAGCTCTAAGTCAATGTCCCGGAAGGGCTTCCACGAGGCAATGACGGCGGGGGATAGCTGGTGCCGGTCGTCCATCTCTGCGTCCGAGGCTCTCAGCACATCGTGGATATAGGTGTAGAGGAGGGAGGCGGAGAGTTTCAGGCCTCCGAACTCGAAGGCAGTGGCGGCGGCTCCGTATCCGGCGTAGCGCAGGGGGTAGACGAAGTCCCGCAGGTCGGCGTCGAGGCTGTTCCACTGGAAGTCGGTGGCCAGGGACAATGTCCACCACCTGAAGGGCTTGAAGCGGTGCGCGGCGGAGAGGTAGGCCTCCTGCTGGCGGTAGCGGTTGTCCACGTACATGGCCGTCACGTCGAGGCGGGGGTCGGCGAGGTAGTGGAGGTAGTCGTAGGCGTACTTGCCGCTGACCTGCAGGGAGTACCAGGGGGCGAAGTCCTTCTTGAAGGAGCCCTGGGCGAAGAAGTTGTCGTCCCGTTGACGGTCCTGGTGTACGAACTTGCCGCGGACCACGGCTCCGGGATAGCCCCGCTCCGAGTCGTAGAAATAGACCTTGGCCCGCCAGTATCCGCCCTCGATGTCTCCGAAGAGGGCCACCTCGGCGCGGGTCATCCGCACGTCTCCGTTCTGACGGACGCCGGTGGTGTCGTAGCCGTCCTGCTTGGCATAGGTGAACTTGTACCGGCCGGTGGTATAGAGGAATTCGGTGCTGGCCGAGAGGGACAGGCGGTCCGATATCTTATGCTCCCAGAGAACAGAGGGGTTGACGGTCATGAACGAGCCGCCCTTGAGCCCGAAGTTCCAGTTGTTGCGCTTGCCGTCGGTGAAACGGGGCTTCTTGGTCCGGAGGTAGACCGCGTTGGCGGAGGCGTAGTCCTTGGCGGACTGGAGGGTGGCGCTTTTCTGGCCGTTGTAGAGGGAGACTGACTCCATGTTGTCGAGGGAGAAGCGGCCGAGGTCAACTATGCCGTTCTGGGCGTTGCCGAGTTCCACCCCGTCGTAGAACACTCCCACGTGCTGGCTGCCGAGGCTGCGGACATTGATGCTTTTGAGTCCGCCGATGCCGCCGAAGTCCTTGATCTGCACCCCGGAGAAATACCTTATCGCATCGGCGATAGAGTGGGTGCCGAGGCTTCTGAGCTTCTCGCCCGAGAGCATCTGTACCGGGACGACCTCCTGGGAGGTGCGGGTGGCGACCACCATCACCTCGTCGATGCTGAGGGTGGTGTCGGAGGCCCAGTTCTTCTCCTCCGATATGGCGGTAGAGTCGCGGTCCTGGGCGGAGGCCGCAAAGAAGCAGCTGCCTGCGAGCATTGCCGCAAGTGCCAGAGCCATTGTCCTATATCTGATTTCTACTGCCATATTTCATTTTCCTAAATTATGGACAGCAGCTTGAAGGGCAGAAACGCCGCGAAGACCTCTTAGAGTCCGGAGCCTAAACACCCGTAGGCCGCTGATCCGTGTGCAAGGCAGGTCTTCTGACTCGTTCCGCTCCGGACGCCTTCCCGAGGTGCGGAGACGGTCAATCTTCCGCAGTCTCAGTGGCAAAAGTGCCGGAACATCATAGGAACTCACAGCAGCGGGAACTGTCCGGGACTCTCACCCGGTTCCCTTTTAATCCTCCGGAGAGGAACCGTTGCGGCTGCAAATATAGAGATTTTTTTCAATATCCATACAATATCCGGCTGCAACCACTCCGGCGGGACGACACTATTGATTGTAGCAGGGCAAGGTCGCAAGTCCGTATGTTGCTGGCTGCCTTTCAGTTAGTTTCTTAAAAAGGTGCCCTGTCGGCTTTTGAAACGGCAACAGGGCACCTTTTTGCGCCGCCAAGTCGCTGAATATCAGAGCAGTGCTCATATCATTCCTTGCCACGTCTCCAATCACCGTCTCTGCGAATGAATCTGATAACGCCCGGCAAGGCTCCGGGAACAGCCGGCCGCTCTATTATTTCTTCAGCAGGATGCCTCTGAGGAGCTGGGGATCCGTGCCGGTCAGACGCGCCAGCTGTTTCGGGCCCAGGCCGTAACGCTTGCGCAAGATGGAGGCGAGGGAGTATCGGGCCTCCACGCTCAGACTGTCGGGTGAGTCGCAGCCGAACTTCTCGCGGCAGATTACACGCACTGAGACTGCCAGTTCCTCATCGGAGTAGCTGGACTTGGAGAGATGGTTTTCAGTAAGCTCCATCTCCATATCATCGTTGCGGGAAAGAAAATACAGCATACGGCCGACATGACCGAAGAGGCTCTCCACTGCCCGGTAATCCACGTAACATGACGGATCCACCATGCCGTCTGCCGTAACGATATAGTCTGAAGGAAGCCGATAATGCGAACGGAGTATCCCACGCATCTTTTTAGTGCCCACATCCTCTACTGTAATACCGTCAACCACCCTGTCTTTATTGAAGTAAAGCGACGCGGAGCTCCAGCGGTAGAACTGAGGCATTACTCCTAGACCGGCCCCGACCGGGTTGCGCAACACATACCCGATGACCCTGAGAAGATAATCGTCCGTATCTATCTGCTTGACACAGATGTCAGCCATACCGACATCGGCAATTAGTGACAGACGCTTCTTGTATGCCGTGATAAAAGCCCTGCAGCCTTTCTCAACTCCGTGAACGACAAAATGGACATGATTGCTCATCAGGCAGAAAGCCAGGACAGTGATGTCATAAGAAAGGGACAGCGCCGGCACTCCGTTCATCCCGAAGATGTAGTCTTTCACATCCTTGAAGATTATCTCCCGCGCCAGCCCGTCCGTACAGATGTGCCAGTAACTTTTTTCCATAGCGCAAATATTGCACAAATTTCCCGCAATCGCAATAGGCTAGTTATTAAAAATTTACGTTATTGGTAAAATCGATGTATCTTTCTGGACAACATCGCAGGCCAATGCCGCTCCTACCTGTCAGTCTGCCGCAATATCCCTTCCTGGCAATTTTCAGATTCACTTTTTAGGGCAGGGGAGGGATATGTTATTCATCTAAGAATCAATTACTTATCTATAACAAAAGGTGGCACGTAGGCGTTTCAAACGGCGACAGGGCACCTTCTTAGCACAGGTTGCCGATGATTATCAGATACTTAGTGACTTGCGCCTTTCCCGCAAACTGACTGTTGATAAATACAACAGCCGGGCAATCCGATGTGGACGGCTCCGGCTGTGCGGTATCGCGATGAAATATGTGCTTTAGAAGAGGGGCTCGCCGGTCATGTCGGCAGGGGCGGGGATGCCCATGAGCTTGAGCATGGTGGGGGCGATATCCGCCAGACGTCCGTTGCGCAGGCTCTTGATGTCGTCATCCACGGCGATGAAGGGCACTACGTTGAGGGAGTGGGCTGTATTGGGCGAGCCGTCCTCGTTGACAGCATGGTCGGCATTGCCGTGGTCGGCGGTGATGAATACCGAGTAGCCATTGGCACGGGCGGCGTCCACTACCTTGGCGACACACTCGTCCACCGTCTTGACTGCTTTGCAGATGGCCTCGTAGACTCCGGTATGGCCTACCATGTCTCCGTTGGCGAAATTGAGGATGACCATGTCGTGTACGCCTTTGTCCAGTTCGGCGACGAGGGCCTCGGTCACTTCGGGAGCGGACATCTCCGGCTTCAGGTCGTAGGTAGCCACTTTGGGGGAGTTGATCAGTATCCTGGACTCGCCTTCGAAAGGTTCCTCGCGTCCGCCTGAGAAGAAGAAGGTCACATGGGCGTATTTCTCGGTCTCGGCGATGCGGAGCTGCCTGCGTCCGGCCTTGGAAACTACCTCGCCGATGGTGTCGGGCACGTTCTCCTTGTCGAAGAGGATGTGCAGTCCGGAGAACTTGTCGTCGTAGGGGGTCAGGCAGCAGTAGTACAGGGGGATGGTCTTCATGCCCTGCTCCGGCATGTCCTGCTGAGTGAGTACTGCGGTAATCTCGCGGGCGCGGTCGTTGCGGAAGTTGTAGAAGATGACGGCGTCGCCCTCGGAGATGAGTCCTAAGGGCTTGCCGGCGGCATCCACTCCGCAGTGGGGCTTTACGAACTCGTCGGTCACGCCCTCGTCGTAGGAGCTCTGCATGGCGGCTACGGGGTCGGTGAACTTCTCGCCCTCACCGCTTACAACTAAGTCGTAGGCCATCTTGACACGGTCCCACCTCTTGTCGCGGTCCATGGCGTAGTAGCGGCCGATGATGCTGGCGATGACGGGACCCTGCGAGGGATCGGGGTATTTGGCACGGAGCTCGGCGCACTTGGCCTGCAGCTCCTCGATGAAGCCCTTGCCGCTGCGGGGGTCGCAGTCGCGGCCGTCCATGAAGCAGTGGACATATACCTTGGGCAGCTTATACTGTGCGGCCACCTCGAGGAACTCGTAGAGGTGTGCTAGGGAGCTGTGGACTCCGCCGTGGGAGCACAGCCCGAAGAAATGCAGGGCCCTGCCGCTGGCTGCCACATAGTCGTATGCTGCTTTGATTTCCTTGTTTTCCAGAAGTTTGTGCTGGCTGCAGGCCATGTTGATCTTGACTAAGTCCTGATATACGATGCGGCCAGCGCCGATGTTGAGGTGTCCCACCTCGGAGTTGCCCATCTGTCCGGCGGGAAGACCCACGTCCTCGCCGCAGGCTTTCAGAAACGATACGGGGTATTGTGCCCTGAGCTTGTCGAGATTGGGGGTTCCCTGTGTGTAGATGGCGTTGGAGCGGTCATGCCTGCCCTCGCCCCAGCCGTCGAGGATCATAAGTAATACTTTCTTGTCCATAATCCTGATTCCTTTTCTTAATACTTTCTATCTGTTTTCGGGCGCAAAAGTATGAAAAAATCGGAAATACACGGATAATCATTTTTGGTTAAATTTGCACAGATAAAACTTACTGGATATGAAAACACTTGCCTGTCTGATGCTGTGCTGCGGCCTGATGTCCTGGCCGCTCTGCGGACAACCTCGCTACAAGGACGCCTCGCTTCCGGTGGAGGAGCGCGTCGAGGACTTGCTGGAACGCATGACCTTAGAGGAGAAGATACTCCAGCTCAACCAGTATACGCTGGGAGCCAGTGACAACGCGAACAATATCGAGGAGGTTACGGCCCGGATTCCGGCCGGCATCGGCTCCTTAATCTATTACGAGGAGAACCCTGAACTGCGCAACGGAATGCAGCGGCGGGCGATGGAGCAGACCCGTCTCGGTATCCCGATACTCTTCGGGTACGACGTGATCCACGGTTTCCGCACAGTCTATCCGATATCGCTGGCCCAGGCCTGCTCCTGGAACACGGATTTGGTCCGGGAGGCCTGTGACATGGCTGCCGCCGAGGCCCGCCGCTCGGGTGTGGACTGGACTTTCTCGCCCATGATAGACGTGGCCCGGGACGGCCGCTGGGGCCGGATATCCGAGGGCTACGGCGAGGATCCCTATACCAACGCGGCTTTCTGCACGGCCTCCGTCGAGGGCTATCAGGGCTCCGACCTGAGCAGCAGTACCCAGGTGGCGGCCTGCCTGAAACACTATGTCGGCTACGGCGCTTCCGAGGCCGGCCGGGACTATGTCTACACCGAGATATCCCGCCAGACCCTCTGGGACACCTACCTGCCGCCGTACGAGGCGGGAGTCCGGGCCGGAGCGACTACGGTGATGAGTTCGTTCAATGACATCAGCGGCACTCCGGCGACCTGCAACGCCTACACCCTGAGCAAGGTCCTGAAGGGACAATGGGGTTTCGAAGGGTTCGTGGTCTCGGACTGGGCGGCGGTGCCTCAGCTGATACCGCAGGGAGCCGCCGCTGACCGCAAGGAGGCGGCCCGTCTTGCCGTGAACGCCGGTCTGGACATGGACATGGTGGGACATTGCTATGACAATTATCTGGATTCGCTCGTCCGCGAGGGGGCGGTCTCCGAAGAGCGGATAGACGATGCCGTGCGGCGCGTTCTGACCCTCAAGTTCCGTCTTGGACTTTTCGAGCGGCCTTATACCGAAGAGGTTCCGGCTGATCAGCGCCTGCTTCTGCCGCAGAACCGGGAGCTGGCGGAGCGTCTGGCCGAGGAGAGCATTGTCCTGCTGAAAAATGAGGGAGGGCTCCTTCCCCTTCAGGGACAGCGCACGATAGCGGTGCTCGGGCCGATAGTGGATGCGCCGGGAGAGCTTCTGGGCAGCTGGAGCGGGCACGGACGGGGAGAGGAGGTGTATCCCGTGCGGGATGCCCTGACGGAGGAATTCGGGGGGACGTCACAGGTGATTTTCCACGCGGGCTGCCCCTTCGACGGGGATGACCGGAGCGGCTTCGCCTCCGCCCTTGAGGCGGCCCGGGAGGCGGATGTGGTGGTGCTCTTCATGGGCGAGCGGCGCGGATGGAGCGGGGAGAACGGATCGCGCTCCTGCATTGAACTGCCGGAGATTCAGGAGGAATTTATCGTGGAAATGCAGAAGGCCGGGAAGCCGATGGTGCTGGTGCTGTCGAGCGGACGGCCTTTGGCGCTGCAGCGGGTGGAGCCTCTTTGCGACGCCATCGTGGAGATGTGGCAGCCGGGTGTGCCGGGGGGACGTCCTGTGACCGGGGTATTGTCCGGAAGGGTCAACCCTTCGGGTAAGCTGAGCGTCACTTTCCCGCGCACTACCGGGCAGATACCGGTGTATTACAACCGGCGTCAGAGCTCGCGTCCCCGGCAGGGACTGTATCAGGACATTCCGTCTACGCCCCTGTATGAGTTCGGACACGGCTTGAGCTATACGTCTTTCGAATATGGGGACCTGAAACTTTCCCGCGAGTCGGTAACCGGGGGAGAGACCCTGACCGCCGAGATATCCGTGACCAATACCGGAGAGCGGGACGGAGCCGAGACCGTGCACTGGTTCATTTCCGACCCTGCATGCCGGATTACCCGTCCGCTCCGCGAGCTGAAGCATTTCGAGAAGCAGGTGATACCGGCGGGAGAGACCCGCGTCTTCCGCTTCAGAATCGACCCGGCGCGGGACCTGAGCTTCGTCGACAGTGACGGCAACCGCTTCCTGGAGTCCGGGGATTACTACATCATGGTCAAGGACCGGAAGGTGCGTCTGCAGGTTTATTGAAACTTCCGCAGGATCAGTCTGTAATGGGCTTCGTCTGTGTCTGGGGTAACAAGTGATATAGTCCATTCTCCGCTCTGTCCTATGATTCTGCTCAGACTGCCAGGCTTGCTTTTGTATATGATCCGGTTCTTACGGTCAGCGATAAAGTCAGTGTCATACTTCTTGTCATTCATCCGGCCTATGACGTAATCGTCTGAGAGGTTTGCTATCTTAAGCAGGAAGATGTGGTCATCTATTGACTGTATGAGTTTCATGTCGTCATTACCATCACCCACTTCCAGAACATCCTCGGGAGTGATTTTGTCCGGACCGAAGTCAAGGAAGCAATGCTGCTTCAATTCTCCGTCCCTGCTGTTAAACAGATAGACATCTCCGAAAGGAGGATAGTTGTGCAGCCAGCCTTCACGGACTTTGTTCAGCTGTCCTGACCCGTAATGAACATAGGGGTTGGGTTCGTAGTTGTAGCGTATTACCGTTCTGCGGTTTTCCTCTCCGAAAAGAGTGTCGGTCACAGCGATACGGATGAGGTCAGGGTTCCAGTGCGAGAGATTGACTATGAGGTTCCCGTCTTCCAGAAACTCCATGCAGTCTGCATCGTAGGACGTGGGCACCGTGCAGATGTGCCTGAGGTCCTTGCCGTAGTGTATCAGGTTGTTTGCGACGGCATCCTCTATCCAGACACTGCCGTCAGGGGCTGTTGCGAAATCGGATATGCCGAGGTATTCCCCTGGACCGCGTCCCATTGCTCCGATCTGCCTGATGAGCCGGCCGTTGCCGTCAAATGCCAGCAGCCGGTATTCTCTGACGGTCGGATTGTCCAGGACATATATCCTGTCTTCAATCCTGCCTCCGGTCTTGCCGCTTCCGGAATCCTGTGCAGGACCGTCGCTACCTGTGACATTGCCTGCAAACTTGACCTTTATGGGATTTGCCGGTATGGTCAGGTCGCCGTCCGCCACGAGCTCGATGACCTTGGTCTCTGTCGCGAGACTGTCCAGCATGGCATCCGTCAGCACTCCTCCGTCCTCATATCTGTACAGGTCGATTACCTCTATGCCGCTCCGGCTATTTTGTCCAGTGCATCCGCCGAGCAGTGCCATTGCGGCGATGAGCAGTGCGGCGGCAGTTCCAAGAGTATTGTTGTTCTTTTTCATAATAGATGATAAATGTTGGTTGTCAAAAACAATTATATGCAAAAGTAGTGACTTTGTGACAGTGAATGTCACCGTTCAATTCAATATTCCCGCGTAAAAGTTTCGGTTTTGTTTCCGCAACGGCAGCAAATCCCGCGATTCGGTGCCGTTGCGGAGGCCCTGTTTCGCTGCATCCCTCGTCACGGCGCCTGTGAACGGCATTGCCCTTTCGTCCCCTTTCCACAATGGCACCGAATCCCATGATTCACTGCCGTTGTGGCCCTTTCCCCGCATCACTCCTTCCGAAGGAGTCGCATTTTCCTGCCATTTTCCTACTCCTTCTGAAGGAGTCATGTCGGCCAGTCCTTCCGTAGGCATAGCGTCAAAAATATTGAGCAGGCGGAGGTATTTGTCATAAAAGGCTCAAACAAGCGCGATTCTTGCTATGTTTGGCCTGACGGCCACATATACTGTAGCGCCTCGGCGGAGCAAATAAATTTGCTCTGCGCTCGGCTTCTGCGTATATTTGTCGCTGATAACAGAATAGAGTATATGACAAGAAAGAAAAGACCCTCTTCCCGTCCGCGTGGAAAGCACGGGAAGAATCAGACGCCTGACCAGAAGGCAATGCAGAAGGAGCTGAATCTCAAGAGGAAGGAGCGTTCGGGCGGCAAGAAGAAATCCAAAGGAAAGAAGGAGCATTTCAACAAGGAGGAGCTGACCGGTACGGTGAGCATGACCCGCGAGGGCTACGGCTTCGTGGAGGTGCCGGACAGGGACAATGATGTGTTCGTGCCTCAGCACAAGATGCGCGGGGCTCTCAACGGCGATATAGTCAAGGTGCTGACGACCAAGGCTAAGGGTGTCGGTGCAGAAGGCAAGCCCAAGCGTATCGAGGGCGAGATAATCACAGTGCTCGAGCGCTCTTCCAAGCCTCATATCGGGGTCCTGCAGATATCCCGCGGCGAGGCCTGGCTGATCATGGAGAGCCGCAGCATGCCCTACGATATCAGCATACCTCTCAAGGAGATAGACAGATGTTTCGGAGAGAACGGCCAGCGGACCTGGAAGCCAGGCGACGTGTCGGGTCTGAAGGCCGCGGTCATCGTGACCGACTGGCCGAGGAAGGCTCCGGCCCCGACAGGCCGTATCATAGACGTGCTGGGCGAGCCGGGTGCCAACGACACCGAGATGCACGCCATCCTGGCCGAATACGGTCTGCCGTATCGCTTCGAGCCCGAGGTGGAGGCCGCAGCCGAGGCCGTGCCGGACAAGATAACCCCCAAGGACATAGCCGAGCGCAGGGACTTCCGCAAGGTGACCACCTTCACTATTGACCCTGCTGACGCCAAGGACTTCGACGACGCCCTCTCGTACCGCGAGCTCGAGGACGGCAACATAGAGGTCGGAGTGCATATCGCCGACGTAACCCACTATGTGACCCCCGGCTCCATCATCGACAAGTGTGCCTACGAACGCGGTACCTCGGTCTACTTAGTGGACCGCACAGTGCCCATGCTCCCCGAGAAGCTCTCGAACAACCTGTGCTCCTTGAGACCGGGCGAGGAAAAGCTCTGCTTCTCAGCAGTATTTGACATCACACCTACAGGAGTGGTCAAGAAGAGCTGGTTCGGCCGCACCGTCATCAAGTCCGATTACCGCTTCAACTACGACGAGGCCCAGGCCGTCATCGAGACCGGCAACGGCCCGCTCGCCAAGGAGATCACCGCCCTGCACAAGATAGCCTCTGTCCTGAGGAAGAAACGCTTCGCCGCCGGAGCCATTGCCTTCGAGCGTCCCGAGATGAAGGTCGAGGTCGACGAGACCGGCAAGCCGGTTAGGGTCTACGAGAAGATATCCAAGGAGGCCAACTGGCTCATCGAGGAGTTCATGCTGCTGGCCAACCGCTCCGTGGCCGAGTACGTGGGCAAGGTGCCCAAGAGCAAGAATGCCAAGACCTTCGTCTACCGCGTCCACGAGGATCCCAACGAGGAGAAGCTCGGAGTGCTCCGCAAGTTCGTCCGCCTCTTCGGTTACGACTTCCAGATGGAGCCCGGGGCAAAGGAGGACGGTCAGAAAGAAGACCCCGCCAAGTTCCCCGATGGAGTCAAGGTCAAGGAGATCAAGGGCAAGAACGTGGCCCAGCGCATCAACAACCTCTTAGGCACCGTCAAGGGCCGTCCCGAGGAGGAGGCCGTGGTGATGATGGCCCTGCGCTCCATGGCCCGGGCCCATTATACCACCGATAATGTCGGCCATTATGGCCTGGCGTTCAAGTATTATACGCACTTCACCTCACCCATCAGACGATATCCCGACATGATGGTACACCGCCTGCTGGCCATGTATCTGGCCGGAGTCGAGTCCCAGAACAAGGAATATTACGAGACCTGCTGCCAGTACGCCTCCCAGCGCGAGCAGATAGCTACCGAGGCCGAGCGTTCCAGCATCAAGTACAAGCTCTGCGAGTATATGCAGGACAAGGTCGGCCAGATATTCCCCGGCACCGTTTCGGGCCTGACCGAATGGGGTCTCTACGTGGAGACCGAGCCGGACAAGGTGGAGGGCATGGTGCCCGTCAGGGACATCCCCGGCGACTTCTACCAGTTCGACGAGGAGACCTACTCCATCGTGGGCCGTTCCCGCGGTCGCCGCTTCACCATGGGCGACAAGGTCTGGATCAGGGTGGTCCGCGCTTCTCTTGAGCAGAAAATTATCGATTATGAACTTGTTGAGGAACCACAGTCAGCATCTCAGCCCGCTGCAGAGCCGGAACAGCCTGCTCCCGCAAAACCCGCAGCCTGCAGAACCCGCAAACGCAGCAAGTAAGACCGGCGGCATCATCCTCGCCGCCATCTCTTCCCTGACATTCGGCTTCGTGCCGTTTTTCTCAGTTACTCTCATGGACGCGGGCTTCTCGCCGTTCGAGGTGCTCGCCTACCGCTGGGGTGTGGCTACCCTCGTGCTGCTGGCCGTGGGCCTGCTCATGCGCAAGTCCTTCCGCGTTCCGAAGGGCGCCTGGCTTCCACTGCTGACCGTCAGCTTTTTCTGTGCCCTGACCGCCATCAGCCTGCTGATAGCCTACGAGAACATCGCCAGTGGAGTTGCCTCTACGATTCACTTCATGTACCCGCTTTTCGTGGCCGCCGTCATGATGACGGTCTTCCACGAGCCCCGCTCCTGGGTCAAGATCGGTGCCATCATCCTCTCCCTGGTCGGAGCCGGCTTCTTAGCAGGAGGCGACATCCGGCTCGAGGACGGCAATGTCACCGCCGGCATTCTCTGGGCCGCGCTTTCGGTCATAGCCTACGGTACCTACATCGTCGGCGTGCGCAAGACAGCCGTCCAGAACATGCCGACCCTCCCCCTGACCGTCTACGTCATGGGCTTCGGCGCCGTCAGCTTCACCCTCCTCGGCATGCTCTCGGGCGGAGTCCGCTGGGTGCCCCTCTCCGACGGCTTCCTCTGGGCCAATATCCTCGGCATCGCCCTGCTCGGCACCGCCGTCTCCAACATCACCCTCGTCGCCGCCATCAAGCGCATCGGCCCCACCCTCAGCGCCATCCTCGGAGCCCTCGAGCCCCTCACCGCCGTGGTCATCGGCGTCCTGGCCCTCTCCGAGGCCTTCACCCTCCGCACCGCCGCCGGCATCATCCTGATCATCATCGCCGTCACCGCCGTAGTCCTCTCCGAAGGCCGGCACAAGGGCAGGCAGTGACGATTGTTAAATGATTTTATTTTTGCTATTTTTGCGTACAATAAAATAGAAAAGAGAAGAAGGATATGTCTGGAGTAGAAGAAGTAAAATCATCACTTTTAAACGATGTTCGTGAAATCATCAGTGCTGCCAGATCGCAGGCAGTACGTAGTGTGGATTCCTGCCGGGTACAGATGTACTGGCATATAGGCCGGCGCATTTTTGAAGAGGAACAACATGGAAAAGACCGTGCTGATTACGGAGTATATCTCATTAAGAATCTGGCCAAACAACTGGAACCGGAGTATGGAAGCGGTTTTTCTGTCCGCCAATTGGAGATGTGCCGCCAATTTTATCGTCTTTATCCAATTGCGAACGCACTGCGTTCGCAATTGAACTGGACACAGTACACTATGTAGAAATCTTATAATGCTGAAAATAAATAATATAATGGAAATAGTTTTTGCAACAGGCAACCGCCACAAGGTCGAGGAGGCCGCACAGATTTTAGGTCCGGAGTTCCGGTTGAGGACTCCGGCGGAACTTGGTATTAATGAGGATATACCGGAGACTTCGGATACTCTGGAGGGCAATGCGCTCCAGAAGGCGGAGTACGTCTATAAGAAGACAGGTCTGCCGTGTTTTTCGGATGATACGGGGCTTTTCGTGGACGCTCTCGGCGGGGCGCCCGGGGTGCTCTCGGCCCGCTATGCCGGTCCGGGGAAGAAGGCTGAGGACAATGTCCGCAAGCTCCTCTCCGAATTGAAGGACGTGCCCGCGGAGCAGGACGGCCGCAGGATGCGCACCGCCCGTTTCCGCTGCGTGGTGGCATACGTCAGCGGCAGCGGGGAGAAGGTCTTCGAGGGCAGGGTAGAGGGGGAGATTGCCGCCGCTCCCTCCGGAAAGGACGGCTTCGGCTATGACCCGGTCTTCCTTCCGGAGAAATACGGTCTTCAGAAGACTTTCGCCGAGCTCACCCATGAGCAGAAAAATGCCATTTCCCACCGCGGTGAGGCCATGAGGCAGTTCGCGGAGTGGATGCGGAGGGAGCATCTGACCGGCGGCGGGAGATGATGATTGTCCTTCATACCACCCGCTACGGCGACACCTCCCTGATAGTCCACGGCTATACCCGGGAGGAGGGCCGCACCAGCCTCATGCTGCGCGGAGCCTTCCGTACCTCCGGCAAGCGGCGGCCCTCCCATCCGGGGGCGGTCCTTCTGCATCCGCTCAGTATTGTCAATTATGTGGCCTCCAAAAGCCCTAAGGCGGGGATGGCCTACCTGCGGGAGTTCTCCCCGAAGTACCGCCTGCACTCGATCCGGGAGGATTTTGACAAGATATCCATAGCGATGTTCATCAGCGAGCTGCTCTACCGTACCCTCCTGCATTCCGAGCGGGACGAGGACCTCTACGATTTCATAGAGGACGCGGTGCTGCGGTTAGAGGCTCTGGGGAGCAGCCCAGCGAATTTCCACCTGTGGTTCCTGGACCGGTACGCCGCCTATCTGGGATTTCCCTTCGAGAGCGGTTTTAACCTGGATTACAACCCGTTCACCCCTCAGCAGACTTCCCGGCTGCTCTCATTTCACGAGGCCTCCTTCGAGGATGCCCTGGCCGTACCGATGACCGGTGCGGAGCGGAAGGAACTGGTGGAGGCCGTCCTGCGCTGGCTGGAGTACCATACCGGCTCCCGTATCGACCTGCGTTCGGTGGCTGTCCTGCATCAGATTGCGAAAATCCGTTGATTTTTCCCGAATTCTCGCTAACTTCGCCAACGTTTTAAAAACACAGTGCGTCATGTCGGTATTGAACAGAACAGTGATGGCGGCGCTGAGTCCGCTGCTCAGGAGTTTTGACCGCGGGTGCGAGCATCCCGGGGCGGTACAGGAACACGTTTTCAGGCAGTTGATAGAGGCGGGCCGGGATACGGCTTTCGGCCGGGAGCACGGCTTCGACCGGATACGCGGGTATGCGGATTACCGGCGGGCGGTGCCGGTGCGGGAGTACGACGGCTTCGCGCCCTACATCGAGCGTCTGCGCCGCGGCGAGAACTACGTGCTGTGGAACCAGAAGGTGCGCTGGTTCGCCAAGTCCAGCGGCACGAGCTCGGACAAGAGCAAGTACATCCCGGTGACTCCGGCCAATCTCTCCGGCTGTCACTACCGCGGCTTCAAGACCATGCTGGCGACCTATATCCGCCGCTATCCCGATTCGCGTCTGTTCAACGGCAAGGCCCTCACCCTCGGCGGCAGCGTCAAGGTGGACGAGCTCTCGGGCGGAGGCGCCAGGAACGGGGACTTGTCGGCCATCCTGCTGAACAACAGTCCGTCCGTGGCAGAAATCGTCCGCACCCCGTCGCGGGATATCGCCATGCTGCCGGATTTCAGGCAGAAGATAGAGGGTATCTGCCGGGTGTGCTCGAAGCAGAACGTGACCAATTTCTCCGGTGTCCCGTCCTGGAACCTCATCATGATAGAACGGCTGATAGAGTATAACCATGCTCAGTATCTGACGGATATATGGCCCAACCTCGAGCTTTTCATGCATGGGGGCATCAGTTTCGAACCCTACCGCGAGCAGTACCGCCGGCTCATCCCTTCGGACAGGATGCACTATTTAGAGAATTACAATGCTTCGGAGGGTTATTTTGCACTGCAGGACGACCCGTCAGAGAAGGGCATGGCCCTGACCATAGACAATGGGGTGTTCTTTGAGTTTATACCCATGCGTTCGCTGGATAAAGTGATGTCAGGGGAGTCGGACGAGGTCTATACTGTCGATGAGGTGCGCACGGGTGAGACTTATGCCATGGTGATAACCACCAACAGTGGACTATGGAGATATCTGATAGGAGATTGCGTGCGCTTCACGTCGCTCTGTCCTCACAGGGTGATTATTACAGGGCGGACTCAGCTGTATATAAACGCATTCGGGGAAGAACTCATGATTCATAATGCTGAGGAGGCTCTTTCGGAAGCCTGCCGTGAGTGCGGTGTGGAGGTGACGGACTATACGGTAGCCCCTGTGTTTATGGACGAGACTCATCAGAAAGGGGCGCACCAATGGGTGGTGGAGTTCTCTGAGGAGTGCCGGGATATTGTGCTTGATCCGAAAAAAGTAGAGATGTTCAGAAGTAGTCTTGATGCGGCTTTGTGCAGGCATAACTCTGATTATGAGGCAAAACGTAGTGGAAATACCACTATGACCATGCTTGAGTTGACGCCTGTGCCATCCGGGACGTTCTATCGTTGGATGGAAGGTAGGGGCAAGATAGGCGGTCAGAACAAAGTACCCCGTATGAGCAATGACAGACGTTTTGTGGAGCAAATCCTGCAGTAGGACAAACCCCGGGGTTGCGGGCATGTCTTCACCGCAACCTCGGGGTTAGAAGTTTTCCATCGTATATGATGGAAACAAAGTTAAAGAAAACAGTAATACATCAAAGATAAATAATCTTAGAGTAATAATTATGTTAAAGTGCTTTAGTACAGCACTTAATCTTGTGTATGCTAATATGGTTCCGACTATATCAGTCCGTAAAATAGCTTTATAACTTCTTTGTTTTCAATGGGTAGATGCTGTTAAGATAAAATGCGCTGTGCTAAGGTTGTTTAGACTCTTGAAGAGCCTTGGTGATAAAGTCTGCAAGTTTGGTGCCGATACCTATTTTTTTGGCAATCCTCGTCTTTTCTACATATAGTGAATTCTCTGATATTCTGCGGAGTGCGCATATCGTTCCAGTTGAAAATCCGCATGCCATGAGCGCTATTAGATAGAGGTCTTTTTCGCTCAGAGACGGATGTTCTGTCCGTAGGCCGGTGAGGAAGCCTGGATAAGTAGAATCTACTATCCTGAATACTCTTGTCATTGTGCCTTCTTTGGGGAAATGCAATTCAAGTATAGCTTTGACATGAGAAGATATTGCCTTGGTACTACCGTATTTATAATATGCCTCCATCAGCTCGTCAGTTACCTTGAGCATCTCTTCTGATATAGAAATCCGCTCATTGTTGTCGTGCATAACGGTATCGTTACTTAAAGTAATCGATTTATCTTCATTGAGATTCCGGATTATATCTGTGCATTGCTCAATCTTTCGTCTAAGTCTTACATTTCGTACGTATACAAGTGTGCCGATTACGGCGATTATGCACAATGCTCCGGATAGAGCCATATAAGTTGCGAAATAGCGGTTTTTCAAAGAGGTGTACTTCTCGTTTATCCGGCTTATCTCGTAGCGTTTCTCTACACCTCTGAGGTGCATCTGATAACCGGCGGATAGAGTGCTGTCGGCGATACGGCTGCCGATGGCCTGATATATCAGGGCGGATTCAAAGTCGTTTTCGCTTAACGCTATATCGTAGTATAGAAAGTTCAAGGAGGCTTCGTCAATAACTTCCTGTGGAATATATGACGCTGCGAGACGGGCAGAGTCGGGATATCCTGACCTGGCGTACGCGGTGCTCATGGCCAGCAGGATATTGGCGACTGATTTTTCAAAACGGGCTTCGGGATAATATAAATCCTTCAGCGCGGTTTTGCCTGTCCTGATAACATCCGGATACTGCATCATTATGAGATGGTAAGCTGTTTCCAGTTCCTTGGCGACTAAAAGCATGCTGCTGTCGGAGAGTTCCATTGCGAGACCGGCTCCAGCCATGGTGTTTGAGAATGATTCTTCCGGCGATATTGTCAGCAGGGCCCTTGCAAGTGACAGGCGTGCCTGCATGACCATATCGTGACGGTTGCTCTTCTGAAAGCATTCGAGGGCTTTGCGGTATCGGCCGACTGTGAGGGAGTCATTGACAAAAGTGAGCTGATAAAGCTCTGCTATACGAGTGTGCAGCAGGCCGGCGGCAATGGGTCCGCCATTGTGTTCATTTATTATCTTCTCGGCGTCTTTGTAGTCCTCTAATGCAGAGACGAAGTCTCCTCTTTCAAAACTGACGGCGCCTCTCATATTCAGTGCTGTGGCATAGCGGGATACTGGCCCTCTTCTGTGGAAATATTCTACTGCCTCGCTTATGGCCGTGTCACCGCTTACCGGAAGATAGCATTTGTACCTGGCCTGAGTACGGAGCAGGAGATACAGCGCTCTGTCTTTTTTGCAGAGACAGGGGACGACAGAACTGTCGATAGACATTATGCTGTAGAGGGCTGCATGCGGATCGCTGTCCATGAGGGAGTCTGCGGCAGCAAGAATTGTTCTGGCCTCTTTTTCCATAGGGGTACAGGCGAAAAAGAGAAGACATGATGCGGCGGCAAGCGCGATTATTCTAAATTTATGGTCCATGCAAGACGGATTTGCGCGAAACTTTCTGTTCACAAAATTATAAAAAGAATGGAAATTACTTATTTTTGTGACCATTAAAATCAAGAAAATATGAGTAAGAACGAAGTTCCCGTGCTGCTCCTGACCGGATATTTGGGCAGCGGGAAGACTACTTTGGTCAACCGTATTCTATCGAATACGAAGGGTATACGTTTTGCCGTCATCGTGAATGATATCGGAGAAGTGAACATAGACGCGGACCTTATCCAGCGCGGCGGAGTGGTAGGCACTCAGGACGACAGCTTAGTAGCCCTGCAGAACGGCTGTATATGCTGCACCCTCAAGACCGACCTGATGAACCAGATTGCGGAGCTGATACAGATGCGGCGCTTCGACTACATAGTCATAGAGGCCAGCGGTATCTGCGAGCCGGAGCCGATAGCCAGAACTATCTGTACTATGCCGAGGATGGATCCTCGCCTCGAGGACTGCGGCATTTTCCCCCGTCTTGACTGCGTAGTGACTGTGGTTGACGCTCTGCGGCTTCAGGACGAGTTCGCCTGTGGGGACAGCCTTATGAGGGAGAACTTAGACGAGGAGGATATAGAGAACTTAATCCTCCAGCAGATAGAGTTCTGCAACATAGTTCTGCTCAACAAGGCTTCGGAGGTCACGCCTGACGAGAGGGCCCGCATCAGCCACATCATCGCTACAGTCCAGCCCTCCGCCCGCATCATTGAGTGTGATTACGGAGAGATAGACCTGAGCCTGATACTCAATACCCGGATGTTCAGCTTCAACCAGGTGGCCGCATCGGCCGGCTGGGTGCGGGGCATTGAAGCCGTTCCCACGGAAGAAGAGGAGGCGGAGGCCCGCGGACATGAACATCACCATCATCATCACGACCATGACCATGAGGAGGGCGAGGCCGAGGAATACGGTATAGGCACATTCGTCTATTACCGCCGCCCTGCCTTCGATATAAACAAGTTCGACAACTTCGTCATCAAGCACTGGCCCCGGGAGGTGATCCGCGCCAAGGGCATCTGCTATTTTACCCAGGACCCGGATATGTCCTATATCCTTAATTCCGCAACACATATTGTTAGAAATAAATTTAAAATACTGAGTAA
>ENA-OOXJ01000617-OOXJ01000617.1-human-gut-metagenome-genome-assembly--contig:-NODE-617-length-28654-cov-2.958495_pt1 | contig 28654 bp, 28 predicted proteins | sample MGYA00241587_ERZ501343 | MGnify/ENA primary metagenome ERZ501343 (study PRJEB25962, sample SAMEA2042918) | human gut metagenome | biome: human gut; feature: human-associated habitat; material: faeces... | reverse complement strand
CATGAAATCTATAAATTCCTGCTTATACTGCTCCATTATATCCTCCTTATTCAGCCCCGCTGTCCGGCGGTGCTGCTTCATATTCAATATTGATTTTTATTTTATCATAAATGTTTTCCCGTTTCAATGCGTCTTTGTCACATTAAATCTGCATATTAAAATCTGCTCATCAAAATCCTATGTATGCTTTTCCTGATTATCTGGCAGCCGGAAATCACTAAAACCCACTAACCATTGTCAAGCTCATAATTTAGTAGGTTATTTCAGGCAGCCTCTTTTCATTCTCCAGCCAGTTCACCTACCAATCTGTTAAAATGTTTCTCCTTAGTAGGTCTTTTTCCTGCTTTCCAGAGGAATGAACATTCATTTTATACTTATAAAACCTACTAAAAAGACATCTTCTGCCTGATTAGTAGGTTTTGTTACTGTCAATTATCTTGAATATGTGTTAATGCGACCTACTATATTTATAATAATCAACGAACTAGTAGGTTTTCTCTCTTTTTATCAAAACTTTATGTATATCTCTCCCCGATAGTTTGGAAAGTAAAAGTTCCATCTTCAAACCTAAAAACACGATTTTTTATATTTCCAATCACATCTGGGATATTCCAGCCTATATTCTCTTATTTCATTTTCTTTTAATTCTCAATTAACAAAGCTCAAAATTCTTCCACTATAATTTCATCATCTATAAAAATTTTATTTTTCATAATTTTAAACCACACAGCAGAACCATGTATGTATTCCGAAAGCATATTACATATATCATTTTTATATTCACAATCTCTTAAAAAGCTTAAGTCTATAGTATTGTATTGTTTCATTTTTTCCGTATTTTTGTCAAATCCCGAATTATTATCAGGATATTCATATTCTGTTCCAAAATTCTCATTAGGTATCTCGATATCCATATATTTATCACCATATATGAGCATATATCTTTTTTTTCCAATACTAGACGAGCCTATTTCTTCTATCTGCTGCCTGAGACAAAGTGTATCCGGTGAATTATACCAAAATAAAAAATATTCATCTTTGCTTTTGACAACCTTATCCCCTGGAATGTCTAAATATCCCGTACGATTATATGTATCAACAATATTCATATCTGCTATTTCTTTTTTTCTTTCTTCTGAAATATAGTCAAATATATAATTCATAATTTTACCCCACATCTCTTTATTAAAGCACATTAATAATTAATGCCATATCAACGCTACAGCTAATGAAGCAGCTATTATTGCTGTCATACATTTTTTCTCTTTATACCGAACCCATGATATGTTAATCATCATGTTCCATTTCTGCTTTTTCTTTTATTCTTCTTCACAAAATTTCATAAATAATTCCATAGCTTCCTTAGACATTCCACCCCATGCACTGTTTCTCTCAAATATCTGGTCAATAACCTGAGAAAAATCATTTGTTCTATATGTAATATCACCTTCATAATATCCCATGAATTCGCCATTATCATTGGAGAAGCATACTACTTCTCCATCTCCTGACATTTCTCCTATAACCGTCAGATTATCTGGCATAAAATTATGATGAAAATCATCTGTTCCCCAAAACATTGCACTCGATCCATCAATCAGACATTTTTCTGTAAATCTGAGCCATTCCTTATATGTCTCTGGAATCTTTACGCCATTTGCCTCCTCCCATTTATTTAATTTATCTTCATCTATTGGTTCATTAAAATATGTTTTTCCAAGCTCATCATCATTGTCCCGCTTGTCACACCACTCATATAATTCTTCAATCTTGCTCTTTAAACTGTTATTTTCTGGTATCCCTATCTTTGTATACATATTTATTATCCTCTCTTTCCTCAAAAAACAAAAAAGCAGACAACATCACATTCCGTGACATCATCTGCAACTCAACCATCTTATATCTTCAATATATCCAATACTCCCCAGACCACTGAATCCACTTAGACTTGTAGCTTTGTGTCCCTGCATTTCTGCAGGTTTACCCCTCTTTTGTTTTGAAATCTACTCATTTGTTATTTTATCATGGATATCAGGGAATTTCAAACGTACAAGTATCAATTTCTTAACGCTGTAATCGGCACAACAAATACTCCATCAGTTCTTTGATATGCAGCATTAGATAATCCGCATATAACACATAACGAATCTGGCGCAATTCCTCCACTTGCTTTAATTTCATTTTTTATTTTTATAAGATTCTCTGCCGCCATATCTATTTGGTTTGCACCCAATTTGATTTCAAATCCACACCATTTTCCATCAGGCATTGCTATAACTGCATCCATTTCATTGTTATTATAATCCTGATAATGATACAATTCTGCATCAAATGACTCAGCATATATTTTCAAATCTCTTTCACACAATGCTTCGAATAAGAATCCCAATGTATTTAAATCATTCAGTAACATTTCAGGTGTCGCATTTAACAATGCGGCTGCTAATGATGGGTCTGACAAATGTCTCTTTTCTGCCTGCTTAATACGGATTGATGATCTAAGCTTAGCCTCAAAAGGTTTCTGATTGTCTGTGAGGAAAAGTCTTTGGAAAACATCTAGATAAGCAGAAACTGTTTCCACATCAATATCTTCATCATCTATTTCCTTAATGTCATTTTTTAATTTCTTATTTGTTACAGTTGTTGCCTCATTTCTTGCAAGTGAACGAAGAAGCAGCTCCATTTTATGCTTATCTCTTTTTACATTATCAATTCTATAAACATCATCGTCTAATACAGCCCTGATGTACTGTATAGGAAGATATGCCGCCTGTTTTAATGTTGTCTCCTGATTAGCAGGCCAGCCTCCTCTTATAATGAAATCAATAAGTTTTCTCAAGTCAACCTCACCTGATATTTTAGGTTCTATTCTACCCTCACATATATCTTTTAAAGAAATATCTCCACTGGAATTTCCACTTTCAAATAATGACATTGGTCTCATTCTCAATTTTGCAATTCTTCCAGCTCCGCTATGCAATATTCCTTTATGATTTGGTGTCGCAGAGCCTGTCAATATAAACTGCCCTTTATTACCGCTTTGGTCAACCTTATACCTGACAGCATCCCATAACTGAGGAACTTCCTGCCATTCATCAATTAATCTTGGAGTCTCTCCCTCCAAAACCAGCGATGGACTCATCTGCGCCAATTGTCTATTCTGGAAATTACCGTCTGGATTGCCAAGCATAATTTCACTTTTACAATGATATGATGATGTCCAGGTTTTTCCACACCACTTCGGTCCCTCCACACATACTGCACCAAATGCCTCTAAATAACTATCAATTATATTGTCAATCAGTCTTGGTCTGTAATCCTCTCTTTCCATATTCTCTCCATTCTATTCTTATATATCATTAATATTATTGGTTTAAGCTTAACCTATATACATATTTATATTCATCATTATAATTCAATACGATTAATTTTTCAATTTCAATCCGACATATTTTTGATTTCCAATCCTATTGTTTTTGCATTTTCAATCCGATAGATTTTTAAATTTCAACCCGATTGTTTTTGCATCATCATTTCCTTATAGCAAATAGTATAAAACTCCCAACACATTCCTCTTGACCTAAACCTGACTTTAGGTGCTATGATATAAAATGTATTAAAATATAAGATAAGGAGTATCAGAAAACATGTATATTGAGAATATTAACAGTCCTGCTGATGTGAAGAAATTAAACATTATGCAGCTTAATGTCCTTGCAGAAGAAATGCGTCACGCCCTTCTTACAAGAGCCAGCAAACACGGCGGACATTTTGGTCCTAACTTCGGTATGGTAGAAGCAATCATTGCCATGCATTATGTATTTGATTCGCCTAAAGATAAAATCGTATTTGATGTATCACACCAGTGCTATCCTCACAAAATGCTCACTGGAAGAAAAGATGCATATCTTTATGAGGAGCATTATGATGATGTGTCAGGATACACTAATCCGGACGAAAGTGAACATGATTTCTTTACTGTAGGTCATACTTCAACTTCTATAAGTCTTGCCTGCGGTCTTGCCAAAGCAAGAGATTTAAACGGTGAAGATGGTAATGTAATCGCTGTTATAGGTGATGGTTCTTTAAGCGGCGGCGAGGCTTTGGAAGGTCTTGATTTTGCTTCTGAATTAAATAGCAACATGATTATTGTTGCTAACGATAACGATATGTCTATTGCTGAGAATCACGGTGGTCTTTATGCCAACTTAAAGCTTCTTCGTGAAACAAATGGACAGTCTGAATGTAATCTTTTCAAAGCAATGAACCTTGATTACATCTATGTTGATAAGGGAAATGATATTGCTTCTTTAATTGAAGCATTTGAAAAGGTTAAAGACACTACAAAAGCTGTTGTTGTCCACATTAATACGCTTAAAGGCAAGGGTTATGCACCTGCTGAACAGAACAAAGAAAAATGGCACTGGCATATGCCTTTTGATATTGCAACCGGTGAATCTCTTTTCAAGGGCGGAGAGCCTGATTTCTCTGACGCTTCTTTAGAATATCTTTTAAAGAAGATGGACGAGGACAAGCGTGTTGTTGCAATCACAGCCGGAACTCCTACTGTTATGGGATTTACTGCTGACATGAGAGCTAAAGCAGGAAAACAGTTTGTTGATGTTGGTATCGCAGAGGAAACTGCTGTTGCATTAGCTTCCGGTATCGCTGCCAACGGCGGAAAGCCGGTATTTGGCGTTTACAGCTCATTTATACAGAGAGCCTATGACCAGATTACACAAGATGTATGTATTAACGGCAATGCTGTAACATTTGCAGTATTTGCAGGTTCTGTGTACGGGATGAATGATGTTACACATCTCGGACTTCAGGATATCCCTATGCTCAACAGCATTCCGGGACTTATATATCTTGCACCTGTCACTAAGGAAGATTATATTGCTATGCTTGACTGGTCTTTAACACAGAATGAGTATCCTGTTGCTATTAAAGTTCCGGGCGGCAGCATGATTTCAACAGGTGTACCTGTAACTAAAGATTTCAGCAAGCTTGACACTTACGAGATTACTAAGAAAGGAAGCAGAGTTGCTATCCTCGGGCTTGGAACTTTCTATGAAACTGCTGTAAAAGCCGCTAATATTCTTAAGACTTCACACGGAATTGACGCAACTGTTATCAATCCTTACTACATCTCAGGTATTGACGCAGACACTCTTAATGAATTAAAGAAAGACCACGCAGTAGTTGCAACTCTTGAGGACGGCTATCTTGAAGGCGGCTTCGGAGCTAAGATTGCAGCATTCTATGGTTCTTCTGACATGAAGGTATTAAACTTCGGTATTAAGAAAGAATTTATCGACAGATACGATGTCGCAGAAGTATTAAAGGACAACCATCTTACTCCTGAACAGATTGCAGAAGATATCGCAGCAACATTATAACTATATTGTTTCATTATAATCGAAAAGACATGGCAATCATTTTTATCAATGACTGTCATGTCTTTTTAGAATTTATCCCTGTCTTTAGTTTCCATAATGGCTGTGGCATGATTAAATACATGCATATTTGACATGATACCTATAGATAGTCGCATTAGTCAAGTTCTTATAGGACAATTTCAGCAAATTGCCTGCTAAACCAGCCATTTTATCTCTCAATCCACCTATCAAAAGCTTCCTCGTGCCAGCCTTATAGGTAATTCCGCACCGAAAACACTTTTTCTGTCTGAAAACAGCCTATAAAACCTCTATAAAAAACAATCTTATAAGACGCACCTGCCTGAACGCCACGCCACACTATATCTATCTCACCAGTGGACTCAATCGCCACGCCTCAGCACGCCTCAACATTCCTTAGCAGCCTCCTCAAACTCCTCAGCCCAGTGCTTCCACGACCACATATCTTCTGCATACTGAACGCCTCTTGCCACTTTCTCCTTCATAGAACCCACATCAGCCACAAGGCTTTTAATCTTCTCTCCAACTTTTTCCAGCTCATCAAGAGAATAATATTCAACTCCTGAATCCATAGGAATCTCCCGGCGCATATAAGTACTTCCGTCTGTAATACTCACACAGCCATTCATAAGTGCAAGCGGCGTCCTGTCATGTATTCCTGCCTTAAACCATGGAAGCTGGTTAATTGAAAGCCTTGCATTATTATATATAGCCGGAAGCTCGCCATATGTCACCTCGCCACAGTCCTCAACATGCTCCTTAATGAATGTCAAATCCTCTTTCATAAGAACCTCTGCCTTTGTAAGAAAAGTATCCCAGTTATGTCCATACAGCTTCACAGGCACATGATTTCTTATAAGCTGAACCACAATCTCCTGCCTGATTGCCGCCTGAATATAAACATCAGCCATGAAATTCTGCTGCAGCTTCTCTGCTGTCTGTGTTCCGCTGATACCCGGATACATCTTCCTTATGGCTTCCTCCTGCGTAAGCTCCGGATTATCAAACAGTATTTGTGTAAATGTATTAAAAAAATAAACATTTTCACTATCCTGCTTCTTTGCCTTAAAATACACCATATCAGGGTCAGTATAAGACGCTGTGAATATCAGGTCATTATCACGCATATCATATGGCTTCAGACCGCTCTCTGCCTGCTTTGCAGCAAGCGGAAGAACAATACAGCTGTTAATATGAGGATAAGTTTCATCAATAAACTTTTTATGCATCTCATCAAGACATATTACATTCATGTTCTTTAAAGGCACTTTGAGACTATCATGATGATAGAACGGATGGTCAAGAATATAATGCCAGACCGCTTTTCCAAGCCTGTCAAAGCAATATCTTCCCGAATCATCACATACTGCATCCAGCTTTGTATTAATATCAAACACATAATCAAAAGGCTGGGAGTCATACTCATCAGCCAGCACACACAGCTTATCCTTCTGTGTGGCTTTATCTAATCTGATATGCATGACTTCCCAGCCCATAGCTTTTAATTCTTCACTTATACAGTCAATAAAGTAAGTTGTTGAGTCATAGCATATAGAACCATTACTTAAGAAAAGTATTCTATCTGACACAACCAATCAGCTCCTTAATATCTGCTACATTATTCTTTTCCATATATTCCCTGATTCCATCAATAACCTTAATAGTTGTATATGGATCATTAAAATTCGCTGTTCCAACAGCAACTGCACTTGCACCAACCATAATCATTTCAAGTGCATCCTCTGCTGTTCTGATTCCACCCATTCCGATTATAGGAAGGTTAATTGCATTGGCAACCTGATAAACCATTCTTACTGCGATTGGATGAATAGCAGGTCCTGATACACCCGCAGTCTTGTTAGCTACTGCAAATGTTCTTCTGTTCACATCAATCTTCATACCTGTAAGAGTATTGATAAGCGAAACTGCGTCAGCACCACCTGCCTCTACAGCCTTTGCCATCTCTGTGATATCAGTAACATTAGGACTTAACTTCATAATAACCGGCTGCTTTGCTACCTTCTTAACCGCCTTAGTAATAGCCTCTGCAGAAGCTGGAACCTGTCCGAAAGCAATTCCACCCTCTTTGACATTAGGGCATGAGATATTGATTTCAAGAAGGTCAACTGGCTGTTCACCAAGCTTTTCAACAGCATCCACATAATCTGCTTCAGATTTTCCACAAACATTAACAATAATCTTAGTATCATACTGCTTAAGAAATGGAATATCTCTTTTTACAAATGTATCAAGTCCCGGATTCTGTAATCCGATAGCATTCATCATCCCACCATAAGTCTCAGCAATTCTTGGTGTAGGATTGCCTGGCCATGGAATATTGGCAACGCCCTTGGTTGTCACTGCACCGAGTCTGTTAAGATCAACATATTCTCCGTACTCCATGCCTGATCCGAATGTTCCGGAAGCAACTGTCACAGGATTCTTTAATTCAACTCCTGCAATATTGACTGACATATTAATATCGCTCATTACAGTTCTACCTCCTTAACATTAAATACCGGGCCTTCCTTGCACACTCTCTTATTCTTAACCTGAGAATGGTCGTCAATCCCAGTTGACTTACATACACATGCAAGACATGCACCGATTCCGCACGCCATCTTCTCTTCTAATGATACATAACAAGGAATATCATTCTCAAGTGCATATGCCTTAATTGCACGAAGCATAGGAGTTGGTCCACATGCAAATATAACATCTGCCTCAACCTTTTCCTGTTTTACAGCATCTAATACATTACCCTTTGCTCCAACGCTTCCATCTTCAGTTGCAATATACACATCTGTATCAGCAACTGCTTCAAAATCTTCCTTAAGGAAAGTCTGGCTGTTTCTGTAACCAACTACAACATTCTTGTGGCAGTCTAATCTTCTTGCAAGCTCAAGCATAGGAGGAACACCTATTCCGCCACCGAAAAGAATAGCCTTATCAAAGCTTCTGCCTTCTGCCTTAATCTCTGCAGCAATTTTTCCCAGATCATAACCATTGCCAAGGGGTCCATGAATATCAAGATATTCTCCTGCCTTCATCTTAGAAAACTCTTCTGTTCCCTTGCCGGCAACTCTGAATACAATTCTTAAATTATTATTCTCAACCTTACATATACTGATAGGTCTTGGTAACATTCTTGAACCATCATTAGAATATACTGATATAAACTGTCCTGCCTTAGCGGCCTTAGCAATATCCTTTGTTTCAAACCATATTTCATAGACTCCGTCAGCAAGACAATCCGCCTTAAGAATCTTCGCATTTTCTCTGTACGCCATAATAATCTCCATTATTAACCTGTGTGTAAATATGTATAATTACTTGCCAAGTGCTCCGTTGATATCAGCAATCATATCAAGAGCAGCCTGTCTTGAAGCTTCTCCGAAGTTCTTCTCACCAAACTTCGCATACTGCTCCTTAGTATATGCTGCAATAATTCCTCTTGAGCTGTTTACAATAGCTCCAAGTCCGTCAGAATTAAAGAAATCAACAAGATCCTTACCCTGTCCGCCCTGTGCACCATATCCTGGTACAAGGATATACGCCTTAGGCATAACCTTTCTTAATACTCTTCCCATCTCTGGGTAAGTAGCTCCAACAACCGCACCGACATTACTGTAATCTCCGTCCATGCTTGAAGCTCCCCACTCATTAACCTTCTCACCAACTAACTCGTATAATGGTCTTCCGTTAATAAGCTGATCCTGGAATTCTCCACTTGAAGGATTAGATGTCTTAACAAGTATAAATATACCTCTGTCCTGCTCATTACAAACCTTAATAAATGGATTGATACCATCAGAGCCAAGATATGGATTAACAGTTGCAAAATCTTCGTCAAAAGGAGTAATTGCCTTAGAGCCAACATTTACCTTTCCAAGATGTGCTACCGCATAAGCCTCAGAAGTTGAACCAATATCGCCTCTCTTAACATCACCGATAACAATCATGCCTTTCTCGTGACAGTAATCAACTGTTTTCTTGAATGCCTTAAGTCCTTCAATTCCAAACTGCTCATACATTGCAATCTGTGGTTTAACAGCTGGAACAATGTCATATATATTATCTATAATGCCTTTGTTATACTGCCATATAGCCTCTGCTGCTCCCTCAAGTGTCTCACCATACTGTTCAAATGCAACATCTGCAAGATGCTTTGGAAGATACTTCATCATCGGATCAAGTCCTACAACTATTGGTGCATTAGTCTCTACAATCTTATCAACAAGCTTCTTAATCATTAATCTACTTTAGCCTCCTTAATTCATACGCAAAATCACTTTATTCTACAACTTTGGAACTTCTCTTTCAATAAGAATTTCTGTTCCATTATGGTCTGAATACACAACTCTTCCATTAACAAGCGTATATAAAACCTTTCCATACACATGCTTTCCTTCAAATGGAGTATTCTTTCCCTTTGAAGCAAATCTGTTGCTGTCAATATCATACTCTTCTGTAGGATTAACAACTGTTATATCAGCAACTTTTCCCGGTGCAAGAACTCCTCTGTCAATTCCAAGTATCTTAGCCGGATTATAACTCATTTTCTCAACCATCTGTAACGGAGTAAGCACTCCTGTTCTTACAAGCTCAGTAATAGTAACCGGAACTGCTGTTTCAAGACCTACTACACCAAACGGTGCTTCGTCAAAAGGTCTTTCCTTCTCAGTAGGATGATGTGGAGCATGGTCTGTTGCAATAACATCAATAACCCCTGATGCAAGCGCTTCTTTAAGAGCCTTTACATCATCTGCCTTTCTTAAAGGAGGGTTAATCTTAAAGTTAGCATCATCCCCGTTCACCGCATCCTCTGTCAGTGTGAAATGATGTGGGGCAACCTCTGCTGTCACTGGAATCCCCTGTTCCTTGGCAATCTTTATAATAAATGCTGATTCCTTATTAGACACATGACTTATATGCAGCTTTGCACCTGTATTCTTCGCAAGAAGAATATCTCTTGCAACAATAACATCCTCAACGGCATCCATTATTCCGAAAAGACCAAGTTCCTTGGCTCTCTCTCCGGCATTCATAACACCTCTTGCAGCCAAGTTAGTATCTTCACAATGTGCAAATACCGGAATGTCAACCTCTGCTGCCTGCCTCATAGCCTGCCTTGCAGTTCTTGCATTCATAATAGTTCCGCCATTGTCACTGACTGCAACAGCACCTGCATCCTTAAGAGCCTCAAAATCAGTAAGATATTCACCCTCCTGACCTGCCGTCATGGCAGCTATTGTATACAGATTAATGTCAGTAACCTCTTCTGCCTTATCTGTTACATACTGCAGCATATCAACATTATCAATTACAGGTTTCGTATTAGGCATCATACAGACTGTTGTATATCCGCCTCTTGCTGCTGCTCTTGAGCCTGTTCTGATTGTTTCCTTATGCTCAAGTCCCGGTTCCCTGAAATGTGCATTAAGGTCAACCAGTCCAGGCATAACCATGCATCCTGATGCATCAATCACTTCATCAGCCTGTGACTCATCAATATTCTCCTCCACTGCAGCAATAAATCCGTCCTTAATAAGCACATCAATAACTTTGTCTGTTTTACTTGCAGGGTCAAGCACTCTGCCCTCTTTAATCAGTATATTCATTCGCCCAATCTCCCCTCTAAGTTTTTCTCTTCAAAAATATTGGCTGGTACAGGCTTCCCAAAATAATATCCCTGTATATAATCCACACCAAGACTTTTAAGCAGTTCAAACTGCTCCTTATGTTCAACACCTTCAACAACAATCTTAGTACCGATAGTCTTGGAAAGGTCAACTATAAGCTTAATAAATGCCTGTGCATAATCATCTTCAACAATATCATCAATAAATGTCTTATCAACCTTAATGATATCAAGAGGAAGTTGCTTTATATAGTTAAGTGAAGAATAACCTGTACCAAAATCATCAAGTGCAATCCTAGGTCCTAACTTCTTAAGACCTGTAATAATATCCATAACCCTCTGCATATCATTAATTGCAAATGATTCTGTAATCTCAAGTACTATATTCTTAGGATTAACACCTGTCTTATCAAGAATTCTTTTAATATTCTCAACCACATTCTTCTGTAAAAGCTGCACTACCGACAGATTCACATTAATATAGAAATCCGGATATCCATTATCATTCCATAGCTTACATCTTCTGCATGCCTCCTCAAGAACATAGTCACCAATTGAAGTAATAAGTCCAAGATATTCTGCCAGCGGTATGAACTCTCCCGGTCCCATAAATCCCAGTGCTTTGCTGTCCCATCTTACAAGTGCCTCACAGGAAGTACACATCTGTGTGTTGACATCAACAACAGGCTGATAGAATACTACGAATTCCTCAATTCCTGTAGAAACTGCCTGTCTCATGTTATTCTCGATATCAAGTCTCTTGGCTGTCGAATTCTCAACCTCACTGCTGTAATAAGTATAGCCGTTCTTTCCTGACCTCTTTGCCTCATACATCGCAACATCTGCCATTCTTGTTATTTCATGAACATCAACACTGTTATCCGGGAACACAGCAACTCCCATACTCATTGTACAGAAATATTCAGTTTCCATAAGATACCACGGCTTATTAAATAAAGCAGTTATATTTCCAATAATATTATTTAAGTCTCCAAATATTTCAGGTTCAACTATTATTACAAATTCATCTCCACCCATTCTGTAACAATGTCCACGCAAACCTGGAATTCCCGTAAGTCCTGCCGCAATCTGCTGAAGAAGTATATCCCCATACTGATGGCCAAGTCCGTCATTAATATGCTTGAAATCATCAAGATCAATAAACAGTACCGCTCCTTTAAGTCCTGCCTTTTCCGTTCTTCTTATAACTTTTCTTAAATCGACTTCACATTTCATACGGTTATACAGACCTGTAAGAAAATCATTATGTGCCTGATATTCAATCTTCTGCTGATTCTTTTTCTTCTGGGTAATATCTACGGCGGTCACAACAACAACCTCACTTCCGTCAATCCACTCCAATTCAGAAAACCTCACCTCAAACCACAATCCTGACTCTGTATTGTAGCGTTCCATGGATGCTCCGATGCTTCTATGTACATCTTCGCATGTAAACACATCCTCCAGACATTCCCTTATTGTATCCCGAACCTCCTGTACATTAGCTGCCATCTCATTCTCAAACAATATATTGCCAGAATACCTGCTGCACACAATAATTCCAGAGCCTATATTATCAAGAATCTTCTGTAAAACATCATAAGATGATATAAGTGAATTATTAATCACCTTGCTCTGTGCTATACCATGAAGTACCAGTGCCATGTCGCTTATGTATTCCTTAATCTTATTATCTGATACTGCCTGTACATCATTACTAAGAACTATAAGATACATTGCTTTTACATTATTAATTAAAATCGGTACTGTTATGCTCAGCTTTACTCCAAGTCTGTCCAAAAGCCCTTTCTGTGCTGTATCCGCATTTCCTTCGTATGTAATCTTAATTGCATCTGAACATAATACAAACTCTGACCGTTTAACCGTGCCTGATTCATCTTTAAAACAATTTCCAGTTTCAGATATCACATGCATAGTGTCACTTTCCCTGTCTATCTGCATTACAACAGCATCACATATATCCATGCTGTCAGTTATGCATTCAAGAACACTATCTGCTGCCTGAGTAAATGTAACATTATTTTCAAGCATACGTATAATCTCTGAAAGCCCTATATTTCTGTTATTATCACTACTCAAAATATTCCTCCAGCAATACACAAATCTAATAATATTATAGCCTATTATAATCTTTTTGGAAACTGATTTTTGCATGATTTTACAATCATTTCAATATACATTTTTAATTTCACAGATAATTAATTGTTTTATCTATTTAAGGGTGTTATTATATCTCTATATCAATTTATTTATGAGGATTATTATGGACATTATTAAATTTAACACAACATTAAAAGCTTCTGGAAAGGATTATTTCAAGATTGTATTTTGGAACAGATTTATAAGAAATCCCATTGAGCTTATTCTGTCATGGCTTCCTGCCGTAATTTCGCTTGTGCTTCTATGCCTTCATTATTATTCCAGCTTTTTACTGATTCTTTATGCTGTATGCTGGTTTTACCCAATATATATTTTTGGATACCAGTTCAGATCAAGTGTTAACTATCATTTAAAGCACAGAGATCCATCAGAAGAAGCCCCATGTACAATTACTCTTATGAATAATGCTATTATGGCAGATATTCCAGAGCATAATCTTGTATACACATATGAGTGGAATCAGTTCACTAATGTTTACAACAAATTCGGCTATTACATGTTATTTAACAAAGGACGTATGATTGTCATGTTAAGTCAGAAGGACATGCCTGATGATATTAAAGCTGCTGTTCCTGCGTATATCAAGTCACATGTTGACAGAAACATTTGCAAAATCAACTTCTAAAAACTATACACAAAAGGCGTTTCAAACAGTTAAAGTTGAAACGCCTTTTATCATACTCTTTTAAGTTATCTTGCAAGCCATCCGCCATCAACAGCCAGTGTAAATCCATTAACATAATCCGATGCAGCTGATGCAAGGAACACAACCGATCCTTTCATATCATCAGGAGTTCCCCAGCGTCCTGCCGGAATTCTGTCTATAATAGCTTCACTTCTGTCAGAATCGCTCCTTAACTGTGCCGTATTATTAGTAGCCATATATCCTGGTGCAATAGCATTAACATTAATGTTATGGCATGCCCACTCATTACACATAGCTTTTGTAAGTCCCATACCAGCACTCTTACTTGCTGTATAAGAAGGAACTCTTATGCCTCCCTGATATGAAAGCATGGAATTGATATTAATAATCTTGCCACCATGTCCCTGCTTAATATACTGCTTTGCAAATGCCTGGCTTAAGAAGAATACCATCTTCTGATTAACCTGAATAACACTATCCCATTCATCTTCTGTGAAATCAATAGCATCATTTCTCTTAATAAGTCCTGCATTATTAACAAGAATGTCAACCTTTCCAAAAGCTGCAAGTGCACCATTCACAATAACATCTATAGCTGACATGTCTGAAAGGTCTGCTATAACCTCAGCAAATTCTCCTCCATCACCTTCAATAAGCTTCTTAGTATCCTCGCAGGATCTTCTTGCAACACCTACAACCTTAGCACCTGCCTGCGCAAGTGCAACGGACATTCCCTGTCCAAGACCTGTATTGGCACCTGTAACTACTGCAACCTTTCCATCAAGTCTGAATGCATCAATTATAGACATATATTCTTCTCCTTCTAAATCTCTTTAATTAAAACCTATTATATTATTAGCTATCTTGTATCCCTGCTTAGATATCCATCTTCCTGCAGATGTAGGGATATTAACAGACCAGCCCAAAAGACTGTGTCGTAACTTCTTGTAAAGCACTTCATCCTTATCCTTAGCATACTGCCAGAGTGCCTTCTTCTTCGCAAGATGTTCCTTTGTTCCAGATACAATTAAGAATATAGACGATACTTCCATCATAATTCTTAAATAGTTAATCATATATTTTCTACAGTTAATATTCTGAGGATTTTCTGAAAGAAACGAATCAATCATTCTCTTATTAACAGAAAGCTGCTGGTCAATTCTTGAAATCATAACACTCTCATTAACAGACTGATCTTCTCGTCCAATAAAGTATCTGTAGAAATTAGTATTTATGTAATACATGTTCTTAACATACGGAAGTGGCTCGAACACAAATATGTTATCAACATAAAATGTATGCTTAGGAAGCTCTAATCCACAATCCTTTAAAAGCTGTGTTCTATATACAACAGTATGCATAAGAATATACTGGTCAACCTTAAAATCGCCTATATTAATATCATCCCATGTAAACATCTGCTCTACAGGAAATACATTCTCGTAGTGGATAACTTTCTTTCTCTTGGCTCCGACCTTTTCATATACATAGTTTGCAATAACCATATCCGGCTCACTACCCTCTTCAAAGCTTCTTAATGTAGCAAGCATTCTTTTATAACTTTTGCCATCTACCCAGTCATCACTGTCAACAACCTTAAAGAACCTTCCTGTTGCATGCTTAAGACCTGTATTTACAGCCTCGCCATGTCCACCATTCTCCTGATGTACAGCTTTGACAATATCCGGATATTCCTTCTCATATCTTTTGGCTATTTCATATGTATTATCCTTTGTTGAACCATCATCAACTATAATAACCTCAACTTCATCCCCACCGGCAAGCACTGTATTAATACAATGTTCCATATACTCTGCGGAGTTGTAACATGGTATTGCAAATGATAATAATTTACCCATCAAATTTCTCCTTTACATTCTGTCAGGGCATTCAATCGCAAGTAAATCAATACACTGCTCGAGAATGCTCTTCGTAAGGCTTATAAGTGCAATATAGCTTGCTTTCTTAACCTCGTCAGGTTCTGAAAGTATCTTATTGTTATGATAAAAGCCGTTAAATGCGTTAGATACCTCATATATAAACTGACATATCTTATGTGGTGCATTATCCTTATATGCCCCATCAATTATATCTGCAAACTTAATAAGTGATAAAGAAAGATTCTTCTCACTTTCTTCTGTAGCAGCCATAATCTTAAGGTTATCTGTGCTTCCACCATTTTCTGTATATTTGTTAAGGATAGACTTAATTCTTACAATTGTGTAAAGAATATATGGTCCTGTATTACCCTCAAATGATGAAAATCTCTCAATATCAAATACATAATCCTTTGATGCCTGATTAGAAAGATCTCCATACTTTAATGCAGCAAGTCCTACTATCTTAGCTGTATCTCTTGCTTCTGTCTCTTCAACAGTTCTGTTAGACATAATTTTCTCATATACAGCTTCATCAATATCAGCTATAAGATGCTCAAGTCTCATAACACCACCTGAACGCGTCTTGAATGGCTTACCATCTTTACCGTTCATAGTACCAAAGCCCACAAATCTCATATCTGCATCAGGCGCTACAATCCCAGCCTTCTTAGCCGTTCTGAATACCTGTGTAAAATGAAGTTCCTGCCTCTTATCAGCAAGATAAATATATGTATCAGGATGATATAACTTTTCTCTTTCAACAATAGTTGCAAGGTCAGATGTTGCATAAAGTGCCGCACCATCAGATTTTCTTACGATGCATGGTGGAAGCTCCTTAGTATCACCATCCTGCTGGATATCTACAACAGTTGCGCCCTGGCTTTCATAAGCAATTCCGTCTGCAATCATCTTATTAACCATATCGTCAATATATGGCTGTGCATCTGATTCACCTTTCCATAAATCAAAATGTACATTAAGATTATCATAATTCTTCTTAAGATCAGCCTTAGAAACTTTCATAATATGATGCCATATTGCACGGCATGCCTTGTCACCGCTCTGTAACTTAAGTGTAGCTTCATGAGCTCTTTCTGCAAATGCAGCATCTTCCTTAGACTTTGCAGAAGCTGCCGGATAAATCTCCTCAAGCTCTGAGATAGTAAATGGTGCTTCCTCTGGATACTCACCGGTAAAACTGTCATCAAAATACGGAAGTTCTGGTTTTCTATCTCTTAATTCTTCAATGATAAGTCCCATCTGCAGACCCCAGTCTCCAAGATGGACATCACCTATAGTTTTATTTCCAGCAAATGTATTGATTCTCTTAACACTTTCTCCTATAACTGCAGAACGTAAATGTCCGACATGAAGAGGCTTTGCAGCATTAGCTCCGCCATAATCTACAATAACAGTCTTTTCCTTATCAGCATTAAAATATCCAAACTTCTCTGTTTCAGACATCTCATTAAGATATCCAGCCAGATAATCCTCACATATATTAATATTGATAAATCCAGGCTTAACACTCTCAATCTTAGAAAACATCTTGTTATCTGTTAACTTTGCAACGACCTCATCAGCGATCATAAATGGTGCTTTCTTATATGCTTTGGCTGCTGCCATAGCACCATTACACTGAAACTCGCACAGGTCAGGTCTGTTAGAAACTGTAACTTTCGCATATGCCTCATCATATCCACATTCAGTGAATACATTTTTAATCTCATCAGTAATAAGTTCAATAATCGTCTTCATATTCTCCACCTTTTACAATATCTAATAAACCACCTTTACAAGAAATAGCCCATAACTCTCTGCCGGTAATGACATCTGTACGTTTTCCCCATCAAGACATCTCTTCACATCTTCCGGCTTCTTAATACCATTGCCTACATCAAGCAGCATCCCAATCATAAATCTTGCCATATTATGAAGGAAATCATCAGCTTCAATCCTTATGTAAGCTCTTGTTCCTTCATACTGAATGTTTATCCTCTTAATAGTTCTCTCTGTGCTTTTGTTCTTCTTTGCTGTTGTAAATGCCTTAAAATCATGTTTTCCTTCAAAATATCCGGCAGCCTTTCTCATGGCATCAAAATCCGGCATACTGAATGTATGATACGCATATTTTCTTCTGAACACATTAGCTACATTACCTGTATCCAGTCTGTACTCATATATCTTGGACTTTGCATTAAGCTGGCTGTGAAATCTTTCATCAACCTGTGAAACAGACATAACCGCAATATCTCTTGGCAGATATCTGTTAAGATAATTCTTAATATCAAGTGCCTTAACTTCCTTCTCAAGCTTGAAATTCGCTGTCTGGCAAAGTGCATGCACGCCCTTTTCTGTTCTTGATCCAACATACATGTCAACTGTCTCACCAGTCATTCTTGCCATTATCTCACACAGTCTGCTCTCTATAGTATTCGTGCTGGCATCCTTACCAAGTCTTTGCCAACCATCATATCTTCCACCATCGTACTCTATCTCTATACGGTAATTATACATTATTCGTCTTCCAAAACCTTTTCTATTGTATTAATAATTACAGCACTATCAAATGGCTTCTGAATAAAATCAGCAGCACCTCTCTTTAATGCCTCAACCATATTAGTCTTCTGACCAGCGGCAGTTACCATAATAACCTTTGCCCCTGGATCAATCTCAATAATCTCTCTTACTGCTTCTATACCATCCATAACAGGCATTGTAATATCCATTGTAACAACATCAGGCTTATACAACCTGAATTTTTCTACGCCTTCTACCCCATTAACTGCCTCTGATACAACCTCATGACCTGCATCTTCAAGCATATTTCTTAAAAATTTTCTTGATGTCTTAGAATCATCTACTATCAAAACTTTTGCCATAACTATTCTCCTTATTAAGCTGAAAGCTGGATTTTATTATCAGCAGCCATTAAAATCTTAAATACATTATCTTCAATATTGAAAGTCACAACATAAAAACCGGTATCTGCCGTAACTTCTGTATCTTTATAAAACACTGGCGGATGAAGTGTTACTTCAATATCTGCTTCCCCAAGTTTAGTTGCATATGCCCCATTCATCACATTAATAAATTCGCATAATGCATCATAAGCATCTTCATCAAATTCTTCTATATCTTCCTGTGCAAATGTAGATGCTACTTTCAAAAGTTCCCTGTTATCACCAGCTATGCCAAGAAACACATCAATATCCCCATCCATAACCTGACAGCCAATAAACTGACCCTTATATTCTCTTTCGTAATCTATCTGGTTCAGTTCGATATTACCATCCATGAACATTCCAAGACTTTTTAATGTACACTGCATCTGCGTCTTGTAATAATCATTGTCCATATGCAGAAATGTTTCAACAAGCGTATCCGTATCTCCCTGCTTTATGACTTGTAACTCTCTGTCAGTGAACACGTTATCTGAGTGATTCTTTGCAATATATCTGCCGAGTATTCTGTCCTTCATAGTTTTTCTCCTTCTCGTTGATTTAGCGTCCCAAAATATCCCCTGTTCATTCACATTAATATATAAATACTCAGTTCATTATACATCATACCATTGTTCAATAGCAATAATTTCAGAAGAAATTACATTTTATCATGAAAAAAAATACCCGGACAACACAATCTGTCCGGGTTGAATACTATTATTAATTACTTATCTTCCACTGAATAGTTAGGAGCTTCCTTTGTGATATGAATATCATGTGGATGACTCTCTCTTAAAGCTGCTGAAGACATCTTAATAAACTGAGCTGTTTCCTGAAGTACTGGGATAGTAGGTGCTCCACAATATCCCATACCTGAACGTAAACCGCCCATAAGCTGGAATATAGTATCCTCAACAAGACCCTTATAAGCAACACGTCCTTCAACACCCTCAGGAACAAGCTTCTTGGCACCAGTCTGGAAATATCTGTCCTTGCTTCCGTTCTCCATGGCAGCGATAGAACCCATTCCTCTGTATACCTTGTACTTTCTTCCCTGGAATAACTCGAATGTACCAGGAGCCTCATCACAACCTGCAAGAAGGCTTCCTAACATGCAGACATTACCACCTGCTGCGATAGCCTTAACGATATCTCCTGAATACTTGATACCACCATCAGCAATTACAGGAACACCATACTTCTTAGCCTCTGCATAAGCATCCATAACTGCTGTAACCTGTGGTACACCAATACCTGCAACAACTCTTGTTGTACAGATAGAACCAGGTCCGATACCAACCTTAACAGCATCTACACCAGCCTCGCAGAGAGCCTTTGCAGCTGCACCTGTTGCAATATTACCGGCAATAACCTGAAGATCAGGGAATGCTGACTTAATATCTTTAAGAGTTGTAATAATATTCTTAGAATGGCCATGAGCTGAATCAATTACAATACAGTCAACACTTGAATTAACAAGTGCCTGAACTCTATCCATGACATTAGCTGTGATACCAACAGCTGCGCCTGCTAAAAGTCTTCCCTGTGAATCATGTGCTGAAGATGGATACTTAACGCTCTTCTCGATATCCTTAATTGTAATAAGTCCTCTTAACTTATAATCATCATCAACGATAGGAAGCTTCTCTTTTCTTGCCTTTCCTAATATCTTCTTAGCCTCTTCAAGAGTAGTTCCAACTGGAGCAGTGATAAGATTCTCGCTTGTCATACACTCCTTGATTGGTCTTTCAAAATGCTCCTCAAACTTAAGATCTCTGTTAGTAATGATACCAACAAGCTTGCCATTATCATCTGTGATAGGTACTCCGGAGATTCTGAACTTACCCATAAGGTCATTAGCTTCCTGTAATGTATTATCTGGATGTAAGAAAAATGGGTCTGTGATAACACCATTCTCTGAACGCTTAACCTTGTCTACTTCTTCTGCCTGAGCTTCTACTGACATATTCTTATGAATAATACCAATACCGCCCTGTCTAGCCATTGCGATTGCCATTCTGTGTTCTGTAACTGTGTCCATACCTGCACTCATTAAAGGAATGTTAAGTTTAATATTCTTAGTGAGCTGTGTTGAGAGGTCAATCATATTAGGTGTTACTTCTGAATACTGTGGAACTAAAAGTACGTCGTCAAATGTAATGCCTTCACCAATAATTTTACCCATTTTGCTAAAATCCTCGCTTTCTGTTGTGTTTTAATATATAGAAAAAATCCGAATAAATAAATTAATCCGGATGTTTCTACGAGTATCTGACAGCTTAGTCAGTTTATAAATATATTACAAGAGAATATAACAAAACTGCCGCTAAAAGTCAAATATTTTTTATAAATGTGCAACTCCGTTGCCAACAGCACTTACAATTGCTTCTTTCATTGAATCATCCGGAAGCATAAACAGTCTTATCATCTCATTGCTGTCATTGTCATATGTGTATATTACAATATCTCCGGGGTCATCAACTCCTGATGAACAATTATATGTCCTTAACTGCTGCCTTGCCTTGCCCAAAGCTTCCTGACTGTTTACTTTGGCAACCAAAGTTGCTCTTGTAAGGTCAAAGCTTCCCACATTCTTTCTCACAGACTTAGCCATAATCTTATCTATAGTGAGGCTTCCGTTAACATATGAATATTCATATTCAGCGTTATAATATTCAAATACGAATACCGTAAAAAATATAAATATAACAAGAACTATTACACCCAGCCATCCTGTCTGCACAATTGTTGTCGCTGCGAGCAGACATGCAATCACAAGTATTATTCTGTAAAAAATTGAAATCTTAGGAGCGGTAACTTTAACAATCTGCTCTACTGTTCCTTCTATCATAATTCAATAACCTTTCTTTAAAGCAATATGCCCGGCGGGAAATTACCCACCGGGCTGTAAGTTTTAATTATATTGTGGAATTACATCATTCCGCCCATGCCTGCACCACCTGCTGGCATAGCTGGAGCATCTTCCTTAATATTAGCAACAACTGATTCTGTTGTAAGAAGTGTTGAAGCAACGCTTGTAGCATTCTGTAACGCACTTCTTGTAACCTTAGCCGGATCAAGGATACCAGCATCTATCATGTTGACATACTCTTCCTTGTATGCATCAAATCCTGTACCAACTTCAGACTCTCTTACCTTATTGATGATAACAGCGCCTTCAAGACCTGCATTGTATGCAATGTGGAATAATGGAGCTTCAAGGGCCTTTAATATAATCTGGGCACCAATCTTCTCATCTCCACTGAGTGTCTTAACAAGCTCTGCAACCTTCTTAGAAGCATGGATGTAAGCAGAACCACCACCTGATACTACACCTTCTTCAACAGCAGCTCTTGTTGCATTAAGAGCATCTTCCATACGAAGCTTAGCTTCCTTCATCTCTGTCTCTGTTGCAGCACCAACTCTGATAACAGCTACACCACCTGCAAGCTTAGCAAGTCTTTCCTGTAACTTCTCTTTATCAAATTCAGAAGTTGTCTCCTCAAGCTGTGCCTTAATCTGTGCAACTCTTGCATCAATATCTTCCTTAGCACCTTCGCCATCAACGATAACTGTATTTTCTTTCTGAACCTTAACAGACTTAGCTCTACCAAGCATATCCATTGTTGTATCCTTAAGTTCAAGTCCAAGTTCCTCAGAAATAACCTGACCACCTGTAAGAATTGCAATATCCTTAAGCATCTCTTTTCTTCTGTCACCATATCCAGGAGCTTTAACAGCAACAACATTGAATGTTCCTCTTAACTTATTAACGATAAGTGTTGTAAGAGCCTCGCCCTCAACATCTTCTGCAATAATAAGAAGCTTGGCACCACTCTGAACAATCTGCTCAAGAACTGGTAAAATTTCCTGAATATTAGAAATCTTCTTATCTGTAATAAGGATATATGGATTATCAAGAACTGCTTCCATCTTATCCATATCTGTAGCCATATATGCTGAAATGTATCCTCTGTCGAACTGCATACCTTCTACAAGATCAAGCTCTGTTTTCATTGTCTTAGATTCCTCGATTGTGATAACACCATCGTTAGAAACCTTCTCCATAGCATCAGCTACCATCTGTCCAACTTCTTCATCACCTGCTGAAATAGCTGCAACCTTGGCAATCTGATCCTTGCCTGTTACCTTTTCGCTCATATGTGCGATAGCATCAACAGCACAATCAGTAGCCTTCTTCATTCCCTTTCTTAATACGATTGGGTTAGCGCCTGCTGCAAGGTTCTTCATGCCTTCATTAATCATAGCCTGTGCAAGAACAGTAGCTGTTGTTGTACCATCACCTGCAACATCATTAGTCTTAGCTGCTACTTCCTTAACAAGCTGTGCACCCATATTCTCGAATGCATCTTCAAGTTCAATATCCTTAGCAATAGTAACACCATCGTTAGTGATAAGTGGTGCACCATATGACTTATCAAGAACAACGTTACGTCCCTTAGGTCCGATTGTTACTCTTACTGTATTAGCTAACTTATTAACACCTTCCTCTAAAGCCTTTCTAGCTTCAATTCCGTACTTGATTTCCTTTGCCATAATAATAGCCTCCTAAATAAATATACTTCTTATATGTTCAAACCGTCCTCATCTGCAACTGACATTGTCAATTATTCAATGATAGCAAGAATATCAGACTGCTTTACAATGATGAGATTCTCATCTTCATCAAGTTTAACCTCTGTTCCAGAATACTTAGAATAAATAACTTTATCACCAGGCTTAACCTGCATAACAACTTCCTTACCATCAACAACTCCGCCAGGTCCTACAGCAATAACCTCTGCCTGCTGTGGCTTCTCCTTAGCCTGTCCAGGAAGGACGATTCCTGATTTAGTAGTCTCCTCTGCAACTAATGCTTTAATAACAACTCTGTCTCCTAATGGTACTAATTTCATTATATATTCCTCCATTCCGCTGTCTCCACATAAGAGTGAACCCTTCATGGCAGCATTCATTTTCCTGTTAGCACTCATTCTTTTCGAGTGCTAACCACTGCACATAATGTAACACTTCACGCTTTTATTTGTCAACAGCTAATTCAAATATATTATATTTTTTAGATTTTATTAATAATTATTATTTAACACCCATTTTTATTGATTTTCCATAATAAAACAGATACTGCTGTGCAAATCCCCCCAGTTCCCCAAACTGTTCCTTTGCAAAAGCAGCAATCTTATCCTTTGGAGTGTCCACACCGTCAAAATACATTGTCTCCATAATTCTTTTAATCCACACATCAACAGGAAATGCTTCTTTCTTTCCAAGTCCGAAAAGGCTTACGCAGTTGGCAACCTTCTCTCCAACACCTTTTATTGTCATAAGTTCCTTAATGCACGAATCATAATCCATGCTCTTAAGTTCATTTTCATCAAACTGGCCTTCCCTATTCCTTCTTATTGCATCCATAATATAAGGTGCACGGAATCCTGTCTTTAACTCTTTAAAGTCCTCTTCACTTGCATTAGCAAGCTGATCAAGTAATGGAAATGTATACATATCTACTCCGCCATATGTTCCCTTATATGTACCAAACTTTGCAGATATATCAGATACTATCTTCTTAATATGGGGTATCTGCTTATTCTGCGATATAATGAATGATATAAGAGTTTCAAAAAAATCCTGATTAAGAATCCTCACTCCCCACATACTTTCAATTGCATCTTTTAACTTATCATCTTTTTCCAGCAGCTTTTTCTTAATTGCCGAATAATCCCTGTCCATATCAAAATAATCTTTCCATACATTTACATATTCATCTTCTTCCGTATCATAGAATGTAACGGTATCGTCCTCCTGTGAAACATGCAGTACATGCCCCTTTGCAGCCAATACATAATCCTCTTCATCAAGCTTTACAAAATGAAAACACTGACCACATTCCAATGTCTGTGCCAGGTCGAAATCACATACATTTTTTAATTTATAATCTGACATAAAATTCCTCCATAAATATGCTTTACATTTGCAATTATCTCGTTATACAATCGTATATGATTATAACAGAATTTTCAGGAGACCACACATGAAACATATAAAATATTGGGCGTCTCTTTTAACCGGAGCCGTAATTCTTGCATCCCTATGCGGATGCACATTACCGTTTACGAATGATAACAGCTCTGACAGTTCTACAGAGATTTCATATACAGCATTTGACAATAAAGCAACTGACACAGAAGATATAATTAATTTCATCATAGAAGCAATGTCGGATAACCAGACTTCATGTAACATATTTGTTCCCGACCCTGACCTTATAGATGCCAATGAATGGCTGACAAGAATAAGCGGAATTGAGCAGATAAAATGTGAATACCGTAGAATTAAAGATGGTTATAACCTTGTTGTAACATTTGAATGCTGGGATAATTATGCAATTATAAAAGCTTTTAATTCAGGAAACACTTCCCAGTTAAACAGCCGTCAGGTTGAACTCTATAACAAATACATAGAAGTTCTTGCCGAAGTAACCTCACCTGCAAGAAGCGATTATGAAAATGAACTGGCAATCCACGATTATCTTGTATCACATATAACGTACATTGATAATGGTGGTTCAACTTTTAATGCCTATGACGCTATGATTAATGGTGAGGCTGTATGCAGCGGTTATACAGAAAGTTTCAAAACATTTATGGATATGTTGGGAATCGAGAATTATACAATATCCGGAAAGGCTGGTAACGAACAACATATATGGAATGTTGTTAAGCTTGATGATGACTGGTATCAGGTAGATGTCACATGGGATGACCCGGTAGGCAGCTCACAGGAATATATTGACCACAGTTACTTCAATATATCTGATTCAGATATGGCAATTGATCATACATGGACATCTGATTTCAACGAAACTAATCCAGCTAATGGATATATATATACATATCCTGTTCAGGCTAAGCTTCATTCAGCTGGAACACAATATGAACTTGACCGTTATATATTAAGGTGTATTAAAAGCCGTTCCCAGCATATAGAATTCACAACAACTAACGAACTTGATATTAAATCCGCTGTTTCCAATGCCGGTGTACAGCTTTCGTACTCATATAAAACAACCATACGAAACAATTATACAATGTATTCTGTTACATTTTCGTATTAACAGACATTATTACATGTGCAAACAGCCCTGCGGTATCTCACACCACAGGGCTGTTATTTATCATCTTGTATTATTCCTTTTTCCTGGTTCATCTGCTATATAATAACCATCCTTTATCATAGCTCTTACCAGTGAATCTTTCGCATTCTTCCATGGCTCATCAATATATTTGTGGTCAAACTTATTAATAAACCATTCAACATCATCTCTTACCCGCTTCATATTCTCAATATAGAGACTGTTAGTTGTCTTAATAAATTCATCTAACATATCCCCCTTTAAAGAATTAGCTGCCTGCTCAAGCAATATGCCATAATGCTTCGTACAGAATCCCTTACATGCTTTATACTTTCCCCTGAAATCACTATCATGCTTATACATATGAAATATAGTGTCCAGATATCTCTGAAATGTGTTATCAATCCTTTCACATACAAAGCATGTGCCTTCAAGCTGTTCAGTATACGTTGTCACAGCCGGTTTATCTGCTTTCTTAAACATAGACTTTCCTGCCACTTTTCCATCTTGCAGACTTTCAATATCATTAATCACCCTGTCAAGATGTGTCTTCATGACAAGTGCAAAGCCAAGTCTGTTCTCACAGTCATACACTTTCTTTAAATGTTTCTGACAGAAACCCTTTTTATCAGTCACAGCCCTTATATCATCTTCCATATAACTAGGTCCCATTGTATAGCTTACTGCATCATCCTCCAGTGCCTTATACATTGAACAAATCGGACATTCACAGTCTGATGAAAATGCATCATTAACAGGTATAGTATATATCTTCTCTTTCATAAGTACTCCTTTAATCAGTCTTTTATAAATGTATTCTATCATAATATTTTATTAATATCATTCTATTTATTATTTTTTAAATTCCGGGTTATATGCATAGAAGTTCTTAGAATCCAGCTTGCTCTGTATAATCGACATAGCTTCTCCGAATCTCTGAAAATGCACAACTTCTCTTTCTCTTAAAAACTTCAACGGTTCATACACATCCGGATCATCACGGCAGAGTCTTAACAGATTATCATAAGTACTCCTTGCTTTCTGCTCGGCTGCCATATCCTCTGCAATATCAGTTATTGCATCCCCCTTTGACTGGAATTCAATTGCGCAGAAAGGTACACCTCCTGCAGCCTGCGGCCATACTCCAACCGTATGATCAACATAATATGCCTCAAACGGAGTTCCTTTTATCTGTTCCATTGTAAGATTTCTTGTAAGCTGATGAACCATTGTACTGACCATTTCAAGATGGCCAAGTTCTTCCGTGCCTATATCAGTCAGCAATCCGGCAACCTCCCTGTATGGCATGGAATATCTCTGTGAAAGATATCTCATTGATGCTCCAAGCTCACCATCTGGTCCACCATACTTCAATAAGATATACTGTTTTTCTACCTATTTATATGTGTATGCTATCACAATTCAATAATGTAATTTAAAGCAATGTAATAAATAAGCTATAAAATGATAGGATACAGCTACATATTATCTGTATCCCTATCATTTTACACTTCTTAATATTCTCTATTCACCTTGGATTCATTTATGTATGGATCTGGGATGTTCCAGTACGCTCTACATTCAGGTCCATTTACAAGCCACGTTTTACCTATCTTCTGTGTATTAAGTAAACGTTCCTGCTGGCATGCTTGCTTAATAGCACTTTCTGTTACAGTTCCATCGAGAATTTCTACTGCTTCTTTTATCTCTAACATTTCTGAGTTATAAAAGAATTTCTGCTTAATTAACTCCTGATCCAATTTATTTTCTTCATCTGAGAACTTTCTCTGTGGCTCAAGACCGAATCTCAAATCTTTAATGTCACTGTTATATATTTCCACCTTTAATTCTAAAGCGCTTTTAACCAAGTATTCATTTGCACCGCACATCTTAGATATATTAGTACACAAAACATCTGCAGCATCTTTATACTTAATTGTCATTTTATTGCCCGTAATAAGTCTGTCTATATCTCTCCATGTTTTACACTTTATTATGTTATGTCTTTCGCTGTACCTTGCACATAATATGTTTAACTTTGCCATCTTTTTTACAATTTCCATATTTGTCATAATCTCATTCTCCTTTATAATACATCATTTTTATTATTCCGTATTTTTTCTCTTACAACATATATACCCTTTTTCTTATAGTCGTTATCGCCTACTGTGTCAATAGTTTTTACAAATATTTTTGGACAATAAAAAAAGGGACATATCGCTTTTGCAATATGCCCCTTTTCAGCCTTGATTATAAAATTAATTAGGGAGTTTAAGTTCCATACCAGCATATAGCGGTGTACTAATATCCATATCGTTAAACTCTGCTAATTCAAGATATCTCGTACCGTCTCCCAATGCTCTTTCTGCAACCTGCCAGAAACCTTCCCCAGTTTCCACTGTAGTATATGTTACATCTTCTGTCTCATCTTCCTGTTCTTCTGGTGGTGTTTCATTAGGTTCATCATCATAATGGCCTGTAATACAATTATCATCTACAAATCCTGTTCCATCACCGATAAGGTAAGGGTGTCTAGTTCCTTTATATACATGTGTTATAACTCCATCTGTATAATATGGTGCCGCGCCATCAGTCCAGTCACCGGCTGTATAATAGATTCTGTTGTAGCAAACATGATCTCCTTCGTGATACATTGTGCCTACATTTTCTATGTCTCTTTCTGGAATAGGGTCTTCTGGTTCATATTCCGGTACATTAATCTTTGCATAAGTGTTGAAGGCTTCTTCGTTGATATATACATCTGTATCAGTTCTTGCAGACGAACCATCTA
>ENA-OOXJ01000616-OOXJ01000616.1-human-gut-metagenome-genome-assembly--contig:-NODE-616-length-28686-cov-14.822325_pt1 | contig 28686 bp, 25 predicted proteins | sample MGYA00241587_ERZ501343 | MGnify/ENA primary metagenome ERZ501343 (study PRJEB25962, sample SAMEA2042918) | human gut metagenome | biome: human gut; feature: human-associated habitat; material: faeces... | reverse complement strand
AGATTATTTTCGCTTCTGTATCATATTAGGCGCGTAGTTGCGGATTTGAGGATATTGTTATTTCATTCATTGCACTATGTTTTATTTCACGAGAAGTTTATTAAGTCTTGAATGTTCACTTCTAACAGTTCTGTTATACGTTTCAATGTTTGTAAATCTGGTTGTGTTGTATTTGTACACCATTTAGATACCGTTGTTTGGTTTACTCCAAGTTGTTCTGCCAACCATTTATTAGTACGTTTTTTCTTTGCCAAAACTATTTTAAGTTGATTCAAATCTTCCATTAATTTTCATTGTTATTTCTTTGATTGCAAAAATAATGATTTTAACAATAATAAAAGCCGAAATTCTAAGATACTTTTGTTTTATATGAAACAAAGTCATACCTTTGCATACAAAGAGTTATCCGAAACAAGCAAAGCGATGCAGACCGCAGCAACATGAACGGTTGCCAAATCATTACCACAAAACGTGGTAATTCTTCTAACTCTCTTGATTTCAAAGAGGTATATTCCTTATACAGATTTACTAAAACTTTCCGACAGTTCCATACAGTACTGCGGAGGTTGCCTGTCATTTCGACTCCCATCCGGCAGGTGCCGACAAAAGTGGCCTTTCTCCGTCACCTTCCCGCCGTGCTTTTTGAGTCAGCCCCTTTCCAGTGCCTTCCTGCGTGTATTCCTGATTTTCGTTGACTGGCAGGTGCCGGGGAAAACGGTGTTTTGCCACCACCTTCTCGATTTCGTTATAAGCCGACCTGCCTCAGAATCACCTCCCGGTGGCCCTGCTCCGTTTTCCCATCCGGAAGGTGCCGACAAAAGCGGCCTTTCTTCGTCACCTTCCCGCCGTGCTTTTTGAGTCAGCCCCTTTCCAGTGCCTTCCTGCTGTGCATTTTGCGAAGAAAATGCGGCCCATGAGAGAAAAAGCATTAGATTTGTGACAGAAACAGAATGACAGATGGACAAAGCCTTCTTTTCAGATACTCCCCACATACAGTACGGCGAGACCGACATGGAGCTGTTAGTGCGCAATGCGTGCCGGTTCGGCTGTGATATTCAGATAGTGTGTACGCGCGGGACGGCCGAGATTTCGACCGGTATCCAGAGCTACGGGATGCGGCGGGGCACTGAACTTTTTCTCTTCGGCGGTACCCTGGTGCAGGTCAGTGACCCGAGCCCGGATTTCACGGTGAGGATGCTGCTGTATCCCAAGGATGTGGTGATCAAGGCTCTCTTGCCGATAGACTCGGACTTCCTGAATTACCTGCACGAGTATCCCTTCCTGGATCACATCGGCGGAGGCGCCCCTGAGGACGAGTGGGAGAACGTGCTGCAGTGGATGGACATGGCCCGTCTGCTGTTTACCCGCCCGGTGCAGTATTTCCGGAAGCAGATAGAGCAGAATTTTCTCCAGAGCATGCTGATGTGCCTGTACAACCACATTCCCCGCAAGAAGGTGACTGCCTCCCGCGAGAACAGTCGTCGGCAGGTGCTCTGCCATCAGTTCATGCGTCTGATCAGGGAGAACAGTGCCCGGGAGCATCAGGTGCCTTTCTACGCTGACAAGCTGTGCATATCGCCCCGGTATCTCGGGGATATCGTAGCGGAGAATTTCGGGGGGATGACTCCCAAGCAGTTGATCGACAAGCAGCTGATAGCCGAGATCAAGGTCCAGTTAGACAACCCGCTGTTTTCAGTGAGCGAGATAGCGCAGTATCTGAATTTTCCCGAGCATACTTCGATGAGCCGGTTCTTCAAGCGTAATACCGGGATGTCCCCCAAGGAATACCGGGCTTCACGCAAATAAAACAATGATGTTATGAGCAGTGATCTGGAAAAATATCGTCTGACGGTGGTCCTGGGGCCGACGGCTTCGGGCAAGACCCGCTATGCGGTGCGGCTGGCGGGGGAGGCCGGTGCTGAGATTATCTCGGCTGACTCGCGGCAGATATACCGCGGGATGGATATTGGGACCGGGAAGGATCTCGGCGAGTATGTGTATGAGGGAAGGCCGGTGCCGTATCATCTGATAGACATCGTGGATGCGGGGGTGCGCTATGATATCTTCCGGTATCAGCGGGATTTCGCGGCGGCGTACAATGATATCGTCTCCCGCGGCCGTCCGGTGATTCTCTGCGGCGGCTCGGGGCTGTACATCGAGTCGGTGACGCGGAACTATGCAATACCTGAGGTGCCGTCCAATCCGGCTCTGCGTGCGGAGCTCGAGCAGCACTCCGACGAATATCTGATAGACATGCTCAAGTCGCTGACGGTGCCTCACAACACCACAGACTATGATACGCGCAAGAGGCTCATCCGGGCCATCGAGATAGCGGTGTATCAGAAGGAACATCCGGAGGATGCGGGGGTATTCTCCGGGGACAATGCTCCGCTGGCCCGCTTCGCTCCAGAGGAGGTGCATTACATCGGGCTGTCCGTCTCGCGGGAGGAGCGCAATGCCCGTATCGACCGGAGGCTGGATGCCCGCCTGAAGGAGGGGATGATCGACGAGGTGCGCCGTCTGCTTGAGAGCGGCCTCTCGCCGGATGACCTTATATACTATGGCCTGGAATATAAGTTCGTCACTCTCTATCTCACCGGGCAGATGAGTTACGACGAGATGCGTGCCAAGCTGGCCATCGCCATCCACCAGTTCGCCAAGCGGCAGATGACCTGGTTCCGGGGCATGGAGCGCCGCGGTATCCATATCGACTGGGTGACAGTCTGAACCGCTCTACAGCTCTTCCCACTCGCCGCCCCACAGCTGAATGAAGCGGTACATGTCGTCGCGGGAGATTTCGAGGGAGGCGGTGTTGTCGTTGGGGTGGAAGGTGACCCGTTCGGCCTGACGCAGGTCCTTGTCGAGATAGAGCTTGACCTGGTGGCCAGTGTCGTTGATGAGACCGAAGAGGGAGACGGAGCCGGGGACAGTCCCGAGGTATTTTTCCATGCGCTGCTCGGAGGCGAAGGAGAGCTTGCCCTGATGCAGCTGGTGCTCTAAGCCGTGGATGTCCATCTGCTTGTGGCACTCGAGGATGACCAGGTAGTGGCGGTTGCCCTTGTGGTTTCTGAAAAACAAGTTCTTGCAGTGGGTCGAGTCGAAGTCCTTCCAGTATTTCATGGCCTCTTCTATAGTGGGAAGCGGCGGATGCTCGTGGATGATGTAGCTGATGCCCATTTCCTGCAGCCTGTCAAGTACTTTTCTGCGTCTTTCTTCTGCTGTCTCCATATTTTTCCGTTTATCGGGCCGCAAATATAGTTCATTCTTCCCGTATCCTGTGTATTTTTGCAGTCTTAAAGTGAGAATATGGATTATCAGAATGTGATTGACAGGATCCACGGTCAGCTGCAGGAACTGTGGGGACAGGGCAGGGTTGCGGATTACATACCGGCGCTGGCGAAGGTGGATCCGAGGCAGTTCGGGATAGCGGTGGCTACTCTCGACGGGCAGGAGTTCAGGACCGGGGACGCGCAGGTGTGCTTCTCGATTCAGAGTATTTCGAAGGTGTTTACTTTAGCGATGGTGACCGGGCGCATCGGGGACGAGATATGGAAGGCGGTGGGACGCGAACCCTCCGGCAACCCGTTCAATTCCTTGGTGCAGCTCGAGTATGAGCACGGCCTGCCCCGCAACCCGTTCATCAATGCCGGTGCCCTCGTCGTGACGGACCGTCTGATATCGCTGTATCCTCATCCCAAGGACGCCATGCTGGAGTTTGTCCGCGCCCTCTGCGCCAACGACGATATCTACTACGACAAGGAGATAGCCCGCTCCGAGCGGCTCAATGCCGACCGCAACCTGGCCCTTGCCTATTTCATGAAGAGCTTTGGGAATATTGAGAATGACGTGGAGACGCTGCTGGACGTCTATTGCCACCAGTGCGCCATCTCGATGTCCTGCACCGACCTTGCCCGTGCTTTCCTCTTTCTGAGCAACCGCGGCGTCAACCCCTTCGACGGCAAACAGGTCCTGACCGTCAGCCAGGCCAAGCGCCTCGGAGCCCTCATGCTCACCTGCGGCTTCTACGACGAGTCGGGCGACTTCGCCTTCCGCGCCGGCCTCCCCGGCAAGAGCGGCGTAGGCGGCGGCATCGCTGCCTACATCCCCGGCAACCTCGCCATTACCGTCTGGAGCCCCGAACTCAACCGCCACGGCAACTCCCTCATCGGCATGGCCGCCCTCGAGCATTTCACCACCGACATCGGCAATTCCATTTTCTAAAGTTTGATGGCGAAGCGCTTGAGCCGCGAGTCGAGCATCCCTTCCGGGACGATGTGCCTGATGCAGCCGGCGATGACGTTGAGCAGGCGTTCGCGGACGAAGTCCTCGCGGATGACGAGGGAGACTTCGCGTACGGGGACGCAGGTGGGGCAGCCGGGGGACGGGATGCCGCCTGAAGGGGCAATGCCAGTGGCCGGTGTCCCGCCGTTCTGTCGGACAATGGGCCTGAGGTTCCCGCGCTGCTCTTCGGTGAGGAATGCGGCGTGCAGCTCGGGGATGACGGTGTAGCCGCCGTTGGTGTCCACGATGCGGACGAGGGTGTCGATGCTGCCGGCCTGGTATTCGGTGCGGGTCCGGCGGCGGCTGTGGCAGAAGTTGAAGACCTGGCTGCGGAGGCAGTGGCCCTCCTCGAGGATCCACAGACGGTCGGAGGCCAGGCGGTCGGCCGGCACTTCGCTCAGGGCGTACAGCTCGTCGGACGGGGAGATGTACGCCACGAATTTCTCGTAGTACAATGGTATTTCCAGCAGGCCCTTCTGCTCCAGCGGAGTGGCCAGGATGGCCATGTCTATTTCCGCCGTCAGCAACTTCTCCACGATGAAGCGGGTGCGCATCTCGGACACGCGCAGATGTATGGACGGGTGCTCTTCGTGCATCCTCCGGAAGAGTCCGGGGAGAATGTATGGGGCAATGGTCGGGATGATGCCCATGACGGCCTCTCCGCTCTCGTCGCCCTTTTCGACGGCGACCAGCTCCTCGATCTGCGAGGCATTGTGCAGGGTCACCCGGGCCTGGGCGATGATCTTCTCTCCGAGGGCGGTGGGCCGGACGGGATGGGCTCCTCGGTCAAATATGGTCACGTCCAGGGCGGTCTCTATGCTGCGGATGCCTGCGCTGAGGGTCGGCTGGGTGACGCCGCAGGCTTCGGCGGCCCGGACGAAGTTGCGGTGGGTGTCCACTGCGACGATGTAGCGCAGGGCGGTAAGGCTGAGATTGGTATCTGTCTTCATACTGCCGGCAAATATAGAAATTATCTATGAGAATATAAAAAATATCGATTTGATTTATCAAAACCGCCGCCATATCTTTGCACCGTAAAACAAAACAGAACGGAATATTAATCATTAAAAAGTAATAGTTATGGACAGCAACAACAACATTCAGAATCAGACACAGCAGCAGTATTATCCCATGCCCCGCATCGGCGACCAGGCCCCCGCTTTCGAGGCCGTGACCACCCAGGGCCGGATAAAGTTTCCCGAGGATTTCAAGGGCAAGTGGAAGATTCTCTTCAGCCATCCCGCCGACTTCACTCCCGTCTGCACCTCCGAGTTCATGACCTTCGCCTCCCGCTCCGCCGAGTTCGAGGCCCTGGGTACCCAGCTCATCGGCCTCTCCGTGGACGGACTCTACAGCCACATTGCCTGGCTGCGCACCATCCAGGAGAAGATTCAGTACAAGGGCATGAAGAACGTCGAGGTGAAGTTCCCCCTGATCGAGGACATCACCATGGACATCGCCCGCAAGTACGGCATGATCCAGCCCGGTGAGAGTGCCACCCAGGCCGTCCGCGCCGTCTTCTTCATCGACCCGAAGAACGTAATCCGCACCATTATCTACTATCCCCTCTCGCTTGGCAGGAATTTTGATGAGCTCAAGAGAGTGCTGATAGGCCTGCAGACCGCCGATGAGTTCGGTGTCGCCCTGCCCGCCGACTGGCAGCCCGGAGACGAGGTGATAGTGCCCACGGCCGGTTCCTGCGGAGTGGCCAAGAGCCGGATGGACGGAGACGACAAGGACCTGAAGTGCTACGACTGGTTCTTCTGCACCCGTCAGCTCCCCAAGGAGAAGATAGAGGACAAAATTTACAGAAAATAATGAAACGGATAGCGACAACACTGCTTATGGCCGGAACCCTGCTTCTGTCCGCCCTGCCTCTGACGGCATACGGACAGGAGAGGGAGTCCGGAAAAAATGAGGAAAAAATGGAAACAGGAACAATACATCTGACCAAAGCGGAATTTCTGCAGAAAGTGTGGAACTACGAGACCGATTCCCAGGCCTGGAAATATGAGGGGACCAAGCCCGCCATCGTGGACTTCTTCGCCACCTGGTGCGGCCCCTGCAAGGCCCTGAGCCCCGTGCTCGAGGAACTTGCGAAAGAGTACGGAGACAGACTCGTAATCTACAAGGTGGACGTGGACCAGGAGCGCGATCTCGCCGGAGCCTTCGGAATCCGCTCGGTGCCCACCCTGCTCTTCATCCCCGCCGACGGAGAGCCGTCGATGAGCCCGGGTGCTCCGTCAAAAGCCCAGCTCAAGCAGATTATCGACGAGCATCTGCTGAAATAGCCTTTTGAGTGATTTTGTGAGTGAAAAATGAAACTTTTTCATTTTTCACTCGTATTCTATATAAAAACCAATAAAAAATCTGTTTATGAAACGTTCTGTAGTAACATTAATCTTGTCAGTCGCATTTTTATGTCTGTCAGCATCGGTATCAAGAGCGGATAATCCTCCCGAACCCGTAAAGTTGTACGAGTATGTTTTTAAAACACCTTGTGGTGAGGAAAAGGTTTATTCTACATTCCCTTTAAGTGAAGACGCAAAGGCTCAGATTGCATCAGATCTTTTAAAGGAGTGTGCCGAGGCAATAAAAGATATAAAAATTGCGTAATAAATGAGAAATTTTGTAGCACTGCGTTTTAAAACTAAAAAGCAGTGCTACATTTTTAAGTAGATGGAAATGAAAAAGATAGCTATAGCACTTTTTATAATGTGTATAGTTCCGTCTTATGCCGGCGCGCAGAAGATTCAGTGTGAACCCGTCATGGAGATAGTCTATGACGGGTTCTATAAGCGTGATCCGACTGTGGAGGGTTATTATCAGGACAGGTTCAGTCTGCTTGTCGGTGCGGAAAACTCACTGTTCAGATCGGTTTATGAGCTACAGCGTGATTCGGTCACGAAAAGTTTGCGAGAAAAAGGCATTGATCCGACCTCAAGAGCATATTCCGAGGCATTGGCCGGAATTCCCTCTGGGAACGAAATGAAGGTGTACAAGGACAGGAACGGTCGCAGCATCTGTTATATGAATGAGTTCAGTGGAGTCGGCTATGTGGCGGACGATGAGATAGACGCTCCGCTATGGCAACTCTCGGAAGATACCCTCTCTGTAGAGGGGTATCTGTGCCGGAAGGCTGTGACCAGGTATCTGGGCAGGACATGGACAGCATGGTACTGCCCGAAGATTCCTGTGCCGGACGGTCCGTGGCTGCTGTGGGGGTTGCCTGGAACTGTGCTGCTGGCTGAGGATCAGGACCGGTACTTTATATTCAAGGCTATAGGCTTCGAAAATATAGTTCCCGATGACAGCAGGCGGGTGGATTTGGATGTCTCGGAGTACAGGAGGGCATCTTTCTCCAGAATACTCAGGTTTGAGCAGTTAGAAGTTGAGAATGTCCGTATGATGATGGAGCTGATGCTTGGTGTCACATTCCAGTCAGAAAGTAAACAGGAGAGACGTCCGTACATTCCGATGGCGATAGTCAAATAGCTGTTTTATGAGGAATGTCTGCCGCTCTGTCAGTTTTTTTATTCTGCTTTTTCTGAGTCTATGGACTATGGAGTCCGTCGCGCAGACCTTCCGGTACAGTGGTGTCGTTCTGGATTCTGCGGACAAGTCTCCGGTTACCGGAGTGTATGTGACTTGTTTCTCTGCGGGAAAGACCGTCTGTTATGAGGTCACGGATGCGGATGGCCGTTTTGTCGTGGACAGTCCCACAATGCTCGACAGCCTTAACTTCATTCTGCTGGGCTACAAGCCTCTGTCCCTCACTTCTCCCGAGTTCGGGCGTGAACTTCATGTATATCTTCAACAGCAGCATTTTTCGCTCAGGGAGGTAACGGTGCAGCCTGAGCCTATGACTGTCAGCGGAGATACGGTGTCTTTCGATGCGGCTTATTTCACGCAGCAGTCGGACAATTCCTTATCTCAGGTGCTGGCTCGTCTTCCGGGAGTCAGTGTCGGAAATACCGGCACTGTAAGTGTGGACGGGAAGAATATCAGTCGCTTCTACATTGAGGATATGGATATGCTGGGAAGCCGTTACGGGATAGCGGTCAATAATCTGAGACCGGAGGACATATCCTCCATAGAGGTACTCCACCGTCATCAGCCGGTAGCGATGCTTCGCGGTATAGAGAAGCTGAATGCTGTCGCGGTAAACATCCGTCTTAAGAACAGTGCTAAGTCCAGATGGCTTTTCAGCGTGGAAGCAGCTGCAGGAGGTACCCCTTTTATATACAGGGCTTCGGCTGACGCGATGGCTTTCAATAGGACCAATCAGTCCATAATCATGTTGAAGTCCAATAATTCAGGGAACAATATAACCCGGGAGTTGGCGAGCCAGAACCTGGGGTATGGCGTGTATCTGATGAATGAGTTTGGTGAGGGAATTCCTGACCTGTTCAGTGTCAGAGGCCCGGTGTTGCCGGTGCCTGAGCGTTATTATTTTGACAATCATTCAAGTGCGCTGTCGGTGAACCAGTTGTGGAAACTAACACCTGTCAGTGACTTGAAGTACAGCCTGTCCGTCTCTGGAGAACGCAGAGAGTATTCGCAGTCATCTTTCAGTACCGTCACTATGCCGGACCAGTCGGAACTTACGATAACAGATACCGACCGTAGGAGAAACGACAGGCTTCATATTAATGGAGACTTCAATTATACCCTCAATTCCGATAAGTCATATGTAGAGGAGAAGTTGCAGATAGAGGCTGATCTTGACAAGGCCTGGGCTGATCTTGTCAACCGCGGCAATGTATACGGACAGGATTATTCCCTTCCTAAATTCAACATATCCAATAACCTGAAGGCGGTGTTTCATGCAGGGGCGATTCCATTAACATTCGAGAGCGGGATGTCGTACCGTCGCAGGAATCAGAGCATGGAGGTGTCTTCGGATTCTATCATATCCATTGTGGGGACAATCAGGGCCGTGCAGGATATTCGGATGGAAGAGTTCATCGCCGATAATGCGTTCTCTTTCACAAAACCGGTCTGGAAAGGACTGGAACTGATGGTGAAGGCGGGGCTGGATATCAGATACAGTAGTCTTTTCACATCTCTGGACAGCTTGAGTGTCAATGATGTTTCGCTTTTGAGCCTTTCCCCATACGTGCAGGGGAGACTGGACTGGGAACTGAAAGGCATGGAGATGAGTCTTGATCTCCCCGTTCGGCTCAGGACTGACATCTTTTCTGGGAAAGCCCGTTTTTATCCGCTGGTCAGTCCGAACCTAAGATGGGAATATACGTTCAGCATTCCTTTTACTCTTTCGGCAAATGCTTCTGTCGGAAATGGAGCCGGGGATATACAAGATTTAGCATACAATAACATACTCTATTCATACAGGTCCATGCAGGCATCGGAGGCGATGGAGCGGACTTTCCGGCAGTACTACTCTCTGTCTCTGAGTTACAAGGATCTTCTGAGCCTGTTTTCTGTTTCGCTCAACGGTTATTGGTCGGATTACCGGACCAACCTCAACACTTCTTACGAGTATTCAGGGGAGGATGTTTTTTACCGCTATATCAAGTCACCTCAGCAGCAGACTTCTGCCGGTGCCCGGCTTAATCTTCGTAAGAACTTCGGTATGGGCGAGTTGTCTTCAGAGCTTTCAGCCGGTTATAATCGTCAGTGGTCCGAGGCATATCTGCAGCAGGTACTGTACGAATACGTGTATGATATCTGGTCTGCTTCTTTAGGGCTGGGATGGACTCCACGCAGTATATTTGAATTAAGCTACGACGCTTTGTTTTATTCATCACAATTGCAGACGGTAGCGGCTTCAGCTCCGATATTCAACCTGACCAATACGCTTCGGGCGAGTCTTACTCCTTTTAAAGGTTTCTCGCTGACTGCGGAGTTCTCTCATGTGTTTCAGCGGCAAGTCGGCTATGATGATGTCTCTCTTCCATTTCTGGATGTTATGCTCCAGTACCGTTTCGGGAAGTTCCGTATTTTCGCGGAATGTACCAATCTGATAAATATAAAAGAGTATCGCCGCACTTATATAAGTGCCATAAGTACCGTGCACAACAGTGTTGGATTGAGAGGCAGGGAATTTATTGTAGGATTCTCTGTGAAATTCTGATATTTTCGTTGTTTTTATCACTATGCATAAAGTGATTGATATGAGTGGGCTTTGGAAAGAATTTATTTAGAAGCCGACCTGAAGCTGCGTGATGATCATGTGCGAGGAGGGGATGCCGCTGAAGACCCCCTGACTGTTACGGGAACGCTGCTGATAGACGTACTGCGCCTGGAGGCGGCATTTGCGGTAGAAGTTCCACTGCAGTCCGAAGATGTAGCTGCACTGCCAGTCGCTCAGGGCGATATTCCGGTCCAGATAATCCACAGATGCCACGATGTCGAGAAAATGAGTGGCGGAGCCCACGAGGGTGGCGTAGGCGCCCCGGCTCCGGACGGATGCGTCGAGACCTTCCATATATTCGCTCCTGAGATACATCGGTCCTGCCTCCATCTCCAGGCCTGCGCTCCACCTGTCCCTGCGGTATGTATCCCCGGCCTTGAATGTCCCGTAGGGGCTGTCCGCCTTTGCGGTGCCCTCTCCGAAGTAGACGGAGCCGTGTACCTTGAGGAAGCTGACCGGCCTGAGGGCGAGGCTTGCTACTACGTCCTTCCGGTTGTTGGTCTCGGCCGTATTGGACGGCTCGCCGCTGAAGACGCCGACCCTGTATTCTATCAGATTGCGGTTGTCCTTGCCTATTTTCAGAAATGCGCCTCCCACTTCCAGACCCAGGTCCCTGCCGGCTCCCGCCCCGAAGCATACGTCCGAGCCGTCGATACCCGCGAGATACTGGACTGCCTGGGCGCCCTTTATTATTTCCAGGACGGAGGGAGACATATTGCTCTCGATCGTGAAGGGGGTCTTGTACTGCCCGAGCCGGATGTAGAACGCATCCACCGGGCGGTATCTGACGAAGAGCTCATGCAGCTTGAATTTGGACACGTCGGCCATGAAGTAGAGGTCCAGATGCCTGACGGGCTTGATGTCGGCGATGATCATTGCCCTGTACAGACTGAACTTGTTGAAGGCCCCGTCATGTGCCATGTCGTAGGTGTCGTACTGGTATCCGGCCTGGGCATAGCCGCTTACGCTTACCTTTTCCGAAAGGAAACGGACGAGCTTGCTGTCCTTCCGGTCATCTGTTACGGTGCTGAGGGTGTCGGTGGCCGCAGAGGAACTGATGCATGCAGCGGCGGTCAGGATCAGGGTGAGGATGGTGGCCTTGAGGTGCATGGCTTGTAGTGTGTTGTAGCTGAGTTGATGAATCGGTTTTGTGTTTTAGGGCGGCAAAAATAGGAAAAGACTCCGGAATATGCAACAGCCATGCCGGCCCTACATCCTCAGCCGTCCGAAGTGCAGTATGCCTTCAGTGTCCTCAGTCAGGGCGTAGACGGTGTTCTCTGGCCCGTCATAGCACAGCTTCATGATTGTCATGTCTGTCCGTATGAGTTCCAGTGGACGGCCCTCACGGTCGAACACGGCGATGTCTGAGTACATCTGTCCCATGTCAGGCGTATAGTCGTTGTAGTATCTCTGTACGGGAGTGTGTCCGTCGTAGGCGGTGTAGATCCTGTCGTCGGTGCAGCAGATGTCGGCGAATCCTGCGATGGTGTTCTCGTTGAAATCATAGGTGTACTCCAGCGCCTCGATGTCCGGCTTCACGAAGTACCGGATGCCTGTGGGTTCCAGCCGGTCATCCTCTATGGAAAATATCTGCAGGACGGCTCCGTAGAACGTGCCTATGACACACCGGCTGCCGTCGGGAGAGAGGTCCATGACGGAATTCCAGTACAGGTATTCGTTCATGCGTCCGGTTTCGTCCGGTATTTCCAGGAGAGTGTGCCTGGACAGAATGTTCCCGTCAAGGGTCTGGAGCAGCAGCTCTATCGGGAGCTCATCGTCCACCGCGGCGGTGAACCCCGCCTTGCATGTCTGGTTGAGCAGGATGCCGTCTCCGATGTAGATGCACAGGTTTGTCCTGCCGGTCCCCTCCATTTTTATCTCCCGGACGGGATAGCTGCTGTGGATGAGCGAGTCCACAGGGAAGCACTGCATGAGGTTCCGCGACAGGTCATAGTAGTAAAGAGTGTCGTTCCGCAGGGACGGTGCCCTGTCCCCCTGGATGGTCTCGCCCGGTCCGCGTCCTTCCCGGATGGCACCGGCGACCGGAGCACCTGTGTGCTTGTCGTAGATATGCAGCGTTTTCCGGGTCTGCATGTCGAGTGCAGGCAGCACTAACCAGTCCTTGAATAAGTAAAGATCCTGAGCGGTATTGAAGAGCAGCCCGTCACCGAGTATCTCGAAACAGGCCTCCCTTTCGACAGGAAATACGGGCGGCTCGTATCTGATATTGTTCCGGCCGCAGCCGGTCAGGAGCAGTGATGTCACCAGAAGTGCGGGTGTGAGCAGACGTTTCATGTTCGTAGGAGTTTTTTTTTAAGTGAATATTTTCTATAGCCGTCCGAGGCGGAGTCTGCCGTCGGTGTCCGTGACTATGGCGTAGACGGTGCCTTCTGTCTCGTCGCAGCATAGCCTGTTGATGCTCAGGCCGGTCTTGATCAGCTCTAAAGGCCGGCCCTCCCAGTCGAAGACGGCGATGCGGGTGAAGAGCGGATGGTCCTCGGGCATGAATTTGATTATGTTGATGCCGTCGTATGCAGTGTAGATTCTCTCATTCCCGGCGTAGATGTCCTGAAAGCCGAGTCTGGACCGGTCCGTGTGTTCGTAGTGATGGTTGCGGCTGTGGCGCAGCAGGATCTTCACGAGCGGCTCGATGTAGTAGTTGAGGCTCCTGAGCCGGAGCGTGTCCCCGATGTCGTAAGTCTCCAGGATGGCTCCCCTCCATGTCCCGAAGACTGCCCGGCTGCCGTCGGGCGAGAGGTCGCCGCGGGAGGATCGGTAGACGCATTCTCCTAAATACGGATTCTCTATGGGGTGAATGTCGCAGGCGGCGGTGATTCTGCCCTGAGCCTTGTCGTACAGTTCCAGCCGGGACGTCCCGGAGAGGGAGTCGGTGTAGCTGTTGTTGTGGTACAGGTACCGGTCTCCGAGGTCCCAGGTCCTGAGATTGCTTCCGGGCAGCAGGACCGGACTCTGGCTGACGGTAGGAGTCTCCTCGTCCAGCATGTCGTTTACGCTGAAGACCAGCTCAGTCTCCAGCAGACCGTCGATATACCGCATCCAGCCGTCCATAAGGGTGGTCATGGCGTATCCGTAGTAATTCCGGCCCGGGGCCTTGCCGAACTGGATGGAGCCGGTCACTTTCTCTCCGCTGGTCTTGTCGAATATGTGGAACGTGTTGCCGCTCAGGGTGTCGTGTCCGCAGACCAGCAGGTAAGGGCCGTAGATGTAGATGTCCCCGGCATCCCGCAGGGTCAGCGGCTCTCCGATGAGTTCGAAGCGGGCGCTCCGCTCTGTGGGGAATTCGGGCTCCCGGTATCTGTCCGTGCCGCCGCAGCCGGTCAGGAGCAGAACTGTCATTAGAAGTGCGGGTGTGAGCAGACGTTTCATGGCAGTTTTATTGTTATTCGCCAAATTTAGCGATTATTTTCCATATTTTCGCGTCATGGAAAAAAGAGGTCTGCTGATATACCCCTCGACGACCCCCCGGGGGAACAATGCTTTCGGCTGGTTCCGGGAGGCGGCTGCCCGTCACGGGATGTCGCTTGAGGTGCTGTTCTACGACGCTCCGGCGGCTGAGGCTCCCGCGGGCGCTCCGGCCTGGAAGCCGGATTTTGTCCTGATGCGGGGGTACAATATCGCCCTGTCGCGGTGGTACGGGGCTCAGGGTGTGCCGGTGCTGAATGCCCCCGAGGCGATGATCCTCTGCCGGGACAAGCTCCGCTGCGGGGAGGTCCTGGCCGCTGCCGGGGTGCCGGTGCCAAGGGCATTGTTCCCCGAGAAGGCCCGGAGCGGGGACGCATTTCCATTTATCCTCAAGCTCAATTTCGGGTCGAAGGGGGAAAATGTCTTCCTCGTCCGCGATGTCTCGGAATACCGTTCCGCGCTGGAGGCGTGCCGGCGGGAGGAGGCTCTGCGCTTAGAGGCATTGTCCAGGGGAATCAGTGAGTTCGGGGAGACGCCGGAGGAGGTCCGCCGCGGCTGTGTGCCTGTCCTGCAGGAGTTCGTGGCCACGAGCAGCGGACGGGACATCCGGGTGTGGGTGACGGGGGACGAGGTGGCCGGTCATGTGCTGCGGTACAATCCCTCGAGCTTCAAGTCCAATTTCGCCGCCGGGGGCTCCTTCCGTCAGATTCCGCTGCCTCCCGCCGCTGCATCTCTCGCCGTGGCCGCCGCCCGTGCCTGCGGGCTCTTCTTTGCGGGGGTGGACCTGCTGTTCGACGGTCATAACGGCTTCAAGGTCTGCGAGGTCAATGGCAATGCCAGCTTCCGTACCGCCTCGGCCGACATTCCCGATGCGCTGTTCCGCAATCTCGCCCGCGTCCTATGACCAACCAGTGCGTCCTGAGATGGCCGGGAGTATTCCTTGTTCTGCAATCTTGCCCACGCCCTCTGGCAATGGTAAGCAGTGCAGCAGGGTATTTTTGCAAACACTCAGTGATCAGAGAGTTACGGAAGAGCTGTGATCTTTTCGGGATGTTGTGAGGGGGCGGAAAGATCATGCGTGATTCGCATTGTTTTGAATGTCAATGTTTTGCAAAATAGGGGTGCGTCACGTCTTACCGTTGAGGGAACCGGCGGCTCTGAGCCGGATTTGGGCTTCTATCCTTGAGGGTTGTGATCCTGGCTGTTCTGAGCCGGACCGTTCTGCTCCGGACTGTGCTGGCCTGGAGCGCTTTGGCCGTGGAAGACTTGTCCGAGCAGACTGATGCTGGTCTGGGTGAGGCGTGCCAGCTGCTTGATGCCCAGGCCGTATTGTTTCCGGAGGATGTCTGCCAGCTGATACTTCTCGTCTATGCTGAGCGCATCGGGAGAAGACTTGCTGAATATTTCGCTGCAGAGGTTCGTGACGGTGGAGGCCATCTCGCTGTCAGTGTAGCGGGCCCGCCGGAGGATTCCGGATGTCAGCTCCATCTCCATACTGTCGTTGCGCGAGAGGAAGTAGAGCATCCTGACAGGGCTGTGGAATATCTCCTCGACGGCGCGGTAGTCAACGTAGCATTTAGGGCAGATAAGTCCGTCGGCCGTTACGGTGTAGTGTCCAGGCAGCTGTCCGCGGGTACGGAACAGTTTCTGCTGCCGCCGCTTGCTCATGTGTGCGATATCTGTAACCGGCCGGTTGGCTGTCAGTGTGTTGCCGTTGTTGAAATACAGAGGACCGGAACTCCATCGGTAATGCGTCGGGAGGACGGCCAGCCCGGCTGCGGGAGGGTTGCGCAAGACGTAGGCAATCGCCCGTTTAAGGTACTCGGTATCGTCAATTTCTTTCATGCAGATGTCTGCGCGGCTCATGTCGGCCAGAGTGAAAAGTCGCTTCCGGTAGGCCTTGATGAATCCGCCGCAATCCTCTTCAGTGCCGTGGGCTATGAAATGGACGTGGTTGTCCATCAGACAGAAAGCGTGCATGGATATGTCTCTGTCAGCCATGCATACGGGAATGCTGTTCATCCCGAAAATGTAATCGGCCTCAGTCTTGAAAATGATTTCCTTTTCCAGTCCGGCTGTGCAGATGTGCCGGAAATGTTTCTCCTGCTCCATAATCTTTCGCATCTATCGGTTAATGACTGCCTCAAAGTTAGGAATTATATTCTGACTGTGCAACAACGGTAAGCAGAGGCGCGGGCACTTTTTGTAATCACTCAGAGATTAGAGGGTTAAGAAAGAGGGATGTGCTTGCCGGTGGGTTGTGAAGGCGCGAAAGATACTCGTTGTATTGGTAATGCTGTGAAATATAGTTGATTATGAAAATGGGGTGCGTCAGTACTTACGATAACTTCTTAGAGGGTTCGGGCGAGGGGCAGGGATTGAGCATGATGGTGTTGACGGTACGGCCGCAGGAGGGGCCTTCGCGGCGGGCTGAGAAGAAGCCGGGGTGGGAGTAGGTGTCGATGCCGGAGATGAGGATGTTGGGGTCATGGACACCGGCCCGGATGAGGGTCAGGCGGACGGCTTGGGGAAGGTCTATGTGGAGGCCGCCGGACATGGAGCCGGGGATGCGCGGGCCGCGGTCGGTGATAAGGCGGACAACGGTTTTGCCGGTGCTGGCCGTGCCGTCGTCATCAGTGTCCGGTGGCAACCATGTCTCCGGAAATCCGGCGGCAAGGAAGGCTTCGGCGACTTCCGGACCGACCTGGAAGCTTTCCGGGCCGATGCCGGGACCGATTACCGCTATGATGTCGGCGGCGCGGGTGCCGTACTTGGAGGCCATCACAGCCAGGGTCTTGGCTGCGATTTTCAGCACCGTGCCCTTCCATCCGGAATGTACTGCCGCCACGACCCGCCGCACCGGATCGTACATCAGCACCGGTATGCAGTCAGCCGTCCTGGCCCCTATCGCCACACCCGGCACGTCAGTCACCAGCGCGTCATAGCCCTCCAGCTCTTCCCGTGTAGTACCTGCCGAAGTCACCACGGCCACCCGGTCTCCGTGCACCTGATGCGCCTGCACCACCCTCATCGGCAGCACGGCGTCCCTCAGCGGGGAAAATGCCGTAACTTCAGGGGCTATGTCATATCTCATCAGGCCGTCGGAGCCGCTCGGGGAAATCTGTCTCATCTCAGGCAAATGCAATTTTTGGCAAAGTTAGGATACTTCTTTGAAAAATTTTTCTAAATTTGCCTCCGCAATGAGAAAGCACTCCAACATATCCATGATGTCCATGCGAATGCATCGCTCTTCGATGCATGGCTTTCTCTTTTGCCGGTAAGTCAAGCGGGATGCGGGCTCCGGCGTATTAAATCCGAAAACATATCAAGTTGACTCCACAGTCCCGAATCTGCCCCGGGGCTGAGAATGGATTTGACGTCAGGGCATCAATGGACATCGACAATCAATGATACAAGCGGAATATATCCACGAAGAACCGTTCCGGTGCGAGGCCGGAGGTACAATCGACAATCTCAGAATAGTCTATCACATATCAATGCCGGGCGGCGGGCCCAGCAAGGTCATCTGGATCTGTCATGCGCTGACAGCCAATTCGGACCCGGAAGAATGGTGGCCGGAGATGGTGGGCCCGGGCCGGCTCATAGACACGGACCGCTACACGGTGGTCTGCGCCAATATGCTCTGCTCGGCTTACGGCTCCTCCGGTCCGGCACAGGGCAGGTTCCTGGATTTCCCGAAGGTGACTGTCAGGGACATCGTCTGCACCGAGGCTCTCCTGCGCAGGCATCTGGGCATAGGCCGGATAGACCTGCTGATAGGCAGTTCCATCGGCGGTTTCCAGGCTCTGGAATGGACGGTGATGGAGCCGGATGTAATCGCACGGGCGGCCATCATGGCCTGCGGCCCCCGGGTTACGCCTTGGCTGACAGCATCCAACGAGGCCCAGAGGATGGCCATCGAGGCCGATCCTACGTTTCGCGAGTGCCGCACCCTGAAAGGCGGAGCGGCAGGACTCCGCACGGCCAGGGCCATAGCCCTCATCTCGTACCGCAGCTATCAGGGGTACAACAGTACTCAGGCCGAGCCGGATGAGGATACCCTCTTTGCGGAGCGTGCCGCTTCCTACGAACGGTATCAGGGCCGCAAGCTTTCCGACCGTTTCGACGCCTATTCCTACTGGTATCTGACACATTCAGTGGACAGTCATAACATCGGCAGGGGCCGCGGGGGAGTGGAGGCGGCTCTCAGGAGCATCAGGGCCCGCTGTGTCATCGTAGGCATAGACAGCGACGCCCTTTTCCCGACACAGGAGCAGAAGTTCATGGCCCGCAATATCCCCGGGGCTGAGTATCACGAGATAACCTCGGCTTTCGGGCATGACGGCTTTCTGCTCGAGTACGGACAGCTGTCGGCTGTCTTAGGACCGGTGCTGGAAAAAATTAATCAATAAAAAACCATAATACATCATGCAAGTACTCAAATTCGGCGGCTCCTCAGTCGCCAACGCAGCCAACATGGCCAGGGTGGCGGATATCGTCACCAGGGCAGTGGACCGGGACCGGACCATCCTGGTCTGCTCGGCTATCAGCGGCTTTACCGACGCTCTCATCCGCACCGACAGTCTTGCCGCGGCCAGAGACGAGGGCTACAAGGCCATCATAGACGAATATCAGCAAAAGCATCACGACATCATCCGGCAGCTGCTTCCGGAGCAGAGGCAGGCGCAGGCCCTGGAACTGTGTGATGCCGTCCTGGACTCTCTCCGGGGCATAGCCCATGGAGTCTACCTGCTCGGAGAGCTCAGCGAGGCCAGCCTGGATGCGATACAGGGTACCGGAGAACTGCTTTCCACCCGGATTATGGCCCTGCTGCTCGCCTCAGCCGGCATATCTGTCAAGTGGGTGGACTCCAGAGAGATCATCATGACTTTCAAGAAGGACGGGACGACGGTCGTGGACACCGCCGCGTCCTACGCCAACATGGCGGCTATGCTGGAACGCAACCCGGTGACTTCCCTGTTTGTCCTTCCCGGATTTATTGCCTCCGACAGTCAGGGCCGTACCACGACCTTAGGCCGGGGCGGCTCCGACTACTCGGCCTCCCTGCTGGCCGTGGGTTGCGGAGTGCGCCGGCTCGAGATCTGGACGGACGTGACAGGGATGATGACCGCCAACCCGAGGATTGTCCCCTCGGCCCGGACCATCAGCAACATATCCTACCGTGCTGCCCTGGAACTCTCCCATTTCGGCGCGAAGGTCATCTATCCTCCTACCATACAGCCGGTGGTGTCGGAGGGCATTCCTATCTATGTTAAGAACACATTCTGTCCTGACGCCCCCGGCACCCTGATAGAGAAGAACCCGCCCCGGAGCAAGGAGAGGCTCGTGGGCATTTCCAATTCCGACAAGATAGCCCTCATCTCCTTAGAAGGCAGCGGTATGGTGGGAGTGCCGGGTTTCTCCGCCCGCCTTTTCGAGAGCCTGAGCCGCAGCGGGATAAGCATCATACTCATCACCCAGGCCTCTTCGGTGAACACTATGTGTGTGGCCATATCTGAAAAAGACGCGGCCAAGGCCAAGGAGGCGGCCGACAGCTGCTTTGCCTACGAGATATCCCTGGGCAAGCTCAATCCGCTGAAGGTCGAGAAGGGCTTCTCGATAGTCTGTCTGGTGGGGGACGACATCATGAGCCAGTGCGGCACTACGGGCCGGATGCTCGCCGCTCTTGGACGTCACGGTATCTCCATAAGGGCCACGGCGCAGGGCTCTTCGGAGCGGAACATCTCCGTGGTGGTGCGCTCTGAGGAGGCGGACCGGGCTATCCGCTACATCCACAACGAGTTTTTCGACAGGACTCCGGCCCGGGACATCAACCTCTTCATCGCCGGTTACGGTACGGTCGGCAAGGCGCTGGTGGACATCATCCGCCGCAACGGAGACGCAATAGCAGCCCGCACCGGCAAGCGGCTGCGGATCGCGGGTATTTCCAACAGCCGCCGCTATGTGCTGGATACCGAGGGCATTTCTCCCGAGTGGACAGGTGAGCTGCTTGAAGGAGGGGTCAGTGCAGCGGACGATGCTTATTTCGAGGCTCTTGCCCATACCTCTCTGGAAAACTCCGTCTTTGTCGACTGCACTGCCAGCGAGGATGTGGCCTGCAAGTATCCGCTGCTTTTCCAGCACGGCTACTCGGTGGTGGCCTGCAACAAGATAGCCTTCTCGTTCCCGTACTCCCAGTACCGTGCTATCCGCAGCTCGGCCTTGGAAAACGGCGTGAGCCTCAGATATGAGACAACTGTCGGGGCGGCCCTGCCCGTGCTCGATGCCGTATCCCGGTGTGTCTGCAGCGGTGACCGGATTCACCGGATAGAGGCCGTGCTGTCGGGGACGCTCAACTATATTTTCAGTACTTATGACGGCGGTGCGGCGGTGACATTCGCCGATACCGTGCGGCAGGCCGTGGCTGCCGGATACGCCGAGCCGGACCCCCGCATTGACCTCAGCGGCCGGGACGTGCTCCGCAAGCTGCTGATCCTCGCCCGGGAGGCCGGATTGCCTATAGAAGAGGAGGATGTGGCGGTGGAGCCCCTGCTCCCGGCAGAATATTTTGAGGGCGGCACGGAGGATTTCTACCGCAGGCTGCAGGAGCATGAGCCGGAACTGGCGGCCCGGTACAGGGATGCTGCGGAGAAAGGGCTGCGGCGCCGGGTCGTGGCCTTACTGGAGCATTGCCCCGATGCGGCGACCGGGTACCGCGCCTCCATTGTCCTGAAGGAGGTGGGGGAGGACCATCCCCTGTTCAATCTCTCCGGAACGGACAACGCTGTCCTCATAGAGACGGATTTTTATCCCTCGCCGCTGGTGATTCAGGGTGCGGGGGCGGGAGCATACCAGACGGCTTCCGGTATATTGAACGATATTTTAAAATAAACATACCTTATGAAAAGAAATTACAGATTCGAGACCCTGCAGGTCAGGGCGGGACAGGAGATTGATCCGGTGTCCAAGGGCACGGCTGTGCCTATCTATCAGAGTACTGCATACGTTTTTGACGACATGGAGTACGGCAAGGAACTGTTTGAGCTCAAGAAGGCGGGCAATATCTACACCCGCATCACCAACACTACCAACGAGGTGTTCGAGAAGCGCATGGCGGCTCTGGAAAACGGCGTGGCGGCCACGGCGACGGCTTCGGGGCAGTCGGCGGTGCTGCTGAGCATCCTCAATATCGCCGGCCCCGGGGACAATGTAGTGACCTCCCCCTTCCTCTACGGCGGCACCTTCACCATGTTTGCCATCACCCTCAGGGACATGGGTATAGAGATGCGTTTCGCAGCCAGCGACAGGACGGAGGACCTGGAGGCGCTGGTGGACGGCAGGACCAAGGGCATCTTCATAGAGAATCTGGCCAATCCGGCGTTCAGCATCCCGGACTTCGAGCCGATAGTGGAGATGGCCCGCCGTCACGGTATCTGCGTTCTGGTGGACAATACCTTCGGTATGGCCGGATGGCTGCTGCGGCCGGTGGACTGGGGCTGCAACGTGGTCATCCATTCGGCGACAAAATGGATCTGCGGCCACGGTACGGCTCTCGGCGGAGTGGTAGTGGACGGCGGCAATTTTGACTGGACTCCGGAGAAATATCCTCTGCTGGCGGCTCCCTCGGAGAGCTATCACGGGGTGGTGTACACCGATGTGTTCGGGCGCGGGGCCTTCGCCGGCAGGGTGAGGGTGGACGGCCTGCGCAATCTCGGCCCGGCTCCCTCCCCGTTCAACTCCTTCCTGATGCTCCAGGGCCTGGAGACTCTCTCGCTCAGGGCCGAGCGCTGCTGTGACAATACCCTCGAAGTGGCCCGTTTCCTCCAGCGTCATCCGGCCGTGGAAAGTGTCAACTACCCCGGGCTCGAGGACAATCCCTATCACGCCCTGGGCTGCAAGTACCTCCGGGGCGGATTCGGCGGAGTGCTCACTTTCAGGGTCAAGGGCGGATTCGACGCCGCAGCGGCTCTGGTGGACCGTCTGGAACTGATCCTGCACGTGGGCAGCGTCGGGGATGCCAAGTCCCTGATAGTGCATCCGGCCTCGACGACCCACTCCCAGCTGAGTCCTTCCGAGCAGGTGGCCGCCGGGGTCTATCCCAACATGCTGCGGCTGTCGGTCGGTATCGAGCATGTGGATGACCTGATCTATGATCTGGAGAATGCGTTGAACTCTTTGGAAAAACAGGAGGTGCGGAAATGAAAGTAGCAGTAGTAGGTGCCACCGGACTGGTCGGCACCGTTATCCTGAAGGTATTGGAAGAAAGACAATTCCCGGTGTCGGAGCTGCTGCCGGTGGCTTCGGAGCGGTCGGTGGGGCGGACGGTGCGCTTCGCCGGTTCCGAAGTGCCGGTGGTGAGTGCGGAGACTGCCCTGGCGGCCCGGCCGCAGATAGCCCTTTTCTCCGCCGGGGCCGCGGTCTCCCGGGAGCTGGCTCCCCGTTTCGCCGCCGTCGGATGCCGGGTGGTGGACAATTCCTCCTGCTGGCGGATGGACCCTGCTGTCCCGCTGGTGGTGCCTGAAATCAACGGCGATGTGCTGGGAGCGTCGGACATGATCGTAGCCAACCCCAATTGTTCCACCATCCAGATGCTCCTGCCCCTGGCGCCCCTGCACCGCCGCTGGGGTATTCGCCGTATCGTGGTCTCCACCTACCAGTCGGTCTCCGGAACGGGCTACAAGGCCCTGGCGCAGATGGAGGCTGAGCGGGCCGGCCGTCAGTGGGGAGAGTATCCGGCGGTATATCCCCATCCGATAGACCTGAACATCCTGCCTCATATCGACGATTTTCTGGACAGCGGCTACACCAAGGAGGAGATGAAGATGGTCAATGAGACGCATAAGATACTGGCCGATCCCGGTATAGCCGTGTCTCCTACGACAGTCCGGGTACCGGTTACCGGTGGCCATTCCGAATCCGTCAATGTGGAACTGAGCCGGGATTTCGACCTTTCCGAAGTGCGTTCCGTCATTGCTTCCGCCCCCGGTTGCGTCCTGCAGGATGACCCGTCAGCCGCCGTTTATCCTATGCCGTTGTACGCCTATGGCCGGGACGAGGTCTTCGTAGGCCGCATCCGCCGCGACCCCACCGTCCCCTACGGCCTTAGCCTCTGGTGCGTAGCCGACAACCTCCGCAAGGGGGCCGCTGTCAATGCCGTGCAGATTGCGCAGCTGCTGTTGCCGTATGCAATTGCCTGATGTGGCGGTTGCGTGGCTGCTTTTTGGTTACATGGCTCTTTTCACCTGACTCCTTCTTCCCAGAGCCGTTCCCCTTTGGGCTCCTTCCGAAGGAATCGGTGATTTTTAGATATGCAGGAAATTTTGCTAACTTGCAGGAAATTTCAAACAGACCTATTTATGAAAAATCTTTTATCATTGGCGGTGATAACGGCCGCTGCCCTTTTTCTTGCGGGCTGCGCATCTGGAAGCAAGTATGTAATCGAAGGCTCAGGGGACCAGCTGGTGGACGGGCACTGGATGTATGTCTCTGACGGAGTGGACTGGTCGATGCTGGACTCGGCGCTGATAGAGAACGGATCATTCAGGATAGAGGGGGCGGACATGGGCTCGGGTGTGGCCATGCTTTATATGGGGGCCAATTCTGCGCCTTCGGGACTGTATCAGATGAGCGAGATGATTTTCCTCGAGCCGGGAACCGTGTCGTTAGAGTATATCCCTGACTATGAGATGTATTTCGCGCATGGAACACCCATGAATGACCTCTACTATGAGCTGTCTTTCGGAGACGCCGGGGATTATGAGGATCCTCTGGACATCATCCGGGCCAATCACAACGTGCTGGGGCTTACACTCCTGCAGGGTATGCTGGCGATGTCCTCCAAGCCGGAGATAGAGGCGGTCCTGGCGGAGTTCCCGGAGAGCATGAAAGCGCATCCGCTCTACCTCCAGTTGGAGGAGATGCTCGAGCCGATCAAGGCCGATCTCGGAATGCCCTACTGGGACATCGAGGGCAAGGACGTCAAGGGCAATGCGGTACGGCTCAGCGATGTCGTAGAGCGTGACGGCGTGCGCTACGTGCTGCTGGATCTGTGGGCCTCGTGGTGCGGTCCGTGCCGGGAGGAGAATCCCAATCTGGTCAAGCAGTATTCCCGTTTCCGCAGCTTCGGTTTCGAAATCTACGGCATGTCCTTCGACAGCTCCCCCGAGAACTGGCGCAGCGCGTTGAAGGAGTTCGGTATGAACTGGCCAAATGTCATCACCGAAGTCACCGGCAGCCCCAGGACCAGTCCTGTCTGGGCCGGCTACGGCATGGACGGCATCCCCTGGAACTACCTCATCGATGCCTCCACTGGAGAGATCATCGCCAAGAACCTCCGCGGTGAAGCCCTTGCCGCCGAGCTCGAGGCCCTCTTCACAGAACAAAAGTAAATCGTTATGAAGAATTCCTTAAAGTTGTTTTTCGCAGTCACGATATTATTGTCAGCATCTATGCTCACAGTGTCAGCGCAGACGCCTGTCCCGGAATCTGAGCTGATAATATACAAAATGCAGAATAACCGTGACCACAATCCCCTGTACTTCATGGAGGCGGATGGAATCTACAGAGGTGTGAGGATGATGGCCGACAGCTCATACGCGGCTCATCAGGACAGTCTCGGGAATCTCGTCATAGATTACAATCGCGGCGGCCGCTATGAATATACCTATGACACACTTGGACGTATTACCTCCAATCCCGGAGTGTGGATCAGCTATCGGTACGAGGGCAATATCCTGAACATTACGGGAGTGGCGAGAAAGGACAGCAGCCTGTATTTCAAGTATAGGATAGAATATGCCGGAAAGTATCCAGTCCGCAGGAGTATGGTCCATATCAATTATGAGGGAGAAGAGGTTAGGACGGAGGAGTGGTGGACCTATGACCGGTTCGGCAGAATGACAGGTTATACGACATTGGATGAGGGGTCTACGTTGGCTGATTCCATATATGCAGTGATAAGTTATAACGATTATAGCAGCCATGATCGTAGGAATGTAACGGTGTGCTATGGCGACAGCCAGCTGTACTACAACCGTCTTGACCAATATGATGACGCAGGCAGAGTCATTCGCTCGTACATATACGATGATTATGACGGGACGGAATGTGTAGAGGAATACGAGTATGCGGACAGTCTGAATGCTGCGCCCTATGTCCGGACCACCTCTATCATTCAAAGCAGTACTCGTCCCGCCAATAAGAAAATCAGGGAGATCTATGACTCCAACGGTTCGCTCGTCCGTATTGAAGAGTCGGAAGATGGTGTGATTCCATTTTCGATTAAGAAGGAAATCAAAATAGAATACGATGACAGGGGCAATGTGGTAAAGTGGTTCTTTATCTCCCCTTGGTGGTGTCAGTGCGATTTTGTCGAGTACGAGTATTATTAGAGTTGTTGATGCGTAGGTCAGGATGTATGGCAGGACATGGCGGTAAATCCTCAGTGCAGATATGACTTTAATGCTTCGACGTACGCGGCGAAGGCACGCGCCCCCGTCTCCGTAATCCTGCACACCGTCCGCGGCTTCTTCCCCGCAAATCCTTTCTCGACAGAGATGTACCCTGCCTCGGAGAGCTTGTCGATCTGCACGCTCAGATTGCCGGCAGTGGCTCCGGTGGCCTCGCGCAGGTACACGAAGTCGGCTTCTTCCATTGTCAGCAGGGTGGACATGACGGCCAGACGCAGTTCGGAGTGCAGCAGCGGGTCGAGTTTTGCAAATTCTCCCATGGCCGCTACTGCAGTTTACTGGTTTGACGGTTGAATATCAGGCCTGGGATGACCAGGGTCATCAGCGCTGCGATGGCCATGATCAGCGGAGTGGGTATGTTCAGGAAGTAATCGCAGGGCAGTCCCGCTATTCCGCAGATAATGCTGAGAATGAATACGGTCCATGAGCTGCAGAGGACCCCGGTGACTGCACCGGCCATGCCCAGAAGCAGTATTATGACACCGTTTGTCGGTATGGGGATGAAGAATGCCATGATGCCGACGGCTATTGCCAGGATTCCGAATATGCCCCATACGATGCCCACGGACCTGGATACGAAATTCTCGCCCTTCCCCTTGCTCTCGATGCGTTTGAATACCAGCTGATTCAGAGGCCAGCCGATAAATGGAATCAGAAACCAGGCCAGGTTCCACAGATGATTGTTGTCCGAAAGTGTCAGCCCCAGCAGGACAATCCCGGATACGAGGATTACGGTCGTTCCCCAGATGAGCATTGCGGTGCCGCCGCGCCGCTGAAAGTCCTGCCGACTGTTGTTGATGGCCTCAGAGATGATTTCCAATGACTTTTCTACTGAAAGTCCGTTTTTGTCGAAGTTGTTTTCCATTGCTTTAAAATACTTTAAAAAATAAACCAAGTTCTGCAAAAAGAAGAGGGGCGCCGGTCTCCTCTCTTTGTTTATGGTGCAAATATAAACTGATTTATTTTATAAAGCAAATTTTGTGAAAAATTTTTCGCAAATTTGCGGAAAGAGAAAATGTCCTATGATATCAAGAGTAAAAAAGTATTCAATGGAAAATGAATGGCCGGGCAGTCCGTGTCTTATCCGATTTGGAAACCGACAGGAATGCGGGTATGGGAAGTACAATGCAGATGGAAAGTATGTGCCGGGTGAGAAGAATATCCGGTCTTTCAGGCGGAACTTCGGTATGGTGGCGCTCGCCGTTGTGGCAGCCCTGTCCTGCGTCGGAGCTGATGTGGTGTGCGCCCAGACTTCTTCCGGGGATGTGCGGGTTGCGTCCGGGCAGTCCGTGGCTTCGGGTCAGGACCTGGAATCTGCCGGGGTGAGACCCGGATGGCGTCTGGTATGGGAGGAGAATTTCGAGTCGGAGAGGATGGACTGGAGCGTGTGGAGCAAGACGGTGCGGGGGACGGCGGACTGGGCGGATACTCAGTCGGCGGATGAGCGCTGCTACGGTTTCCGGAACGGCAATCTCATACTCAGGGGAATAATCAATGACGACTTAGAGGCGGACACGGCCAGGTATCTGACCGGCGGGGTGGTGACGCAGGGGAAAAAGGCATTTGCCTTTCCGGGCCGAATCGAGGTCCGGGCGAGGCTGCAGGCGGCTACCGGAGCCTGGCCGGCTATATGGCTGCTGCCCTCGGATCCCGCTGTCCGCTGGCCTCAGGGCGGAGAGATAGATATCATGGAGCGGCTTAATTATGACGGATTCGTGTACCAGACTGTACATTCGAACTACACTTACGTTCTCGGCCACAGGGACGAGCCGGCCAATTACAGTACGATGGAGATAGACCCGGAGGGATTCAATACCTATGGCGTGGATGTCTTCCGGGACAGCGTGGTGCTTTATGTCAACGGAGTCCGGAATTTCTCGTATCCGAGGGTGCCGGATGCCGCTGACACCTTAGGGCAGTTTCCGTTCTTCCAGCCGATGTACCTGCTGATAGACATGCAGCTCGGCGGCAGCTGGGTAGGGGAGACGGACCCGGAGGACCTTCCCGTGGAGATGGAAGTGGACTGGGTACGCTATTATGTGCCGGAGGACGGGCGCCCGGACAGTCCGGAGATCCGCCCTGCGGTGAGCATTGTGCCCCGGCCCGCTGTAATGCGCCTCTCAGAAGGAGCGCCGCTCCGTATTTCCTCCCGCAGACTGTCGGTCTATGCTTCGGACCGCCATATTAAGGTGATTCCCGAGATAGAGATGCCGGGGCATGCGCTGGCTGCTCTGGCGGCATATCCGTGGTTAGGATGTACGGGCGGTCCCTATGAAGTGAGGACTACATGGGGGATAAGCGACGATGTGTTCTGCATCGGCAAGGAAAGTACTTTCGGGTTCCTGACGGATGTCCTGGACGAGGTGTGCCGGCTTTTCCCCGGGGAGTACGTGCATGTGGGAGGAGACGAGGCTCCCGCAGTGCGGTGGGAGACTTGTCCGGACTGTCAGGCTCTGATGCGCAGGGAACAGCTTGCGGACGAGAGGCAGCTGCAGGGCTATCTCCTTCACAGGATAGAGGAATTTCTGAACGCCCGTGGGAAGAAGCTCATCGGCTGGGACGAGATACTGGAGGGAGGCGTGACACCCGGAGCTACCGTTATGTCCTGGAGAGGACCGGAAGGGGGTATCAGGGCTGCCGGCCAGGGCAATGACGTGGTGATGGTGCCCAAGCGCTATTTCTATTTTGACTACTATCAGACCGCATACCCCTCTGCTAACGGAGAACCGCTGGGAATCGGAGGCTATGTCCCGCTGGAGAGGTGTTACTCCTTTGATCCGTTCGACGGCCTGGACGGGGAGGCAAGAACGCATATAAAAGGTATTCAGGCCAATACCTGGACGGAGTACATCCCCTGCTTCGACCATGTCCAGCACATGGACCTGCCGCGCCTTTCGGCTCTTTCGGAGGTGGCGTGGGGCAGGTACGGTGCGGATTACGGCGACTTCACGCACCGCCTGGCATCCTCGATGAAAGCCATGTACGAATATTATGGCTGGATATACGCTCCGTATGTGTTTGATGGTGTGAAATAGAGTAATTATTCGTATCTTTGAATGCAATTAATCCGGAAGAATATGAAAAGACTGTTGCTCATAATCATGTCAGTCGTCCTGCTGGTTTCCTGCGGGGAGGGACAGAAGATAAAAGTAGCTGTGTTCCAAGGTGACGGAGGTGCTGCGACGTGCATCCGCGAGACGGTGGCGGCTCTCAGCTTAGACGAGGATATGGAGGTGAGGATAGTGCACAGCAGCGATATCGCGTCAGGAGTGCTGGACAGTCTGGATGCAATAGTGATTCCAGGAGGAGGCGGAAGCCGTCAGTATCTGAATTTGGGTCAGACCAATATGGCGCTGA
>ENA-OOXJ01000613-OOXJ01000613.1-human-gut-metagenome-genome-assembly--contig:-NODE-613-length-28748-cov-6.025372_pt1 | contig 28748 bp, 23 predicted proteins | sample MGYA00241587_ERZ501343 | MGnify/ENA primary metagenome ERZ501343 (study PRJEB25962, sample SAMEA2042918) | human gut metagenome | biome: human gut; feature: human-associated habitat; material: faeces... | reverse complement strand
TTGAAAGCAGAGAAGAAGTCCTCGCATGGATCTGCAAGAATCAGTTGGGGCGGCGTAATCTGACCCCGGAGCAGAAGTACTACCTGATGGGCAAACAGTACGAAGCCGAAAAAGCTGCGCACGGCGGTGACCGCAAAAGCACCGATGCAAAATCAAGTTCGCTAAAAGCGAACTTGATCGACAGCAGCAAAACCTGCGACCGAATCGCAGAAGAAAACGGAGTGAGCAAGGACACCGTTATCCGCGCCTCGAGGTATATGAAAGGCGTGGAGATTGCGGAAGAACTGATACCGGGCCTAAAGCAGAGCATCCTGTCCGGACAGACGAAAGTGTCCAAAGCGGATATGCACCGCCTTGCCAAGGCGGCCTACCATGACCGCGCACAGACCTTGCAGGATATTCTGCACCCGGAGCTGAAGGTGGAACCGACGCCCGATGCTGACGGAGTGATTCGCGTTCCGGGCAAAGCGCCTGCCATGCCATTCCGAAAGTTTGAATCGGTTTACGACAGCGATGCTTACCCGGAGGATGTACGGTACGAGTATGTGGCGCTGGAAGAACTCACTACTCGTTTCCGCATTGCGTTCAACTACCAGTTGGAGCAGATGCCCGATAATGCACAGCGTGATGTGATTCTGGAGATCATTCACAAGCACAAGGACTACCTTGCTTCTCTGGAAGCCGCACTCACAGATGTTAAAGACCAGACAGCATAACAACAGGCCCATGGTATGCTGTTTACCGATGTCCAAAGGAGCGTGCGTTTGAACAAAAAGAAAAAGTCCACCAACACTTCCCCTTATCCCGATGAAGTCATCGACCGTCTGGCACGGGCATTCTATCCGGCGATTCTCGCTTGCTGGAACAGCGAGGAAGGCCAGCGGGAGTTTGCCGCGTGGCAGGCAGAGCAGGCTCATCATATTCCAAGCAAAGAAAAACAGAGCGTTCCAGACGGGGAACGCCCTGTTGTACATATTGCTATCGTATGTGGATTTTTCAGGGTGCGTCCGGTTGGGCGCACCCTGTTTTTTCTTTGTTATACATCCGATGTACCCAACTGCGTATTCTCATGGGAGGAATCGTGTCAATTTGACACAATTCCTCTCTGCTGCCGCCAGAATATCACGTATGCCACTTATTTCAAAAGCAATCATTTTTCTGATACTCCAGCATCAGCCCAAGAACGATTTTCAATCCTGTGGGCAAGCTGGCAATGTCCACCCACTCCTGCCGGGTATGCGCCGATCCGCCATCTATCGTACCAATGGTATTGGCCGGGATACCCAGCGACAGCGGGATGTTACTGTCCGTGGAGTTGGGCGTTTCGTCCGGTTCACGGCCTGTGAAGGTGCGAACAATCTCTTTACTTTTTGCCGTGAATTGACCGAGTTTTTTCTGGTCAACAGGGCCGTTGCCGGGACGGATGCCCAGCAGCTCCACCTCAAAATCGCCGCCTCTGCCATTCCAGTGCGCTACAGCACGACGGAATTTTTCTTCCATCTCTTCCAGACAATCCTGTGCGGTGGAACGGAACTCATACAGCATGGAGGCCTGCTGTGCAATGGAGTTGACCGTTGTGCCGCCCTCGATGCGTCCCACATTATAGGTGGTACGGGAACGTACCGGTGGCTGGATCTGGTACAGTTCATTCACGAGTCCACACAGCAGTTGAATGGCACTGGGGTCGCCAAAATTTGCATAGGAGTGACCACCGGGCGTTTTACAGGTGATCTTATACCGATAAGAACCCACGGCACTGCTGCAGCAAAGCGGCATATAGATATCAAAAGAATAGAACCCCTGAATACGGGTGCCGTACTCGGCAAACAATGCCTTGGTACCGTCCAGATTGCCCAGACCTTCTTCGCAGGCATTCGCCACCACCAGCACACCATATTCCAGCGCGGTTTGTTTCTGGATCAGATATTTTGCAGCCATCAGCAAGTTGACGAGGTTGGCAGTATCATCGCCGATGCCCGGCGCAAATAGCTTGCCGCCCTCTTCCCGCAAGGGAAGATTTTCTACATCCGGGAACACAATATCCGTGTGGGCGGCAAAAACGACCAGTTCCTCAGTGTCCGGCCCCAGTTTGCAGATCACATTTTTAGCGCTGTCGATGCGGACATTTTCTGCCCCTTGTGCCCGGAGCCAATCCCGGCAGAATGCTGCCCGAAAATCCTCCTTTCGGGTCGGCGCAGGCATCTTTCCCAGTGTGCGCAGCAGTTCCAGCTGTTCGGCGCGGCATTCTTCTGCATAAGCTTCCACCTGCGCTTTTGTCTGTTCGTTCATAAAAACTTTCCCTCCCTGAACACGCCGAAAACCGCAGACAGTTTCCTGCCCGCGGTTCCGGCCTTCATTTAGCCTTCTAAGTCTTCACCATTGGTGGCGATACACTTCTGATACCAGTAAAAACTGTCTTTTCTACTGCGAGCCAGTGTGCCGTGACCGGCATCGTCCTGATCCACATAGATCACGCCATACCGCTTGGACATTTCCATGCTGCCGCAGGAGACCAGATCGATAAAGCCCCACATGGTATAGCCAATCAACTCCACACCATCCTTGACAGCTTCCTTCATCTGCTCCACATGGGCTTTGATGTAGTCGATGCGGTAGGGATCATGGATGAAGCCATCAGCCTCTACCTTATCCACAGCGCCCAGACCATTCTCGGCAATAAATACGGGCAGCTGGTAGCGGTCGTATACCTGATTCAGGGTGACACGCAACCCCACCGGATCCTTCTGCCAGCCCCACTCGCTGGTTTCCAGATACGGATTCTTGTTGGCCATGATCAGGTTGCCGCTGGTCTTTTCCCAGCCCTGCTCGGTCGTAGAAACCTGCGAGAAGTAGTAGGAAAATGCCACGAAATCGATGCTGTTGTTTTTCAGGATCTCGGCATCCCCGGGCTGCCAGTCGATGTGGATGCCCTGCTGTTCAAAATACCGTTCCATATAGGCAGGGTACTTGCCGCGGGTCATTACATCCAGATAGAACCAGTTGGAATACTGGTCGTCCAGGATCATCTGCATCACATCATCCGGTTTGCAGGTGGCAGGGTAGGTGGTGAATCGGGCAATCATGCCGCCGATCTTGCTGCCGGGCAGGATCTCGTGCCCCTGCTGAATGGTCAGTGCATTGGCAATGAACTGATGGTGCAGGCACTGGAAGATTGCGTTCTGATAGTCCTCTTCCTGATCTTCGATCAGGCACACACCGTTGTAGGGGTTGAACTTGCCGGCATTGAACTCATTGAAGGGCAGCCAGTAATCCACCCGGTCACCCAGACGCTCGAACAGGGTGCGGGTGTAGCGCACATAGCACTCCACCGTCTTGCGGCTCTTCCAGCCGCCGTACTCTGTTACCAGATGCAGCGGGATATTGTAGTGCAGAATGGTAGCGAATACTTTGATGCCATGGGCATGGCAGGCATCGAACAGATCCATGTAAAACTTCAGCCCTGCCTCGTTGGGCTGCGCATCATCGCCATTGGGAAAGATGCGTGCCCAGCAGATGGAGGTGCGCAGCACCTTGATGCCCAGTTCCGCAAACAGCTCCAGATCTTCCTGCCAGCGGTTATAAAAATCGATACCATGACGGAACGGATAATGCTCCAGATCCTCAAGGTCTGCAAGAGCGGCCTTGAATTTTTCGTCGTTCATGCGGCGGTTGGATTTTTGGGTGCGCTCTTCCTTCGTCCAATTGGGGTCGAAATACCGCAGATCCTGCGTATCCAGCCCTTTGCCATCTTGCAAAAACGCACCTTCTGCCTGAGAGGATGCCATAGCACCGCCCCAGAGAAAGTCTTTCGGAAAACCTGTTTTCATCATGACACGCTCCTCTCTTACTGTTCCTTCTTGTTCATCACAAAGGAGATCACAAAGCCGGATATCCATGCGATTGCCATAACGATCAGCAGCTTAAAGAAGTTGTTGCCGCCATCCACATAGGTGGCGATGCTGGTGATGCCGGGCATGGAGAACGCATAGGTCACAACACCCATCAGCATGGCGCTGGCACCGGCAATGGCACCGCCTGCCATGGCAGCATACAGAGGCTTCTTTTCCGGCAGCGCAATACCGTACAGGGCAGGCTCGGTAATACCAAGGATGCAGACCAAGCCGGTAGAAATAGCGGCAGAACGCTGCTCACTGGGCTCCTGCTTGAGTGCCCATGCCAGAACAGCACCGGAAACAGCCAGATTGGAGTAGAAGAAGTTGGGCAGCATATAGTCATGACCCAGAACTTCCAGATTCTGCAGCTCTACGGCAGACCAGCCCTTGATGCCAAAGATAATGGTAAGCGGAATGATGCCGCAGAACAGCGCACCTGCAAACGGACCAGCGTGGGTGAACAGCCATGCAAAACCACTGGTCATGCCCTTGGCGATCCAGTTGCCCAGAGGAGCGGCAAAACCCAGAAACAGCGGTGCAGAGATCAGGAAAGACAGCGCACCGGAAAAGACGATGCGCAGATTTTTGGGCATATGCTTGTCGATGAGATGGAAAATGATGGAGAAGATCCACACCGACAGAATAACCGGGAAGATAGAACCCTTGTAGTTATAGGCGGGGATATTGATAGGACCAAAGGCATAACCAGTGATGCCTTCTTTCGGCGAGAGGAAGGTGGAGTACATCAGGATACCGGCAGTCATGATGCCGAAGATCTCCTTGACCTTGAACCGCTTTGCTGCTGCGTAGCCGATGATGAACGGCATAAAGTAGAAGGGTGCATCGCCCACAGCGTTGAGCACGGTGATGATATCCGACTTGGACGATACCAGACCGATCGCAGTGAGCAGGGAGACAACGCCCTTGATCATACCGCCGGCCACAATGGCATACAGGCCGGGCGTCACACAGGATGCCAGTGTATTCAGACCCCGGGTGATGATGTTGGGCTTTTTCTCCGGCACATCATCCGTGGCAGGCTCTGCCTCCACAGCACCGCCGGCAGCCACACCGGACACTGCAAGGAACTCCTCGTACACCTCTAGCACGGTGGTGCCGATGACGCACTGAATCTGGCCGCTGGATTCTACAACCTTCAGAATGCCGCTGACTTTACTTAATTTATCCATGTCCACTGCGTCACGGTTGACCGGAACGATGCGCAGACGAGTGATGCAGTGAAATACGTTCCTGATATTTTTGCTTCCGCCGACAGCGTCCAGAATTTCTGTACAAAGCTGCGTATATTCAGATTTCGTTGTACTCATGAAAAGTCCTCCTTGTGCGGGGCACCGCAGTTTTATTCTGGCTGCTGTCGCTTGGATGTTCCCAATGCGTGCAGCCTGCATTCGTTCTTTCTCTTGCCGGCATCCTTATCATACCGGATTTCGACAAAGTTTTCAATTTCCACAAAAAAGGACTTAACTTACCAAACTTAATATGATATGCTTGCTTTGAGGTGATACCATGACCAATCAACAGCTGGAAACATTTCTATTTCAGTACACCGAATCGGAGCAGCGGCATCTCCGCGAACAGCCACCGCAGCTTTCGCCCCGCTATCGCAATATCCCCAAAGTGGTCTATAACGGGCGGGAGATGTACCAGTTCAATTTCGGAAGCCTTTTGAAAAATCGTTCGGTTTGTGTCAACAAGGAATCCCGTTTTACCGTTATTCCAGAGCATATCCACTCGGTGATTGAATTTTTATATGTGTATTCCGGACACTGCACCCAGATAATCAACGGTCAGAGCATACAGATGGCGCAAGGCGATATCTGTATGCTGGATACTCATGTCCCCCACAGCATCCAGCCCCTGGGCAAAAACGATATCGTCATTACGATTGAGATGAAAAAGGAATATCTGACACAGGGCTTTTTGCAGCGTCTGGGCAACAACGGTATCATCAACGGTTTTTTGATCAACGCCCTTTCTTCGGAGGCGGCTCACGACCAATATCTATTGTTCCACAACCGGGAGGAGACGCCGATCCATGCGGTCATTCAAAGCATTCTCTGCGAATCCTATGACCCGCAAATTTGCGGCGACAAAATGATCGATGCCTACATGATCGTGCTGTTCTGCAAAATTCTTCGACAGTACCGCAGTCAGAGCTTTTCACCAAAGGCCAAAAGCCAGTGGAAGATCGTGGATATTCTGGATTATCTGGAAGCAAACTATCTAACCGTCACCTTGCAGAGCACCGCCGACCATTTTGGTTTCCATCCCAATTATCTCAGTGCTTTCATCAAAAGGGAAACCGGGCGCACCTTCAAAGAACTGGTCATCCTGCAAAAAATGTGCCAGGCCTGCTTTTACCTGACGAATACAGATTTCCCCATCTACGAAATCGCACAAAAGGTCGGCTATGACAATCTTGGTTTTTTCTACCGGAAGTTCACTGAGCTTTATCATATGACGCCACAGGAATTCCGGGAGAGGAAGGCTTACACATAAGATTGGGCATATATTGATAAAAGCTGGCAAGACTCGTGCGAATTTTGCCAGCTTTTCGTGATTTTAATCTTCTAACCCGTGACTTCCTGCTACATTCCGAAGATATTCCTCCGGTTCGCCATTCAAAATCAAATCTACATAGCCCAGCGGGTCGTTAAAAACGAGGTAGTCCAGTTCCGTCCGCTGCGCCATGGTAACGTCCAACGCATCCTCGACCCCGGTACAGTTGATAGAGATCATTCTCCCATCCCGGAGCAGCAGCTCCACGCAGCCGGTGTCCATGTTGAATTTGCAAGCTCTTGCACCGTACTTCATGTTCATGTCCTCCTGAAATCATGTTGTAGCTTATATCGCCCAATCTATGATTTCGGATTTTATCTTCCACGGACACCTGCATGGAACTTGTCGGGGCAAAGCCCCTCCATCTGCTAACGCAGACCGTTCCGTCGCTTAAAAGCCCCACTGGGGCTTTCATTGCTTCGCAAACGCTAATTTTCCGAAGAAAACAAATAATCCGAACCCATCTCCTATCGGAAACAAGTTCGGATTATTTCTGTTTGGTCCGTCTATCTGGAAAGCGATTTGAACCTTCCATTCTGAAAAAACGGAAAATTCTTATTCCAACTTGGATATACTCCTGTTGTGTCCGACATGAAGAAAATCGTTCAGAAAACTGCCGCATCGTCTTTCCCCAAATGGGCGTTAGCCGTATGGGATATGGACACTGCAACATTATATATGGTCAAATACGACAGAAGTCATTGATTTTCTTTGTTTATCTGTGATACCATTCGTTACGAGAGCAACGGCGTTGCTCTCTTCGCTTATGGTTGAGACTCCGGCACTCAAAGAAATTTTCCGAAAAACACAACGAGGTGACCATTTTTGAAACGTCGAACTTTTCTTGTCTGCACCGCTGCACTTTTTTGCGGTGCGCTTCTGGCAGGAGGCTGCACTCAAAAAACTTCTCAGCCTGTCCTTCAGCAAATCGAATACTCCAATTTGGCAGATTCGGATACACAAGCTCTTCTTTCCAAACTTTTGCAGGATGCCGGCGTATCCGACCTGCGGATACAGACCTTCTTTGATCATGTGCAAAAGTTCAACAATGCTGTGGACCCGGCATGGCTCACCACAGGGTTTGAAAATGCCAAGCCTTTGGATCTGAAATACGATCCTTACTCCATGCAGGACGCATGGACGGAAAAATATGACACCTTCCCCGGCTGGAACTGTCGAATCACCGCTTGTGGGCTGTTCGGTGATTTTATCACTGTCACGGGCAAGGCAGACCTTGACTCAGCCGAGGACACCCTGTTTATGGACTATGAAACACTGGATTCTGACCCGGAATCCCTTTGCGGCGATGAACGGCAAAAATTTGATGCGCTGTTCGCCCCAGTTAAAACCACCAATACGACCGATATTCCTACCCATTTGAAAACGATTCAGCAGGAATGGAAGAAACGCGGTCTCTCCTTCGTGGAAGATGGTAAGATCCGTCTCGTCTCCGTAGTCCTGCACGATCAGTTCTCTGAAACGGACAATTCTCTTATGATCGGTCATGTCGGCGTTATGCTTCCCACATCGGATTCAGTATATTTCGTTGAAAAGGTTGCTTTTCAGGAGCCGTATCGCTTGTTGAAGTTCAAAAATCGAACCGAGTTGAGCGATTACCTGATGCTGAAATACGACAACTCGTGGGGACAGGATACTGCCCACACCTTTATTATGGAAAATTCAGACCTGATGGACGGCTGGCGCATTCTTGACGAACAGAAAGACGCAAGCTAAAAGCATCGCATTCGTTGGGAGCCGTTTAGTCTGACAGATCATTCGCCCTCTGATACCAAAAAGACGCTGCAACCTCTCACCCGGAGGCGGCAGCGTCCTTTTTATATCGGAATGTTTGGTTCGCAGGGGAACTCCGGGCTTATGACAGGGTATGTATAATGTGCAGAGCCATATCAGCATTTTCTTTGTCCACAAATACCTCTGTGACATACTGCGGTTTTATGCCGAGGGTTCCAATTCTTGCTTGATCAAATGTGTTATGCCGATTGACATCTTTGGATTTACAATAGAATTTAATTCCAGCCGCCGCCAACGCATCTGTGATGCGATTGCATTGGTATGGGTCAGAAACTGTTGCAACCAGCGATTTGAAAAAATGCTCTAACATGAAGAGACCTCCTGCGGATAAAGCGTTTCCCAGTTGATTTTCCAATCCCGATAATTGTAATCATACAGCCACTCCATGCAAAGTTCCTGCTCTGCCATGATGGATTCATCCGTTGGGTCGTAGACTTGTTGGCTGTGGATCGCATTTTTTATCGGCATGGTTCTACTCTCCTTATTTATAAGGAATCTTTCTCATTTTTCAGTAGATTCTTCCAGATTCTTTCGGTACTGTGCCGGACTGACACCATACTCTTTCTTGAATACCCGGCTAAAATAGAGTGGGTTATCATACCCTACGATCTCTGCAATTTCTCCAATATTGTATTCGGTGTTCTCCAATAAGCTTTGTGCATTTACCATCCGAAGGGACAGGATGTATTGTGCAGGGCTTATTTTCATGTACAGCTTAAAATTACGGATAAACCAGTTCGTACTGATATGCAGCGATTCTGCGTAATCGTCCACACTGACCTTTGTATTATAATTCTCGTTAAAGTAGGCAGCGGCGGCTTCGATTTCTTCGGGGATGCTTGTAGTTGTTTTCTCGCTTTCCTGCTGTTGCCTGCTTACTAAAAGCAGAATGATGTTGAAGAGAGAAGCAATATAGTCTTCATAGCCATATTCACATTGTTGCAGTTCCCGGATGATCTTTCGGAACAGCATTTTGTAATCCGGCAGTGTGCCGCTGTAAAAAACGTGCTTGTCCAAGGGTATTCCGTGATAGTTCAGGATGTTTTTGACATCATATCCTGTAAAGTGAATCCAGAACACCTCTGGATGATCTTCTACATAGTAGACATACTTCTGGATTTCTTTCGGCTGATAAAGCACCATGTGTCCAGAAGTCACCACTTCCTCAACACCATCGAACCAGAAGTGTGCTTTACCAGATGCCACATAGAGGATTTGATAGTCTCTGCGACCCTTTGCCCAAAAAGTAGGTAGCTTAGGGCGTTTTTTCAAGCGATAAGTGCCGCAACTGCCTACGACCAGCGGCTTTGAGTAGTCTTTGAAATCCAAACGGGAGTTGTTCAAATATCCTGAGTTGAAATACATCCCTGCGTCCTCCTCATCTTCAGAGATTTTACAGTGATTTGGGAAATGTTCTATCAAAAAATTACAAACTCTTTGATTTTGTGCATATTTTGTTCCATCTTGTCTATATCTTTTCGTTCCATTAGATTCTATAATATTTTCAGACGAAACGCAAGAGATTTGGGCAACTTGCGTAATGAGAATTCCAGTCTGAAGTGCGCAGCAGATTGGTCGCGCCTACACAAAACAAGCAAGATGGGAGAAAGCACAATGACTGAGAAACGTTATCTAAAGTGGTATAATAAAGTCGGCTATGGTTCAGGCGATATTGCAGGCAACGTGGTGTATGCATTCCTGTCCTCCTTCGTCATGATCTATCTGACCAACACCGTTGGCCTGAACCCCGGTATTGTCGGCACTCTGATTGCAGTTTCCAAACTGCTGGACGGTGTGACGGACATTTTCTTTGGTTCTTTGATTGACAAAACGCATTCTAAGATGGGCAAAGCCCGTCCTTGGATGCTGTACGGCTACATTGGCTGTGCCATTACGCTGGTGGCAATTTTCGCCATCCCGACCAATCTGGGACAGTTTGCACAGTACGCATGGTTCCTGATCGCATATACTCTGCTGAACGCTGTATTCTACACTGCCAACAACATTGCTTACTCTGCACTGACTGCTCTCATCACGAAGAACAGTGCCGAACAGGTCGAGATGGGTTCTTGGCGTTTCATGTTCGCCTTTGCCACCAGCCTGCTCATCCAGTCCATCACGCTGGGTGCTGTTACGGCATTGGGCGGTGGTGCTGCCGGTTGGCGCACTGTTGCAATCATCTACGCCATCATCGGTCTGCTTGTCAACACCCTCTCCGTTTTCTCCGTGAAGGAACTGCCGGAAGGCGAATTGGTGGATACCACCGACAAAAAGGAAATCGAGCAGGACGAAAAGTACAATCTGGTTCAGGCTGCAAAGCTGCTTGCTGGTAACAAATATTATATGATGATTTGCGTCACCTACATTTTGCAGCAGATCTACGGTGCCATGATCAGCATGGGCACCTACTATGCAACCTACATCCTTGGCAACCAGAATCTGTTCGGTGTATTCTCTTGGGCAATCAACATTCCTCTGATCATCGCACTGGTGTTCACCCCGACCTTGGTTGCAAAGTGGAATGGAATGTATAAGCTGAATGTAATGAGCTATACTCTGGCAACGATTTCTCGTGCACTGGTTGCTGTAGCTGGTTACATGGGCAGCGGCAATGTGACCTTGATGCTGCTCTTTACTGCAATCGCAGCTCTTGGTCAGGGTCCTTGGCAGGGCGATATGAACGCTGCGATTGCTGCTTGCTCTGAATATACTTGGCTGACGAAGCATAAGCGCGTGGATGGCACGATGTACTCCTGCACTTCTCTCGGTGTGAAGCTGGGCGGCGGTCTGGGTACTGCCATCACCGGCTGGCTGCTGGCAGCAAGCCATTTTGACAGCGCTCTGACCGTTCAGCCGGATTCCTGCATCAATATGCTGAAGATCATGTATCTGGTGATTCCGTTTGCTCTGGATGCCATCATCACCTTCCTTCTCTCTCGTATGAAGGTCGAAGAAGCAAATGAAAAACTGCGTGCAGCAGTCTGATAACAAGCCATTATCATTTCTCCTTCATCTGCTGTTCCCCGGAGGCTGGAGAAATATTATAAAATTATAAAAGGTAAATGAGGAAATACTATGGCTGCATTTGATTTTGCAAAAGTAAAAGACCCCACCTTTTTCAAGGAAAACGTGCTGAATGCTCATGCAAGTTTCCGTACTTACGCTTCCCGCGAAGAATATCGGACAGGCTCCTCTTCTTTGGCGCTGAAGCTGGACGGTATCTGGAAATTCGCCTACGCAAAGAACTACACCAGTGCCATCCCCGGCTTTGAAAAGACAGATTACGATTGCAGCGGCTGGGATGACATTCATGTTCCGGCACACATCCAGATGGAGGGCTACGACATTCCCCAGTACGCGAATGTTCAGTATCCGTGGGATGGCCGTGAAGAAGTACAGCCGGGCGAGATCCCGCAGCGGTTCAATCCGGTGGCAAGCTATGTAAAATACTTCGAGCTGCCGGAATCCATGCAGGGCAAGCCCGTCCACATCGAGTTCGAGGGTGTGGAAAGCGGCATGGCTCTTTGGCTGAACGGGTCTTATGTGGGTTACACCGAGGACAGCTTCTCCGCACACGCATTCGATCTGACTCCCTATCTCCAGCCGGGCGTGAACAAACTTGCTGTGCAGGTGTTCAAGTGGACTTCCTCCAGCTGGTGCGAAGATCAGGACTTCTTCCGCTTCTCCGGCATCTTCCGCAGCGTGTGGCTGTACGCCATCCCCACCGTGCATCTGGAAGATGTATCCGTCAAAACGCTGTTTGCCGGGGATGATTTTACTCATTCCACGCTGGAAGTTGCATTGCAGGTGGAGGGTAAGGGCGCAGCCCGTCTGACCCTGCGCCGCAGTGAACTGGAAGTGTTCTCCGAAAAAATCGCACTGAACGGCGGCTCTGCGCTGTTCAGCCATGCGGTGGAGAACCCCCACCTGTGGAGTGCAGAGGACCCGGCTCTGTATGAACTGGAAATCGAGCTGCTGGACGATGCAGGCCATCTGGTAGAGGTGACCGGGCAGAAAGTCGGTTTCCGCAAGTTCGAGTTGAAGAACAATCGGATGCTGCTCAACGGCAAGCGCATCGTGTTCAAGGGTGCCAACCGTCATGAGTTCAGCTCCATTACGGGTCGTGCTGTGGGCGTACACACCCATGAGGAACTGCTTCGGGATATCATCACCATGAAGCAGAACAACATCAATGCCATCCGTACCAGCCATTACCAGAATCAGGATGCACTGTACGACCTGTGCGACGAGTATGGTCTGTATCTGATCGCAGAGAACAATCTGGAATCCCATGGCACATGGGATATCCATCAGGCTGGCATTCGCGGCATCGAGGGCGTTTTGCCCAATGATAAGCCGGAGTGGAAAGCTGTCTTGTTTGACCGCATGAATTCCACTTACCAGCGTGACAAAAACCATCCTGCTGTTCTGATCTGGTCTCTGGGCAACGAATCGTTTGGCGGTGAGACCCTGCTCCAGATGGCAGAGATGGTCCGCCGCTTTGATGACACCCGTCTGGTGCATTACGAAGGTGTGGTCAATGATCCCCGCTTCCTCGAAACCACCGATATCGAGAGCCATATGTACAGCACGGTCAAGGACATTAAAGAGTATCTGGCACAGGGCGATAAGCGGCCTTATATCGAGTGCGAATACTCTCATGCTATGGGCAACTCCAACGGTGCTTTGCACAAGTACACGGAACTTGCCGACCAGAAGGACTGCGGCTATCAGGGCGGCTTTATCTGGGATTACATCGACCAGTCCATCTGGAAAAAAGACCGCTACGGCAAGTGGTTCCAAGCCTACGGCGGCGACTTCGGTGAGCGTCCTACCGACTATAATTTCAGCGGAAACGGCATTGCCTACGGTGGTGACCGTGCTCCTTCTCCCAAGATGCAGGAGGTCAAGTTCTGCTATCAGAATATCGCAGTTTCCATCGACAATTCTGGCTTTGAAGTCTGGAACAAGAACCTGTTCACCTCTACGGATGCTTTCGACTGCGTTGCACTGCTGCATCGTGATGGAAAGCTGTATCAGCAGCAGGAACTGACCAATATTGATGTTGCTCCCGAAGAGCGTTCCAGCTTCCCGCTGCCGTTTATGGTCCCTGCGCTCCCCGGTGAATATGCAGTGACCATCAGCTTCCGTTTGAAGGAGGACACCAGCTGGGCAAAGAAAGGTCATGAAGTCGCCTTTGGACAGGGTGTGATCGCTGTGGTTCGTTCCATTCCCAGCAAGAAGGTCACGCCGTTTACCGTTACGCACGGTACACACAACATCGGTGTCCGTGGTGAGAATTTCGATGTTTTGTTCTCCGATCTGAACGGCGGTCTGACTTCCTACCGCTATGCCGGCAAGGAGATGATTCAGGAGATCCCCCGTCCCAACTTCTGGCGCGCTCCCACCGACAACGACTGCGGCAACAACATGGGCGGTGTTCGCGGTCAGTGGAAGCTGGCAAGCCTGTACGCTACCGCCAAGGGCATCGGCAAGGAGATTCCGTCTGTTCATGGCGGCACCATCCTCCAGAACCCCACCTGCGAGGTGGAAGCCGACAGCGTTGTCGTGACCTATCTCTATAACCTCCAGACCAGCCCCGCAGCAGAGTGCAGCCTGCAGTACCGTGTGTTCGGTGATGGCCGCATCCAGACCACCCTGCACTATGACCCGGTGGAAGGACTTGCAGCAATGCCGGAGTTCGGCGTACTGTTCAAGATCGACGCTGACTACGACACGGTGGAGTGGTACGGAAACGGCCCTGCGGAGACCTACTGGGATCGTCAGCATGGTGCAAAGCTGGGCATTTACCAGAACAAGGTCGCAGACAACATGGCACAGTACCTTGTGCCGCAGGAGTGCGGTGCAAAGACCGCTGTGCGCTGGGCAAAGGTAGTGGACCGCAAGGGTCGCGGGCTGCTGTTTACCGCAGATGCCGCAAAGCCCATGTTCTTCTCTGCGCTGCCCTACACTCCCCATGAAATGGAGAGTGCCAAGCATCCCTACGAGCTGCCCCCGGTCCATTACACGGTGATTCGTGCCATCGGTGAGCAGATGGGCGTTGGCGGCGATGACAGCTGGGGTGCCAATGTCCACCCGGAGTATATTCCTGATGTGACCAAGCCTGTGGAGTTCACCTTTACGTTCCGTGGCATCTGACCCTCGTTATTAAGACACCTTCGCGTTGAGATATGGACATCCCTGCATGAGATTCCTATCAAAAGCGAGGGTGTCTTTTTTGGTATTCCAAAATCTCAATTCCTGACACCACTATTTATAAGTAGTGCTTCACTCTATATAAGTAGCGTTGCTATGTCAAAACAACCGTATTCCGCTTTTGTTTAGAGCATTTCTTTGAATGGTTCTCCAAACTTTCTTTAACGTATTGAAGTATACAAATTTTTAGGATATAATCAGCACATTCCCCAAAAGCTATATAGAATTACACAAAAATTTGATAGGAGGCGTACACACATGAGTTGTTTCGGTTCAAGGTTTTTATTAGCAAAACCTGCAGGCTGCAAAGTCGCTGGTTGTGCTCATCCGCACCCCTTTGCACAGGTTCATCGGCTGATGATACACCGCCTACAACGGCAAGTGCAGAAAAGACGCACTTCCGATGAAATTCTGATATTCGCAGGCATACCTCCCATATACACAAGGGGCGGCTCCGGTAACAGAGCTGCCCGTTGTGTTCGTTTATGAAAAGGAGAACTTAGATCTCATACCACTTGATCTCGTTGGCATCCAGATGCAGAGCAAAGCTGCTGCCGTCTGTGGTGTAAACGGTGGTGTCCTGCGGCTCGTAGGTGTTGTTCACCACACAATACTTGCCGTTTTTGACGTAGGCGTGCACCTCCACGTTGTAGTTGGAGCTGAACCATGTATGCAGTTCCTCCTCGCTGTGGGCACTCCACAGGATAGCGCGGTACAGGGTGCGGCTGTTGGCAAAGCTGTACGGCACGCCGCTGATGTACACGGCGCGCCCCTTGCCGAAGTCGTGTGCCGCCATCTGCACTTCTTTGTTTCGCTGCACCAGCACTTCGGTGCCCTCAAGGGCGTAGATGTTCTTTTTGCCCTCGCCAAAGTCCACGGGCTGGTCAGCGTCCTGCAGGATAAAGTGGTCGGGGTGCTCCTCCCAGTTGTATTTGTCGTAGTTCAGGGTGAAGCCGTTTTCTTCCTCCACGCCCAGCACGCTGGCAAGCTGGAGAATGTGGCCCTGATACGGGTGACCGGAAGGCTCACCCACGCCGATAAAGCCGCCGCCGTTCCAGACGAACTTGCGGATAGCGGAGGAGATCTCCGGGTCTTCCCACCAGATGCCGCCGGTGTGTGCGGTGTCGGCATCGCCGACATTGATAATGACATCCAACGAATCCAGCAGATGCGGGTCGTTCTTGATATCCTCAAAGCTGATAAACTTCACATCAAAGGGCGCACCGGACAGCATCTCAATGACACCGGCATAGCTATAGTTCTGCTTGTAATAGAGGGCGTGATGCACCATGTGACAGCCCCAAGCCCGCATTTTACCCCAACAGTTCAGCACGGCCACTCGCTTGACACAGTAGGGTGTGGTGCCCTTGATGTTCTCGTACAGTTTGCGGAACTCGTTGCAGACGCTCTCCACGTAGTCCACGAACTCCGGGAACTGCAAGGCCAGTTTCAGATAGCCGCCATAGCCGATGCGGTCGATGGGCTTGCGCAGGATAGCGCGGCGGGCTGTAACCCAGTTCTCCTTGGCTTCCCGCACCGGGTCGCCGCCCTCGTGGAAGGTGTCGGGGAAGAAGTACGGCAGGAAACGGCCCTCGGTGTACTTCACGCCCTCAATGTCAGAGATCAGGCGCAGGGTGGAGCCGTTGCCCACGCTGCCCACTACGGCATCCAGTCCGATGGTCTTGAACTCCGGCATGAAAGGTTCGGTGCCAATCCAGTGATCGCCGAGGAACATCATGGCTTCGCACCCGCACGCGTGGGTGATGTCCACCATCTCCTTGGCAAGCTTTGCCACCTCGCGGCGCTGGAAGGCCTGAAAATCCCGGAATTCCTTGCTGGGCACCCGGTACTGGTTGTTATAGTAGCCCTGATCGATGATGTACTCCGGGCGGAACTTGTAGCCCACTTCCTGCTCAAACTGGTTGAGGATATAAGGGCTGACCGAAGCAGAGTATCCATACCAGTCCACGAACTTCTCCCGCTTCAGCTCGTCGAAGATCAGGGTGAACTGGTGGAAGAAGGTGGTGTAGCGGATGACGTTAACATAGGGGTGCTCTGCAATGAACTTGCGCAGGCGCTCCATGGAATACTTGTGGGTCTTGGGCTGACGCACGTCAAAGGTGATCTGGTGCTCAAAATTCGTCCAGCCGTTGGTGGTAGCGTTGTACATATGCACCGGGTCCCAGATGAGGTAAGCCAGAAAACTGACGGTATACTCATGGAACGGTACGGCCTGTACGGTCACACTGCCGTCGGCGTAGCTCCACTGCTCCGGCGGCACGGGCTGACCGGTGGTTCGATCCATGACCTCCCACCAGCGGGTGATGTCGTCGTTGGTGTTCACCTGCATCAGCTCCGGGCTGATGCCCTTCATCAGCGGGATGGTCACGGTCTCGCCGGGGGCGGTGTAGAAGCCGGTCATGATGTAGCACTGCTGTACCTCGTCCGGGTTTGCCTTTGCCCATGCGTTGTCCTTGCGGGTGGTATAGTAGGTGGAGTAGATCTTGGCGTCCGCATCCTTGAGCTGCTGCGGGAAGTCGGTGCCGTCGCAGTCGCGGATGGCATCAGCACCCCACTTTTTTAAGATCTCCAGTGTTTCGGGCACAACGTCCAAGTCTGTGGGAATGGTCACGCGCCCGGTCTTTCTTATTTCATCCATGGGAAACTCTCCTTTTGCCTCTCTTTGAATCGTAGGGGGGTCAATCGTAGGCGGCGTTATACAGCGCCAGCACAGCCAGCAGCAGCGCTACGCCCACCAGCATGATGCCAAGCCCTGCCAGCTGCCCGGTCATTTTCCAGCCGGACACCACCAGCACCAGTGCCAGCACGAACAGCACCAGCATCAGGATCATGCGCAGGGCGGGATGGTTTTTCCAATATGCTTTCATCGTCTGTCACCTTAACCTTTCAGGCCGCCCACGGTCATGCCCTGCGTCAGCTGCCGCTGCACGCAGATGTACAAAATCAGGGTGGGCAGCATCACCAGCACAAGGCCTGCGTACATGGTACCGTACTGGGCGGCGCTCTGCTGCGCCTGCATCAGGTTCAAAAGACCTACCGGCAGGGTGCGGGGTGCCTTGGTGGAGCTCATCAGGGTCATGGAGATGATATACTCGTTCCAGAAGGACAGGAAGTTGAACAGGATGATGGTGATGATGGAGGGCTTTGCCATGGGGAAGATGATGCGGGTCATGGTGGAAAAGTAGCTTGCACCGTCGATGTAGGCGGCCTCCTCAAAATCGTGGGGCAGGGTGGCAAAGTAGCCCGACAGCAGGTAGATGGTAAAGGGCAGCGCGGTGGCGGCGTATACCACCGCCAGCACCACCAGATTGTTCAGCAGAAAGCCGCTGCCGAAATGGCTTTTCAGCCACACATCGCCGTCCCGCAGCATCAGGAAGATGGGCACCACGATGTAGTTCACGTTGATGAACAGGCCCGCCATGAACAGGGTGTTCAGTACCTTACGCCCCTTGAAGTGGAAGCGGGACAGGCAGTAGGCGGCGGGCAGGGCAACGACCAGCAGCAGCGCCAGCGCCAGCGCGGTGACGATGACCGAGTTGAGCATATATTCGCCCATTTTGGCACCGTTCCATGCGTTAATGAAGTTTTGCCAGTAGAACCCGGCGGGCAGCGCCCAGGGGTTGCCGTAGAACTCGGCGTTCTGCTTGATGGAGGCCATAAACACCCATGCCACCGGCACGATGATGGTAACGGCCAGCAGAACCAGCACAAAATAGATGAAAAACTTGTACAGACCTTCCGCAGAGCGGGAAGATTTTTCGGTGGTATTCTGCATCTTCTTCCCTCCTTAAAATTCCAGCGTATCGCGGTTGGTGACCTTGTTGACACAGGCGGACAGCGCAAACGAGAACAGGAAGATTACCACGCCGATGGCCATGCTGTAACCATACAGGCCAGCGTCTTTCTGGCTGTACATATAGCTCAGCGCCACATCCGATGCGCCGTTGGGCCCGCCGCTGGTCATGGCCTTGACGAAGAGGAAGGCCATGTTGATGGTGGAGATGATAAAGAAGGTGAGGGTGGTGCGGATATTCGTCCAGATGAGGGGGATGGTGATCTGGAAGAACTGGGTCAGCCGCCCGGCACCGTCCAGATTGGCGCTCTCGTACAGGCTGATGGGCACGGCAGACATGGAGGCCATGTACATGACCATGTAGTAGCCGATGGCCTGCCACACCATGGCAATGATGATGGAGGGGATGACCAGTTTTTCGCCCTTCCACAGGATGGGGTCGCTCATGTTGCGGAACAGGCCGATGATGCTGTTCAGCATGCCGTTTTCCGGCTTATAGATGGCAGAGAAGATGCCGGAGATGACGACCACCGACAGGATGTTGGGGATGTAGAAGATGATGCGGAAAAAGTTCTGGCCTTTGATTTTTTCCCGGGTGAGGATGGCAGCAAACACCAGTGCAAAGGCAAAGGTGATCAGGGTGACCGTTACCACCAGCAGGATCATGTTCTGCATGGAGCGGATGAACTGGGCGTCCCGCAGCAGATGCTGGAAGTTTTTAAGCCCCACAAAGGTCTCGTTGGGAGAATAGGCACCCCGCTCATACAAACTCATGCGGAACACGTTGAGGGTGGGCAGGATCATAAAGAGGAAAAACAGGATGGTAGCCGGTGCCACACAGAGGAATACGAACCGTTTGCGGCTTTTATCCGTTCTCATAGGGGATTGACCGCTCCTTTCTTGATGGTACACTGTATAGCCCAAAAAAGCGGAGGCGGTAAAAACCGCCCCCGCTGGGCAGGGCTTAATTACTCGATGATGTTGGCGCGCATCTGGTCGCTGGCGGACTTGATGCCGTCGATCCACTGCTGCTCGGTCATGCTGCCGGACACCAGAGAGTTGACAGGGTCGAAGAACACGGTGCGCACTTCCACGCCGGGGATGGCGCTGAAGGCTGCAAAGTTGCCCATGGCGGCCTTTGCGCCGTTGTCGTAGATGGAGTAGAACATCTTGTTGTCGCCTTCCAGATCATCGGCAATGCCCAGCACAGGCTGGATCGCGCCGCTCTCGGCAAACAGCTTGCAGGCTTCGTCGCTGTACAGGTAAGCTACGAACTGCTTGGCGGCATCCTGATGCTCGGCACCGGCGGGGATCCATGCCTGCTCGAACCAGGTGTAGCTGTAGCTGTCGCCGCCAGCCTTGACAGCGGGCAGGGCGGTCATGCCCCACTCAAAGCCGTCTGCACGGGGAGCCTCGGCCATCTCGCCCACGATCCAGGTGCCGTTGGGCATGAACAGGGCCTTGTTGTCCAGCACCAGCTGCTGGTTCTGGGTAAAGTCCTGATCGTTGGCCTGTGCGGGGGTGATGGGGTTGGTGTAGGAAGCCAGCTTTGTCACGATATCAAAGCAGGTCTTTGCCTCGGGGGTGTCCCAGATGCCTTCTTCGTAGTGGGTAGCCTTGTTGAAGAACTCCGGGCCGCCGGCCGCGTACATCAGCGCATAGAAGAAGGCGTCGAAGTAGCCGGTGGTGGGGTAGGTGAACAGGTAGGTGCCCTCAGCGGCAGCCTTGTCGCCCAGTGCCCACATCTCGTCCCAGGTCTTGGGCACGTCCCAGCCCTTTTCCTTCAGGAAACCGGCGTTGTAGAACAGGCCGCAGGGGCTGTAGAACATGGGAGCCAGATAGGTTTTGCCGTCGCCGTAGGGGTTGGTCAGGGAGGTGTCGGTAAAGCCGCCGGCGATCTTCTCGCTCACCTTCTTGCTCTCGCCGGGCACGGTCATGCTCAGCACATCGGTGATGTCGGCGATCAGGTTGCCCTTGATGAACTGCTCGGTCAGGGCAGCCTCACGGCCGGTAGCCAGATGGACAACGTCGGGGTAGTCGCCGCCCTGCATGGAGGGGCCGATGACGTCCTCCAGCTTTTTGTCGGTGGTCAGGTCCACCTTGATGCCGGTCTGTGCGGTAAAGGCCTCGGCGACCTTCTTCCACATATCAGCGCCATAGCCGGTCTCGATGGCGGCAACCTTGATGGTCACGTCCTCAGCGGGAGCGGCAGATGCAGCAGCGGAAGAAGCCGTGCTGGAAGCTGTGGAGCTGGAAGAACCGCCGCAGGCAGCCAGACCCAGTGCAGCGGCGCCAACGCCGGCCGCCTTCAGGAAATTACGACGAGAAATACGATTCATACTGTGTTGCCTCCATCATTTTGTTCCGTTCAAACACAGCCGGGCAAACAGGCTTTGCCCGAAGGACTGTGTGTTTTTCTGCCTCCAATATAAATTCTTTCGCTTCCTTGCTCAAGAGGTTTGTTGTTTCATTTTTTATAGATATTGCTTTCTGAAAAATTCTTTCAGCAAAAGTGCTAAAAATCTTTTAAAAGTTTCAGCATAATCCCCAACCTGTAACTATTTTGACATATTCCGAAGAGACTTGAGAAACAAAAATATAAAAATCAGCCTAAAATCAGGGCTTGCATTTTTTCTTCATTGCCTCTATAATGAGGGTAAAGTGCACGAAGCAACGCACCATTTTTTGGTAATGTTTTCAGAATATTGCGTTTGTTTTTAGAAAATTTGCGTTTCCCGGAGGAGCCGATCATCTATGAGTACCCAGCGCTTTGATATCCGCCACGCGCCCGCCCCGCGGGAATCCTTCCGTCTGCTGTACATCAGCAAGAGCCGGTTTGGCGGCGATTGGAACAGCACTGCCCACACCCACTCCTGCACGGAGCTGTTCTACTGCCTCAGCGGCGAGGGACAGTTCTACCTTGCCGGGCAGCTGTTCCCGGTAAAGCCGGACGATATGGTCATTGTGAACCCGCAGGTGGAGCATACCGAGCTTAGCCTGAACGCCTCGCCCTTGGAGTATATCGTGCTGGGCGTTGCCAGCATGGAGTTTTTGTTCAGCAAGGCGGATACGAACTACGCCATCTTCAATTGCCGGGAGAACCGGGAGCGGATGGTCACGTTGCTGCACATGCTGCTGGCCGAGGCCGACCGCAGCTTAGACGGCTGCGAGACCGTTTGTCAGGACCTGCTGGAGGTACTGCTGATCTGGCTGGTGCGCTGCACCACCATTTCGCTGCAGCTGGAGGAGGCTGTCCCGACCGAGAACCGGGAGTGCGCCGAGATCAAGCGGTATCTGGACACCAACTACCGCGAGGATATCTCGCTGGATCTGCTGGCAGAGCTTGCCCACCTGAACAAATACTATCTGGCCCACACCTTCCAGCGGGAGTACGGCATTTCCCCCATTACTTACCTGAACCGCCGCCGCATTGAGGAGAGCAAGTATATGCTGGGCAACACCAGCTACAGTCTGGCGCAGATCAGCGAGCTGATGGGCTTTTCCTCCCCCAGCTATTTCTCCCAGTGCTTCCGCAAGGCGGAGGGCATGACCCCCAACGAATACCGCCGTCAGACGCGGCAGGGAAAACGCCCTGCCCCGACAAAACGGCATGAAGTATAACGAAAACGAGGAATTTATGATGAAATCCGTTACCCTTTCTCTGCTCCAGTCTGCTGCAAATGCCTTTGATTTTGGCGGGCCTGTGCTCTGCGATGCTCACCACTATGGTGAGGGGCATATCAACGACACCTTTGTGGTCTGGCGGGAAGATCATTCCAAACGCTTTATTTTGCAGCGCATCAACACAGATACCTTTACTAACCCGGTGGGCCTGATGGAGAATGTCTGCGGCGTGACCCGGCATCTGCGGGCGAAAATTCTTGCCGAGGGCGGCGACCCAGCACGGGAAACGCTGAATGTCATCCCAACTTTGTCGGGGTCGACTTGCTATCTGGATGCAGACGGCGGCGCATGGCGTGCCTACGACTTTGTAGAAGATACCATCTGTTTGCAGCAGGTCGGCAGCGAAACTGACTTCCGCACCGTGGCCGAGACACTGGGCAAATTCCAGAACCAGCTGGAGGATTACCCGGCCTCCACCCTCCACGAAACCATCGCCCGCTTCCACGACACGCCCAACCGCTATGCCAATTTTGAAAAAGCCCTCGCCGCCGATGCACTGGGCCGGGCAAAAAATATCACGTCGGAAATCGAATTTATCCATGCGAGGGAGCAGGACTGCCATGTCCTGCTGAATCAGCTGGCAGCTGGCGAAATTCCTCTGCGCGTCACCCACAATGACACCAAGATCAACAATGTCCTCATCGATGCCGCTACCGGAAAAGGCATCTGTGTCATTGACCTCGACACCGTGATGCCGGGACTTTCGGCCTACGACTTCGGCGATTCCATCCGCACCGGTGCCAACGACTGCGCTGAGGACGAACCTGACCAGAGCAAAGTCCATTTTGACCTGCATCTGTACGAAGTGTTCGCCAAAGGGTATCTCTCCACTGCCGGGGCATCCATGAGCATGGCAGAAAAAAAGAGCCTTGCATGGGGTGCAAGGCTCATGACGCTGGAATGCGGCATCCGTTTTCTGACTGACTATCTGGAGGGCGACCATTATTTCCATATTGCTCGCCCGGATCACAACCTCGACCGCGCCCGCACCCAGTTCACACTGGTGCGGCAGATGGAAGAGGTTTTCGATCAGATGCTGGAAATCGTCTGCCCGGACAATCACTGATTTCGCAATCTCCTCCATTCGGATACAGCAAGAAGCATGGACGCTCTCCTTTTCGGGGGCGTCCATGCTTCTTTTTACAGCTTATCGCTATCGTCTGTGGCTTTTGGCAGGGTGCGTCCGGGGGGACGCACCCTGTTTTTTTACTATGCTTCATCATTTTCTGCGCGCAGCATCCGGTATCCGACACCAACATGGGTCTGGATCAGATGCGGCGCATCCGGGTATCGTTCCAATTTTTTGCGCAGGGATGCCATGTAAACTCGCAAGGAAGCAATGTCATTTTCCTGCGTACTGCCCCATACTTTCTGCGTGAGGGAGGTATGCGTCAGCACTTTGCCCACATTATGCGCCAGCACACACAGCAGTTTGTACTCGATGGGGGTCAAATGCAATTCATTCTCGCTCAGCCAGACGCAGCCTGCCGAGAAGTCGATCTTCAAAGGACCATTGACAAAAACCGGACTGTTTATGCCGTCAGAAGCCAGCAGATTCAATCGGCGCTGCGTTACACGCAGTCTTGCCAGCAGCTCATCCACGGAAAACGGCTTTGTCAGATAATCGTCTGCGCCGTTGTCCAGTGCCTCGATCTTATCAGAATCTTCGCTCCGGGCACTCAGGACGATGATGGGCAGGTTCGACCATGTGCGGACGCTGCGGATGACCTCGATGCCGTCTATATCGGGCAGCCCAAGATCCAGCAGCATGATGTCCGGGTTGTGGCTGGTCGTCATCATGATCGCCGTTTCCCCATTGGAAGCAGTCAGATATTTATAGCCGTGGGCTTTCAGGGTCGTTGTGATCAGACACCGTACAGGAACATCATCCTCTACGACCAGAATGGACGGCTTATTCATGAATATTCACCTCGCTTTGCGGCAATGCAAAGGAAAAGACACTGCCATTTGGAATGTTGTCACGCAGGGTCAATGTTCCGCCGTGAGCCGTCAGGATTGCACGGCAGAGGGGCAAGCCCAGTCCAAGGCTGCGGTGGCTGTCTGCGATGCGGCTCTGCCCGGTATAAAACATCTCGAACACCTGTGCTTTTGCGTGATCCGGAATGCCGGGACCGTTATCTGCAACTTCCACTACGACCTGATGGTCTTTCCGGTAAGCCGAAATCTGAATAACCGAGCCCACGGGGGTGTATTTGATGGCGTTATCCACCAGATTGACAACGACCTGCATGATCAGCCGTGCATCCACATTGACCAGGAGGATCTCGTCCCCATACTGTGTTGTGATGGTGTGTTCGCAGCTTTTCCGGTTGACATGATGCAGTGCTTCTTCGATCATTTCGTCCATCAGCTGCGGCGAGATCTGCAGATTCATCCGCCCATCTTCAATGCGGGTGATGGAAAGCAGATTTTCCACCAGACCGATCAGCCATTGCGCATCGTCAAAAATATCGGTGCAGATCTTGTTCCGGGTCTCTGTATCCAGCGTTTCTCCGTTGGAAAGCAGATTGCTGGCATTGCCGGAAATGGAGGTCAGCGGGGTGCGCAGGTCATGGGAGATCGTGCGCAGCAGGTTTGCCCGCAGTTCTTCATTCCTTGCCTGCAATGCAGCTTGCTCTTTTTCCAGCGCGTTTCTGCGGTTTTCGATGGCCAGCGCGCCTTCGCCCAGAATGGAAAGCAGCACACTGTTTTCAAAGGCATCCAGCGGTTTTTCGGACAGATCGATCCCGATCACTCCAAACACGCCGCCTCCGGTCCGAAGCGCAAGATAAAGCCCCTTTGCATCCGGGTAGCTATCCGTGCCTGCGCCGGAACGCTTTTTGTTGGCAAACGTCCAGTTTGCTGCATCACGTTCTTCCGGTGCAAAAAAGATGTTACACGGCACTTCCCCATCCATCTCAAAAACCTGTTCTGACCCAAGATCTCCGTTTTGTTCCGGGTAAACGATCAGACTCCGGTTCAGCAGCTTCATCAACTGGGACGCTGTCTGAGAGAGGATTTCTTCCTCGCTTTTTGCTCTCTGTAAAAGCTGATTCGTATCAAACAGTATTTTTGTACGGAACGCTGCCTGCGCAGACATTTTTGCATGGTCTTTCAGCCGTGTTGTCAACGCACAGGTAATGATTGCAGAGGTCAGCATCAGGGCAAATGTAACCTGATAACCGGGATCATACGCATGGAATGTCAGGCGCGGTTCCGTCAGAAAAAAATTGTACAGCGCAACACCGGCAACAGAGCCCAGCACACCGCAGGTGTAGCCGCTGGTACACAATGCGGTGAACAGCACCCCCAGCATATAGAGCATAATAATATTATAGCGTGCAAAGTCCAGTTGTAAGAAAAAGAAGCCGATGAGCGTGATGCAGCTCAGGATGCCTGCGGTGATCAGCAGATCACGGACAGACGGCAGAAGCGGACGGGTGAACAGCTTCCGTCCTGAACCGTAGCCGTTCTCTGCAGAAGCATCCGGGATGATATAAATATCCAGATTAGGCGCAGTCAGCGTCAATTTTTCAGTCAGTGACGGTCCACTCCAGAAATGGCGGCGATGTACGCTGGAGCGCCCCAGTACGATTTTTGTAATGCCGGAGATGCGGGCAAACTCTGCGATCTGCTGTGGAATGTCATCTCCGTAGATCGTAGAAATGTCGGCACCTGCCTGCTCTGCCATACGAATGTGCTGCTGCAAACGCCGACGATCTTCTTTTCCCATCTGATCCGAATCCGGAGTCCGGACATACAGAGCTGTAAAGGTCCCTCCAAACGCCTTTGCCATCGTTGCTGCCGTCCGCACGATCTTTGCATTGGAGGGAGAGGACGACAGACACGCCAGAATATGTTCAGTGGGTGGGTCGTTCTGATTCATAAAGATCACCTGCCTTGCCCACAGTATAGCACAATTTGATGGTCACGACCACCAGCCACGTCTTTTTCCTTCCTGTCGAAGGATCTCCTTCCGCATGTGATCCAGCGCATCTGCTGCCCAAAAACCACTCAACATGACTCCAAGAACCATCAATAACAAAGCGACATCCATACGATCCGTCCTATCTTTTTAGAGCCGGAAACACTTCTGGATCGATGCGTATTTCCCCAAAACCAGCATACTTTCATCCCGGCACAGTTGCGTATCCGGCGTAATGCTCATATCGAGCTTTCCGTCTTTTTTCAGTGCAAGAATGTTGATGTTATACTTTTTTCGGATATTGATCTCGCCGATCGTGCGATTCGTCCATTCCGGCGGAATCGTCACTTCCATGATGGCGTGGTCGTCCTGCAGCTCGATATAATCCAGAATGTGTTCGGAGCTGTATCGGATCGCTGCCCACTTTGCCAGCTGCTTTTCCGGGTAGACCACTTCATCCGCACCGTTGCGCAGCAGAAACTTGGCTTGTACATCCCGCTCTGCACGCGAGACCACAAGCTTTGCGCCCAGCTCCTTGAGCAGTGATGTTGTTTCCAACGAACTCTGAAAATTGCCGCCGATGGTTACGATACACACATCAAAATTGCCTACACCAAGGGAGCGCAGAAAGTATTCGCTGGTGCTGTCACCGATCTGTGCATTCGTCACATAGGAAAGCACGGCGTTCACACGGTCCTCATTGCTGTCGATCGCCATGACCTGATGACCCAGCTCATTCAGTTCCTGCGCAATATGGCGGCCAAAACGGCCAAGCCCAATCAAAAGAATCGATTTCATACCTGTCTCCTTTATCCGATTGCAATTTTCTCCTGCGGCAGACGAGAGTGGGCAGGGCTGCTGCCAAATGCCGCATAGATCAACGTCAATCCGCCAACACGTCCCAAAAACATCAGTGCGATCAGCACCCCCTGCGAAAGGATGCCCAACTGCGGCGTGATACCCAATGTCAGACCTACCGTTGCCACAGCCGAAGCAGTCTCATACAGACAGACCGACATCGGCAGCTGCTCTGCCGTAGCAATGACAAAGGCTCCGAGGAAGAACAGCGTCAAATACATCCCTGCAATCGTGGCAGCATTCTTGACCGCAGAACTATCTATGCGCCGCCCGAAAAATTCCGCATCTTCTCTGCGGCGGAAGGTCGCCCACATATTGGCCAGCAGAACGGCAAATGTTGTGGTTTTCATGCCGCCTGCCGTGGAGCCGGGCGAACCGCCCAACAGCATCAGAACCACCATCAATGCCTGTGAAGTGCTGCCCATCGCAGCAAGATCGGCGGTGTTAAAGCCGGCAGTACGGGGGGTAACGGATTGGAACATCGACAATAAAATGCGCTGCCGGGCAGAGCCTGCCGTGAACTCGAAGCAATAAAAGTACAGCGACGGCATTACCAGAAGAAACGCCGTTGTGACAAGGATCACCTTGCTCTGCATCCGATAGCGGTGAAAGTCAAGGCGGTATGTACAAATGTCCTCCCATGTCAGAAAGCCAAGGCCGCCAAAGACGATCAGGGCCGCGATCACTGTGGTAAGCAATGGGTCACCTGCATACCGTGTCAGCGAAACAAATTTTGCACCCTCTGTTCCCAGCAGGTCAAAGCCGGCATTGCAGAACGCCGAAATGGAATGAAACAGTGCATACCAGATCCCGCGTAAACCATAATCGGCGCAAAATGTCGGCAGCAGCAGTGCAGCACCGGCCAATTCAAACAGGGCGGTGATCCGCAGAATAAAGCCTGTCAGCCGCACGATGCCGCCCATCTGTGGGGCAGCGGTGGCTTCCTGCATCGTGCTGCGCTGCTTGAGGGAGATCTTTCGCCCGGAAAGCAGCGCAAAGGCAGCGCCTACCGTAATGACGCCCAATCCTCCGATCTGGATCAGAAGAAGGATCACACTCTGCCCGAATGCCGACCAGTAGCTGCCGGTATCCTGTACCACAAGTCCGGTCACGCAAAGGGCAGAGGTGGAAGTAAACAGCGCCTCATGGAACGGTGTAACGCACCGCTGCTGTGCAGCGATCGGGAGCATCAGAAGCAATGCGCCCACCAGATCAACTGCCGCAAACCCTGCAATAATGACCTGAAAAGAAGAAAAACGGTGCTGTCTGTAACGAGGATATTGAATCATAAAAGCTCCTTTACCTATCCGTGTGCATAAAGATTAGCATGGAATAGATAAAGGAGCCGTAAAGAAAATTGCAGAAGTATAAAGATTCCATTAAAATTGATCGGGCAACACTAAAAAATGCCGGACATCACCAGCTCAAAAAAGCGGTAATGTCCAGCATTCATTTAGCTTTCTAGTCCATGGCTTCCAGCCATATTCTTCAAATATTCCTCTGGGTCACCGTTCAGAATCAAATCCGCATAGCCCAACGGATCGTTGTAGATGAGGTAGTCCAGTTCCGTCCTCTGCGCCATGGTCACGTCCAATTCATCCTCGACCCCAGTGCAGTCAATGGAGATCATTCTCCCATCCCGGAGCAGCAGCTCCACGCAGCCGGTATCCATGTTGAATTTGCAAGTTCTTTCATCGTACTTCATAATCGTGTCCTTTCTGCCTTACGGCACCTTTACAGTTGTGACTTTTGTTATACGGTTCTTCTGATAAGGTTTTGGACACACAGTCGTCGGGAAGGAGCCGGAATTGTCATTTCCAAAGAAAACAAAAAATCCGAACCCTTCTCCTATCGAGAAAATGTTCGGATTTTCATGGTTTGGTGCGATGGAAGGGACTCGAACCCCCGGCCTACTGATTCGTAGTCAGTCACTCTATCCAGCTGAGCTACCAACGCATACGTTCCG
>ENA-OOXJ01000612-OOXJ01000612.1-human-gut-metagenome-genome-assembly--contig:-NODE-612-length-28763-cov-2.657865_pt1 | contig 28763 bp, 22 predicted proteins | sample MGYA00241587_ERZ501343 | MGnify/ENA primary metagenome ERZ501343 (study PRJEB25962, sample SAMEA2042918) | human gut metagenome | biome: human gut; feature: human-associated habitat; material: faeces... | reverse complement strand
TAAATTTGGTAAATACAAGTCAAGCTAGCTTAGTAAACTAAGGGCCTGACTGTTTTTTTGTAAATTATTTGAATTTAAAGTTACAAAAAAGTTACAAAAAAATTAAATTTTTTTATAAAAAGTATGGCAAAAAAAATATATATATGATAAAATCGTTTTTGAATTTATGAGGTGTGTTTATATGAATGAAAAGAAGATTTTAATTGTTGACGATGAAAAACCAATAGTTGATATATTAGATTTTAATTTATCTAAAGAAGGTTTTTCTACGATTGTAGCTTATGATGGTGAAGAAGCAATTCAAAGAGCACTGGAAACTAAACCAGATTTAATACTTCTTGATTTAATGCTTCCTAAAATAGATGGATTTAATGTTTGTAAAGAACTTAGAAAACATTTAACTTGTCCAATAATTATGCTTACAGCTAAAGAAGAAGTTGTTGATAAAATAATAGGACTTGAACTTGGAGCAGATGATTATATGACAAAGCCTTTTAGTATCCGTGAGGTTATAGCTCGTGTTAAGGCTAATCTTAGAAAGCATGTATTACCAGAAACGGAAGAAGAAAAAAAATCATCTAAAAATAAAATAAAAATAAAAGATATGACTATAGATCCAGAAAGATACATAGCAATAGTTGGCTCAAAAGTTATTGATCTTACTATAAAAGAATTTGAACTTTTAAAGCTTCTTTCAAGTGAACCAAATCAAGTATTTACAAGAGAACAGATACTTCGCTCTGTATGGGGATATGATTTTTATGGTGATGCTAGAACAGTAGACGTTACTATAAGAAGATTAAGAGAAAAAATAGAAAAAAATCCTGCTGATCCAGAATATGTTCAAACCAAAAGAGGAATGGGATATTTTGTTTCAAACTAATGATATAAGTTGGTGAGGTTTATGAAAAAATCAATTAGATTTTATATAGTACTTATTTGCACAGTTATGGTAGTTATAACATATATAACTACTATAATTGCGTTATGTGGGATCGGTGAAATACAAAGATGTTTTGAACTTAAAAATCTTACATTGCTATTTATAGTTTTAATTTTTAATTTCATTATTTCTTCTCTTCTTTCAAAGAGTATTTCTTTTCCACTAAAAAAGTTAGAAAAAAATATGAATGTAGTTGCAGATGGTAAAATTCCAAATACTAAACAATTAAAGGAGTATACAAAATTTTCGGAATTTCAAGACGTAATAACCTCATATAGAGCAATGATCGAAGTTATAAAGAAAAATAATTTTGATTTAAATAGTCAACAAAGTAAAACTGAAATTATACTAGAACATATGGCAGATGGAGTTGTTGCTTTTTCAGTAACAGAAGAAGTTATACATATTAATAAATCTGCTATGAGACTCCTTAATTTGGAACATTATGATGATACTTTTACAAAAATATGTAAAAAGTTGAAGATAGATTTAGAATTTGATAAGATAATGTACCTTCCAAATTATAAGTCAATAGAAGTTAAAGCAAGTGTAAATGATAACTATTTAAATATAGTATTCGTACCATTTTTTAGTGATAGATTAAGCCCAATGGGGGTAATAATGATGGTTAGAAATATAACTGAAAATGTGAGACTTGATAACATGAGAAAAGAGTTTGTTGCTAATGTGTCACATGAGCTTAAAACGCCACTTACATCAATAAAAGGATATTCTGAAACAATATTAAATGGTGGACTTACTGAGACGGAAATACAAAAATTCTCTAAAGTAATAAATACTGAGGCTAATAGAATGGATAGGCTAGTTGCAGATTTGTTGCAACTATCAAGATTTGACTACAAAAGAATTAATTTTAAGAAAATGATGTTTTCTCTTGATGTTTTAGCTTTGAGCGTATGTGATAAACTAAAGTATTTAGCTTCAGAAAAAAAACATAAGTTAGAGTGCGAAGTTTTAATACCTCCACCAAATGTTTATGCTGATAAAGATGCAATAGAGCAAGTTATAATAAACATTGTAACTAACAGCATAAAATATACAAAAGATGGTGGAATTATAAAAATATATGTTGGTGCTATAAATGGAAGAGCATATTTTAAAGTAGTAGATAATGGTATAGGAATACCAGAACAAGATTTAAAAAGAATATTTGAAAGGTTCTATAGAGTTGATAAAGCTCGTTCTCGTTCTATGGGGGGAACTGGACTTGGACTTTCTATAGTAAAAGAAATTGTAGATGGTAATGACGGAACTATAGATATAAAAAGTGAAGTGGGAAAAGGAACAGAAGTTATAGTTACACTTCCTACAAAAATAAAAGATAATGCTAGTAATAAGAAGGAGTAAATAATAAATGCAGTATATTGATACACATGCACATTATAACGATGAGATATTTTTAAAGAATCAAGAAGAGATACTAGATAAGTGTAGGAAAGCTTCAGTTGAAGCTATAGTAAATGTAGGGTATGACTTATCTTCTTCAATAGATTCAATTAATCTTTCAAATAAATATGATTATATTTATTGCGCTATAGGAGTTCATCCACATGACGTTGACAATTTTACAGCGAGGGATATAGAAAAACTATATCATGAAGCAATGGAAAAAGGATTACTCAACAGACTTGTTGGAATAGGCGAAATAGGACTTGATTACGCATTTGTGAAAGATAATAAAGAGAAGCAAAAAAAGTTATTTATAGATCAAATTGAACTTGCAAATAAATTTGGATTGCCAATAATTATACATTCTAGAGATGCAGCTGAAGATACGTATAATGTCTTAAGAGAACATGAACCAAAATATGGAGCATTATTTCATTGTTTTCAGCCAAGCGATGATTTGGTAAGACTTGTAATTGATAAAAAGTACTTTGTAGCTTTTGGTGGAAATATAACTTATAAAAGAAATGAAAGTTTTAAAAAATATGTCTTACAGATTCCTTTAGAACAAATAGTAATAGAGACAGATAGTCCTTATCTTGCACCTGTCCCACTTAGAGGAACTGTAAATGATTCATCAAATTTAAAGATTATATGTAAGAAGCTAGCTGATTATAAAGGTATGACAGAAGAATATGTTGCAGATAAAGTATATAAAAATGCTATAGACTTTTTTAAAATGTAAATGGGCCTAAAAATGGCTCATTTTTGACTTTTTTAGTAAAAAGTGGTATAATTTATGAGATTTAAAAAAATTAACATACTAAAGGAGATTTAAAGTATGAATTTTATTGTTTTTTCTTTTGTTTCGCTTGGAGCTGCTTGGATTTTTTCGCAAACTTTTAAGACTCTCTTAAACTTTTGTACAACACGGCGTTTCAAGTTTAAGATGTTATTCTCAGATGGAGACTTCCCATCGACACATACTACTACAGCAATAACGGGTGTTATTATTGCCTGTTATGAACTGCTTCCACTAGTTTTTGATAGTACGAAGCCGGAAGACACAAAAACTTTAGCAAGTGCTATTGTCATAGCAATAGTTCTTTGGGCTATGTTTATAATTCGTGATGCTCTTGGTATAAGACTTAGAGTACAGGAATTGTCACATACAGTTCATAGACTGCTTGTCGCATCTTCAGATGTGGAGGGAGCTCCTATATCTGAAAACCTTCAAGTTTTTTGGTCATCGCTGGCCAAAGGAATTAACTTAAAGGTAGGTCATATGCCACATGAAGTAATAGGTGGACTTATACTCGGGGTAATATTTGGCTTTGGAAGTGCTTTTTTAAGGCATGGGAAACTTGTTCTCTTTATTGTGGATGTGGTTGCATCCGTAATATACTTCATTATTACATTTATCGTAATAGGAAGGAACAGAAAAAAAGTGGAAGAGCATAAGCACAAAAGTGAATAACGAATATTTACAAGCGTCAATTAAAATTGGCGCTTGTTTTTTAAAAGTACATATTTTTTACTTGAAATGCAATTTAAATTATGATATACTTTATAAAAAATATTAAAAACGTTTGATGAAAGAGGAGTAAAATATGACAGCTTTAAGAGAGGAAAATTTATAAGCTGTAAGATTTTCTAAGATGTGTTATATTTGAAGGTAGCTTTCTAGTTGACATGGTGAAGCTTTTTGTGTGTAGTCATGTTCCTTATGTAGTGGGTTAATCTATTAATTAAGTGTGCACGTTTTGTGTGAATTAAGGTGGTACCGCGAATTTAAGCCATTCGTCCTTAAGTGTTTTAAGGATGAGTGGCTTTTTTGTAGGTGATAATATGGTATTAAAAAATGTAGAAATAATCGCAGCATTAATAGCAGTAGTGTTTGGAATCTTTTTAGTATTTGAGGCCAGAGCGATAGTTAGAAAGTATAATAAGAATAAAAATGAAAATTCTGTAGTACGAGTCTGCAAAATAGTTGGTTCAGTGATTGTAATAGGTGCTATGTATATTATTTATATGTTAAAGTATATGAATTAATTGAGGAGGATTAGTATGGATAGTAAGTTTAATTTTAATGATAAAGAAGAAAAAATATATGAAAAATGGGAAAAGAGCGGAGCTTTTGAGTGTAAAAAGGATGCGAACAAAAAGCCTTTTGTAGTTGTAATGCCACCACCAAATATAACAGGAAAACTTCATATGGGGCACGCACTTGATAATACGCTTCAAGATATATTCATACGTTATAATAGATTAAAAGGAGTTCCTACATTATGGGTTCCTGGAACTGATCATGCAAGTATAGCAACAGAAGTAAAAGTCGTAAAGAAAATTGCAGAAGAAGGAAAAACAAAACAAAGTTTAGGAAGAGATGGATTTTTAAAGGAAGCATGGGAATGGAAAGAAAAATATGGTAGTGAAATTACGAAGCAATTAAGAAAAATAGGGAGTTCTTGTGATTGGAAAAGAGAAAGATTTACATTAGACGATGGTTGTAGTAAGGCAGTTTTACATGTTTTTAAAGAACTATACGATAAAGGGTTAATTTATAAAGGAAAAAGACTCATTAACTGGTGCCCTAATTGCAAAACAGCAATAGCAGATATGGAAGTAGAATATGAAGAGCAAGATTCATATCTTTGGCATATAAAATATCCTATAGAAAATAGTGATAAATATTTAGTAGTAGCCACAACACGCCCTGAAACTATGCTTGGAGATACAGCTGTTGCGGTAAATCCTAAAGATGATAGATATAAAGACTTAGTTGGTAAGAGAGTATATTTGCCTATAGTAGGTAAATATATTGAAATTGTAGCAGATAGATATGTAGAAATGGAATTTGGAACCGGGGTAGTTAAAATTACTCCTGCCCATGATAAGAATGACTATGAGGTAGGAAAAAGACATAATTTAGAAATTATAAATATATTAAATGAAGATGCTACTATAAATGAAAATGGTGGCGAATATGAGGGACAAGATAGATTTGAAGCTAGAAAAAATATTGTAGCAAGACTAAAAGAAGAGGGCTATTTAGTAAAGGAAGAAAAATACACTCATAACGTTGGAACTTGTTATAGATGTCATAGTTCAATAGAGCCATATTATTCAAATCAATGGTTTGTAAAGATGGAAGATATGGCACGTCCTGCAATAGACGCTGTAAAGAGTGGTAAAATAAAGTTTGTACCAAAAAGGTTTGAAAAACAATTCTTTAATTGGATGGAGAATATTGAAGATTGGTGCATATCTCGTCAACTTTGGTGGGGACACAGAATACCAGCTTATACATGTGAAAAATGTGGAAAACTTTTAGTGTCAGAAACAAAAATAGAAAAATGCGAATGTGGAGGTAGATTAATCCAAGACGAGGATACATTAGATACTTGGTTTAGTTCTGCACTTTGGCCATTTTCAGTATTTGGATGGCCTGACGAAACGGAAGATTTTAAATATTTTTATCCAACTACAACACTTGTAACAGGATATGATATTATACCATTTTGGGTTAGTAAGATGATATTTTCTGGAATTGCTTATACTGGAAAAATACCATTTGAAAATGTTTATATTCATGGGCTTGTAAGAGATTCTCAAGGAAGAAAGATGTCTAAATCTTTAGGAAACGGAATAGATCCACTCGAAGTTATAGAAAAATATGGAGCAGACGCTCTAAGATTTTCTCTAGTTTTAGGTATATCTGCAGGAAATGATTTAAGATTTTCAGAAGAAAAATTAGAAGCTGCAAGAAATTTCTCAAATAAACTTTGGAATGCTGCTAGATTTGTAAATTCTTATGTTGAAAAGGTTGAAGAATTAGAAGAGCCAAATAAGTTTATGGTAGAAGACAAGTGGATATTAACTAAATTATCTGAGATAGTTGAGAATGTGACAAAAAATATTGAAAATCACGATGTTGGCGTGGCTCTTGAAAACTTATATACTTTCATATGGCAGGATTTCTGCGACTGGTATATTGAAATGGTAAAGCCTAGACTCTATGATGAAACTTCAGAGTCACATAGTAGTGCAATCTGGACTCTAAATTATACATTAAAAGCTGCAATTACACTCCTTCATCCATATATGCCATATGTTACAGAGGAAATTTATGAAAATTTAAAACATGAAGATGGTATGTTAATAAATGCATTAATTCCACAACCACTTTATAAATATGAAAAAGAAAAAGAAAATGTAGAAAAAATTAGAGAGTTAATTAAATCAATTAGAAATGTAAGATCAGAAATGAATATTGTAAACTCTAAAAAAATTGATTTGGTAGCAAATTTTGAAGATGAACTTTTAAGAAAAGATTTTGAAAATTGTCAAAACTTTATTTGTAAATTAGCTTTAGTAGGAAAAATGACTATTGCTGAAAATATAGATGAAAGTTTAAAGGGCTATTATACATTACATTTAGATAAAATAAATGTATTTTTAGACTTATCTTCTTGTATTGATAAAAAAGAAGAGATCGCAAAACTTCAAAAAGAAAAAGAAAATTTAATGAAAGAAGTAAAAAGATCAGAAGGAATGCTTAATAATGAAAATTTTATATCAAAAGCACCAGAAAAACTAGTAAATGCTGAAAGAGAAAAACTTGAAAAATACTCACAAATGCTAAAAAAGGTTGAAGCAAGAATTGATGAAATTAATAATTAAATAATTAAATAGAAAATTAGCATATTTCGCTGATTTTCTATTTTCTCATATAATAAAAGTATTTTATATATAAAAAAGTAACTAATGTATTATAATTAGTAATATAATAAATTATACTTAACTTTATAAAGGAGGGAAAACTTTGACCGAAGAAAAAGTAAAAAATGTTAAAAAAGTTAGCGCCATTAGTTTTTCGTTTAATCTTTTACTTCTTGTTATAAAAATGATATTTGGCCTAATAAGCTCTAGTCAATCTCTTATAGCTGATGCTGTTAATAGTGCAGGGGATATAGTAGCGTCTTTAGTTTCAATTATAGGAATTAAAGTGGCGTCAAAACCAGGAGATAAGGAACATCCATATGGCCATGGAAAGGCAGAATATATTTTTGCAGCACTAGTAGGAATTTCAATGATAATTGCTTCCATTACAATGATTAAAAATGCTATATTAAGCATGATGTCAAATAGTACGGTTAATGTTTCAATATTTTTAATATTGGTTTGTGTAGTTACTATTTTGGTAAAGTTTTCCTTAATGATATACTCAAAATCACAATATAAGAAGACTGACAGTATATTAATAAGATGTAATATGGAAGATCATAGAAATGATATGTTTGTTACATTTGGAGTATTAATTGGAATAATATGTAGCAAATTTGGATTTTATTTTGTTGATGGCATAATAGGAATACTAATATCTATATGGATAGTAATAGTTGCAATAAAGATAATATATCCAGCGTGTTTAGTATTAATTGACACTCAGAGTAATTTTATAGATGAGGCAAAAAGAGAAGTTCAAAATTTTAAGGAAATAAAATCTATTGATAAATTCTATATAAGTCCAGTAGGAGACAAGTATTTGGCAATTATAGAAATATCAATGGATAAAGAAAAATCTTTAAGTGAGGTTCATGAATATATTGATAAAATTGAAAAAAAGCTGTATGAAAAATTTAAGAGTATAATAGATATTAATATTCATGTAAATCCCAAATAGCTTATTTGCAAGTAAAGATACAATCTTTGCTTGCTTTTTTGCAGCTTTATATTTCTTGACAAAACGTAAAAAAAATAGTAAAATATAGTGGCGTAAATAGACTTATTTTTAAGGAGATAAAAGTGAGTAAAGGAATAAAAAATATAAAACTTAATGTATTTTCCGTACAAATAATTTACATGTGTGCAATAATACTTATATCAAGTGTCATTGCCTGTATAAATAGGATTACATTTTTTGTTGGAATATCAATAGTTTTTGTAACTACCATTGTATGCATATATATGTGCATAAAGGAATTTAAGGAAAGAAAGAATAGAATAAATGAACTTTCAGAATCAATAAATCTAGGATTAAAAACTAGTTTGGATCTTGTAAATTTACCTATGGCTATAGTGGCTCTTCCAACAGATGTGGTATGGCAGAATAATATGGCCTCTCATCTGATTCCAAAAGAAATAATTATAGATACAGCTCTTGCAATAGAAAAACAAAAAGATAGCAAAGATATTACAGTAGATATAGGTAATGGCGATAAATATTTAGCCATAGGAAATAAAGTGAAATTTTTAGCTCAGGATACTATGCTTATTACTTATATAGATAAAACTGAAGAAGATAAATTAAAAAATATCTTAGAAGATACTAAAATTGCTGTTGGAATAATATCGCTTGATAACTATGATGAGACTATGCAGGGATTAGACGAAGTAAAAAAGGCAGAAATAGCTTCTAAGATCACTAAAGTACTTGCTGATTTTATTTCAGAAAATAAAGGGATAATAACTAAGATAGACAAAGATAAATATGTTATATTTGTAGAGAGACAATATGTAAAAAAGATGGAAGAGGATTCTTTTTTGATACTAGAAGAAGTAAAAAAAGTCACTCAGGAATCTAAGCTCGTTGTCACTATTTCTATTGGAATGTCATATATTGAGTCTACTTTAGACGAGCGATATAAGTCTGCATCTTCTGCACTTGATATAGCTCTTGGTAGAGGTGGAGATCAAACAGTTATAAAAAGAGATAAGAAATTTGATTTTTATGGTGGAACTAATATAGGAATTGAAAAAACAAGTAAGGTAAGAGCAAGAACAATATCTCAAGCGGTTAAAGAAACTATTGAAAAATGTGATAGCGTTTATATTGTAGGACATAAAAATACAGATATAGATTGTATAGGTGCAGCAGTAGGTATAGCTAAAATTGCTAAACATTTTAATAAAAGTGTATATATAGTTGTAGATACAAAGTGTAATTCAAGTACAAAAACAGTAATACAAAAGGTAAAAGAAACAGGCAACTATGATGATGTTTTTGTAACTAAAGAGGACATAAAGAAAATAAACTCACAAAACAGTGTTTTATTTGTAGTAGATACACACAAAAAATCTTACTTATCATATTCTGACATTTTAGATGAATTTGAAAAGGTAATTATTATTGATCATCATAGAAGAGGAACTGAATTTATTGAAAATGCTTTTTTAACATATCATGAGATATATGCATCATCTACTTCCGAACTTGTAACTGAAATACTAATGTACCTAAACGATATAAAACTTTTGCCAGAAGAGGCAGAAGTAATATATGCAGGTATTGTAGTAGATACAAAAAACTTTATGTTTAAAACTGGCGTTAGAACTTTTGAAGTGGCAGCATATTTAAAAAAATTTGGAATAGACCTAACTGATGTTAAACAAATTTTCCAAAGTGACTTTGAAACATATATTGCTAAAGTAGATATAGTAAAAAATGCAGAAATCATAAAAGGAAAGATTGCAGTTTCTACTACGGAGGAAGAATATAAAGAAATGCCTATAATAGCAGCCCAAGCAGCGGACGAATTGCTTTCTATTTCTGGTATAATTGCATCATTTGTTTTGTGTAGAGTAGAAAATATAATAATGATTTCAGGAAGATCTATGGGAGATATAAATGTGCAATCTATATTAGAAAAAATAGGTGGTGGAGGTCATTTAACCTTTGCTGGAGCTCAGATCGCTGGTGTTAGTATTGAGGAAGCTAAAGAAAAATTATTAGATTCAATAAATGAATATTTTGGAGAGTAGATTTTATTAATTTGGAGGTAGTTAATATGAAGGTAGTATTAAATCAAGATGTAAAAGGACTTGGAAAAAAATTACAGATAATAGAAGTATCAGAAGGATATGCAAGAAATTTCTTACTTCCAAAAAAAATTGCAGTACTTGCTGATAATAAATCTGTAAATGAGGCCAAGGGAAAAACAGATGCAATAAAATATAAAAAACAAGAAGAAATAAAAGATGCAAACGCAAAGAAAGAAAAAATAGAAAAATCATACATAGAATTTAGACATAAACTTGGTGAAGGTGGAAAGCTTTTCGGTAGTGTTACCGAAAAAGATATAGCAGATGCTGTATGTGAGAAAATTGGAGTAGAAATAGATAAAAAGAAAGTAATCATAAAAAATCCAATAAAACAAGTGGGCTCATATAGTGTTGATATAAAATTGTATGAAGGAATTATAGCAAAATTAAAATTAGTAGTAATTGGATTGTAGGTGATTTAATTTGGAAAGTGATGTTATTTCTAAAGCACAACCAAATGATATTTTAGCAGAACAAGCAGTACTTGGTGCTATGCTTGTTGATAAGGATGCTGTCATTGCTTCAATTGAAGTCCTAAAGTCAGAAGATTTTTATAGGGAAGACAATAAGGAAATATATGCAGCTATGTTAGAACTTTATAGTATTGGGAAAAGCATAGATATGATAACACTAAAAGATCAATTGACTCTTAGGGGAACTTTAGATAAAGTTGGCGGAATTTCTTATATTGCAAGTTTAGTTGATAATGTTCCTGCTGTTTCAAATGTAGAAAACTACATCAAAATAGTTGAAGAAAAGTCTGTCATAAGAAACTTAATAAAAACAGCTAATGAAATAATAAGGAATAGTTATTCTGGAACTGAGGACGTTGATGCACTTGTAGAACAGGCAGAAAAAAGGATTTTTGACGTTGTACAAGAAAGAAATTCGAGAGGTTATGCCTCAATAAGAGAAATTCTTATAAATGTTTTTGATGAAATTGAGGAAATAAGTAAGAGTGGGCAATCAATATCAGGGCTTGAATCTGGATTTATAGATTTAGATGCTAAAACTTCAGGACTTAACAAATCTGCACTTTTAATAGTTGCAGCACGTCCTGCAATGGGAAAAAGTGCTTTTGTACTTAATATTGCAAGTTATGTAGCAAGACATCAAAAAACTCCTGTTATGATATTTAACCTTGAAATGTCTAAAGAAGAGGTAACAAAGAGAATACTTTGTGCAGAAAGTGAAGTTGACAGTACAAAAGTAAAAAATGCTACACTAGAGAGTGAAGACTGGTTAAAACTTGGAGAGGCGAGTGGAAGACTTTCAGATATGCCTATATATATAGACGATACTCCAGGACTTACATCTGCAGAGCTTAGAGCTAAATGCAGAAAAGCAAAACTTGAAAAAAATATAGGACTTGTAATCATAGACTATTTGCAACTTATGGAATCTAAAAATAAAAGTTCATCTCGTCAACAAGAAGTTTCTGAGATTAGTAGATCTTTGAAAATACTTGCCAAAGAGTTAAATATTCCAGTAATTGCATTGTCACAGCTTAGTCGTGCTACTGAATCAAGAACGGATCATAGACCGATGTTATCAGATCTTCGTGAATCAGGTTCTATAGAGCAGGATGCAGATATTGTAATGTTTTTACATAGGGAAGATTATTATGATGCAAATACTGAAAAGAAAAATGTTGCAGAAGTAATAATTGCTAAAAACAGAAGTGGATCTACAGGTACAGTAGAACTTGCTTGGATACCAGAATATACTAAGTTTGCAAATTTATATAGGGGACCAGATATTAATGATTAAAAATAGTAGAGATTTAAAAAAAATTACAATAGAAGATAAGGTTTATGATACTATCATAAAAAATGATTTAATACAAGATGGAGATAAAATAGTTTTAGGAGTGTCAGGTGGACCAGATTCTATATGTATGTTAAATATTTTATATAAATTAAAAGAACAGTTAAGTAAATTTAACAAAATTAATTATACAATGATCGTAGCAAATGTAAATCATTGTATAAGGAAAGAGGCCAGTGAAGAAGCTGAATTTGTTAAAAATGTTTGTAATAATTTAAATATTAAATTCAAATACTTGGCAGTAGATGTTCCAAAAATGGCAAAAGCAAATAAACAGTCAGAAGAACTTTGTGGCAGAAATGTAAGGTATGAATTCTTTAAAAAGGTCATGCAAGAAGAAGGAGCAAATAAAATTGCTGTCGCACATAATAGTGATGATGTTATTGAAACTATATTAATAAATTTATCAAGAGGCACAGGAATTAAAGGACTTACAGGAATTTCATATAAAAATGAAGAAATTATAAGGCCACTTTTGGATATAAAAAAGAGTGAAATAAATGATTATTGTAAAGAAAATAATCTAGAACCTAGAATAGATAAAACAAATTTTGAGAGTATATATACAAGAAATAAGATAAGGAATAATATTATTCCGATATTAAAAGAAAATCTAGGTGAGAGTTTTTGTAATAGCGTATTGAAAACAAGAGAAATTTTGATAAAAGAAGAAGAATTTTTGTCGCAATACACTAATAATATAATAAATAGTGCTATAATAGAAGATAATATAGAGAGTATAATATTTAATTATAATGGCATTTTGAAAGAACATGAGGCTATAATAATAAGATGCATAAGAGAAATCATTTATCGCTTAATGGGAAATTTAGATAATGTTTCATATGTGCATGTTCAGAGCATAAATAAAATTTTAGAGTCTAATATAAAAGGAAAAAGTTTTATATTGGGGAAAAGATTTGAAATAGATATTCTAAAAAAGGATATCGCAATTATAAAAAAATTAAGTTAGGGGTAAATTATGAGTAAAAAAGGATTATTAAGAACAGTACTTACATATGTATTAATTATTGCAGTAGCAATGTATTTTATATCAATGTTAAGTTCAAATATTACTAAAGATATGACATATACAGAACTTATACAGAAAATAGAGGATGGCAAAGTTACATCAATAACACTTGATAATAGTAGATATACTGCAAGTGTAAAATTAAAAGATGATGAGTCTGTAGTAAGAGAAGTAAAAATACCTTCAGTAAATGCATTTATTGAATTTGTTGAAGACAGGGTGGCAAAAGGGGAATTTGAGCTTAAAGTTGACGGAGAAACATTCATGGAAACTATAGCTCCGCTTATACCAAATATTTTACTTTTAGTGGGCACTTTACTTATTTTCTTATTTATGCTAAGAAAGACTAATGATGGAAATAATAAGGCTATGAGCTTTGGAAAAAGTAAGGCAAAAATATATGATAAGAATTCTAAGGAGAAGATAACTTTTGACAATGTAGCTGGATTAAAAGAAGAAAAAGAAGAATTAGAAGAAATAGTAGAATTTTTGAAAAATCCTAAAAAATATCAAGATATGGGAGCAAGAATTCCAAAAGGTGTGCTACTTGTTGGAGGACCTGGTATGGGTAAAACTTTGCTTGCAAAAGCAGTGGCTGGCGAAGCAAATGTGCCATTCTTTTCTATAAGTGGTTCTGACTTTGTAGAAATGTTTGTTGGTGTTGGAGCTTCACGTGTAAGAAATCTTTTTGAGGATGCTAAGGCAAATTCACCTTGTATAGTATTTATCGATGAAATAGATGCTGTAGGTCGCCATAGAGGCGCAGGACTTGGTGGAGGACATGATGAAAGAGAGCAAACACTAAATCAATTACTTGTAGAAATGGATGGATTTGCTACACATGAGAGTATAATTGTTATGGCTGCTACTAACAGACCTGATATACTGGACCCTGCACTTTTGAGACCAGGCCGTTTTGATAGACAAATTGTTGTTGGTGAACCAGATATAGCAGCAAGAGAAGAAATTTTAAAACTACATAGTAAGGGGAAACCTTTTGCAAAAGGAATAGACTTTAAAGTTATAGCCAAAAATACAGCAGGATTTTCAGGAGCAGATCTAGAAAATATGATAAATGAAGCGGCCCTTCTTGCGGCAAGAAAAAATAAGAAGACAGTTACAATGAATGACGTAGAAGAAGCAATGGTAAAAGTAATGATGGGCCCTGAAAAGAAGAGTAAAGTTATAAGTGAAAAAGAAAGAAAATTAACTGCATATCATGAGGCAGGTCATGCAGTTGTATCAAGATTTTTACCAACACATGATACTGTACATCAAATATCAATCGTACCACGTGGAATGGCCGGAGGATATACAATGTATAAACCAAATGAAGACAAGAGTTATCGTTCTAAATCAGAAATGAAAGAACACATTGTATCTTTACTTGGTGGAAGAGTTGCAGAACAACTAGTTTTAAATGATATTAGTACAGGCGCATCTAGTGATATTGATAGAGCTACTAAAATAGCAAGAAATATGGTAATGAAATATGGTATGTCTGATAAACTAGGACCAATTACTTTTGGCTCTTCAGGTCAAGATGATGAAGTGTTTTTAGGAAGAGATATAAATAATCAAAGAAATTATAGTGAGAAAATAGCTGCAGAAATAGATGAAGAAGTAAGAGATATTGTTATGCGTGCTTATAATTATGCTGAAAAGGTATTAAAAGATAATATAGATAAATTACATAAAGTAGCTGCGATTTTAATTGAAAAAGAAAAAATTGGAGCTGAAGAATTTGAGGCTATATTCCAAGAATAATTTAAAAATGAGTAAAGCAAGTTTGTTTTACTCATTTTTTAGATTAAATAGATGTTTAAAATATTGTAAAATGCTATAAAAAGGTGTAAAATATGTGTTAAGGTGAAATTATGAAAAACAATAATAAATCAAAGAAGGTAGAAAAGGAAGTTAAGGGGCTAGAAGATATGACAATAGTAGAGAAGATAAAAAGAATAACTTTTATTTTAGTTATTATTGGAGTAGTAGTAGTGATATCTTTTATAGGTAAATATATCTACAATATATATACGGCAAGTCAAGTAAGTAAAGCTTTGGAAAACGTTGAAATTTATGATGAAAATAAAAATGAATTAGTATCTGAAAATGTACAAAGGCTAATTAATTTAAAGAATGAAAATTCTGATATAGTTGGTTGGATAAGAGTTGATGGAACTAACATAAATTATCCTGTATTACAAAGTGAAAATAATGAATATTATAAAACACATGACTATAAGAAAAATGTATCAGGAAATGGCTCAATATATGTAGATAGTGCTTATAGTTTTCTTATGCCTAGTAAGAATATGACAATACATGGGGTAAATAATAATAATTACGTTATGTTTAGTGAACTTATAAATTATAGAAATGAAGAATATATGAAAAATCATAAAAATATAAAATTTATAGATGCTGAAAATGAGTACAATTATGAAGTTTTTGCATTAATTTCTTGTGATGATAAGAAATATGAAGAATTTTTAAAGTGTGAAGATGTAACAAATGAAGAAGAATTTTTAAGATTTAAGGAATATATAACTCAAAATACAATGCTAAACAAAGAATATAATGACTTTAATTATAATGATGAATTTATAACACTAGTTACTACAAATGGTCTTTTAGAAGAGAAATCTAATATACTTGTAATAGCAAAAAAAGTTTAATTTTGGAGGTGACCTTTTATGGAACTTGTTGAAATAGTGGATGAAAACAATGTTTTAACTGGTCAAATAGAAGAAAGATGGACAGCATGTGCAAAAGGGCTGTGGCGAAGGAGTGTATCATGTTGGATAATGAATAAGAATGGTGAAATATTATTGCAAAAGAGAGCTTTAACTAAAAGAAGGAATCCAGGAAAGTGGGTAAAAACTGGAGGAGCAGTTGATGCATATGAAACTCCAGATGAAGCTATAAAACGAGAAGTTAAAGAAGAACTTGGTATAGATGTGAATGTTTGTGATGAAAACAAGATCGATATATGGAAAAGTAATGTCGTCAATAATAAATATTTTGCTTATAATTATATCTTTTTTGTAGATTTTAAAGAAGAGGAATTCAATATACAAAAAGAAGAATTAGATGAAGTAAAATATTATACTATTGAACAGATTAAAAAACTTAGAGAAAATAATGACAAGGATTATACTTTCTCAGATTGGGATGATAGTGGATTTTATGAACAAATTGAAATGCTAAAAGAAAAAAGAAATCAAATTTGCAATAAGTAATAGTACTAAATGGGGGAAATAAAATGAAAAGAATTTTAACTGGATTGCAACCAACAGGTGAAATAACACTAGGAAATTATATAGGTGCAATTCGTCAAGTATCAAAATATCAAGAAGAATATGATTCTTATATATTTATAGCAGATTTACATGCTATAACTATACCTAAAGAACCAGAGGAACTAAGAAATAATATAAAGAAATTATTAAATCTATATCTTGCTTGTGGAATAGATCCAAAAAAGAATAAGATATTTATACAATCAGATAATGAATATCATTGTAATATATCATGGATGCTAGAATGTAATACTTATTATGGTGAGCTTTCAAGAATGACTCAATTTAAAGATAAGAGTAGAAAAAATCAAAGTTTTACATCAGGACTTCTTACATATCCTGTACTTATGGCAGCAGATATATTAGCTTATGATGTAGATTATGTTCCAGTTGGAATAGATCAAAAGCAGCACGTTGAACTTGCAAGGGATTTAGCAGATAGATTTAATAAAAAGTATGGAGATACATTTAAATTACCAGAACCTTTAATAACAAAAGAGGGAACAAAAATAATGGATCTTCAAGACCCAACAAAAAAAATGAGTAAATCAAGTGAAAGTAAAAAGGGCGTTATATATCTACTTGATGATTTAGACATAATAAGAAAAAAAATAATGTCTGCTACTACTGACTCTGACAATTATATAAAATTTGATGTAGAAGATAAGCCGGGAATATCAAATCTTATCAATATATATGCTTCACTTAGTGGGCTTAATATACAAGAGGTAGAAGAAAAATTTAAAGACTCAAATTATGGAGAATTTAAAAAAGAAGTTGCAAATTTAGTTGTTGAAAAAGTTTCTACTATACAAGAGAAGTATAATGAGTTATTGAAATCAGATAAATTAGAAGAAATTTTAAATGATGGAATAGAGGTTGTAAGACCTATGGCAAAGAAAAAGTATGAAATAATGAAACAAAAGTTGGGTTTAGGAATCAAATAATTGGATAAGAATATATAAAAAAATGAAGTATACAAAAAATGTATACTTCATTTTTTTATATTTATTAACGATCAGTTTTTTCATATGTAGCACTTTGCTTATCAAGTTTTGTTATTAAAGAATCTTTATCTGGAGAAACTCTATCTTTCTTTGATGGAGCTGTAGGGACCTCAATAACTTCTTGTCCTAAAGCTACACGTATAGAATTTTCATATTTTGCCTTATTAATCTTTTCATTTTGTATTCCTTGAGTATAATCTCTCATCGAACCAGTTAGCTTATCTCTTATAGCTTTTTGTTTTCCGTTAAACATATCTGCAAAAAAACCTTTTATTCTGCCTGTTTTTACTTTTTCCATAAGTGAACCAGTTTTAGCAAACTGAGCAAAGTTTTTATCAAAGTACTCTAATAATTCTGGATTCTCTTTTCCTATTAAATTTCTGCTTTTATTTACTTCGTCAAAAACTTTTTGAATATTTCTAAGTTCTTCAGTTGACATAGATTTAAAATCTCTTGCGGTATTATTCGCAAATAAAAGACCATAACAATCTAAGCTTTGTAGGGCTTTAGAATTAGAATTCTTTAATATTTCTGCCATATTAGCATCAAAATCAGCTTTATCTGGAATATCAATGCTATCTATTTCTTCTCTTATTGTATTAAACATTCTTTTTCTGTCAAATATGTTCAAGTATTTTGACATTGCAACTATATCTGTGTAACCGTATCCATCGATTACTTTTCTGCGTTCATCAGTAGTTTTAGCTTCTCTAAACTCTTGACACATTCTTTTTGCTCTTTCTTTATCAGTTGTTTCAGTTAATGCTGTTTTTGCCTCTGCTTGTTGAGATTGAGCTGGAACAGTACCGGCCACTGCTTTTCCTTGTGATTTTTGAGTTTGTTGATCTTGCGATTGGCTTTGTTGAGTTTGGTTTTGTGGACTTTGTTGCGTTTGTTGTTGCTGTTGTTGAGCTTTTTCTTGTTCAGTTAAAGGAGCATTTACTGCTATTCCCTTGGCTTCGAAATCTCTTCTATTTTCTTCTAAATGTTTTGATAAATCTTTGTTTTTATTTTCTAAAGAGTTGATCTTATCATTTTTTCCATCTGGTCCATTTAATTCATTGTCTTTAGCAGTATGCTTAGCAGTTGAACTTGTAATGTCAGCATCTAATGATTTTATATCCGCATCATAATCTGCTAAATCTTTTTTGTTATTAGATCTTTGATCATATAAACCATTTAATTCAGATTCAAGTTTGCTTTTTTCATCGCTTTTAGCTTGATATTCAGGATCTTTTGGATTTAACTTTGAAAGCTCGTTTTCTATTGCAGAAAGTTCAGCTTTTTTTTGATTAATTTTAAAGTCAAGTGCTGAGTCTAAATTTTCACATTTGTCCTTTAATTGTTGTTTTTTATCTTTCTCAGCTTGCATACTATCAATTTGATTTTGTAGTTCATTATTTTCTTGTAATTCTTGAGCCAACTGTTTTTTTAAATCTTCAATAAGCAAATTATTTTTTTCTACAAGTTGCTTTTGTGTGTCTAATAGATCTTGAGCTTGTCTTGTAAGATTTTCTTTATCACTTTCATTTTCTTTAATTTGTTGTTGTAAACTGCTTAAAAATCCTTTATCTTGTTTCTCATCATAGAAAGATCTTTCTGATATCATATCAATCTTTTCTTGATCAGTTTGTTTTGGATCAAAAGTTAAGCCATATTTTGCACCTTGATCATCTAAAAAGCTATTCCAATCTTTACTTATTTGGTCGTATTTATCTATAATGTCATGAACACTACCATTGCTAATATCACCAATTGAGTCTATAAGTGATTGTGTATCAGTTGTGTATTTTTCAATATCTTTTGCTGTATCCATTATTTCTTCACCTCATTTTTTTCAATTACTTGTCCCATTTTTTTCATTTGTTCATATATTTTATTGTAAGCTTCAATAACCTTAAAATTGTCTTCTATTTCTTTAGTTTTTTTATCAAATTCATCGTTTGACATTATATACACCTCACATTATTATAATTAATATAAATATATAAATTAATTATAACCTAATTTAATTTTATTGTCAATTAAATGAAATGAAATATGTTATATTTAAATAAATTGCATATATTGTATTGGGTGATAAATTTGAAAAAAATACTCAAAGAAAAAGAAACGTTAAAGAAAGGAATATATATAGTACTTTCAATATCTTTATTTATGTTTTCTTGCCTTACTCTTGGAAAAATAGATAATGATAAAGCAGTAAATGTTAATTCAACACCAATAACAAATAAAGTAATTGTGGTAGATGCGGGACATCGGAAAACCAGATGAAGGGGCTGTTGGTCTGTTTGGTACAACAGAGCAAGCAATAAATTTATCAATTAGTTTAAAACTTCAAAAATTAATTGAACAATGTGGAGCAAAGGTAATTCTTACAAGAAGTGATGAAAACGGTATATATTCAATTGACAGTAAAAGTATAAGAGAAAAGAAAGTAAGCGATATAAAAAATAGAGTAGATCTTGGAAATAATTCTAATGCCGATATTTTTATTTCGATACATCTTAATAAATATCCTCCATCAGAAATTTATAGGGGATGGCAAACATTTTATCAGAATAAAAACGATGAAAGTGAAAACCTTGCTACTTTGATACAAAACAATATAAATAAAAATATAGATTATGAGAATAATAGAACTCCAATGAAAATTACAGATGTATATATTATGAAAAACGTTACTATTCCTACTGTTATTGTAGAATGCGGTTTCCTTTCAAATAGCGAAGAAACTACTTTACTAAAAGATGATACTTATCAATATAAACTAGCATGGGGAATTTTTTTGGGAATACAGGAATATTTTTACAATACAAGTATTGTAAATTAAGATGCTTAAAATTACATTTTTAATTAATTGTTGAAAATAATATGAAATTACCATATAATAAATATGGTGATTTAATGAATAAATTCATGGCAGAAGCTTTAAAAGAGGCAAAAAAAGCATATTTAAAAAATGAAGTTCCTATCGGTGCAGTAATAGAAAAAGACGGTGTTGTAATAGCAAAAGCACATAATTTAAGAGAAAGCAAGAATACAGCGATATCACATGCTGAAATTCTTTGTATAGAAAAAGCTTGCAGAAAGTTAAAGTCGTGGAGACTTGATGGGTGTAATATGTATGTTACTCTTGAACCATGCATGATGTGCGCCGGAGCCATTACGCAATCAAGGATAAATAGGGTGATCATAGGAGCAATGGATGAAAAAAATGGGTGCGTTGGATCTATTGCAAATTTATTAGAATCTGTTAATACGACTCATAAAGTAAAAGTAGACTATGATATTTATAAAGAATGTTCTAAAATAATATCTGATTTTTTTAAAGAGTTGAGAAAATCAAAAGCCAAAAAATAAGAATCAAAAAATAAAAAAAGTCGCAAAATTGCGACTTTTTTGGTGCACCAGGAGGAATTCGAATCCCCGACCTCTCGGTTCGTAGCCGAGTGCTCTATCCAGCTAAGCTACTGGTGCATACATTTAGAATTATACAGCATTTATTTAATAAATTCAATACATATGAAAAATATTCTTAAAAAATTGTAAAAAATTGTAATTTTTATTGACTTTTGTTTTGACACTGTGGTATAATGTTTTAAATATTGTTGACAAGACGTTTATACTATGTAAACTATAATGTTAAAGGATGGTTGAAATAGTTGAAAAAAGTAGAATTGATATATAATAAAATTTAATACGTAAGAATCAAACTAGTTATTTATGTAAACTAGTTTGGATTTTTGACGTCTTTTTGCGTTTTGTTTTTTATAGTTTTGGGGGTATATTAAATGATTCATGAAGTAGTAAATGGAAAAGCTAAAAGAATGAGTTTTTCAAAGATCAATGAGGTTATACAGATGCCTGATCTTATTGATATCCAAAAACAATCTTATGATTGGTTCTTAAAATCTGGATTAAGAGATGTGTTATCTGACGCTTCACCAATAACGGATTTTTCAGGTAATTTACTTTTAGAGTTTGTTGATTATAGATTGGAAGATGAAACAAAATATACCATTGAAGAGTCTAAGGAGAGAAATACAAGTTATTCTTCAAGACTTCAGGTACAAGTAAGACTTATCAATCGTGAGACTGGTGAGATAAAAGAACAAGAAATATTCTTTGGCGATTTGCCAGTTATGACTGATAATGGTACATTTTTAATTAATGGTGCAGAACGTGTTATAATATCTCAACTTGTACGTTCTCCAGGTGTATATTATGGAGCAGAAAGAGATAAAACAGGTAAATTTTTATATAATGCTACTGTTATGCCTAATCGTGGAACATGGATTGAATATGAATCAGATTCACAAGATATGTTATATGCAAGGGTTGATAGAACAAGAAAAGTAGGAATGACTACACTTATTAGAGCTCTTGGTATAGAAACTGATGCTCAAATTTCTGAAATATTTGAAGATGACCTGTTAAATGAAAATCTACAAAAAGACATGATAAAATCTACTGACGAAGCTTTACTTGAAATTTATAAAAAACTAAGACCAGGTGAACCACTTCATGTAGATGCCGCTAGAAGTCTTTTATATGGTTTGCTATATGAACCAAGAAGATATGATCTTTGCCGTGTAGGTAGATACAAATATAATAAAAAATTAAGTATAGCAGAACGTACAATTGGAGAAATTGCAGCAGAAGATATAATAAATCAGGAAACCGGCGAATTATTAGTTTCAAAGGGTGAAAAAATTTCAAAAGAAAAAGCTTTTGAAATAAAACATTCAGGAATTAATGTTGTATATGTTTTAAGAGAAGATAAAAAAGTTAAAGTGATTGGTAACAATACGGTAGATATATCTAAATATTTAGGAATAGATATAGATAAAGAAGTTATAAAAGAAGAAGTTTATCTTCCAGCCTTAAAAGAACTTTTAGAATCTTTAGGAGATGTTTCTGAAGAAGACCTAAGAAAACAAATAAAATTAAATAGAGAAAAATTAGTAGTAAAATGTGCTACACTTGACGATATAATTGCATCTATTAACTACTTCTTAAATTTCAGATATGGAATGGGAAAAGTAGATGACATAGACCACCTAGGAAATAGACGTGTAAGATGCGTAGGCGAACTTCTACAAAATCAATTTAGAATTGGTCTTGCAAGACTTGAAAGAGTTGTTCGTGAGAGAATGGCAACACAAGATTTAGATGTAGCTACTCCACAAACACTAATAAATATTAAACCAGTAGTAGGAGCTTTAAGAGAATTCTTTGGTAGTTCTCAACTTTCTCAATTTATGGATCAAATAAACCCACTTGCGGAACTTACACATAAAAGAAGAATTTCTGCACTTGGACCTGGAGGACTCACTCGTGATAGAGCTGGATTTGAAGTTCGTGATGTTCATCATACACATTATGGAAGATTGTGTCCAATCGAGTCACCAGAAGGACCAAACATAGGACTTATTTCATCACTTTCGACATTTGCTATAATTAATAGATATGGATTTATAGAAACTCCATATAGAATTGTAGATAAAGAAAAAGGTATTGTTACAGAAAATGTTGTGTACGTAACTGCTGATGAAGAAGATAATTATATTGTCGCTCAAGCAAATGAGCCACTTGATAAAGATGGAAGATTTGTGAATAAAAGAGTAAAAATAAGACATCAAGATGAAATTATTGAAATAGAAAAAGAAAAAGTTGATCTTATGGATGTTTCTCCAAAGCAACTTGTTTCTGTTGCAACAGCCTTAATACCTTTCTTAGAGAATGATGACGCAAAACGTGCACTTATGGGTGCTAACATGCAACGTCAAGCTGTTCCATTAATAAGATCAGAAAGCCCTATAGTAGGTACAGGAATAGAATACAAAGCAGCAGTAGATTCTGGTATTGTAATCACTGCTAAGAATGATGGTATAGTTTCATTTGTATCAGCTAACAAAATAATAGTAGATACTAAAGGTGGAAAAGATGAGTATCATTTAATAAAATATCAACGTTCTAACCAAGGAACATGTATAAATCAAAAACCAATAGTTGTTAAAGGCGAAAAAGTTAAAAGAGGCGATGTAATAGCAGATGGCCCATCAACTGATAAAGGAGAACTTGCTCTAGGTAAAAATATATTAGTTGGATTTATGAACTGGGAAGGGTATAACTATGAGGATGCTATACTTATATCTGAGGAGTTAGTACAAGATGATGTACTTACAACAATTCATATAGAAGATTATGATTGCGAAGCAAGAGATACAAAACTTGGACCAGAGGAAATAACTCGTGAAATACCAAATGTCGGTGATGATGCACTAAAAGATCTTGATGAAAATGGTATTATAAGAATTGGTGCGGAAGTTGTACCAGGTGATATATTAGTAGGAAAAATTACTCCTAAGGGTGAGACTGAACTTACAGCAGAAGAAAAGTTACTTCGTGCTATATTTGGTGAAAAGGCTCGTGAGGTTAGAGATACATCACTTCGTGTTCCACATGGAGAAGCCGGAACAATTGTAGATGTTAAAATATTTACAAGAGAAACTTCAGATGAATTAGCTGCTGGAGTAAATAAAGTTGTAAGAATATATATCGCTCAAAAAAGAAAAATATCAGTTGGTGATAAACTTTCTGGACGTCATGGTAACAAAGGTGTTATATCACGTATATTACCAAGAGAAGATATGCCATATTTACCAGATGGTACGCCACTTCAAATAGTGCTAAATCCACTTGGATTGCCATCACGTATGAATGTTGGACAGTTACTTGAAGTTCACTTAGGTCTTGTTGCAAAACAACTTGGATGGAAAGTTTCAACTCCTGTATTTGATGGTGCAAAAGAACAAGATATACAAGAACTATTAAGGCAACAAGGACTAAATGAAAACGGTAAATCTGTAGTATATGATGGTAGAACTGGTGAACCTTTTGATAGAGAAGTAACAGTAGGATATATGTACATGCTTAAACTATATCACATGGTTGAAGATAAGATACACGCTCGTTCTATTGGACCATACTCTTTAGTAACACAACAACCACTTGGTGGTAAAGCACAATTTGGTGGACAAAGATTTGGTGAGATGGAAGTTTGGGCTCTAGAAGCTTATGGTGCATCTTATACATTACAAGAGATGTTAACTGTTAAATCTGATGATATTGTAGGAAGACTTAAAACATATGAAGCTATTGTTAAAGGAGAGAGTATACCGACTCCTGGAATACCAGAATCATTTAGAGTATTGATAAAAGAATTACAAAGTTTAGGCCTTGATATGAAAATGTATCGTGAAGATGATGAGCTTGAACTTAAAGAGTCTGTTGAAGATGATACAGATGGATTTGATCCAAAGGTTCTAGAAGAAAGTGAAGATAACGCGTTAATAACTGATGATGATTTTGCTGGAATGTCAGTAGAAGAAGACGGCGAACTTGTTGACGAAAAAGAAGAAGAACAAAATAGTTTTGAAGACGAACTTAGTGTTGATGATAGTGACACTTATGACGAAGTTTAATTTTAAGGTATAAGGGAGGAAAATTTACAATGCAAGATATGGAAAATTTTGATAGAATAGGAATTGGTCTTGCTTCTCCAGAAAAGATTAGAGAATGGTCTAAAGGAGAGGTTAAAAAACCAGAAACTATAAATTATAGAACACTTAAACCAGAAAGAGATGGACTATTTTGTGAAAAAATATTTGGACCAACAAAAGACTGGGAATGTTATTGTGGAAAGTACAAAAAAGTAAGATATAAAGGAATAATTTGTGACAGATGTGGCGTTGAAGTTACAAAGAAAAAAGTAAGACGTGAAAGACTAGGACATATTGAACTTGCATGTCCAGTCTCTCATATCTGGTTTTTCAAAGGAATACCAAGTAGAATGAGCCTACTTCTTGATATGTCACCTAAGGCACTTGAAAAAGTATTATACTTTGCATCATATGTAGTAATTGATCCAAAACAAACAGCATTTTCAAAATGTGATGTATTATCTGAAAAAGAATACAGAGAAGCAATAGAACAATTTGGACCAGGTAGCATAGAAGTTGGAATGGGTGCTGAAGCAATTAGAAAACTTTTAGCAGAAATTGATCTTACAAAATTACAAAAAGACTTAAGAGCAGAACTTTCTAAATCACAAGGTGCAAAGAGAGCAAAAATAATCAAAAGATTAGAAACAATAGATGCGTTCATAGAATCAGGAAACAAACCTGAATGGATGATTCTAGAAGCTCTTCCTGTAATACCACCAGAGCTTAGACCAATGGTACAACTTGATGGAGGTAGATTTGCTACTTCAGATTTAAATGATTTATATAGAAGAGTTATAAATAGAAATAATAGATTAAAGAGATTACTTGAACTTGAAGCTCCAGACATAATAGTAAGAAATGAAAAAAGAATGCTTCAAGAAGCAGTTGATGCTTTAATTGATAATGGCAGACGTGGAAGACCTATTACTGGCGCAGGAGGCAGACCTCTAAAATCACTTTCTGATATGCTAAAAGGTAAACAAGGACGTTTTAGACAAAACTTACTTGGAAAAAGGGTTGACTACTCTGGTCGTTCAGTTATTGTTGTTGGACCAGAACTTAAAATGCATCAATGTGGCTTGCCACGTGAGATGGCACTAGAACTTTTCAAACCTTTTGTTATGAAAGAACTAGTGAAAAGAGGACTTGCATTTAATATAAAAAATGCCAAAAGAATGGTAGAACGTACAGCTGTAGAAGTATGGGATGTACTAGAAGATGTTATAAAAGATAGACCAGTAATGTTAAACCGTGCCCCAACACTTCATAGACTTGGAATTCAAGCATTTGAACCAGTACTTGTTGAAGGTAGAGCAATAAAACTTCATCCACTTGTATGTTCAGCGTTCAATGCCGATTTTGATGGTGACCAGATGGCTGTTCACGTACCACTTTCACCAGAAGCAGTTGCAGAAGCAAAATTATTGATGCTTGCTTCCAATAATCTATTAAATTTACAAGATGGTAAACCAGTTGCTGTTCCATCAATGGATATGATTTTAGGAAGCTTCTATCTAACTGTACAAATTGATGATGAACCAGGAGCTGGAAAAGTATTTAGTAGCGTTGATGAAGCTTTAATGGCATATGATCAAAAAGTAATAGGTATGCATGCTCCAATTAAAGTTAGAGTAAGTAAAGATATTAATGGAAAAACTTATACAGGAAGAATAGATGCTACAGCAGGTAGATTAATATTCAATAGTTTTATTCCTCAAGATATAGGATTTGTAGATAGAACTAAGGAAGAAAACTACCTAAAACTAGAAATAGATTTTGAAGCTAAGAAAAAGCAACTAGGAGAAATAGTTGATAGATGTATCGCAAAACATGGAATTGCTGCAACTTCAGTTGTTCTAGATGATATTAAATCTAATGGCTATAAATATTCAACTCAGGCTGCCGTTACAGTTTCTGTATATGATATTGAAATACCAAAAAATAAACCACAAATACTTGCTGAGGCTGAAACTGAAGCTGAAAAAGTTTTGAAGAATTTTAAACGTGGTCTTATTTCAAACGATGAAAGATATAACGAAATCATCAAGATTTGGTCATCTGCTACGGATAAAATCCAAAATGAGATAATGAGTAACCCAAATAAAATGAATCCATTCCAAATGATGGCAAACACTGGTGCTAGAGGTAACCCAACACAAATTAGACAGCTTGGTGGTATGCGTGGACTTATGGCAGATACAATGGGTAGAACAATAGAGCTTCCAATTAAATCAAACTTTAAAGAAGGTCTTGATGTTCTAGAATTCTTTATAGCATCCCATGGTGCTAGAAAAGGTCTTGCAGATACTGCCCTAAGAACTGCTGACTCTGGATATCTAACAAGAAGACTTGTAGATGTTAACCAAGATGTAATTGTTATGGAAGATGATTGTGGAACAGATCATGGATTCGAAGTTTCTGCAATTATGGAGAGTGGAGAACCAATAGAAAAACTATACGAGAGAATAGAAGGAAGATTCTTAGCTCAAGATATTGTAGATAAAGATGGAAATGTTATTTATGCAAGAAATACATACATAAATGATGAAATTGCAAACAATATAATAAAACTTGGATATGAAACTGTGAAAATACGTTCAGCATTAACTTGTGAATCTATAAGAGGGGTTTGTGCTAAATGTTATGGTAAAAATATGGCTACAGGTGAACCTATTACTAAAGGTGAGGCTATAGGAATTATAGCTGCACAATCAATAGGTGAACCAGGTACACAGCTTACAATGAGAACTATTCACAATGGTGGTGTTGCAGGTTCTGATATAACTCAAGGTCTTCCTAGGGTTGAAGAATTATTTGAAGCAAGAAAACCAAAGGGTGTTGCTATGGTAACTGAAATAGACGGTACTGTAACAATCGGAAATAAAGGCAATAACAAAGAAGTAATAGTAACTCGTGATGACAAATATGTTGAAAAATACGTAATAGCATATGGTATGAGACTTGTTGTATCAGATGGTGATAAAGTAAAAGCTGGAGACAGAATTACTGAAGGATCACTTGATCCACATGATATAATTCGTATCAAAGGCGATATTGCTGTTCAAAATTATCTAATAGAGGAAGTTCAGAAAACATATAGAACACAAGGTGTTCATATTAACGATAAACATATAGAAATTGTTGCAAGACAAATGTTAAGAAAAATATATGTTGAAGAATCTGGCGATACAAATCTTATTGCTGGAACAACTATAGATATGACGGAATTTAATAGAGCAAATAAACATGCAATTATGGAAGATAAAAAACCTGCAAAAGGTAAAAAGACATTACTTGGAATTACTAAGGTTGCACTTTTAACTGATTCATTCTTATCATCTGCTTCATTCCAAGAGACAGCTAGAGTTCTTACTGATGCAGCTGTTAAAGGAAAAGTAGATAAACTTCAAGGATTAAAAGAGAACGTTATTATTGGTAAATTGTTGCCTGCCGGTACAGGTATTCATAGGTATAGAGATGTTACAATCGAGAAGAATGTTGAAGTTGAATCAATCGATTTTGACAATTTGGATAAGATGGATAATATAAACGAGGATAGCATATATAGTGGTGCAAATATTGAGTTATAGTTAAATTTAGAAGATGTGAAAAATCGGTATATGTGTAGATATACCGATTTTTTGGTTGTTTTATTAATGTTTTAGAAGGAATGAACCGTTGTGATTAAAAAGTTTTTTTTGTTTTTATTGATTTCTTTTTTGTTTTTTGAAATGTATAGTGCCGGCGCGGTTATGCTCTATGATAAAGAATTAAATTCCGCTTCGGCCCTTGTTGTTGATATGAATACAGATGCGCCAATAGTTGAAAAAAATATAAATGAGCGCAGAAGCCCTGCTTCGCTTACCAAAATAATGACTTTTATAGTGGCTTATGAATCGGCTAAAGATA
>ENA-OOXJ01000611-OOXJ01000611.1-human-gut-metagenome-genome-assembly--contig:-NODE-611-length-28790-cov-19.756290_pt1 | contig 28790 bp, 21 predicted proteins | sample MGYA00241587_ERZ501343 | MGnify/ENA primary metagenome ERZ501343 (study PRJEB25962, sample SAMEA2042918) | human gut metagenome | biome: human gut; feature: human-associated habitat; material: faeces... | reverse complement strand
GCACTGTGCCCCCTTTTTACTAACGATGCAGATTATTTTCGCTTCTGTATCATATTAGGCGCGTAGTTGCGGATTTGAGGATATCTAAGAATGCAAAATTAGAAAAAATTGGCATTTGTGCCTTATCTTTGTGGTACAAATAACCGACAGATGAAAAAAATACTCGTCACACTCGCAGCCTTAGCGGCATTTATCAGCTATTTCTCAGCCGTTTCGGCATATTCCCAGGAGAAACAGGACAAGGACACGGTCTACGTCATCGAAATCAGGCAGAATATCGACAACTCCTCCATGCGCAGGCTCAGCCTCGGGCTCGAGGATGCTCAGGCCAAGGGAGCGGACTACATAATCCTGCATCTGGACACCTACGGAGGTGCTGTGGACGCGGCGGACAGCATGCGCAAGGCCATCCTCCATGCACCTGTCCCGGTAGTGGCCTTCGTGGACCTGCAGGCCGCCTCCGCCGGAGCCCTGATATCCATAGCCTGCGACTCGATATACATGAGGCCCGGGGCATCGATAGGGGCCGCAACGGTGGTCAATCAGAACGGGGAGGTAATGCCGGACAAATACCAGTCCTTCATGCGCGGGATGATGCGCTCCACCGCCGAGGCCCACGGGAGGAGGGCAGACGGCACCTGGTTCAGAGATCCGGCCATAGCGGAGAAAATGGTGGATACGGCGGGGGTCCTCAGCTTCACCCCGGACGAGGCGATAGAGTCCCGCTACTGCGAGGGCAAGGCCGAATCAATAGATGAGGTAGTGGAGCATATCGGACTGGAAGAATGTGAGATAATCCATCAGGAACTGTCTCCTCTCGAGAGGTTCATCCTCTTCATGATGTCCCCTGTCCTGCAGGGAATTTTCCTGATGATGATCATCGGAGGCATCTACTTCGAGGTGCAGTCCCCCGGACTCGGGCTGCCGTCCATCATAGCAATTCTCGGGGCAGTGCTCTATTTCTCGCCCCTGTACATCCACGGCTTAGCCATGAACTGGGAGATAGTGATGTTCGTAATAGGACTGATCCTGCTCGGGGTGGAGATATTCGTCACGCCGGGATTCGGAGTGGCGGGCATCATCGGAGTCATCCTCTCCCTCGGGGCCCTCATATTCGCAATGGTGGACAATGACCTCCTGTATTTCGAAGGACACCTCAACCTTCAGGCCATCCTCACCCCCTGCGCCATAGTCCTGGTATCCACCGTCCTGGCCCTGATTCTGTCCATCTGGGGCGCATCCAAGCTCTTCCCTAAAAAGTCATTCTCCTATATCGCTCAGAAGACCGAGCTCAAGGGAGACGAAGGCTGGGTAGGAGTGGAGACCGGCTCCATCGCAGGATGTGTGGGACAAGAAGTTACGGTTGCCACCGAAATGTGTCCTTCAGGTAAGGTAGAATACGGCGGCAGGCAGTATGAGGCCGTCATGGAATACGGTTCGGCAAGCACCGGAGACCGGCTGAAGGTTATCCGCGCAGAGGGCGGCCGTCTGTACTGCGTCCGTCTTTCTCAATAAGCTCCAGCAGCACGTCTATGGCCTTCTCCTGAGGCACGGAGCGCACTACTGCCTCCTTGCCCCGGTAGATGGACACCTTGCCGCGTCCCTCGCCGATATAGCCGTAATCGGCGTCGGCCATCTCGCCCGGACCGTTGACGATGCAGCCCATGACCGCGATGGTCAGGCCGCGGAGGTGGGAAGTGCGGCGCTTCACTTCGTTGAAGGTGGACTCGATGTCGTAGAGGGTCCGGCCGCAACTGGGGCAGGCGATGTACTCGCACTGGGTGATGCGGCGGCGTGTGGCCTGCATTATGTCGGATTTAAACTGCTCTATCTCAGATTTATCCGCCTGCTTATCTCCATAGATGCAACGGATGTCGAAATCGTCTATTTCCTTATTGACCAGCATCGGCCCGAGGATGCACGAGGCCTTGACGATGAACTCCTCGTGGGAGGCGCAGCGGAGCTCGAAGGAGGGGACGCCGTCCTTGACACCGGTCTGATAGTCCGAGGGCTTCTGATCCGTGTCGAAGAACTCTGCAATGAGCCTTGCCGGGACAATCTCATTGACCGGGGGCTCTGTGAGGGATACCCTGATGGTATCCCCGATACCGCGGGAGAGCAGGGTCGCCAGACCGGCCGCCGACTTGATGCGGCCCATGTCCCCGTTGCCCGCCTCGGTGACTCCGAGATGCAGGGGGAAGATGATGCCGCGCTCCTCCATCCACTGCTGAAGGAGGATATAGGCCTGGGTCATGACCGGGACGTTGCTGGCCTTGAGCGAGAGCACCACATTGTAGAAATCCTCGTCAATGCACATCTGCACCCACTCCGACATGGCCTCCTGCATTCCTTTAGGTGTATTGCCGTAGAGCTCTGTTATACGGGAGCCTAAGGAGCCGTGATTGATGCCTATGCGGACGGCCGTCCCATATTTACTGCATTCTTTCAAAAACCGCTTGAACTCCCTGCGGGCCACTTCATGGTCCTTTGCGAAATTGCCTGGGTTTATACGGACTTTGTCAGCTACTGAGGCTGCGGCTATGGCCACTTCCGAAGAGAAATGTACATCAGCGACTAATGGTATACGGATACCCATCGAATGCAGCCTTGCCTTGATGTTTCTGAGAGACTCTACTTCGCGAAGTCCTTGAGTCGTGAGACGGACCATCATGCTTCCGGCTTCATAAAGTTTTACACACTGGGCGACTGCTGAGTCGATGTCGTTGGTATCACAGTTACACATACTCTGCACGATAATCGGACGGGAGTTGTGTCCGATACAGATATCTCTTACATTAGCAGTGATGTAACGCATAATTATTTAAGTTTTACATGAATTCCCATACTTATGCTTGCCTGCCAAGGATAGCTGTACATCCACGCCACGCTGCTCATTCTTTCTGGATGATAAAGCATGGAAAGGGAATAGTGGAATGTCCCCTCAAGATGGAACTCTATCCGCTTGCCCAGGATGTAAGCAAGTCCGGCCCCTCCCTGTACACCGTAGTCTATTCTGTTGTCGAAACAGTCAAAACCGTTTTCCTTTGTAGTTGCGAAACGGTAACCTAAGAAAGGACCGATGCTCAGCAGTATTCTGAAATGTTCCCCGATGTCGATATGGAAAGCAGATATGAGGGGGAGTTCTATTACAGAGACTGTCTGCTCGAAGTTCTCGAATGCATACTCGTCGTTGACAAAGCCGTACTTGGTATACCTCACTCCGGTCTGGATGCCGAAAATGTCAATAACGCTCCATAATGGATGATAGTAAGTGTACAGTACTGCTAAGTTGACAGGAGAGTTGATAGATTTTATGCCCATGTCCGGCGTCATCATTACTCCTGTAAAAGAGAAATCATACTTTACGCCCAGCAGGTGCTCGGGCTCATGCACGGGCTTTACCACGATGGCTGTATCCCATTGGATTCCGGGTTTAATCTTAGCTGTGTCATTCTGGCCGTACACGGATACCGGAATGACAGTCATCAAGAAAGCTGTTATGATTGCAAGTTTCAGTCTCATTTGAACATTTCTCCGATATCTACTGTCTGTATCAGTTCTGTACGTTCAGGAATATCCACGATGTAGGCATTGTTGCCCACTACGTTGTTGAAGCGGTACATCATTACTTTCTCCGGCTGCTTTCTCTCCAACAGTGAGCCTGTGTCTATCTGTCCGTTTCCGTTCTTGTCCTCAGTGATACGGACAGAGTATTTGCCGGCTTTCAGATATGGGAATGCCAACACAGCGGAGCTGTCTATGGAATAGGTGCGGAACACCTTGGTCCTCTTTTCATCTACGAGTTCTATCATGTATCTCTCGTGGACGTTGGTGGCTTCGATGGTGAGTGAACTCAGGTTTTCGTTCTGAGGTAGGCTGAATGTCTGGACGAGACTGTCACAGTAGATGCCGTCTATATCCATGAAGAGACTGTCCGGTATTCTGAGCGTATATTCATATCCGTTCACTAACTTTTCCTGTAGGCGCAGCACATATTTGCGGATATTGGCGGTGTCCTTCTCTACTGTAAAGGATACCGGAGCCGTCTGTTCTCTGGTATTTTTCGATATTATGGTGACAGAGTCGAAGGGTGCAGCTATCATGGGGGACTCGAATAGAATCACTATGCCGTCCTGGTCTATTTTCTCAGGGGCGGCATCCACTTTGTACGCAGCTATGGTGTCTGCCTCCTCAACCATCTCGCCCCACCTGTTCTCCACCATCTTACCCTTTGGCCTGGCTAATCGGAAAGTATCTGTCGCCGGCACCAATATGTTCAGGCTGTCATCTGTACGGCGGTAGGACAGCCTCATCTGAAGTGTGTCTTTTACAGGTCCCTGGTCGTTGATCCAGATTACAATACTGTCGCGGTAGTAGTTGTATTCCTTGATAAGCTTTTCTTCCGGAATACCGTCTATGACTATAGAGTCGATTACCGGATAGGGTGCGGCGAACTTGAGGTACATCTGCCTTCTGGAGACTCTCTCGCGGGCCCGAAGCAGCTGCCTTTGCGACAGTTCCTTGAACATGGAAAGTGAGAGCTGGGCCGGACGGGCCAGACATGCGGCAGTATCCTTCATCTGTGTAATGGCCAGTTCGGGCATATCGGGGTTCATGACAGAGGTAGGAAGCACGAGGGTGTCTAAAAAAGCTACGCGTTCCATGTCCGGATCATAAAGGTTGTTGTTGTTCAGGTCCTCTATGGCGTATACCCTATAGACAGTATCGGCCGGTAGGTTCCTGACAGTAAAATATCCCCACAAGTCACTTTTTGCCGCTGCCCTCGGCCTTACCTTGAAGATGGCCGAGTCTGATGCATCTGTATGGAAAAGTACTGTAATATTGGGCATTGGCAGCATCGTTGCCGCTTCGACGATATTGCCTGAGACAAAGAGGGAGTCCACATGGTCTCCGGTAGAGAAGCTGTGGGTATATGGAGGGAATGGATTTCCCTCATTGTTGTCCTTGATGGCTTCTCCTAAAGAGAGGGAATATGTCTGGTTAGAGTCCAGCGGCTGATCGAAGGACACTACAACTTTCTTTCCCTTTATCTTCGCTGTAGGAGGTTTGGCCTGCGGCGGAGAGAGGAAAATGTAGGAGTTCGGGTTGTTCAGCACAACATATTCATCGAATTCAAATGATATGGAACTGTGCTTTACATCAGTAGGGTGCCCAGTTGTATTGTACAAAGGAACTGTTCCTACTAATACTGGAGGAATGGTGTCTTTTGGACCTCCCTCCGGAGGAGTGGATGTGTTTGCACAGGACTTGGAAAATATCAGTGACGAGAATATCCCGACTACGATAACTGTATTGAGCAGATTTTTCCCTTTCATCACACACCTATTTGTCCTCTTTGATATCTATTCGGGTAACGCTCTCCACACCCTTGATTTTCTTGATGTGGTCCATAAGGGTATTGAGGTCTTCTGTACTGCGGACATAGCAGTCGATATATCCCTCGAATATGCTGTCGTGAGATGCGATGTAAACTTTCCGGATGTTTATGTTCAGGACGAGTGTGGTGACTTTTGTCAGCTCGTTGAGAATACCCATCCTGTCTGTCCCGAAGATTTTGATACGTGCGAGAAATGAGGCTACTGTATTCTTGCTCCATTTGGCATTTACTATCCTGTCGCCGTGGATAGAAGCTAAGTTAACTGCCTCAGGGCATGTCTTTTTGTGAACTACCACCTCTCCGTTGTCGTTGATGAAGCCTACAATAGAGTCACCGGGGATAGGGTAGCAGCAGTCTGCGATACGGTAGGTTATGGGGCTGTCCGGATCCTTCCCCTGGGCTTCTTTTCCGGCCAGAATGAGATCTCTGTTCTTGTCGAGTTTGTTCTTTATGAGGCGGTCGCGGATTTCCGCATTGGTCATTTCGTCGCCTGATGCCTCTTCATCCATGCTGTCATCATCCTCCCCGCTGTTTTTCTTGTTGCTGCGGAAGAGCCGCAGAGTCCAGTATATAACATTTTTGTTCTCCGTATTTTTCCTGAGTATCTTCTCAAGATCCTTGAGTGAGATGATGCCTGTGGAAATCTTGTTGTAGAGTTCTTCTTTGGTGTTTACAGAATACTCTCTGAGCAGTTTTTTCAAGACGTTGCCCTGAAGTTTTACTCCATAGTTGGCAAGCTCTTTCTCGAGCATCTGTCGTCCGCTCTTGATGCTGTCGTCAATATCATCTTTCAGAGCTTCGTAGACATAGTTGCGGGCCTTGCCTGTGCGCAGGAAGTCCAGCCATTCGGGCTGAGGCTTCTGGGATTCGGCGGTAATGATTTCCACCTGGTCTCCATTGCGGAGAATGCTGGAAAGGGGAGAAAGCTTAAAATTGATTTTAGCCGCTATGGCCTTGTTTCCTATCTTGGAATGGATGCTGTATGCAAAATCTAAGGCGGTGGAACCGTTGGGGAGGGACTTGGACTCTCCTTTCGGTGTGAATACGTATATTTCCTGGTCCAAAAGCGAGTCGTGGAACTTGTCGAGGAACTCGAGGGCATTCACATCCGGATTCTCCAATACGTCGCGGACCATGTCCAGCCATCGGTCCATCTCCTTTTCGGAAGAGGTTTCTTCGCCTTTCTGCTTATAGCTCCAGTGGGCTGCGATACCCTTTTCGGCTATTTCGTTCATCCGTTCGCTGCGGATCTGGACTTCGACCCATCCGCCGCCGTTGCTCATGACAGTGCAGTGCAGGGCCTCATAGCCGTTGCTCTTGGGGCGGGTTACCCAGTCGCGTATGCGGTCCGTCTTAGAGGCATAGATTCCGGATACGAGTGAGTAAATGTACCAGCACTGGGTGCGTTCATCCTCATCCGGTTTGGGATTGAATATGATGCGGATGCCGTAAATATCGTAGATGTCATCGAACTCGACGTGCTTCTGCTGCATTTTGTGCCATACAGAGTAGGGAGTCTTGGTACGCTTGGTAATCTCAAACTGATATCCGGCATTTTCCAATGCATCGGCGACTGGTTTGATGAACTTGTCCATAGCCTCTCCCTTTTCCTTGATAACGCCGTCGATACGGGCAACTATGTCACCGTACAGCTTGGGGTCACGGGTACGCAGCCAGATATTCTCCATCTCCGACTTGATGTTGTAAAGTCCTAAACGGTGGGCCAGCGGCACGAAGATGTACATGGTCTCGCTCAGGATCTTGTCCTTCTTGTAGTCGGGCATGGAGTCGATGGTGCGGATATTGTGGAGCCTGTCCGCCAGCTTGATGAGCACTACACGGACATCGTCGTTGAGTGTCAGTATGATGCGCTTGAAGTTCTCAGCCTGGAGATTTCCTCCGCCGTCGGTATCCATTGCCGCCTTTATCTTGGTAAGGCCGTCTACCAGGGAGGCTATCTTCTCGCCGAAAAGCCGCTTGATGTCGTCCACGGTATAGTCCGTGTCCTCCACTACGTCGTGCAGAAGGGCGGCTACGATCGACTTGTAGCCCAGACCTATCTCATTCACCACGATCTTGGCCACGGCTATAGGATGGAGGATGTACGGCTCTCCGGACCGGCGCCGGACACCCTTGTGAGCCTCGTTTGCAAACTCAAATGCCTTGAGGACGCCGTCATATTCCTCCTGCGAGGCACACCGCTTGAGAGCAGCCAGGCGGAGCTCCTCGAATTCCTTATTAATCAGGTCGTAGTCGCTTTTTGTAAAATCCATTCTGCAAAATTAATCAAAAAACTAATACAAGATGTCCCTGGTACCGTCTTTGCGGATTTTTTGGAGACGCTCTTTCAGCGAATTCTTCTCGTCTCCATCCGGCATCTTAGCCAGTTCCCTGTCAATGAGCTTGTAGCCCTCTTCCTTGGTAAGGTCGGAAGAGTAGTCTTCCAGATACTCCGCAAGGGTCAGAAGGGCGTTGCGGGTGCAGAAGCGCTTGATGAAGCCCGGAATGGCGAATTCCATGAAATGCTCCCCAGTACGTCCCACGCGGTAGCATGCGGTGCAGAAGCTGGGGATGTAGTCCTGGGTCAGCAGCCAGCGGATGACCTCGTCCAGATTACGGGTGTCTCCCACCTGGAACTGCTCCTCGTCCAGAGCCTGCTCGTCGCCCTTGCGGTCCTTGTTGTAGCCGCCTATCTCCAGCTTGGTGCCGGCATCGATCTGGGATACGCCGAACTCCATCACCTCGTCGCGGATGGCCTTGGACTCGCGCGCGGTCATGATTAGACCGGTATAAGGCACTGCAAGCCTGAGGATTGCCACTAATTTCTTGAAGTCCTTGTCCGAGACTCTATAAGGCAGGTCCAGCTCCAGTCCGTTGGCCGGCTGTATCCTCGGGAAACTGATAGTGTGGGGGCCGACTCCGTAGGTCTCCTGGAGATGAATGGCGTGCGATACCAGTCCCAGCACTTCGAAACGCCAGTCATAGAGTCCGAACAGGGCTCCGATGCCCATATCGTCGATACCGCCCTCGAAGGCGCGGTCCATGGCGTTGAGCCTCCACAGGTAGTTGCTTTTCTGGGTATTGTACGGGTGATACTTGGCGTAGGTCTCCTTGTGGTAGGTCTCCTGGAATACCTGGAAGGTGCCGATACCGGCGGCCTTTACCACCTTATAGCCCTCGATGTCCAGGGGTGCCGCGTTGATATTGACCCTGCGGATCTCCCCGTTGCCGGATTTGGTGCCGTATGTCAGCCTGACGGTGTGTGCTATGAACTCCGGAGTATACTTGGCGTGCTCGCCGTAGACGAGAATCAGCCTCTTGTGGCCTTCGTCCTCCAGGGATTTCACTTCGCGGACCAGTTCCTCATCGGAGAGGGTGTGGCGTACCGTTGTGCGCAGAGAGCGGCGGAATCCGCAGTACTGGCAGTCATTGGTGCAGTAATTGCCTATGTACAGCGGGGCAAACAGTACGATGCGGTTGCCGTACACCGAGCGTTTGAGCTCCCGGGCAGTCTCGAATATCTCATGCAGGCCCTCGGGTGACTCTACGGCTATCAGGGCCGCAGTCTCCTCTACGGTCAGGGGTTGTTTTGAGAGGGATTTCTTCAGGATCTCCCGATAGACTGCAGGATCTTCCTTGGTATCGCGTATCAGGGACTGCAGCCTATTGTCGTCGATAAAGTCGACAAAGCCTTTAGTCAGTTCTGTATTCATTGTATATCAATCTTTTAAAAGTTATCAACTCATGTCTTCCAGCGGGTAGTTGTCCACATTCTGGAACACGTATGACAGCTCAGAGCCCAACAGGACAATGAACCATCCTATGTTCAGCCACACCATGAAAAGGGGTATGGCTGCAAAAACGCCGTAAACCGCATTCATCCGGGATACAAACATCTGGGTCTCCAGATAAAGGTACTGCACAATGGTAAAAGCCAAGGACGAGATGGCGGCGGCGGACAGGGCCGGCAGCAGCCTCACCCTGGCGTTGGGAATAAGGACATACATCACGCCCAGGACTATCACCATGAACACATAGAAGGCCAGCCATATCAGGAAAGTGCTGAAGGTACTCAGGAAGGGAATCTCCAGCCCCAGGGTATTGATGCCGTCGGTAATGGTCAGCGAGACCGACAGGAACACGATGATGATGAACGGCGAGGCCGTCATCGTAAGGATATATGCCAGCACTCTCTTCCACAGTATCCGGTTGCGGTCCACCTTCCATATCCGGTTGAAGGACCACTCGACCCTCGAGAGCAGCCAGATCACCATCCAGAGGAAAATCAGGGATGAGATGATTCCGTAGAAGTCCTGCTGCGACGCGGCGATGATGTTGTCCGCGAACGAGAGTATCTGGTCTACGATCATGTCATGCCCGAAATTGTCGTATATCAGCTCACGCAGGTATTCTCCCAGTCCTGCATAATTGGATATGGCGAAGGCTACGGCCAGGAAGGGGACGAAGGCCATGGTAGTGAAAAAACTCAGGGCCACCGCCTGCTGGCCTACGTTCTGACGGCTGAAATTCTTGGCTGTGAGTATGACTATCCTGATATACCTGACGACCTTGGCCTTTACCCGGCCAAGGTCGGAGGTATTGATGTCCCAGATTCCGTCACGGAAAAAATCCCGGATCCGTCTTATGTTATCCGCGCATCGCATCCACGAGGGTCTTGGCGAAGGCGGCAGTCTTCTCTAAGTCAGATGCGTACGGACGTCCGAGGAACTCGGCGGGATCGCCTGTCACAGGCATCTTGGCCTTCTCCGCGAACTCCTTCAGGGCCTTCACTCCGGCACCGTTCCAGCTCGAGCCTCCGAAGAGACCGAGAATCTTGTTCTGAGGCGCCGATACACTGATCTCGTGGGTCAGCAGGGCCATCATCGGGTGCATGCCGGTGTTGTAGGCGCAGCTTCCCAGTACGAGACCCCTGTATTTCCAGATGGCCGTCAGCAGATAGGATACGTGTGTCTTGGACACATCGTATACGCGGATGTCCCTGACGCCCAGAGCGGATATCTGACGGGCTATTTCATCGGCAAACTTCTCGGTATTGCCGTACATCGAGGCGTATGCTATTACGAAGCCGTCCTCGGCCTCGTACTTGCTCCACTTGTCATAAAGTGCCAGTACCTTGCCCGGATCCTTGCGCCATATAAGGCCGTGAGAGGGGCAGATAATCCTGACAGGCACACCCTCAAGCTTCTTGAAGGCCTTCTGCACCATGCCGCTCCACTTGCCCACGATGTTGGAATAGTAGCGCAGCATGTCCTCCTCGTAGAAATCGAAGTTGGCCGTATCGTCGAAGATGCCTCCGTCCAGGGTTCCGAACGAACCGAAGGCATCGCAGGAGAAGAGAATCTGGTCCACAGTGTCGTATGTAACCATAGTCTCGGGCCAGTGCACCCAGGGCACCATCACGAAAGTGAGCTTGTGGTAGCCCAGCTCGAGGATATCGCCCTCCTTGATCTCATAGACGTTCTCCGCTGGCAGGGGATAGTAGGACTCGAGTATCTTGAAGGTCTTGCAGTTAGCCACAACCTTCACCCTGGGGTAGCGGCGGAGAATCTCTCCGATCATGCTGGAATGGTCGGGTTCCATGTGATTGACCACCAGATACTCCAGGTCGCGTCCGCCGAGGGCGGTATCGATATTGGAGAGGTAGTCGGGGTCCGAGCCGTATTCGAGCGTATCCACCAGTGCGGGATGCTCGTCGGCGATGATGTATGAGTTGTAGGCCACTCCGTTGGGCAGAGGCCAGTTGTTCTCGAACAGGTGTTTCTTTCTGTCATTGGTTCCGATGTAGAACACTTTGTTGCTGATCTGAATCATACTGTGCAGGTTTATGAGTTTATAATACTGTAAAAATCTTCTTCTGTGATAACTTTCACTCCTAACTTCTGAGCCTTCGCCAGTTTCTCTGGTCCGGCCTTTTCTCCGGCCAGCAGGTAAGTGGTCTTGCCGCTCACCGAGCCGGTATTCTTGCCTCCATGGGCGGCTATCAGGGCCTTCATCTCATCCCTGGGACGGGAGAAATTGCCCGAAACCACGACCGTACTGCCGGCGAGGCGGTCTGACAGGCGGGAGGCAGCGGAGTTATCTGCAAATTGCAGGCCGAAATCCCGGAGTTCCTGAATAATTCTCCTATGGTCCTCATTTTCAAAATACTCCACTAAAGAGTCCGCTATCACATCCCCGATGTCCTCCACATCTACGAACTCCTCCCGCGAGGCTTTCTCCATCGCCCCGATATCCCTGAAACGGGCTGCGAGGGTCTTGGCGGTAGTCTCACCTATATGCCTGATGCCCAAGGCAAACAGCACCCTACCGAAGGGCACCCGCTTGGAAGCCTCTATGCTGTCCAGGAAGTTGCCGGCGGATTTTTCCTTCCAGCCGTCCAGGGTCAGGAGCTTTTCCATGTCCAGCCGGTAGAGGTCCGGCAGTTCCCGGATATACCCCTTGTCGTAGAGCTGGTCGATGGTAGCCTCACCGGCATTGATATTCATGGCCTTACGGGAGATAAAATGCAGGAAGGCACCCTTGACCCTCGTCGGGCATGCCTCGTTGAGACAGTAGTGCCGGGCCTCGCTCTCGTCCTTGACCAGAAGGGAGCCGCAGTCGGGACAATGGGTGGGGAAATGGGGCAGGGGAGCGCCCTCTGGCCGCTTCGAAAGCTCCACTCCGGTAATCTTGGGGATGATCTCCCCGCCTTTCTCCACATAGACCCAGTCTCCGATATGGATGTCCAGCTGCTCCAGCTGGTCGGCGTTGTGGAGGGATGCCCGCTTGACGGTGGTGCCGGAGAGGGCGACCGGCTCCAGATTGGCCACCGGGGTTATGGCTCCGGTACGTCCGACCTGATAGTCAATGGAAAGGAGGGGGGTGAGGGCCTGCTCGGGCTTGAACTTATAGGCCGTGGCCCAGCGGGGGGACTTGGCCGTATAGCCCAGACGGGCCTGCAGGGCCAGGTCGTCCACTTTTATGACGATGCCGTCCGTTGCGAACGGCAGGTCCTTGCGGCGGGTGTCCCATTCCCGGATATACTCCCGCACCTGGTCCATGTCTAAGCAGAGTCTGGAATACTCCGATATGGGAAAATGGTGAGCGGCAGCCCACTGCAGGGCCTCCGAATGGTATTTGAAGGGAAGATTGTCTCCTATGATATGATAAAGGACGCACTCCAGGCCGCGGCGGCGCACCTCCTCCGGGTCGAGGGTCTTGAGGGAGCCGGCGGCAGCGTTGCGGGGGTTGGCAAAGGGAGTGTCCCCGATATCCGCGCGTTCCTCGTTCAGGGAGTTGAAGGAAGCGAAGGGCATGTAGATCTCGCCCCTTATCTCAAAGTCCCACGGCACGTCCCCGATATCGGTCGGAATGGAAGGGATGGTCCGGACATTCTCGGTAACGTCGTCTCCTACGGTTCCGTCCCCCCGCGTGAGGGCTCTAACGAGCTGTCCCCTGGAATAACTGAGGCAGATGGCAGTGCCGTCGAACTTCAGCTCGCAGCTGTAGGCGAACTTCTCACCGGCGGCCTCCCGGACCCTCCGGTCGAAGTCCTGCAGTTCCTCTATATTATAGGTGTTTCCCAGCGAAAGCATGGGCCAGCGGTGGCGGTACTGACGGAACTCCCTGGCACCCGGCGTCCTGCCGGCTATGTCGCTGCCTACTTTCATGGTGGGAGAGTCAGGCGTGGTCAGCTCCGGATACATCTTCTCGATGGAGGCCAGCTCCATCATCATGACGTCGTATTCGAAATCCGATATCTCGGGATCGTTGAGCACGTAATACCTGTAGTTGTGCCGGTTGAGCTCCTGGCGGAGGAATTCGGCTCTTTCCTGGGCCTGTTTTTTCGTTATCTCTTTATTTCCCATAGATCCGGATATTAATAGGGACAAATATACTAAAATGTTGGCCTGTTTCAATAATAAATTGTAAATTTGCACGGATATATAAAAATCAATTCATACTGATATGAAAGCGTCAATAGTAATTTTAGCAGGAGGTGGTCCTGCTCCCGGAATCAACACAGTAATAGGAACTATCGCCAAGACTTTCCTGGCCAAGGGGTACAGGGTCATCGGTCTGCATGAGGGCTACAAGGGCCTTTTCAGCGAGAACCCCAGCCATATCGACATCGACTTCTTCCTGGCCGACAACATCTACAACCGCGGCGGTTCCTATCTGATGATGAGCCGTTTCAAGCCTACTGATGACGACCTCGAGCATCATTTCAACCTCAAGTTCTTCACTGACAACAACATCAAGCTTCTGGTCACCATCGGCGGAGATGACACCGCCTCCACCGCAAACAGACTGACCAAGTATCTGCTCTCCCACGATATCCACATCCAGAACATCCACGTACCCAAGACCATCGACAACGACCTTCCGCTGCCTGACAACCAGCCCACTTTCGGCTACGAGTCAGCCAAGTCAGAAGGAACCCGTGTCGCCACCATCGTCTACGAGGACGCACGCACCAGCGGTACCTGGTTCCTCGTATCTGCCATGGGACGCTCTGCCGGCCACTTAGCTCTCGGTATCGCTTCCTCATGCCACTATCCTATGCTCGTAATTCCCGAGATGTTCAACAAGACCGGTGCGACCATCGACAAGATAGTACGTTTGGCTGTATCCGCTATTCTCAAGCGCAAAATCATGGGTATTACATATGGCGGTGTAATCGTATCAGAGGGTATTTTCTATGAGCTCAGCGAAGAGGACTTAAAGGCTACTGGAGTCACATTCTCTTACGACGAGCACGGTCACCCCGAACTCGGCAAGGTGTCCAAAGCCCAGATTTTCTGTACCGTGCTTGAAAACAAGCTCAGCGAGCTCGGACTCAAGGCCAAGATCCGTCCCATCGAGATCGGTTACGACGTACGCTGCAACAATCCTGTCTCATACGACATCACATACTGCTCACAGATGGCTTACGGCGTATGGAAGCTCTTCGACTCAGGCGAGACCGGATGTATGGTATACGTAGACCGCGCAGGCGACATTACCCCCCTGTATCTCAAGGACCTTCAGGATCCTGCCACCGGCAAGATTCCTCCCCGCTGTGTGGACATCTCACGCGAACAGGTGCAGAACATAGTGAAGTATATGCTCCACTATATCGGGCCCGAGGACTATGAGGCCGCTAAAAAATACGTGGCCAATCCCGAGGACTACGATTTCTACAAGATTCTGAACTGGGAACGTCCTGAGAAGTAACATCATGAAAGGTAAGTTCGTGATATACCAGATGCTGCCGCGGGTATTCGGCAATACCCGCGGAACATCGGTACCGGGAGGAACTCTCGCTGACAACGGCACCGGTAAGTTCAAGGACATCACAATGTCAGTCCTTGAAGAAATCCGCAAGCTGAATGTCTCATATATATGGTATACCGGAATAATCCGGCATGCCACTGCCGGAGACCCGGGGGTCAAAGGCGGAGCCGGTTCTCCTTTCGCCATAACCGACTACTACGATGTCAATCCTTACTTGGCATCCAAGGAGAGCAACCGTATGAAGGAGTTCGAGGCATTAATCGCGCGCACGGCGGACGCAGGCATGGGGACAATAATTGATTTCGTGCCGAACCATGTATCACCGGCATACCGCAGCACCGTCAACAGCTTCGAAGAGAACAATTTCTATCCTGGCCACATCCATGACTGGGACTGGAGCGATACAGTGAAACTCAACTATTCTGACCGGGATACCTGGGAGAAGATGAAGGACATCCTTCTCTTCTGGGCATCCAAAGGGGTAGGGGGATTCAGATGTGACATGGTTGAGCTCGTCCCGGTGGATTTCTGGCAGTGGTGCATACCGGCTGTCAAAAAGGTATATCCGAAACTTATATTTATAGGAGAGGCATACGAACCCGCCAATTACGCTGATCTATTCGAGAAAGGCGGGTTCGACTACCTCTACGACAAATCCGGCTTCTACGACACTCTTAAAAAGGTTGTCAGAGGGGAAGCACCTGCCAGCAGCCTTACCGGTGAGTGGCAGAAGCTCGGAAAATATCAAGAGAGGATGCTCAATTTCCTCGAGAATCATGACGAGGACCGCATATCCTCTCCTTATTTTGCCGGCAGTCCATTCGGTGGTCTCGCCGCTCTGTTCGTCTCTCTGTTTTTCAACACTGCACCATTTATGCTGTATTTCGGACAGGAGTTCGGAGAGGGACCGGAAAAAACTTCGATTTTTGATTTCTGCTCTCTGCCCAAAGTAAGGGCATGGCTCCGCGGAATAAAGGCAGGAGATCCCATGAAATACCTTGGCTACGAGGAACAGGCTCTGTATGTGGTCTATAGAGAATTTATGAAAAAAACATCAGAGCCAGCTGTCCGCAGGGGTGAGACATTTGATTTAGAATATGTCAATCCCCGTTCGGAAAATTTCAATCCGGACCGTCATTTTGTATTCTTAAGGAAATACAACAGCAGCGTCTACCTCTGCGCTGCAAATTTCTCGAACGAGAGAGTTCAGATTAAAGTCAACATACCCAAGCACGCTTTCGAATATTTCGGGATTCAGGAGACTGAAGCCCTCAACAGCCATACGCCGGTAGATGTGAGAATAGCCTCGGATGCCGGCACATTACTTAAATTACAATAACACTTAAATACTTAACTAACACTGATATGACTACAGGTGCACAGCTTTTGGAGATAGCCCGCAGCTTCCAGCTCGAAGGCACACCTTCGCAGGTGGACAATCTCGGTGACGGATTTATTAACGACACATATATCATCAAGATTTCGGGAAGTCCGCTGAAATATATTCTTCAGCGTAAGAATACCAATATTTTCAAGGATATTCCCGGGATGATGAACAACATCCATGCTATAACGTCACATCTCAAGAAAAAGATTGAGGCTGCCGACGGTGATCCCATGAGAGAAGCGCTCACAGTAGTGCCGGCCAATGACGGCAAGCTCTATCACGTGTACGAAGGAGAATACTGGTGTGTAACCGTATTTATCGGAGACTCTGTCAGTTACGACAAGGCAGACACGCCTCTGCTGGCAGAACGGGGAGGTCGCGGCATAGGAAAGTTCCAGGCGATGCTTTCAGATTTTGATCAGCCTTTGGTGGACACTCTGCCAGGATTCCACAATATCAAGTTCCGTTTCGGACAGTGGGACGGGACATTGGCAAAGGATCCTGTCCACAGGGCAGAATCTGTCAAGGAGCTTATCGCAGAGATAGAGTCCAGGCGTTCTGAGATGCTTGACTTTTACAAGTTGATCGAGAATGGACAGATACCGCTGAGAGTCACGCACAACGATACCAAGATAGCCAACATGCTCTTTGACCATGATGGAAACGTATTGTGTGTCCTTGACTTGGATACAGTACTGAAGGCTCCGTGCCTGTATGACTTCGGCGACTCGATCCGTTCATATACCAACACAGGTGCTGAGGACGACAAGAATGTCGACAATGTGTCCATGAGCCGTGAGATGTACGATGCATTTCTGCGTGGATACCTGTCTGAAGCCGGCAGCTTCCTGACCGACATCGAAAGGCAATATCTACCTTTCTCGGCACGGTACATCACTTACGAGCAGGTACTGCGTTTCCTCATGGACTATATTGATGGAGACAATTATTACAAGGTGAAATATCCCGAGCACAATTTAGTCAGGACAAAAGCCCAGCTCAAGCTGCTGCAGTCCATAGAACAGCAACTGTTCTAATACAATTTATATTATGTTAAATAGGATATGACGGACTCTTCATCTACCATCCCCTCGATACCTCTGCCGGAACGCATGCGTCCGGACTCACTTGAAGGTTTCGTCGGCCAGCAGCACTTAGTCGGTCCCGGCGCGGTGCTGCGGAAGATGATTGAGTCCGGCAACATATCCTCCTTTATCCTATGGGGACCTCCCGGTGTCGGCAAGACTACACTTGCCCATATAGTGTCGAAAGAGCTCAGACGCGATTTCTACACACTTTCGGCCATAAGCTCCGGAGTCAAGGACTTGCGCGATGTGTTTGCCCGGGCCAAGGACAACTCAATATTTGCAAAGGGTTCCCCGATACTCTTTATCGATGAGATCCACCGTTTCTCGAAGTCCCAGCAGGATGCTCTGCTGGGAGCTGTTGAGACAGGCACAGTGACACTCATCGGAGCCACTACGGAAAATCCCTCTTTCGAGGTCATTACCCCGCTCCTTTCCCGCTGTCAGGTATTTGTCATGAAACCACTCGAGGTGGCGGACTTGGACACATTGCTCGGACGCGCTCTTACCTGCGATATATATTTGAAAAACAGAATCATCGAGGTAAAAGAAAAGAACGCACTCTTCCGTTTTTCCGGAGGGGATGCCCGCAAACTGCTCAATATCTTCGAAATAGTTGTCAACTCCTTCCCTCCTGATTCTCCTGTCATCATAGACGACGCCACTGTGGCTGACAGGCTCCAGGAGAATATCTCCATATACGACAAGAACGGAGAGATGCACTATGACATTATCTCCGCCTTCATCAAGAGTATGCGCGGCTCCGATCCCAACGGAGCCGTATACTGGATGGCCCGGATGCTGGCCGGAGGCGAGGATCCCCTTTTCATTGCCAGAAGAATGGTCATACTTGCCGCTGAGGACATAGGACTTGCCAACCCCAATGCCCTTCTGCTGGCGCAGTCCACCTATGACGCAGTGCATAAGATCGGTATGCCTGAAGCCCGTATTGTTCTGTCTGAATGCGCTATCTACCTTGCGACCTGCGCCAAGAGCAACTCTTCCTACATGGCAATAGATGCTGCGATGGCATTAGTGGAGAAAGGCGACAACTCTCCTGTTCCCCTGCATCTGCGCAACGCCCCTACCAAACTGATGAAGGACCTCGGTTATCACGAAGGCTACAGGTATGCCCATGATTATGCCGGAAACTTCACAGATTTGGAGTTCCTTCCCGAAGGCATGAGCGGTACTGTATTCTACAATCCTGGCAATAACCCCAAGGAGAACGAGATACGATCACGCATGGAGCGCATGTGGCCCAAGTACAAAAAATAATTTTAGAAGGGATAACCGATACCGAACTGGAAGGCATAACCGCCCTTGCGGAACCATGTACGGATATTCTGCCACTGCTGTACAGAAGGATCGTAGAGTTTTATTCCAAGATCAAATCTTACTACTACAAAATTGAGATCAAGCCTGATGCCGGCACCCCAGTTCAGCGCAGAAGTCCTGAACATATTCTTAGCATTAAAATACGAGAGTTCCTCTGCGCTCTGATCCTCCATGCTGCCTTCCAATGAGTGATGGTCCCTTCCCGAACGGTCGATATTCCAGACATTGCCCCAGTCTGCAAACAAGGCTCCGCGGAAAATAGAAAAGAGAGGGAAACGGTACTCAATATTGGCCTCAAGTCTCATATCACCGGTCTGATTCGGAATAGAAAATGTCATGTCCATGGGTGATGAGCCCGGACCGACACTGCGTGCTGCCCAGCCCCGCAGACTGTTGGAGCCTCCTGCCCAGAACAGACGCTCAAAAGGCATCTTGGACGAGTTGCCGTAGGCATAACCTACACCGCCGAGGGCACGGACGGCTAAGGCCTGTCGGTTGTCCTTGCCGAATTTCCAGGTATAGGCAAGCGACAGCTCAGTCCTTACAAACTGGGAATAAGGCGAATTCCAAATCGTGCGGAAACCGGTGGTGTCAACAGACATCAGAGGGTTGAACGCAGAAAGCAGGTTGCCCGCTAAGTCAAACTGAAAATCGGCCTTGAAAAAGGAACCTGCCGGGTTGAGACTCGGGTCACTGCTGTACTGCACGTCGAAACCGAGGCCAAGCTCGAAATGGTTCTTGTAAGCCTCGCGGACAAACGGGTTTGTCAGCGACTCCATGAAGGCATCGCTGTAGGCAGGCAGGTTGACGATATTAATCTGCAGAGGAACTACCTTGAAATAGTATTTGTTAGACTGACTGCTCCAGCTCCATCCGAAATTGGCTCCGATCATGTTACGGGTATACTCAGGACGGCGCTGATAGTTGTAGGTCAGCTCCATGTCTGTTCTTGGAATAATATTCTTGAACATACGGTCAGGAAGCAGCACAAAAGTAGGAAAGCTGAGTCCTGCAGATGCTCCGAACTCGGTGGCTCTGGTAGAGTTCTGCACTGAGAACTGGAAGTTGCCCATAACTGAGAGTGAAAGCCATTCTCCTCCCTTGAAAATATTGCGGTTGTAGTATGATACAGTGGGAGAAATTCCTATCAGGCCGGTAGAGTTGGTAGAAGCCTCGAGGTTGATCTTGTATCCGTTGACCTTGGAGGGCAACAGCCGGATTCTGCAGTCTACGATATTGGTGTCGGTCTTGTTCAACTCTACGCTTACGCTGCTGTAGAGCCTGAGATTGGACATACGCTGGTAGGTACTGTTGACTAAACTCTCGCTGTACGTCGTTCCAGGTTCTATGCGGTTCATCTTGTAGAGTATGGATGGACGTATCTTGCGCTTGTTGTCATAGAGAATAGTAATGTCCTCATACTTCACGGTATCCAAGATCTGGGGTATCTTCTTTGAGACCGAAGCCCTGTAACGGATGTTGTCGGATACAGGATAGATGAGCACATCCCCGAAATAGAAACGCCGGTGTCTGCGGGCATCTTCAGGAGATTCGTTACGGGTATAGTTACGTACAGCCACCTTAAGAAGGGCAGAACCCGGGGAAGAGACTGTATCCGCTGCGAAGAAATAATAGTTCTTGGAGAAGTCATAGTATCCGCAGTTCCTCAAATGAGCCGCAGAACGCTCCGATTCCCGGTCCAACAAATCTTCGGAAAGCGGTGCCCCTGTCTGGATAAGCGAGTTGACAGTGTCCCGGTATATCTCCTCCGCTAAAGCCGGATCATCCACCTCATAGAATATCCTGCGTATCGGATACTGTTTGCCAAGAGTTACCCTGTAGTCCACGACAGTCTGCTGCTTACGTACTTGAACATTGGCCTGTACATCAGAATCATAGAATCCCATGTACTTGAGGTGTGTAGCCATATTGTCCCTGCTGTCCTCCATCAGTTCCGGGTCAAACACTACCGGAGCCTGGCCCAACTTCGTCACGAAACGGTCCCATCCCCCACCCTTGCCGTTGGTCCAGTTGGCCACATAGATAAATGGATTCCAGCCTCCTTTCTTGGTCTTTATAAAATAGGTATTGGCTTTCTGCCGGATATAATTGTCCAGATGAGAGTCCTGATAATCCGGATACTCCTTCCGGTTTACAATAGTGATGACGTTGCTTTTGAGACGGGTTTGATCCTCCGACAGAATCTTGGTAGTACTGCATGCTCCGAGGAGGGAAACCGCCACCAGAGTTAGAAGAAGTATAGGAATATTTTGTATTCTGCCCGGACGCATCAAATTTTGTTTCTGCAAAATTATAATTTTTATATGTAAATCAAAATACTTGGATATATTTGCATCCGGAAAAAATCCGGGTGAGCCGGATACCTCCGAAGAACAACAATGTAACTTAATTGGATTACCGAGTATGAAGAACAAGTACATCGATCTGGTCGAGCAGTCCTTCGAGTTTCCGCAGGACGAATTCCGCGTAGAAGACGGGGCTCTCTATTTTCACGACATCCCGATGATGGACGTCATCGAGCAGTACGGCACACCGCTGAAGATATCGTATCTGCCCAAAATATCCTCCCAGATACAGCGGGCCAAGAGGATGTTCAACGTGGCCATGGCCAAGGTCGACTACCAGGGCGACTATCACTACTGCTACTGCACCAAGAGCTCGCACTTCTCCTTCGTACTTGAGGAGGCCCTGAAGAACGACATCCACATCGAGACCTCATCGGCCTTCGACTTCAACCTGATCGAGTCGCTGTATGACAGTAAAATCGTGGACAAGGACCTCTACATCATCTGCAACGGCTACAAGAAAGACACCTACATCGCCAACATAGCCCAGTTCATCAACGACGGCTGGCACAACACCATACCCATCCTCGACAACATGCCCGAGCTGGACCAGCTCGACGCCGTGATCAACGAGCCCACCCGCATCGGCATCCGCATCGCGGCCGAGGAGGAGCCCAAGTTCGAGTTCTACACCTCCCGCCTGGGCATCCGCTACAAGGACATCATGCCCTTCTACCAGGAAAAGCTCAGCCAGAACAAGAAATTCAGCCTCAAGATGCTGCATTTCTTCATCAACACCGGCATCAAGGACAACGCCTACTACTGGAACGAGCTGGGCAAATGCGTCAACGTGTACTGCAACCTCAAGGCCGTCTGCCCTACCCTCGACTCCCTGAACATCGGAGGCGGACTGCCGATCAAGAACTCCCTCGGCATGGACTACGACTACGAGTACATGATCGAGGAGGTCGTGGCCCAGATCAAGAGCATCTGCAACTCCCGCGGAGTCGCCGAGCCCAACATCTTCACCGAGTTCGGCTCATACACCGTAGGCGAGAGCGGAGCCACCATATTCTCCATCCTCGGAGTCAAGCAGCAGAACGACCGCGAGAAATGGTACATGGTAGACAGCTCCTTCATGACCACCCTCCCCGACATCTGGGGCATCAAGCAGAAGTTCATCCTCCTGCCCATCAACAAGTGGGACAAGCCCTACGAGAGAGTCTTCCTCGGAGGCCTCACCTGCGACAGCCAGGATTACTACAATGCCGAGGAGCACGCCAACGCCATCTTCCTCCCGAAGGTCACCCCGGACGACCCGGAACCCCTGTACATCGGCTTCTTCCACACCGGAGCCTACCAGGAGTCCATCGCAGGCTACGGCGGCATCCAGCACTGCCTCCAGCCCGCTCCCAAGCACATCATCATCGACAAGACCCCCGACGGGGACTACACCACCAAGCTCTTCAGCAAGGAGCAGACCTACAAGTCGATGCTCAAGATACTCGGTTACTAAGCGTTTTTCAGGACAATGCTAAGCGACCGCATCCCCTCCAAGGCCGACATCAGGCTCATCCGCTCCCTCGGACAGAAAAAATTCCGGGAGGAGCTGGGGCTTTTCGTCGTCGAAGGGGAGAAAATGGTCGGGGAGGCCCTGATGCAAAAGCGTTTCCCCGTGGAGGCGGTCTACCGTCTCTCCGACGTCGGGGAAGAGGTTATGGGACGGATGAGCCATCTGTCGTCCCCCTCCCCTGCCCTCGCCGTGCTGCGCATCCCTCCGGAAGAGATGCAGGACAATGCCCCGGCCCCCGCATTGCCCTCAGACCTGTGCCTTGGATTAGATTCCGTCCGCGACCCGGGGAACGTCGGCACCATCCTGCGCTTAGCCGACTGGTTCGGTATCGGCACCGTCTACCTTTCCCCCGACTGCGTAGACCTGTACAACCCCAAGACCGTCCAGGCCACCATGGGCTCCATCTTCCGTCAGCGGGCCGTCACCTGCGACCTCAATGCGCTTGTACGCAGATGCACCGCCGCCGGAATCCCCGTCTACGCCACCGCCCTCGACGGAGAGGACATCCGCTCCGCCGCCATAGACACCACCCGGGCATTGATCCTGATGGGCAGCGAGAGGGACGGCCTCTCCCCCGCCCTCATGGCCGCCGCCACCCGCAGGCTGCACATCCCCTCATTCGCCTCCAACCCAGACGGCGCCGCCGAATCCATCAACGTGGCCATCGCCACCGCCGTCACCTGCTACGAGTTCCGCCGACGGTGATATTTTTGTAAAAATCGCCAGTTGAGAGTACGATTTTTACGTAAAATTCGCCAGTCAGGAGAATAATTTTTATATTTGCAGAGGAAAAAGATAAAATCATGGAAACTGTAAATCGAATTCTTCAAGATCAAATTAAAGCGCGTATTGCCCCTAACAAAGCCGTGCTGATATTTGGTGCCCGCCGTGTCGGGAAAACGGTAATGATGCGTAAGATAGTGGAAGATTACCCAGGCCGGACAATGATGCTTAATGGGGAGGATTATGATACGCTGGCCCTGCTGGAGACCCGCTCCGTTGCCAACTACAGGCATCTGCTGGAGGGTATCGATCTGTTGGCAATCGATGAGGCGCAGAATATTCCGCAAATTGGCAGTGTTCTTAAACTGATTGTTGACGAGGTGCCTGGAATCAGCGTCCTTGCAAGCGGCTCATCTTCATTCGACCTTTTAAACAAGGCCGGGGAACCGTTGGTCGGCCGGAGTACACAATTCCTCCTTACACCATTCTCGCAGCGGGAGATTGCACAGACGGAAACACCGATCGAGACTCGCAGGAACCTCGAAGCCCGACTGATTTACGGCTCTTATCCGGAAGTGGTGATGATGGACAGCTTCGAGCGCAAGACAGATTACCTGCGTGACATAGTCGGCGCCTATCTCCTGAAGGATATTCTGGCTATCGACGGGTTGAAAAATTCAGGCAAGATGCGCGATCTACTGCGGTTGATAGCTTTTCAGCTGGGCAGCGAGGTATCATACGAAGAGTTGGGCAAACAACTGGGTATGAGCAAGACAACCGTTGAGAAATATCTGGATCTGTTGGAAAAGGTGTTTGTCGTCTACCGCATGGGGGCTTATTCCCGCAACCTGCGAAAGGAGGTGACAAAGGCCGGAAAATGGTACTTCTATGACAACGGCATACGCAATGCCGTCATCGGAGCCTTCTCACCGCTGGCCATCCGGCAGGATGTAGGTGCTCTATGGGAAAACTACATTATCGGAGAACGGCGCAAAGCGAATTTTAACGATTTACTCCACAAGGAATTCTATTTCTGGCGTACTTACGACAAACAGGAGATTGACCTTATCGAGGAGTCTGCTGATAATCTGACCGCATTGGAGTTCAAATGGGGCAACAGGACTCCATCAGTGCCAAAAGCTTTTCAAGAAGCATATCCGCACGCTGAATTTCATGTGGTCAGCAGGGAAAATTATCTGGATTTCGTGTAAATGACCTTAGGCTGTTGCCGCCCTTAGCATATTTTATAATGCTCCCGAGAATGTTTTCACGGGATTTCCGCGCATAAGTGCAGTATGCCGGCCCCATTTGGACGCACGGAAAGATGCTGCGGCGGAGTCTTTTCTTTGCTGCAGTTTCAGAAGAAGCAGGCTGCGTGCCCTTTCTTTGTTCTGCGACTGCGAGCGTTGGCTGCTGCACTTGACGGAAATTCCGGTCGGCAGATGGGTGGCCCGGACAGCCGTCTCCACTTTGTTTACGTTCTGTCCTCCGTGTCCTCCCGAGCGCATTGTTTCATACACAATGTCTTTATCCAACACATCCGGAAATGAGATGGGATCAATAAACTCCACGCCGACAAACCAGTTCCTGCGAGGATGGCCGGGACGGTAAGGGTTTGATGCCGCACGCCAGAGAACCGTTCCGCTCCACTCTTGTTCCTTGGCGGGATTTACTTCGGCAAGAAACAGCATCGACATGTAGCAGTCCGGCTCTGTGTTGTGAGGCTCACTTTCCACGAGTTCGGCATCCGGAAAGTCCTTCAGCAGTTCACCGGCTACCAGCGTGACGGCACGGGCACATTCCACGGGACCACGTCCGGCTGTGAGCTGTATATACTTTTTCATTTGGGAATATCTTTAATATTTAAGCGGGGTCTGACCATAGTGATGACTTCTGCAGTTGATTCAATCAGGCGCAATATCTCTTCCATTGGCTTGTATGCCTGTGGCGACTCGTCGAGCGTACCGGAACAGACGGAGGTGGAGAATATGCCGTTCATGGACTTTTCAAACTCTTCCATCCCGATATTTTTCTTAGCGGCATTCCTCGACATGGCGCGTCCTGCACCATGCGGGGCGGAACAGTTCCATTCGGGATTGCCTTTGCCCACGCAGACAGCGATACCGTCGCGCATGTTGAAAGGCAGGCAGAAGCGCTCTCCTTCGGCGGCTTCAACTGCTCCTTTGCGCAGCATGGGATATTCCCCGCTTACGGAAATATAATTGTGCGTGGTGAATATAGACTCCAAGCATTTGGCCTTGCAGAGTTTTTTCAATATTGCGGAAATACGGTCACGGATGATATGATGGTTGTAGAGGGCATACGCCTGCGCAATGACCATATCGGAGAGATAGCCGTTAAGTGCATCTCCCCACAGATAGCCGACGAATTGCGCACGCTTGGGATTCTGCGCGATGTTGTGCCAATGGTTTGCCACTTTTACCCCCACGTTCCGGGAGCCGCAATGGATAGTCAGCCATCCTTCATGCGTTTGCTCGTCCTCACCGTATTCAATGAAGTGGTTGCCTCCGCCGAGAGTGCCGAGACTTTTATAGAATATCGCTTCCTGCAACTTTATCCTGCGGCAGAAATCTGAAACGAAACGGGCATCTATGCGCGGCGCTTCGTTAATCAGGTCAGGAGCGGATGACCGTGCTTTCCGGTATTGCGAGTCAAGAAAGCGGAACAGTTCCTTTTCATTCAGGCTGTTCTTCCCGCAAATCTCCATGCCGGTCGGAATGGCCTCACGGATTCTGTGGTCAAGCAGGGCGAAATCTTCCGGAGCGACTACGGAAGAGAGTCTGTGCATTGAAATGGTACATCCGATGTCCACACCCACATGGTCAGGATTAAGATATGCCCCTATCCGGTACACCGTCCCTACATTGCACGAATTTCCTGCATGAACATCGGGCATCTGCACTATCCTGACACCCTCGAATGCCGGATGGTCGCATTGCGCCTTCACCCACTGCAAAGCCGCGTCCTCGATGTTCTCGGTGAATATCTCTGCCGAAGTGTATTGTCCTTTGATTATCATATTGTTACTAATGCTCTTCTATATCTTGCAATTACTGTCAGAAATCATTTGCCGACAAATACAAACAAGGAGACACTACGATTATTAATAATATTGTTACTCATCTGTATCCCCCGCAGTATTCTTACCGCCAAGTTTCTGTCAAAGAGAGTACTGCTGTCTTTCAACTCACTCGCTATCAGGGGAAATGATGGCTTATATGAAATAGACAATATTACGGCAGTGATATTCGCGATACCCTGTTTTCTTATTGCTGCCAAAGCTGTTTCTATCAGAGCGGAAAGCGTACCAGTGGAATCGACAACCACCTCCATGGCAAGATTATGATTATCGGATAGTCTATGAAAATCATCCATATCGAGATTAATCAGCCCGCGTGTCTGCGCCACGTTGGTGAAGTAGTCGCTTTCTATTTCCTGCTTGTCTGTGGTGATGCGTATCGTGTCCTTTATATTCTTCAGAAAATCAAGAAGTTTCTCATCCTCGCAATTCCAACGGGGAGTGACGGAGACTATTTCTGAATCTGGTCCCGTGATTACGGCGATCAGGGAAAGTCCGTAGTCATCATGCGGAAAGTCTTTTCCGGGGAAGGCCGGTATCTTCTCCATATCGTCCCGGATGTAGAAATCAATACGGTTCTTTCCATAGTCGGAATGTCCGTCATAGGCGACCTCAGATTCCAGTATGCACCACTCGGGAGCGTACTTCCTGTACTTGCGGGCCTGGACGAATGAGGTAATCCGCTCTATCCTATACCTGTGAGGACCGTCCGAATGATATTCATCCGCATCCAGATCGATATTGACGCTGCTCTTTACGGATTCGAACGACAGCCCGTTGAAGTCCCCGTCATAAAAGTCGAATGCAGGAGAATTGCAGATGACTTTCAGGAGGGCCACGACGCGGGCCACCCCTTTCTCAGTGTCAAGGTCGATTTCTCCGTCGCGGCTCCATCTGAGGATTCCGGGATAAAAGGTACTGTACGGATAACTTAGATTCAGTTTGTCTTTCATTGGACTTTTATTTCAATATCATCTACAGTCGTGTTGCTTGTCACTACCCTGCCCTTCAGTTCCTCAGAAATGTCAAGGGACGTGAAGTCGCTCCCACTTTCCCGATGTATCGGAATAATGGCGGCAGCGGGATTTACAGTCCGGCATACCATCGCAAGGGCATCCCGCGAGGCATGTCCGGATGTATGCAGATACTCCAGGTTCCAGTCATGCGAGTGCACGAATCCGTATGTGGAAGCGTTGTATGCTTTATGCTCCGGGAGGATATATCCCATGAACTGAGAATATATGAGGGCAGTCTCTCCCTCTGGCAGCTGAGGCATCAGCCTGTCTGTCCATTTCCTGAACTTGTCGGAGTTCCGCACAATCATGGTAAATCCAGAGTCTGTCCTGCCCTGCAGCATAGTCTCATTATATTCTGTGGCCTCTGTGAATCTATATATCCTGTCCCTGCGTCCCAAACTCTTTGTGAATGCATCCATCAGTTTGCACTGGTACCCATCTGCTAAAAAGAGTCTGCCATGATGACGGACAGTCGCATGATAGAAGGAGGCGAGCCTGTCCGGGTCAGACGAAGAACACAGTACAAAAACGTACTTATATCCGGACATCAGTTCATACGCCCTCTGCTGCAGGTCTTCTTCAGACATCATCCTCTCATCGTTTCTGGCAAGCATCGTGCCTTCAGTGATGAGGACATCAATATGCTTTTCCACAACATATTTGCGCAATACGCCCTTCAGGTATTTGCCTAAGTAGCCGTGGTCCCTGAAATCACCGGTGTGCAGGATCTTCTTGCCGTCACACTCTATCACGAACATATAGGCATCAGCCGCGGAGTGACTGACATAGTACGGAGTGACCCTTATATCGCCTACTGAGACTGTCGTATCCGGAAGATATTCCTTGAAATTCCAAACAGCCTGAAATGCGGCTTCGTATTTTTCTCTGCCAGCTTCCTGAGGAATTTTCTGCATGTGAGCATAAAATTTCAGTTTGATCTTCTTCGCCAATTTACCCAAGTACTGATCTACTCCCCTCTCAGCTACTGCCGCCTCAAATGCAAGATGATCCCCATGATAATGAGTGTAGAACACTGCCGACACCCCGTCGAGGAGCCGGTCCAGATTCTCGGGAACTTCATACTCGTCTTCGGCCTTACCATCCGCATCTGGAAGGTTGTGCCCTAAGTCGATGAGGATCTTCGTCCCGGATGCGGACTGTACTTCGGTGATGCAGCCTCCGATCTGGTTTATTCCGCGGTGGATAGTGATTCGCATTTTTGCACTTTTTCTGTCACCTCCTCTCCTTCTCCAAGGCAGTAACATTTATAATTAATCTCTACACCCATTCCTTTAGTCTTATTATTTAAACTTTTTAATGTATCGTCATCATAGTTTTCAATTATCTGAATAAAATACTTCAATTCACAACTTTTTTCTTCGTTTTCTAGTTTGCAGATATCTTTAAGATAATTTTCCTCCTTAGGATTTAACGCTTTAAATTCAATTAAAGCCTTTCTTCTGAATTCTCCTTCTTCTTTTTGAAAAATTACTAAATCTGTTCTAGCAGAAACACCTTTATCATCTTTTTCTACTTTATCATCTTTTTCTACTTTATCATCTTTTTCTACTTTATCATCTTTTTCTAC